>Ga0307509_10000604_pt1 | contig 61081 bp, 42 predicted proteins | sample 10_EM_MG_FD_202245 | JGI IMG/M metagenome (GOLD analysis project Ga0307509, IMG submission 202245) | Populus trichocarpa ectomycorrhiza microbial communities from riparian zone in the Pacific Northwest, United States - 10_EM | ecosystem: Host-associated > Plants > Roots > Unclassified | place...
AAGTAGAATGCCAAACGCTTAAACTTAAGTAGATATCAGATTTAAGCCTTTGACATTCACCACTACTTCCGACCTTGTGCGAGCACCCTGTCCTGCTCAGGGTCTGTCCGAGGTCTACCCTCCATCACGAGTTATCCTGCCAGAAGTGTCAGACCAACTCGGGTACACTTAACTCCATCAATAGGATATGAGTTTCTGCAATGCATCTCCAATGCAACCGCAGGTGGAAAAACCCTTCCTATCGAAGTCATACCAGTGGCTCACTGTTATGACAACAACCAGAATCAATACCAAGGTGGTGGACTCACTGGCCCAGTAGTAGTTTTGTCTATACAAGCTCTGCAGTCCATTATCTAATCTACGTGACTATCCAATGTGATAAATTGACATGCAAGCTCCCCCAGTGAGATGTAGCCGATGGTTAGCTAAGTGGGCGCTACCCATAGCCAGCCTCTCGGGACATACTCTACCGTGATAAGACTCATACCTCTAGAGTCCAATAACAACCCATAGTAATGCTACAAATCAAGGGGAGAAGGTCCCGGCTGGTTACTGAGGTATTTGTCCTGAAAGAACCCTGGCCTCCATGGACTACCTAAGTACCACTAGGAAGACTACCCTACTACCCGTAGGCTATGATAGACTCCTAGGTGCCGGAGAGACCATTTATGGGCGACCCCCATTTTGTCGGTTACCCATACACCCCTTATATATCCTGCGAACGACATTCAGTCGGACGGACGGCGACGACTTATACAGTGTTACGGCAGCTGCTCCAATGACCTCTTTTAACCAGCAAACGAGCGACTACACAGCCGTCTGCCTATGACCCGCCATCCCAATGCTGGGGCGAGAGGGGGGTGTTAGCAAAACCCGCCCAAGTTCAATAGCATTTTCGGGTCACCCTTACACAGGGGTGGGGCCTCCCCACACAGATCCATGTGCGCCCAAGAACATCTAAGAGCCCATAGAATGTGTGGCAATCGACCTCTAAGTTCTAGGATGACTTTGCCGGTGAAGGTAGGGTAACTTGGACACCTCAGTAGGGTAACTGGGGTCCATGGGCATTATGACCAAATTCTCAAGGTAGGGTAACTTTGCCCTCTTATGCCTTTAACCGCTCCGGAAGTCCTCCAGTCAACCACAGAAGTCATCTCGGAGATCCGTGTAACATTCCCATAATTCTCTTGGTCTTATGCGAATGTTCTCCCGAAAGGTTACCCTGCCTAATAGAGTGCCTAAGGCCACTCCACTGTTCCCTAGGCCTTGCCTTTAGGCGAACCAGCATTCTTGTATACTAATATACCAGACCATACCACCTTTGACTACCTCTTGGTATACCATTTGGGCTAAGGTGGTAGTTATTGTAGCTACCTATCGTAGGGTCATTATACATTCCCATCGAATAGGATTTCCTTTCATCTACAAAATGGAACCTACAAGCACAGTCGCGATAACAGACCCCAAGACAAGACAAGAGTGGCGGCGGTTTTTTTGCGCCGGGTGATGGCTCCTGGGCCTTAAATCGTACTCGAGGTCACCACTTTCCGGGACTCCAGCAGCCTAGCCACCCTACTATGACCCTCCTCAGCAGCGAGCGAGAGAGGTGTTTGGCCATAATTATCTGGCTTGTCGGGATTGACTTTTTCTCGTCCAAGTAGTACTTTCTCCACTCCCTCATGTCCATTCCTGGCAGTTAGCGAGACCGCTGTTCCACCGTCATCATCTAGCCTGTCGAGATTGACCTCTTCCTGTTCGGGTAGTATTTTCACTATCCCCTCATGTCCAAACAAAGCAGCAAGCAAGAGCTGTGTTCAGCCGTAAATTCCCGGCGTTGGCTTCTTCCCGTCCGAGTAGTAATTTGACCACTCCGTCGTGTCCATAAATGAGTAGGCAAGAGCTGTTTTAGGCCGTTATTATCTAGCTGGTTGGAATTAACTTCCTCCCTCCCGAGCAGAATCCTTACCGCTTTCTCATGCCCATTATGAGCAGCTTATGCAAGTGGTGTACAACACAAAAAATCTCTTTCGTTGATATCATAACGTTCCATCTCTGTCAAAGCAGCCACAACTTCAACAATTCCGAAGAACGATGCGCAGTGTAGTCCATTGAACGGAGGGCAAGGATAAAAACGCATAAGATCTGAATGTGACGCTTGCCTTAAAAGTAATTTTGTCGACACCTGATCATAATGCTACTTTAATAGCTCTTCGGCAAGCGTTCTTGCGGAGTTAGAGAGCCTTTTTCGCATAGACCCCCATTATACTGAACAATATTAAAGGAAGGATGTGTTATGCATATGAAGAGCAGGTGTGATAGAAAGGGCTTCGGCCTGCTGGGAATTCGGATAGGTAAAACAGAATCCGGCCATTCCGCATGACTGATCCACACCAAGGCTGCTATCCCGAGCCTTGATTTATCCCATCTTGTGCCTTTTTCCGTCCAATCGTCGCAGAGAAAACGTGCAAAATTCTAGTACCATCGATTACAAGGGGCTCTTCTCTTCTCTTCACTCTGATTTCTTTACTTTACTCCCATCTCTTACTTCGTCCCAGATTATTCTTGTTTGTCCTTTATGGGAGAGATGATGAACTCCAGATATGTAACCATTTTCTTGATGCATCAAGTTTATGCTATCAATCACATCACAAAGTGCCGGCGATTCATAATACATTTTCGACCCGGCGCTCCCGGATATCCTGATGCCGTAGCTTAGGCTCCAGAGGTGGCAGCCGGGTTAGGAGTAGAGACAGATCATCGGAAATGGGATGTTGTCCCACGCATTAAAGAGTTAGTATCGAAGCACTTGGTGTTATCATGGACTGTGTGTTCAGACATCTTCCGCTCTTTGCTACCCGCACTGGAGGAGTTATTGAGTGTGGTCGGTTCGCAGACTCCCCAAGGGATAGACAGGGTGAGGCCGTTATCGTGAGCATTCTGATTACCAGAATTATATTTAATTCTTGCCTGAGTATCCGACGCTACAAAAGAATCACCGGGGGAAGCCACAAACATCATCACAGTACTAATACCACTAGCCCCAACTAAATAAATAGGGTTTTCCCACTCCATAAGACAGAATCTCTCTCCCACTACAATATGACTACCACAATTACGAATAAAAGTCACTATTTTCCCCCATTAAACTTCCGTTGCTCCAGGTAAATGAACGGCGGGTCTTTCTGAATGCGAAAGGTGATGATTTATGTACTAGTATGATACATAGTCAAGAAACGGAGATAACCCTTACAAAAGAGTCACAATGACCCCATCCCTATATCTCCCTCAGGTCTCCTAGGATTGATTACCGTCCAAAAACGGGTTTCTAGACCCTCGGCCACTAGGGCTACCATAATAACCCCTTATGAATTTGCGAAAAACCACAGGACAAACATTGCATTTAACTAAGCAATCCAGCAAATTTATAGCTAATGTGTCTAAATATTAGAAATCTCTTGTTTGTAATGACGAGATAGTTTAAAACGGCACTTTAGTGACCCTGTTTTCCGATCATCATAGAAACAAACAAATACAGTACAGCGCTAGAGTCTATCGCCAAAGTACACCAAATCATTGCATTGCCACCACCCACGCAATCTCTATCCACCCCAAAGGAAGGTGAACCGGTCAAAACCAAACCCCATGTCGAACGTAGCGTTTGGCAATGGGCCAACCGACATCAAAGGTCAAATCATTCCCCAGGCACTCCCACCTTGGATGGCCGTGCATGTCATATGCACAAGATATCACTCGGTTAGAACAAGCTGCCGGAAAAAGACCCCAATGTTATTTATTCTGAACCCAGCCCCGATAAATCAGAGAGCCTTAACCACCGTGCCCAGGCCAGGCTTGCAGCTTAAGCTGTACCAGAATACCACACTAATTGTAAACCTAACAAACATGATATAGAAAGGAAAATGACATGAAAGAAAGAAACCACTCACTCCACTTTCTCTCACTAAACAAATTTGCTAGTAGATTGGACAATGCGGCACTGCGGGCTCCTAATTCCCTCTTCCCTCAACCTATAACGTCCTCTGAGGCAAGAACGGCGTAGTTGATGATGAAGCATATGAAGCTCGTGGCGCACGGTGGGAATAGAGTAGTCCCTCGTCCTGGACTTGGGGTGTTCAGCTAAACCAATAGTTTAACATAAACCCTCACTTCTCAGCTGTGGTATCCTTCTTTTTCGCCTTATGGAGAAGGTCTATAAAAGTAGAAAATCCAATGGCCGGTGGAGTTGTGGAAGCTGTGGGGGAGGGGGAGGCATGGTGTACTGGAATTGAGCGGTGGGAGGTATGACCCCTATCTCAATAGAGGTAGATTGGGAAGGGGAGCGAGGGAGCGCGGTAGATCTAGGGGCGTGCTCTCATCCACACCCAGTCCTTTCGTGGGTATTTTTCCTGTCTTTGCTGGCCACTCCCGAGGTAGAGTGGCACCTGTCTAGGGTTCTCGTCCCGTCCACGCAGTCATCTAGTCCTTTTGCGGAAAGAAACCTGATAAAGAGGATCTGTATGGTTTGGTTAGTGGAGGGGTCCGCAGCTATTGAAGCAAACGATGACCACTCTTGTTCTCGCTAAAGGGCTATGTAGATTCGGGTTGCAGTTTCGAAATTCTACACAGGTAGAGAAGGGGTCAGGGCAGGACACATAGGACGGATCGGTAAACTTTTAGAGTGGTCAATTAGCGGTTTACGCTATTTTAATGATACTAAGAGATCGCTGAGGGATTGGATTCCTGATGTAGTTTGTCGGTAGTCTCATGTCGTCTTACTCGCTCGTCTAGGAATTTCAGGTTTCAAAATCTAGACCGCGACGAGTGGGGGGGTAGGTGTGATATAATACGAGGCATCCGTGTCTGGGACCAAATGAGGGGACTTTGTGATCATGAATCCTACACTTTCTGGATGCCGCGTTGTTCTGGTAAGGGATGCGTATAGCTGGAGCTAATGCCGAGGGTCTATAAGCGGTGAGGAAACTATAGAGTATGGCTTACTCTGCTCATATGAAGTCAGGCATCTGTCATTTTGAATTGGGGTTTGAAAAAGCTGTTTAGATTACCTTGTGTCCTAGATAGCTAGTGCAAGAGAAACTTTCAAGCGAGCATAAAGGAGCAGCCAATTGTCGCACAATGAGTGAGTATCGAGAGAAATTCTCTCACCAGGTGGTTGACATATCAGCGCCAAAGTTCTTCCCTTGGGTTCAAAAAAAATCGTATAATTCTTAGTAAATTCTTTCCCATGGTCTAGCTACTCTGTAGGGCACCGCAGAGAGTGTTTAAAAAGAGAAGCACTAAAAAATTAGTTTTCATTCCTGTCAAAATCTTCGAGAAAACAAGCATTGCTGAGCTACCGGCCTGGGGTGAAATGTAGAATTCATTGATCGGAAATTGATTAAAGCGTCGTGATCCCCCTTTGGCCTCCATGATACCCCTCCGATATTTTTGCTACAAAATCATTTCTGTGTGCCGCGGCCATAGATCAATAGACAATACTTGCATGCTCCGGCATTGTGGTTTGAATATAGTAGGGTACTTTTTTTTGGAAAGTAAGAATACACTGTGTGGCAGTGTTTTACCAGTGTTCTGCTTGGGGGCACTGTCCTTGTGGGATGTGGGACGGTGAACCTCTTAGCCAGCAAGCTAATCCAGTTTTAGGAGTCTCTGAGTACCGTAGTTCGTTGGAAATTAATTCCCATACTGTACTGTACCGGTGTGGGCACAGTTTGGTACCAGGGTTGTTTGAAAGGGTTGAGCTTCTGTTTTTGGCCGCCCAGTTAAGGAGGCTTGGCAAGGATAGTGCATCCTATAAAAGGCCCTCTCTCATGTATTTACCATAGACAACAAATACACACACAACACATCCACAAGCAAGTCAGTTCCACATCAATCTATTGTCCAGTATATTCAGAGGTTACAACCTCACCACAGGAGAGGGATACGGCATGCGCAACACACCATCCAACTAAGGGAAGGTCACGTTATACTCCCACACCGGTAGGAGATGCTGAGTCATCTGAACGTGAAAATACTAATACTCATAACTAGAAATACTTAACTGCTTACTAATCTTCAACAATTTATACGTATTCTGTCTCAACCAGGGAGCTGCACCAAATAGATCTGGTGTCCAAGAGCACCGAAAGAGATGTTTTCGTACAAGACAACATTTCCACCCATTAAAGTATTCCCTGCCTTGTACAAAAACACCTCCCCTGGCAGCGGTACCGGTAAGCGTCCCTGTGGGCGAGCCTTGCTGTTTCGGGTGGTCCAAGTGGTGGTTTAGAAGTCGGTTTTTGGCTTCATTACGTAATCTACAGTAGTGTAGCAAGGTAATTACTGAGTGCAAAGACTTGCTGTAACCCTCGCTGCTAGACATACTCATAATTAGCATACTGGGATAGGATTCGGGGGAAGTCAGTGACTATAATTCATGCATGGGGCGGGCGGTAGTGGCGAACCATGCCTAATAGTAAGAAGAATGATCTCAGATCCAGCCTTGCCTACGTGAATCCTCTTAATAATATGTAGGAGCAAGATGATTGTGAAGTTTTAGTAGACTAGCATACAAGCAGTCAACAAGTCGACAGTATAAATAATGAGACCAAGAGGTTCAAATTGTGACGGGCAAATCATTCGGAGTAACCTCCTTGAGAAAAACCGGTATTGACTACTCTCGCATAGCAATCACTACTAACAATACGGCGCAATATAACATCCGTTGCACAGGCTCTCACCGCCACTAATCCCCCCGGCGCCACAGTCTAGGTTAAAGGGGCGTTTTTCCATTGGAGGGGTCGGACTGGTTGGTATGTAGAGAGATAACTACATAGAATAACTGGTCATCACTTAATCCTGAGTTATCTACCCCATTGTGGGACAAGGATTTATAGTGGGATCCTAATATTCAGGCAAAGGTACTGTAGGAAGTACCCGAATATTCGAGTACCAATTTTGTATGAGGCTCAGATACGCACAGACAACCAACCATATATTTTTCTAATCCCTGCATTCGGGTCCCCCCCACCTGCCACTTGTAGCTCGCTTCTAGATCCTAAGCACACATGACCGCGCGTCCTGAATCCGATCCCAACTACCGGTACGGTACCGTGAAACCTCGTTGGACCCGCTGTCAGGATGCGCAACGGAAGTCACTGAGCTAAACCTCAATAAGATTACAGAGTAAGTTGACAAAATTACGAACACAAGTTAATGAGATCAAGCGGGCTCAACTTAAATAAACTATACCCAGTCTGGGAGACATTATTCCTTCTCGGAGTGTCTTGTCTTGGATTGAGATGCGTAGGGGCTGACTGGTCAACAAAATCAAGCACTGGCTCTCACTCGAAGCCTAGACCTCCGCAGACATCTCCAGTCGTGACAACAATATATAAACCCCATCGAATCCACTCTCCTGGACAACTTCCCACAGCCAGACGGATTCCAAGATACAATTACAACAATATACTTTTTCAAAACAAAACCTACTTAACACTCAATCACTAAAAATGCAATTCACCACCTTCCTCTGTACTTTCTTCTTTGTGGCTACCGCACTCGCAGCTCCAGCTATGGTGGCGGACCCCAATCCCGCTACGGTAGCGAACCCCGCTCCGGCTACAGTGGCGGACCCCACCACCGAAACCAAAACTGGATCCTCAACCTGGGAATTCCGCCCTTTCACCGATGGCTCCTGCCAGAATTCGCCTCCGAGTCACGAGAGCCTCAGCGGTCCGCAGACTTCCGGGTCTCAATGCATCAGCATCGCCGACCACATCGGCTCCGGAGTCTACACTGCACATGGCAACCAGGTCTGCAAGAGTAAGTTTTCCCCCCTCCCAGACCTGCATGAGGTGATATTTCTAGAATCTGGCTAACGAGATGGGCTCAATCAAGTCTACGCATTCTTCAATGGCAACATTAACTGTAGCGGGACCCCTGGAACTGATGCGCTCTTGTCCGATACTTGCTCCCCTTATCCCTCCTCCCCGATCAGCAGTATTCGTGTGGATTGTTAAAATATGAGGGTTTCTACTTTATGGTGAGATGGATGGAGGCAGTGGTGCCATGGATGGTTAGAGATATCCTGTTTTTTATAGCCTGATTGGGCCAAATGTGAGGGGAATCGGGGGAATCAGATTGATTGGGGAGGTGATATTTCTATGAATAGTTGGATAAATTTTCTTACTACCGGTCCGTTCTGAGATACTGTACAGTTCATAAGCAGATCGCTCCAGCTTAGGTAGTATCTCGTAGCCTAGAAGCTCCCTTTTCGCATGAGTCCTCGAGTGTACTAGACAATATTCTAGAAAGGATTTGTTCTGGGTATCAGGAGAAGGAGCTGCTGGAAGGGCTTTGACTTTCTGAGAACCCGGATAGTTCAAACAGATTTTTTTCTTTATCGAGCGAGGTCTACCGAATACATCAGGATCAGGGCGAGTGGAGAGATACTCCTGAAGAACACAGTGGGCCGGCCCCACAGCCTATCCCTCCTTGTCTACTAAAGTAAACTCCTGGCATCAGTTTACCTATGCTGATATCGAAGGTATTTACTTAGCCGACATGTACTTGGGGTGAGAAAAAGTATTGGGGCAAGACAAGCCAAGACCCGTCCCGGATTTTGCAAATACTAAATAGCCTCTCTCCTTCCTCGCTCTAGCTCTTTTCCTTTTGACCACCGTTTGTGAGTCTGTAGCTTTGTCAACAGCATATTCTGGATGTCGTCTGTCATGGTGGGAATAGTGGTGATAGTACTGTACTCGAGTTTTCTGGTATCCGCCCATTGCAACTGACATGTGGACTACTTGCAATATTCTAATCCGGTCTTGGCTTGTCTTGCCCCAATACCTTTTCTCACCCCAAGTAAATCTGTGGATCCTAACAGGACTGCAAGTGCATGGCAGAGCTCATTCACTTGCAGCGGCCCCCCGGCATGGCCGATCCACATCAAAACTGCCATTCCTGTTCTCGATTTACCCCCATCTCGCGCTCTGATCTGCCCGGTCGTCGAGCTATAAGCATCTCCCAGTTCCGATCTATCTGCCATTTTCTTTAGCGCTTCCTGTCTCTAACAGGTTGTCGATTTATGTAATGTTGCATCGATATTTAAGGGAACTAGTAGAAACCTAGATGGACATCTGTAAGCGGGTAATGTGGGCTATTAGTTCCTAGTATTATTGCTATAGGTACATCTAAACATCTTTTCGGGAATCCTCTCTAGAGTGTCTGCATGTTGGGTTGGAACAACCCGTTGCCAATTGGACAAAGCGCGCCAAGGCCCTGCCCACTCCCGGGAGACCGGGGGCCTGAGAGCTACCACCATATATAGGGCTATCGCACCCCCGGGAGTTCAATAGCTCCACACTCGCTACAACTCGCGTTCTCGCGTTCTTTATTTTTCCCCACCCACCAGCCCTAGGTACTATACTGCGCCCCCATTGTCATCTTGGGATATATCGGTGGCAACGATCCCAGCGACAAGGGCAGCGACATTCCCCCAATGCCTCCGACAGTGGAATCACGCAACAGCGATGGAAGGATGGAATTGCATGGCTTGTGTTTTTGGATTTCTAGGTTCTCTATATTCTCTGGTGTTTTCATTCTCTCATACTACTTATTATCTCAATGTATGGTTCAGCTTTGGAAAATTGGTACCGGACTTTTGTGCTGCGGGTCGGCTTAGCCCAGTCTAACATGAAGGTATCCGATGATATGGCCTTTGTTGGGGCCTACAGGCTTGTAACTTGTCCAGCAAGAGCCTTTTTATCCCAACCCAAATACAAAACCTTCCAATGACAGATATTCGCGTACCCCAGGACTTCTTAGAAACCGGCTAGCCTTTTGTTGCCCGCCAAGTCCCTTTCTGCAAAAGGGGAGTAAAAGAAAATAGACTCGTTGCTTAACTCTCCACCTGTCGGGAAAGCTTTCCAATGTGGGCTGTGTCATAGAACGTACAGCGCCAGCGTAGCGATAAAGGAACATACATGAAGGAAACTAGATATTTAAACCCTTGAGAAAGTTTTCTCGCGAAGAAGGGTTTACATCCCTTGAGATTGGGTAAATAGGATAACAAGGGTCCCCACCTGGTAGTAGGACTAGTTGGACTTCATGATCTCCGGGATACGTGCAACAAATTGACCCATTGTTAGAGTATATCACACTCCTTTGGGAACACCCATTCCCGAAAATTTCATTCTGCAAAATGCATGAGTCCACTGGGGGTGGCCATGGCGAGTGCGGTGAGATCCTAGGAATCAAGGCCGCGGCAACGGAAACGGAGCCTTTGTGAGGTGACCAGTCAAGTTCGGGGACTGGCTGAGGTAGTTGAGGCGGTGGATTGGAGTGGTGAGCGGAAAAATGTGAGAAAAGACCTTGTAGAGATAGGACTGAAGGGAAAGGAGGAGGGAAGGGAGGGATAAGAGCCACAAGGATACTGCTGTTTCTATTAAGTCTGCCATGGATATTGCGGGGGCTGGGGAATACATTCATTTGTCCCTAAAAAAACCTACGAGTGATTCCCCATGAGATAGTTGAACTGTCGGTCAGCTGTGCAGAAGGGGGGTGAAGAGGGAGTAGAGGAATAAAACCTTTAGTATGGATAGGGGGTTTGCTATGGCCCGTGAGTGGGCTGCTAGGGGCATATTCGGGTTCAAACGAAGGCGTTTGGGAAGAAGCTTTGATCCTTATGTTGACAACCGTCTTTGGCGGAATGCGGGAGGGGTTGGCAATTAATAGTCCTTTTAGTTCGGCGCTTTTAAAAGCTACAGTTTCCAATGGAGAACTACAGAAAAAAGAATGATATCGTCTTGCAGTCTCACCCGCCGGACTGTCTGTCGGCTACCAGTTTCCATCCAAGAATGCTGGGAACCGTGGGGTGTAAGTTGGGAGAGAATGAAGCCCTAGGGTTCGTTACGGGGCCTCCGGGGCCCCGAAAACACCGCCGCCCCAGCCCAATTCCCAGCCCCGCCCGCTCACAGGGGCGGGGCGGGGCGTTTTCCCCTCCATTCCCCGCCCCCCGCCCCAACACTCTGGTGTCTTTTATGATATCCCAAACGGGAGGTTCCTTAGGTCGTGAGAAAAGAAAAGCAAGTCCCCCAAGGGCACTTATCCTCCATCCGCACACAAATATAAAGGCCGTCCCCACCCAAACCGTCCCCACCCAAACCGTCCAGCACTTCAAAAACCAAAACACAGGTACCTTCTCCACTCCTTCTCCTCATCAACCACAACACGCTCATCAAGACAAACCCACCACCAACAGAGAAATTGAAAAATGGTCGTCAACTCCCGCCGGCGCAAGATTATCGCTCGCCGCACCAAGCCAGCACATAAGATTCCCATCCCCGGACTCCTGCACCATCTCCGCAATGGCGACAAAGCCGGTGAGGTGTTCACTCCAGAAATTTGGGCTCAGGTCACCGCTCGACTCAACGAGTTGTTCCTTGGTACGGACATTCCATTGTTGGCTGTTGATCAGGTCAAAAACGGCTATGCTTCTGTATGTTTCCTTCCTGCTTTCTCTGGTTGACGGAGGGGTGAGATGCCAGTGTACTGATTTAGTTTTAGTTGAGCAAGAACCTCAGAGACTTTGTTGATTCGTTGCAAACAGAGGGCTTTGATGGGGACAGTGAAAACGGAAAGATCCTCGCCAAGGAGGTTTGTGATCACTGTATCGAGGTTTGTGGCACCTTTTCCTCCATATTGATCAAGCACATTTTGGGTGCTAATCAGAGGGTGTCTCTAGACCCACCGGAGGACCGGAATCCTCAAGACAGGGCCTTTGGAATTTTTCGCGGAGCCGTGTCAACCTTTCGGTAATACTGGACAAACTATTATGGCTACTAGTCCCCAGGGAGGTGATGAGGGGGATGAAGAAGATGCCATGGATGAGGACGTTGATCTCTCTTCAGTGAATGACGGAGCTAGCCAGTCCTGTGACGAGGGTTCCGCTATGCTTGGTGACAATTGTGCTCCAGTTAGCAACTTGTGAGCAGTCCCCCCCCTCTGAAAAACAACAACATAGGCCAAGATCACTTCAAACACTCTCTCTACCACGACACTAACACAAAGGGTCAGAAACCTCGCCCTCCGCTCTGCCGCAACTCCTGCCGGGTGCCCGCCTTCTGTTGGCTCTGCCAGGGCCGTAACCCAGGGGAATGATGGTCACAGCACCGCCATCCCTGGAGGCGGCAAAAATGATCCAAATGGAAGGGACCTCACCGAAATCGCTACGATCGTGTCCCCCTCCGAAATGGACCAGTTGACCGCCACCGTCAAGTCGTTTCAGAGGGTTAAACCCGAGACAATGCCGGCAGAACTCGTGTGGTATAGAAAGGCTATTAGTGAAGCCGTAAGGCTTCACCACCACGGCGATATTGACAAAAAGGAGTTCCGTCTCGTTAGATCTTTGATGAAAGATACCTGGGCGTGTGTAGCCTTCAACCAAATGTCGGACGAACTTCGCATCGACTGGATCACTGAGAGGGCGAAGGAGGTGGGGGGACCTACTAGCAACACTAAGGCCAAAGGGCAGGGAGGGGGATTGATTAATTAAGCTTATGTTTCTCATCGAATTTTGTGCCTGTGCGTTTTATTTCTGTGCGGTTGGCCGACGTGTATAGTATTCATTATGGTAGTCGATTTTCTCGACGAATTACTATTTCGGGCTGGCTAAGCTTTGTATGTTAGATCGAACAGCGCAACTGAGTCAAACAATAAAACCTCATAAAACCCTCTTGTTCAGTGTTAAGTTTAAATGACTGATATTACAACATGATCCGTGATCAAAGATTTACCACACCAGCTCAATGCAGCCCAAACCTGGGATTAGCCGTCCATTAGCCGAGAACGGGAAAAATGGTTTTGGTCTGGAGGTGGTTCACAAGCTGGTCTAATAGTTCAGAGATAGCTGTTAAATTTGCATACTGTTCTAATCGAGAGAGGGAAAGAAACCTATAAGCACTAATGTTGGAAAAGGTTTAAGCCAGAAGCACGCTCAGATAAAGACAAGAAGCCATCATGAGATGGTCACCATGGATCTCCATTGGCCAAACCGCCAAATATGACTGGTTACAAGCGGTTAGGAATTGGTTGTAGGAGCAATCGAGGATGGGGTCAGCTTCTTGTGTCGCCAGGCTCGTACAGGAGCGCCAGGAAGCTTTTGGGAAGTTTGCTTCGGCGAATTGGGAGGTTTAGCTTGATGTTCTGCCCCACATTCTCCTAGCACATTGACGCATATGAGTCTACGCTTTTCGGCAGAGGGAGGCCTACCACATCGCTATTATCAGGAAGTTTCTCTCAATCCAGAAATGGCCTTTTCTACCATAGTCTTTTCTGACTGTAAAAATATTAAAAATCTCACAGTTGATTATGCTTGTCCTTTTTTATTTCCGGTTTATTTTTTGAATTTCTGTTCGCCGAGCTACATTGGCTAAAGGTAAATAAATCCTTTGCGAAGGGTTCACTTTTCCGATAGTATTTTAAATTTACCGTACGGTACAATATATCTCCCTTCAAGGGTATCTAAAAGGTTTGCTACCAAGTGCAGCTAACCTCTATGCTTGAACTTTATGTATCCTCTCTATTCCCTAAAAACAACCCTCACATTTATAGCGCCATGGGGAAGTAGGGGGAAAGAGGAGCTTTAGAAGAAAAAATATGTGAACAATAAATGCGAGAAGAGAATTTACATCTAGGGGAGAACAATGAATGTAGATATGACGGAAATTCCAAACCAAGCTAGCATATTTGAATGAGTAGAAATAGCCCTCTATTAACACTAGACTCAAGGGTTTAAACAGAAGCTCACATATACTGACTGGACCTCGTAGGGAAATCAGAATATAGGGGTGGGCGGGTATATGATAGTCATGTGCATCCCAACTGCCTATAATTTCCTTCCATAAGAAGAGAAAAAGAGAGATTAAGATGTGCTACTGTGACAGGCGTATCCCGGAAAGAAAGACAAAACAGCAATTGCCATAAGGTAGTCTTTCAAGATGCGGGGGAAGACAGGACGGTAGTGAAACAGGAGAGGCAGTGGTAGTGACAAACACATTTGTGGAACTGTTCCGGTCCTTGCGGAAATCGGGGGAGAGGCAGTTGGTGGAGTATTCGAAGGCGATAACAAGGGGGATGTGTCCTCAGTCTCAGGCCGTGCTGTTGGCGACAGCTGTTGGAGGCTGTAGTAGAACTATCACTTGCGCATGGCCACCTGCAAGAGCATACGGGAGTGTTGTTCGACCGTACTTACCTGGCTTGTCGGGGTTGATGTCGGTTCGTCCGAGTAATATCTCCACCACTTCCGCGTGCCACCCGAAAGCAATCAGCATTAGTGGTGTTCAGCCGGCCACCCCTGGATTCTCGGGGTCGATGTCCGCTCGGCTGGGTAACATTTTCACAACTGCTTCGTGCGCTTTCCGAGCAGCACACCAGAGAGGCGTTCCGCCGCCCTCATCTCGTTTGTTGAGGTTGACGTCGTCTCGTCCGGGGGGCGTTTTCACCACTCCCTTGTGCCCATTGCCAGCAGCCGGCATCAGTGGCGTTTGGCCCCCCTCGTCTGGTTTATCAGGGTCGATGTCGGCCCGGCTGAGTAGCATTTTCGCAACTAGCCCCTGCCCATTCTCAGAAGCCCATGCGAGAGGTGTACGACCCATCCTGTCTTTTTTGCTGATATCACGACATTCCCTTTCTACCAAACACGCTGCAATCTCATCAACCACAAGGATAGGTGCGTGGGGTAGACTATTAAGCAGAGGGAGCTTACGGAAATAGGTACGGTAAACACTCGGCCCTCTTGCCTCCCCGAAGATTTTGGTCAACTCGCGGTAATTATAGCGGTCAAATGCTTTGAGCACATGTAATTTTGTCCAATTTGAACCGCCCCGTTCCGCGTGGATCCTCCAATACAAAGATGGTTCGAGAAACCGTGTGCTGGTAGTGGAGAGTGGGCCAGGATTGAATATAGGGAGAGGGCCTGCCTTGGAGATTTGGAGGGGAAGGGTCGAGAGAGCTTTGACCCTGCTAATCCAGACAACTGAGGTATGATATGTAGCTTTCTGCAATCGCCTAGCTGTGTCAGAAAATGCTCGGGACGAGAACGGAGGTATGGTACAGGCAAAGGTAAAGTGGGTTAACCTGGCGGCGGGAGCCTCTTGTCCACGATGATAAGGCTTTGGCAACAAGCGAACAGGGCCCCTACTGGAGCGATCCTGTAGCAATTGGGATTCTGTGACTCCATGAGAAAAATGGGGATAGAGGGTTGGACGGGATGTGATCAAGACTTACTCCTAAAGGAAACGCAGGACAGGAAAGCAGCGGTTAAAGCAGCCGAAGGTGAGGATGGGGGTAGGCGGAGGGGGGAGTCAGGGCGATAAACAGGGTTATGAAGCTGTTGGAGTCCTTGCGGAAATGATGAACAGGCGATCAGTGCTGTCCTCAAGGCGGTAAGGAGGGCGATGTCTGCGCGAACTTAAGCTGTGCCATGGCGGCGGACGCTGGAGGCTGTAGCAGAGTTGTTATTATCGTTGCCTGTATATTTCGACATCTTCCAATCTTTACTACTGGTGTTGCTGTCGAGGAGGAGTCATCGAGCCCCGGTATTATAAGTCAGTTGATATTTCTAGTAGTTGAGCGGAAGTGGGAGTGGCGTTAGAGCAGGGCTGCAGATACCGCTCTAGACTGCTAAGGCAAAGTCCAGTTAAGCCAGCCGCATGGCGTGAAACTAATGCCATTCCTGTAGCTGTGACTATGAGTGTTGGTGCTGTATGCCTACAGCACAGGCCTCATATGGATACCCCACAAAATCAACCGCCATCCATGAAAACCCCCTAGTCTGTTTCGTAAAAACGGAAGGAAAAACAAACATTTAGTTTTGTGGCTATTTTGCCTCCAGGAACGGATTTTTCAGAATTTTTGGAACGGAAGGGAAATGGTCATTCGTATGAGGCAGCGGAACGGAATTGGCGGCTCTAATTGGATCCATGCACAATGGACTCGAGTATTGTAGCCTAGGTAAATTTAGCCAACACTGTAAAATCAATCTTTAGGGGAAACCACAAACATCATCCGGGGTGATAATACAACGTGCTTCGAGTTCGATCTGAAAGTCTATCTTGCTCTGTATAATCGGGGCTCTCCGGCTGCGTACCGTACGAGACCACTAAAGTTGCGGGTGGGAGTCGCACTTTCTCTCGTCGAGGGGCCGGCGCCTGAGCTAGGTTACGAGGGTTGTATACTGTACAACGCTGGCGGCTCTAATTTATCCGGTTGAAAATTGTGATAGTCTTAAGGGCACACAAGATATTCTCTAAGGATGCCCACCCAATATTCCATCACAAGCTACGTATCTCACCGATATTTCCCTCAGATCGCCCGAGGTCGATTATTGACGGAAAAAAAGTTCCCAGGCCCCCTACCATTTAGTCTTCCATCATAAACCCCAACAAACGTGTGAAAAACTAACGTAATTACTAAAGAGGCAGTGGTCCAGGTGGAATCACGGTGAATGGAGCTTATGATATCATACTAAATAACTTTAAAGAAAGAATGGTGGGTTGGAACAACCCGTTGCCAATTGGGCAAAGCGGGCAGTGAATCCCCCGGCGGTGGGGAGGGAGGGGATTTAGCCAGTGGCGTACCTTTGCGGAGGCCATAGCTCTCTCTCTCCATGGGCTCGGGAGCCACTGGCACATATTGGAGCGTCGAACCCCAGGAATCTTCGAAGCTCGCCACAACTCGCTTTCTCATCTCCCAGCTCACTACTACTCGCGTTCTTTGTTTTTCCCACCCACCAACCCCTTCTGTCACCTTGCGCCCACATTGTCGCCTAGGGATATATCGGTGGCAACGATCCCTAGGGACAAGGGCAGCGACATCTCCCCCAACGCCTCCGCCAGTGGAAATATGCGGGAAGTGTTATGGAATGAAGGAATTGCCAGGATGGTGTTTGGTGTCATGATTTCTCTGTTTTCTGTGGTTTCTTATTATTTCTTATCATAGCTATAATCACAATGTATTCGTTTAGCTTGGCAAAATTGGGAGTGGATTAGACTATCACCCGTTATGCTAGCTGGCATAACCCACCTAACATCAGGATTTGGGCTCCTAGATTGCTTAAGACCACAGAAGGTCAAGGTCATGTGGGAGTTTTTTTCTTGAGGGCATAATGTGCTCCATGCTGGAGCACCTCCCAGGTGCCCGGAGTTGCTAGCCATTCTGGCGATACATAGCCTTGTGCCGGGGGGTAGATGATGTGAAAGAAGCAACAATGTAAACCAAACATCCAGGACCTTAGTCCCCGACGGCAACACCTATGAAAAACAAAGCAAACACCTTCTGTTCCCTAATATAGGATACGAAAGCGAGGATTTAACCCCCCATCTGCCTACTTTGGCCCACCTCTCATACCCGTGTTCCCTATAACCGCTTGCCCTACAGGATATTCAATAAGAGACCTGATGACATACTAGCCGCCAACTGGCAGCACTAGAGAAAATTCCTGCATAGCATTTTCACAAATCAGAGAACCCTTTCCTGAAGGGAGTGATGGGATTTTCTATAGAGGCACCTTGCACATTCTGTATTCCAACCGCTACCAACATAGCCGAACTTGAACACAACACAAAATATCAGGGCTCGTCCCCTCAGCGATTAAATCACTACGCTAATATTTGCCGCCCCATCTCTCTACACTCTGAGGGAAAGCACATTAGTTAAAACAGAAACTCCTATCGAGCTCCATAAAACTACCACTCTAGATAGCCAGAGCCCAGCCTCACTCCGGCCCGAGCATGCTCTCTGAGAGTAAGATCATAAAATATCACTCGGCGGGAACAAGCATAACAACACAACTCCAATGACGGGCGCTGAGCGCAGCCCTCGCCCTGGTGGTCGCAGCACATTGACCCCCTACTATGGACCTGTGTGATGTTATCCCCAGTATGGGAGCTAAAAGACTCCCTCTTGTTTTGGCTTAACAGCTTCATATTGAGACCAGGGAGAAGCCCTGTTATTGCGGATGTTGAGAGCTATCTGATCGGAAGGAGTGGAAGCGAGACGCTTCACAGGTTCAAAGGAGAGTGGTCACCGAAGATAGCGAAAGACTTATATTGCTTGTTGAGTGAGAAGAGAATTAAGTAAGTAAAGGAAAGAAGAAAACAAGACGAAAGAGGAAGACAGAAGAGATGCTAAGATTCGGAGAAGGGAAAAGGGGGGGGTGACATAGGTAGTCATGACGTATCACTTGTAACTACAGCAACATACAAGAAGAGAGCACACCCGTGAGTACAGTTTCCAACAGCGGAGCAGGATTTTGGAATACCGCCTAGAGGTGTTTTCCACCGGTCTCGCGAGGAATATTCCTGGGGTTTTGGCCGTTCAATGCCGCTGGCTAGCTTATGCCCGGGAGCCCTGTGGTCTCTGGCTACCTGCCACAGTATCTTTCCTCGCCTGTTTCTCTACGGATATTTACAGTATAGTATGTTTCATGGTATCAAATTGATCCTGAGACGAGGGAGAGAGGCGAATGACATGGAAAGCCTACGCGCTAGGCCCCTTCCCCTCTATACTAATGTCTATAATGAGGGTAACACTGTATGTCTTTTAAGTGTGTTGTCGTACTGTTGATTCAGCCATAACCTTATCACTCACCTTAACCGGTCTTTTATCCTAGATACGATCTTTATCCAATTTTTGGAAATCTCCTCAAGGACCCTTCTGTTATCTTACACCGCATTTCCTCTGCCTAATTAGCACTCTATGCCGACCGCACCAACTGCTCAAGGGAGGAGGGGGGGGGCGGAGCAAGCAGAAAGTGAAGAAAAATACTGGACAAGAAAAAAACATGCCCGCAGTTTAGAGCTAAGGATGAATCAGATCTGATAGGATGAAAACCGCAACCACCAAACTAAACCTTTAACAATTGGACTCCCTCCCCACTAAGCAATATGCAGGGCCTTGTAAACAAAAACTCATAAATCCTGATCCCATCATTAAAGCAAATACCGTAAAAACTTGAATAATTGAACCGTGTGCTATGAAGTCCGATATTCCCTTCTCTGGAATGGGGGCAAAAACACAGCAAACACAGCCCCCTCCCCCCTGCTGAGACAAAAAAAAAATTTCCCGATATTACTTAGAGAAGAAAGTCCAACGACATAGCACACGGTTCAATTATTCAAGTGTTTACCGTAGCCAAGAAAGCATAGGCGGGGATGGCGAGTATGTGTATTTGTGTATTCCTACAGTATGTACTTTTGTGAAATCGTGATCCTCGCTTGGCCTATCACTCCTTTTCAGGTTCCTCAAGTCACCGGATAGCACTCGGTCTTGGCCGAGTGCGCCCGCCGGTTTATCTGAAAAGATATAACTGAAATGTCTTATCGACTCCCGGAGCTCCATAGCAAAACAGGACTGCATTATTACCTTCAGCTTTCCCACTCCGGTCGCCCTAGCTTCTGGATTCCGCGGTTTGCATGGGCACATTCCCCTACATTCTCGACCCGGCGCTCTCGGATATCCTCATGGCCCAGCTTAAGCTCTAGCAGTGGTAGCTAGGTTAGGAGCGGATACTAATCATCGGCAACGGTATAGTTGTTCCACACATTAAGAGAGTTCGTATTGAAGCAGTTGGTGTTATCATGAATGTGTGTTGAGACATCTTCAACCCTTTGCTACCCGAACTGGAGGAGTTATTGAGCGCGTTCTTTGGAGGCTAAAGGATGGCTTTTCAGCGCTCAAGTGACTTAGCATCATCGCAATCTTGAATTATTAGCGAATCATCGAACAGGAATGACCCCACAAGAGGAGTACCATACCTGGTCGCGAATTTTCCCGTTTCTGACACCCCAAGGCATAAACGGCCATCCACGACAACCCCAAGCGCCGGCGATAGAACAGGCTCACCTAGAGCTAAATTTGCCTATATTAAAAAGGAGAGCGTGGCAACGATGTCCCTAATAAACCTACTACCAGTGCCCCTTACCACCATAACAACCCCGGCATCAGGCTTTTTCAATTTTGCGTCAGAGTATCCCACGCTCAAAGAAAAAAACAATCATCGGGGGAAGCCACAAGCATCCCCACAAGTGCTAATATCGCGGGCACCAACTGAATATACAGGGCTTTCCCACTCAAAATGACAGAATATCTCTCCCACTAGTGTGTATGACCACTACAGTGCTTACGGATAAAAGTCACTGGTTCCCCCATTAAACGTCCGTCTTCATCTCTATTTAAATAAACCCCGGGTGCTTTTCTTAATTCAAATGATGATGATTCATTTAATAGTAGTCAAGAAACACCGATAGTCCTTACAAAAGACTCCAAATGACCCCATCCCTATATCTCTTTCAGGTCTTCTGGGATCGATCGGATTCAAAAAACAGATTTCTAGACCTTCTGCCACTGGGGTTACCACAATAACGCTTTATGGGTTTGTGAAAGACCACGACCGACACGATATCTATCTTAAAGCAACCCAACAAGCATATCTGATGTGTCTATATATTGGAAAGCTCATGTTCGCAATGACAGGATGGCCTAAAACAGTACCTTGAAGATCTTGTTTTCTGATAATCATGGGCACAGAAAAAGGCAGTATGGCACACTAGAGTATATCGCCAAGGTGTACCGAATAATTGCATTGTCTGTCACCCACACCACCTCTATCCACCCCAAGGGAAGGTAAGCCATTCAGAACCAAACCCCCTATCCAACATAGCGTTTGGCGATAGGCGACCGATATCAAGTTCAAATCAATCCCCGAGCACTCCCACCTTGGATGGCCGGGCATGCCCTATACAATTGCATTCTTCAAGTATCCCTCGTCTGGGACAGGCTGCTCGTAACATCCAAAGTCAACCCTTATAGGGTCTTGTATCACTATCATCAATCATAACAACAGGGGTCAATATATACAAGTTTCTTAGCCTAACGCAGACTCCAGATTTACAACATTCCAACATTCCATACTCGCTCTCACGCCAGAACACTTTCCAGAGATTCCTGCTGTTCCTCCATCCCTGACATGATGATCATTCCCGTCACAATCCCCATACCAACTGACTTATGTCAGCAGGTACTCCACTGATCCGAAGAACCCGACAATAAGAACCCGGTGTCATTCTGGATACCGAACCCAGCCCTGACAAACAAGTCGTCCTTGGCCACAGTACGCTAACCAGACCTCCAGCTTAATTCCTACTACAGCCTACCTGACTAAAATACTGTAGTAACCCTAAACATAATTAACCTGATGATATTTTAGTAGAAAGAAAAATGAAATTAAAAAGAAAGAAATCATTCAGCCCGGTTTCTCTCACTCCTCCAATTCGCTAGTGGGTTGAACAATACCGCACGGCGGGCTCCTTAAAACCTCTTCCCTCAACCTATATCGCTCTCTCCGCCCAAATGGGACAGTTAGTCATGAGCCATCTAAAGCTCGTCGCCATGGGGGGAAAAGAGTAGTCCTTCGTCCTGGGCTTTGGGAGCCCACCTCAGCCAATAGTTTGACATAAACCCTCACTCCTCAGCCATCCTGTCTTTATTTTTTACCTTACGGAGGAAGCTTATAAAATTGTAAAAACCAATGGCCGTTGGAGTAGTGGCTGCTGTGGGGGGGGGGGGCAGCATCGTGTACAAGTCTCTGGCAAGTAGAAGCTGAACACAGGGGGGATCCTGGCAGCTGAATTTTGTATAGGCCTTGGGTGCGCACAGACAATTCTCCATAGAAAATATTGACCCCTTTGTTCTGGCTCTACACGCCGGAGACTAGTACTGGAATTGAACTGTGGGGGGCATGACCCCTATCGCCCGAATAGAGGGAGTTCGGGGAGGGAAGGGTGGGAGAGAAGCTGATCTAGAGGTCTGTTTTCACACATATCCTAGAATTTACCTTTGCGGGTGTTTCTCCTATCTTTGCTGGCGAGTCCCGAGGTAGAGTAGCGCCTATCTAGGGTTCACATTTCGTCCACGCATTGTCCTCTCGTGCTTTTGTTGACCGAATCTGCTAGAGGAGGGTCCGGACGCCTTGATAGATGGAGAGGTTAGGAGATATTGAAGCAAAACGCTGACGACTCATGTTCCCGATGATGGGCTGTGTAGATTCGTGTTGAAGTTTGGAAATTCTACGCAGGTAGGGCAGGGATCATGGCAGCACGCATAGGACTGATGAGTAGCCTCTTATAGTGGTCAATTAGCCATTTAACCTATTGTAGTGGTACTTACTATAGGATCGCTGAGGAATTGGCTTCCGGAGGCAGTTGTTAGGTAGTGTCATGTCGTCTCACTCGCACTTCTCAGAATTTCAGGTTTTAAAATCTAGCGCACTACGAGTTCTCGGAGATAGGTGTAATATAATACGAGATACCCGTGTCTGGGACGAAATGGGGGGACTTTGTGACGATGAATCCTACACCTTTTGGATGCCACGTTGTTCTAGTAAGGGAAGACTATGCGCACAGCTGGAATTAATACCGAGGGTCCATAAACGGCGAGGAAACTATAGAGTGTGGAATACTATGCTGAGATGGGGTTAGGCACTTGTCTGTTGGATTGGGGTTTGGAAAAGATATTTAGATTATAATACCTGGCAATTTAGCTAGCTGGTGCAAAAAAAACTTTCAAGTAAACCCAGACGGGCAGCCAATTGTCACCCAATGAGCGAGTGTCGAGAGAAATTCTCTCACGGGATGATTGAGATTAGCGACAAAGCCCTTTCCCTGTATTCAAAAAAAATTACCTAATTCTTCATCAGTTCTTTCCCATACTCAAGTTATTCTGCCAGGCACCACAGAGAGCGTTTAAAAAGAGGGGAAGGATCAAAACTACTTTTCCTTCCCGTCAAAGTCTTCCAGAAAACAAGGATTGCTCAATAAGGGGCGGAATGTAGAATTCTTTAACCGAAAATTGATTAAAGCGTCGTAATCACCCTGTGGCCATCCATGATTCCTGATTTCTTTGCTACAAAATCATTTCTTTGCGCAGCGGCTCTAGATCAATAGACAATGTTGGCGTACTCCAGCAATGTAGTTTGGATATGGTGGGGTATTTTTCAAAATAAAATAAAAATACACTGGTGCAGTGTCCTGCCAGTGATCTACTTGGGGGCCAGTCCTTGTGCAGCATGAAAGAGTGGAATTGGTAGCCATCACGCTAATCCAGTTTCAGGAGTCTCCGAGTACAGTACCGTGGTTCATTGGAAATTAATTCTTATAAAGATGCTGCTGAGTCATCTGAGCTTTACAATGCCGATACTCAAAACTAGAAATAGTTAACTGCTGACAGATCTTGGACAACAACTTATACAACTTATACTTATTCAATCTCAACAAGGGACCCGCACCAAACCGATCTGGAGTACAAGAGTACCTTGGGAGATGTTTTCGTATAAGGCAGGATTTTTGCCCAGTAAAATAATCCCTGCCTTGTATGAAAACACCTCCCCTGGCAGCGGTACAGGTAAGCGTCCCTGTGGGCGAGCCTTGCTGTTTCGGGTGGTCCACGCGGTGGTGCAGCAGTCGGCTTTTGGCTTCATTACGCAATCTACGGTAGTGTATCAAGGTAATTACGGACTGCAATGACTTGCTGTCACCCCTCGTTACCAAACAATAGTCATAATTCGCATAGTGGGATAAGGTTCAGGGGAAGTCAGTCATGCATAGAGAGTTCGGTAATGGTGAACCATACGTAATAATATGATAAGAAGAGTGATCTCCCATCTGGCCTTACCCACGTGAATCCTCTTAATACTATCTAGGAGGGAGATGATTATGAAACTTTAGTAGACTAACATACAAGTAGTCAACAAATCGACAGTATAGACCATGAGACTAAGAGGTTCAAATTGTGGCTAGCAAATCATTTAGAGTAACCCCCTTGAGAAAAACCGGTACTGACTACCCCTGCGGAGTAATCGCTACTAATTATACACCTCAATGTAGCATCCGTTGCGCAGGCTCTCACCGCCACTAACCCCTTTCTCTGCTGTTCTAGGTTAAAGGGGCGTTTTTGTATTAGAGGGGTCGGACTGGTATGTAGAGAGACAACTAGCATGGCGGGTCATCACTTGATCCTGAGTTATCTACCCCATTATGGGACATGGATTTGTGGTAGGATCCTAACATAATATGCAAGCAAAGGTAAGAAGTACCCGAAGATTCATGTACTGTACCAATCTAGTACGAGGCTGAGATACGCACAGATAATCAGCCATATATTTTTCTAATCCCTGCTTTCGGGTCCTCCCTACCTGCCACTTGTGGCTCACTTCTAGATCCTAAGCCCACATGACCGAGCGTCCGGAATTCGATCCCAACTACCGGTAACGTACCGTGAAAAATCGTTGAACCCGCTGTCAGGATGAGCAACCGAAGTCCCTGAGCTAACCGCGATAAGATTGCAGAGTAGGATAATATAATTACGAACACAAGTTAATGAGATCAGGCGGGGTCAACTTGAATAAGCTATACCCAGTCTGGAAGACATTATTCCTTCTCGGAATACTTCGTCTTGGATTGGGGTGCATAGGGCTTGACTAACTCAACGAAATCACTCACCGGCTCTCACTCGCAACCGTAAACTTCTGCAGACATCACCAGGGGTAAGAACAACATATAAACCCCACGGAATCCGCTCTCTTGAACAGCTTCCCACAACCAGACAGATTCCAAGATACAATTCACACAACAATCTACTTTTCCAAACAAAACCTACTTAACACTCAAATCACTAAAAATGCAATTCACTACCTTCCTCTCTACTTTTTTCTTTATGGCCACCGCACTCGCAGCTCTAGCTATGGTGGCGGATCCCAATCCCGCTCTAGCGAACCACGCTCCCGCTACAGTGGCGGACCCCACCACCGAAACCAAAACTGGATCAGCAACCTGGGAATTCCGCCTTTTCACCGATGGCTCCTGCCAGAATTCGCCTCTAAGTCATGAGAGCCTCAGCGGTCCTCAGACTACCGGGTCTCAATGCATCAACATCACCGACAAAATCGGCTCCGGAGTCTACGCGGCACATGGCAACCAGGTCTGCAAGAGTAAGTCCTCCTAGACCCGCACGAGGTGAGATTTCTAGATTCTGGCTAACGAGATGGGTGTGATTAAGTCTATGTGTTCTTCAATGGCAACATTAACTGCAGCGGAACCGGAACGCTGTTGCCTGATACTTGCTCCCCTTACCCCTCCTCTCCGATCAGCAGCATTCGTGTGGATTGTTAAAATATGAGTGTTGCAACTCAATGGTATTCCGGTGGAGGCAGTGGTGTAATGTATGGTGCGAGATGTCATGTTTTTTTACAATTCGATCGGGGCAAAATGTGGGCAATGAATCGGGGGATTTAGATTGATTGGGGAGGCAATAGTTCTATGAATAGTTGGATTAAATATTTTTACTACAGGTTTTGTTTTGAGATGTGCGCTTTTGCGGAATTGTGATATTCGCGCCTGGATCGCTACTTTTGATGTTTCTCCAATCACTTGATCGCACTCGGTGGTGGTGGCCGAGGGTGATGAGGGCCTAGCAGACTGGTTTTTCATGTCCCTCGTTTGTCTCACTCCTCCGGCAATCCACTTCCGAGTCACAGCATAGAGCATACGATTGCGTAAGCCAGAAGGGATATATACTTGTATGAGGTACATGGCCACCGCAAGAGTCTCCTTGTAGAAGCTGGTTGGCACCACAACAGCATGCCTCAAGAGATCGACAAAGAACAGCATCTCGGACCGCTTGTGAAAAATGCTGCTCGGCTAATTAAACCAAGGAGCATCTATAGGACTTACCAATGTGAGTGTAGTTGCTGGTCTCCCTAGGTAACAGGGAAAATCATGAACTATATCAAGAGAGGTGTTATCAAATGACACGCAAAAAAAGGTATCAGAGTAGATATCACATTGCACTTTTTTCCGATAATCATTTCATTACTCAGCTCTATCTCACAGCCAGTTGGCCAGTAGGGATCAGCTAAGGAAGATATGGTACTGTTCACTAAGCGATATGATAACTAGTCTTCTGTCTCTAGTACGAGCTTTGTAAAATTGCTGATAATCACCTCGAGAATCCTGGAGCTATCATACACCACTTTTCTCTCGGGAACACTGTAGGTACCTTCTGCATCTCGCAGGGAGGAGGGGAGGGAGGAAGGAAAAGAAGAAAAGAATCGCACAACAAAATATGACAAGTAGACAGGAAATTAGCGATAGAGCAGCATAAAATTTGATAGAATGAAGCTGCAAGCTTAACCTTGACTCTCTACCAACAATAGGGTGTTCTCCCCCCACTAACAATATTATGTGGGGCTTTGTAAACAGAAACTCATAGATCTTCACCCCACTAATGAGAAAATTGTTAAAAAGGCGCAAGAGGTAGAAATACGTATGTTCTCATTCCATGGAATTTGCTTCATCTACAAAGAGTAACAAACCCCGAAAGAGGAGGGGTAACGGCTGATTGAACGAGGCAGTGCCTCCTAGGCCTTAAATTGTGCTGGGGGTTTCCAGTTTGCGAAATTGTAGTGGCGTATCTTATAATAGCCATGCTTCGCAGCAAGGGAGATCGCTGTTTGGCAGCTATTATCTAGCTCTTGGGCACTGACCCCGCCCCGCCGGAGTAACATTTTCATTATACTCTCATCTTCACGCTGAGCAGCAAACGAGAGCGGTGTTCGGCCCTCATTATCCACCTGGTCATGATTGACATCTCCCCTTCCGAGAAGTATTTTCACCACTCCCTCATATGCACGCTCAGCGGCGATAGAGAGCGGTGTTTGACCGAATCCATCTGGAATGTTAGGATTGATCTCTTCCCGCTCGAGGAGTATTTTCACCACTCCCTCATGACCTTTCGAAGCGGCATACCAGAGCGGTGTTTGGCCACAACTATCGACCTTGTTAGGATCCACATCTTCCCGCTCGAGTAGCATTTCCACAACTCGCTCGTGTCTAAACTCAGCGGCAAAAGAGAGCGGTGTTTGGCCGTCAATATCGGGGTGGTCAGGATTGACATCCCCCCGCTCTAGTAGCATTCTCACCACTCCCTCTCGTCCAGAACAAGCAGCATATGAGAGCGGGGTTAGGCCGTGATCATCGGGCACGTCGGGGTTGACCTCTTCCTGCCTGAGTAATATTTCCACCGCTCTTTCGTTTCCATACCAAGCGGCATACCAGAGAGGCGTTCGGCCCTCATTATCTGGCTTCCCGGGATCGACCCCTTCTTGTCCTAGCAGTATTTTTACCACTGCCTCATGTCCAAACCAAGCTGCGAGCGAGAGCGGTGTTCTGCCATTATTGTCTGGCTTATCGGGGATGACATTTTCCCGCTCGAGTAGCAGTTTCACAACTCGCTCACGTCCAAACCATGCGGCAAACGAGAGCGGAGTTTGGCCGTTATCATCTGGGTTGTCAGGATTGACCCCATCCCGCCCTAGTAACATTCTCACTACTCCCTCATGCCCGCCCTCAGCCGAAAATGACAGCGGTGTTCTGCCGAACCAACCTGGGGTGTCGGGATTGACTTGCTCCTGCTCGAGCAGCATTTTTACCACACGCTCATGCCCATTAGAAGCGGCATGCGAGAGCGGTGTTCGCTTATCACTATCTACCCTGTCGGGATCAACCCCTTCCTGCCCTAGTAGCATACTCACAATACCCTCATGCCCATTCGAAGCGGCATGCGAGAGCGGTGTTCGCGTATGATAATCTACCCTGTTGGGATCAACTCCTTCTCGCCCTAGTAGAATTCTCACCACTCTTTCATGCCCACACTCAGCGGCAAATGAGAGCGGTGCTCTGCCGGAAACACTGTAGTCAGGACTGACCTCTTTCCTACAGAGTAGAATGTTCACTATTCCCTCGTGTCCATACTCGGCGGCATACGAGAGCAGTGATCGGCTGCGAAAACCTATCCCGTCGAAGTTAACAGCTCCACGTCCAAGTAATAATCTTATTACTCCTTCATATCCATTGGAAGCGGCGTAGGAGATTGGTGTTTGGCCGTAATTATCTGGCTTATCCCACTTGACCTCTCCACGTCTGAGTAGTATTTTCACGATCCCCTCATTTCCTGCACAAGCGGCATACGAGAGCGGTGTTCGACCCTGCTTATTTGACTTGTCCGCGTTGACATCTTCCTCTCCGAGTAGTAATTTCACCACTTCCTCGTGCCCATTTTGGGCAGCCCATGCAAGTGGTGTAAAGCCGAGAAAATCTTCTTCGTTGATACCATAACATCCCATCTCAATCAAAGTAGATACAACTTCAGCAATTCCGAAGAACGATGCACAGTGTAGTCCACTGAACGGATAAAATTCTTTAAGATAGTCAGGATAAAAATGCTTTCCTTGCCCTAAAAGTAGTTTGGTCGGTATCTGGGGATAATGCTCCTTTAGCAACTCCACTGCAAGTGATCTCGTGCAGTCTGAGAACTCAATTTTCGCATGGACCCCCCAGTATACAGAACAGTATGGTAGAAATGGCGCGTTCCGTACCTCAGGGGAAGGAGCGGTCAAAAGTGCTCTAACCTGTTTGGAATTCAGATAAGTCAAGCAGATTTCGGCCATTGCCGAGTGAGGTTTACCGAACGTATCGGGATGAGTGGAAAGATACTCCTGGAGAGTAAAGTGGATCAATCGCACAGTTGATGCCTCCTCATCCACAGTAATAAGCCCTTGGCAGCAGCTCACTAATGTCGACATCGAAGGGACGTTACTGGCATTGAAATCGATGGAGCCTAGCTCGACTGCTAGGGCGTGGCAGAGCTCATCCACTTGCAAAGGCCTCTCAGCATGACTGATCCACATTAACGCTGCCATTCCGAGTGTCGGTTGGTTCCCATCCTGCTCCTTTATCCGTTCGATAATCGCACTGTAAATATCCCCCAACTCCAGTAAATCCGTCATTTTATTCAACCTTTCTCGCCTCGCGTAAATTGTCGATTCATGTAAGATCGCATTGATAACCAAGGAAGCAGGTAGGAACCTAGATTAACATTTGTTAGCTGGGAGTGTCGGGTAAGATTCCCAGTATCATTGATACGTACATTTCCGACATATTATCGGGAATCTTTTCCATAATTTCTCGTACCAGATCCTCATCCATGGCATCCGGGGTTTCGTCCTCATCCAGTCTGATTCGAAGGTATTCACTGATATCATCTTTCCTCGGACTTACAGATGCAGTTATCACCCTTCCAGCAAAATTCTTTTCGATCTCAGCCCGAATATGAGGCCTTCCGGTGATAAATATTCGTGTATGCAGGGAATTATCGAGGCTTTGTTTTAGTGAATCAAGGAGCTCGGCTCGATGAATCATGGAACATCCTTCCAGAGCATCAATACATATGTATAGGCGCAGTGAGGACGTGATGACTTGTAGCATCTTCACCATATCTGGAAGTTGTGGCTCCGAACCACGGACCTCTTTTCCCTCACCATTAAAGGCTCGTGTTACTTCCTCCGGAATCATTTCCATTCCCCCAACGACCTGTTTTAACAAGGAACCTAGAATACTAGTGGCAGACTGCTCCTTTCGAGCGGAAAGGTCAAAGTAAAAATACGTGACAGCTGTATTTTCTCCTTTTGACTGATCGCACAGCCAGTCCACCACCAGCGAACTAACGCAGTGCTTGTTAGCAATGACTTTCTTTCTTCTCTCGGAATAATCCCTATTACCTGATAAATGTCTTACCGACCCCTTGATCCCCATAGCAAAACAAGACTGCATTATCCCCTTCATGACTCCCGTCATACCAACCTCTGAATTCTTCACTTTGAATGAGCCATTCCCCCACCTTTTTGGAGCGGCGCTCTTGGATGCCCCGATGCTGTAGTCTGGACTCCAGGGGTGATAGCCAAGTCATGATCCGGGAACGTTCGCTGGGGGTAGTGTACCGGTAGTTCGGAACCTCGTTATATTCGTTGCTATGAAAGCAGTGGGCGTCATGATTGATGAGATATGGTCGAGACATTATCCACTCCCTACTGCGTACGCTATTGTAGGATTATAGAATATTATCGATAGAAGAATTTCTAGAAGCTAAGCGAAAGCGGGGCCAATTTTTCAGCCCGGAAGAAACTGGCGGGTGTCAAATCAAGCCACCAAAAATGTGTGAAATCAATACCGGTACCGTGCTCCACGTACTCCAGTGCAGTTATGTGGGGGACTGCAACACTGGGGTAGCGCAGAAAACTCGTGCGTACCCAGGAGAAAAGACTTCGGTGGTGGTGGCGATGGTGGTGGTGGTGGTTGTGGTGGTGTGTGACGACGATAACAATGTAGACGTTCGATACATAGCTCCCCAAACTAAATACAGAGCGCTCAACGCACAAAACAGGAAAAATCCACACAAAGGAAAACCCCACAAAACAGCAGTCACCATTCGTAAACGGGTCGCGCCCTAAACAACCCAACGTACCCTAACCACTATCAGACGGGGTTCTATCTATCACTACTTTGGTAAGGTGTTGAGGGAAGTGTTCTTCCTTGTTGATTGCTAGGTACAGAACGGCCTATAATCACAGGACAGAGTCCTATTTTTGCCGAGCCAGGTACATTGTCGGTTTAATTCGCCGTAATGCACCTGTACAACTCTCGAACTCTAGTCAGGTTGGTCGAGGTTGGGTGTGCGTACGGTAACGCCCCAGTATGCAATAGAATGACGGACTAATTTTTAGCGAAGAATTAAGATGTCTGCTGAGCTCTAGACACTATACAGTACGTTTGCATACTCATAGGTAGAGACACGCTGCTTGTAGGTGCTAAGTTAGTCCATCACATATTTCTTTCTGCCATGCACGAGCACCTTGAGAACATGCTGACTTGATAATATACAGTTCAAGCTACAGCACTCTACTCGAGTACGCTAGGCGAGCAAACTACACAACGCGCTTGCACTCGAGCGCAATCCCTATCACAGGAAGGGTGTTATGATTCTTCCTTCCTTCCTTAAGCTAGGTTGACTGGGAGAGTCGCGGTACTGCATCAGGAGATATATCATACCACAGTTCCACCCGAACCATGAGTCCATGACCCCACCTGCATATCCCCACACAGCGTCGTGCAAGTGGTAAGAACAGATGCCCTTAGCGTACCTAGCACAAGTGATTATTAGGCACAAAACCGCGACACTCTCTTGGGTTCGGTTATCTAAAACCTTTTATCACGAGAAATCACTCACATAACCGCCCAACGGGAACCTGGAAGAGGGTGACGTTGTCGGACGGCAAAACACCCCGGAACTGAAAGTTTTCCTGCCATCATTACCCAACAATCTTCAGCCAAGACCTTGCAGAAAATATGGAGTGGTCAACAGATGTACTAGCACACAGGTCTTCGTCTGGGATAAGGGATCTTTTGAATCTTTATAGTGTAGCTTAATATTAGATATGAGTCCTAAAGAGCCCAGCACCTGCCGGGCCAATGATTTTGTGCGTGGAAGACACATCTCTGCCAACCCCATCTGGCTCAGGCGCGAGTCACCAAGGATACTTGGTGGTGGAGAACTTTGAAAAGATGATATATTGTACGTTAGATGCAAGACTAGCACCCGCTGTGTTCTATACTAGGGGAATAACTTCCACCACCAACTGATCGGGTGTGGGAGTTAATCCGGGGGCAGTCTCGTACTAATCAAACTACCATAGGTGTTCCTTCTAGTAAATAAAAAGTACCGGTAGTAAGGCCTTCACACAAGCTCTCATTCACTATCATCAGAGTTAGCCACATATAACCCAATATGAAGCGATCGTTCATTGATCATAAAAGGAGGCTATGTTTAGGAGGGAGAAACTTAGAGTCCTTATTTCTTCCTATGCACCCGGTGGTGTTATATATATCTATACAAACTTGCCTTTATCAAAATTTCTTCTCTTCCCGACATCGCACACTTCCCACCTTCCAGATCACAAAAATAGGTTATAATCGGTGGAGATTGTATTGGGGTCCTTATTGTTTCTATGTCGCTGGAGGTGTTCTATCTATACACAAGCTCGGCTCAACAGAAAAAACTCTTCATCAGGAGCGTCGCTCATCTCTCCTCCCCTAGTTCCTCTTCTCCATGCTCCTTACAAATCCATCGAACATTTCCCAAACTCATTCCCTGACTCCCTTCTTTTTTGTTTCGTTCTCTTACCCAGTTTCCCCCATCATCCATAATACGTTACTGTCCTGACACCGTCTTCTGTTCCCTAACCATCATCGTGCGACACCGATGTGTTCCGCTCCGAGCTAACCTTAATCTCTAACCTCCTGCTGTCCCTTGTGCCAATTCCTCAATCATCCCAAGCATTTCTCCTTCGTCTAACTCCTTAACCAAAACATATTCTCGCTCTTCTTATACCATACTACTCAATCGTGTAACCGTCATCAAGCCAAATTCCTCTTAGTTATGTCCCACTGGTGATCTAACTCTCTCCAAAGTATGGAACATTCGTGAATTTTCAACACCAGAAGCCCCCACACCTCTGGACTCTCCATCAAACCCCTCCTCGAACAGTCTTCCTTGACGATCATATATAGCCCCTTCCTATCATGCAATTTTCCTTGTATCTAGTAATCACTAGCAGTTCTAACCCCGGTATCGTACCATTCTTTGAGCGATATCATTTGTGGTAACTAACTTCCTATCGGAAGTACAGTCTCGACATCGCTTCCGGAAATCGTCCTAAAAACACTTATACTATCCCCCAACGCTGGTCCCATACCCAAACAACACTCTACATATAATTTATCTATCGTTCAAGAGGGAGGAAGAGCGGGGAGAAGATGGATTCAAAAAACTGTGCAATAGGATAAAATCGGGTGGGCGGCTTATAGAAAGAAGGAAATTACAATGATAGGACGAAAATTGCAAGTTATAAACTGGAATTTCGCACAAAAACAGAAATTATTCTACCCGCAGACAGGAGTCTGCTAAGTTTTGTAAATCGAAACTATCAATGCCCACCCGGCTATGCAAGAGGATCCCTGTGGAGGTTCAGGGGGGCATGATGACAAATGTGCATTCCCATCTGGTAGGATTTCCGGCATCTAGAAAAGGGGACCTTCATGGGTAGCCATCGTGACAGAGTCCACGACAAGAGTGGCTGCGGTTGCTTGCGCCAGGTGGCTCCTCCTTGGCATTAAATGGTACTTAAGGTTACCGCTTTCTAAGAGTGTATAGCAGCCTAGCCACACTACTATGGCCCTCCTTAGTAGCGAGCGATTGCGGTGATTGGCCATAATTATCTGGCTTGTCGGGATTGACTTCTTTTCGCCCGAGTAACACTCTGTTCTAGGCAGCGAGCAAGAGCACTGTTCGGCGGTCATCATCTAGCCTGTCGGGATTGACCTCTTGCTGTTCGGGTAGTATTTTCACTTGGAAATTAGTTCCTATACCGGTAGGTGATGCTGAGTCATCTGAATGTTAAAATACCGATACCAAAAACCAGAAATACTCAACTGCTGACTTATCTTCGACAATTTATACTTATTCTATCTCAACCAGGGAGCTGCACCAAACGGATCTGGAGTCTAAGAGCACCAAAAGAGATGTTTTCGTACAAGGCAGCATTTTTACCCATTAAAATATTCCCTCCCTGCCTAGTACGAAAGAAAACACCTCCCCTGGCAGCGGTATCGGTAAGCGTCCCTGTGGGCGAGCCTTGTTGTTTCGGGTGGTCCAAGGGTGGTGCAGCAGTTGGATTTTGGTTTCATTAAGTACTCTACAGTAGCATAGCAAGGTAATGACGGACTGCAGAGACTTGCTGTCGCCCTCATCACTAGACGTACGCATAATTAAGATACTCCGATAGGCCTCGAGGGAAGTCAGTGACTATAATTCAAGCATGGGGAGTACGGTAGTGGCGGACCATGCCTAATAGTAAGAGGAATGATCTCGGATCCAACCTTGCCCACACGAAGCCTCTTAATAATATGTAGGGTCAAGATGATTGTGAAACTTTAGTAGAAAGTCGACAGTATAAACCATGAGACCAAGAGGTTCAAATTGTGACAAGAAAATCATTAGGGGTAACCCCCTTGAAAAAAACCGGTATTGACTACTCTTGCAGAGTGATCACTACTAACTATAAGGGCTGATATAACATCCGCCCCACAGGCTGTCACAGCGACTGATCCCCCCCCCGCCACAGTCTACGTTAAAGGGGGATTTTTTATTGGAGAGGTCGGACTAGTATGTAGAGAGATAACTTGAATAGCTTGTCATCACTTAATCCCGAGTTATCTACCCCACCGCGGGACAAGGATTTATTGTGGGATCATAATATTCAAGTAAAGGTACTGTAGGAAGTACCCGACCATTCGAGTACAGTACCAATTTAGTATGAGGCTCAGATACTCACAGACAATCAACCATATATTTTTTTAATCCCTGCTTTCGGGCCCTCCCTACCTGCCACCCGTGGCTCACCCCTAAATCCTAAGCACACATGACCTCGCGTCCTGAATTCGATCCCAACTACCGGTACCGTACCGTGAAAACTCGTAGAACCCGCTGTCAGAATGCGCAAAGGAAGTCACTGAGCTAAACCGTAATAAGATTAACAGAGTAAGTTAACAAAATTACGAACACAAGTTAATGAGAGCAAGCGGGCTCAACTTGAATAAGCTATACCCAGTCTAGAAGACATTATTCCTTCTCGGGGTGTTTTGTCTTGGATTGAGATGCGTAGGGGCTGACTGGTCAACAAAATCAAGCACTGGCTCTCACTCGCAGCAGTAGACTTCGGCAGACATCTCCAGTCGTGACAACAATATATAAACCTCCCACAATCCGCTCTCCTGGACAACTCCCCACAACCAGACAGATTCCAAGATACAATTCATACAACAGTCTACTTTTTCAAAACAAAACCTGCTTAACACTCAAATCACTAAAAATGCAATTCACCACCTTCCTCTCTACTTTCTGCTTTATTGCCACCGCACTCGCAGCTCCAGCTATGGTGGCGGACCCGGCTCCCGCTACAGTGGCAAACCCCGCTCCGGCTACAGTGGCGGACCCCACCACCGAAACCAAATCTGGATCCCAAACCTGGGAATTCCGCCCTTTCACCGATGGTTCGTGCCAGAATTCGCCTCCGAGTCATGAGAGCCTCAGCGGTCCGCAGACTTCCGGGTCTCAATGCATCAACATCACCGACAAAATCGGAGCCGGAGTATACGCGGCACATGGCAAACAGGTCTGCAAGAGTAAGTTTCCCCCCTCCTAGAGCCGTCTGAGGTGAGAGTTCTAGAATCTGGCTAACGAGACGGGGGTGATTAAGTCTATGTGTTCTTCAATGGCAACATTAACTGCAGCGGGACCCCGGGAACCGATGCGCTCTTGTCCGATATTTGCTCCCCTTATCCCTCCTCCCCGATCAGCAGTATTCGTGTGGATTGTTAAAATATGAGGGTTTCTACTCTATGGTGAGATGGATGGAGGCAGTGTCGCTATGGGTGGTTAGAGATATCCTGTTTTTTATAGCCTGATTGGGCCAAGTGCAATGGATGAATCGGGGGAATTAGATTGATTGGGGAGGTGATATTGATATGAATGAATAATTGGATAAATTTTCATACTACCGGTCCGTTCTGAGATATGCACTTTTGTGAAAATGTGATCCTCGCGCGTGGCCTATCACTCGCTCTCCCTTTCAGGCTATTCAAGTCACTGGATAGCACTCGGTCACGGCCGAAGGATTATCCGAAAAGATATAACTTAAATGTCTTATCGACTCCCGGAGCTCCATAGAAATACAGGACTGCGTTATCACCTTCATCTTTCCCACTCCGGTCGCCCTAGCTTCCGAATTCCTCAGTTTGCATGAGCACATTTCCTTACATTCTCAACTCGGCGCTCTCGGATCTCCTGATGCCCCAGCTTAAGCTCTAGAGGTGGTAGCCGGGTTAGGAGCCGATACCGATCATCGACAATGGTATAGTTGTTCCACACATTAAAAGAGTTCGTATTGAAGCAGTTGGTGTTATCATGAATGGTGTGTTGAGACATCTTCGGCTCTTTGCTACCAGCACTAGAGGAGTTGTTAGTTGTTGAGCACATTCTTTAGAGACTGAAGGAAGGAGGGGGGCTTTTCAACGCTAAAGTGACTCAGCATCATCACAATCTTGAATTGTCAGCAAATCATCGAACCCGAATGACCCCACAAGAGGATTACAATGCCTGGTCGCGAATTTTCCTGTTTCCGACACCCCAAGGGATAGACGGCCATCCACAATAACCCCAAGCGGCGGCGATAGAACTAGCCCAATTAGAGCTAAATTTATCTATATTCATAAGGAGGGCATGGCATCGATGGTCCCTAATCCACCCACCACTGGTGCTCCTTGCCACCATAAAAACCTCCACACCAGACTTTTTCAATATTTTTCAATTTCGCCAGATATAATTCGAGTAGAACGTAGCTTGCAGAATCAATATTTCCATTATCTCTCCTACTAAGAGGCTGTGCTACCTTTCACTCACCATTGATAGTTGATGATAAGCTAGGATTGTAGACAAGGTGCAGCAGCCATCATGCGCAATTCGAGTATCATATTTAATTTGCGTCCGAGTATCCCACACTGAAAAACTGCCACCTGGGGAAGCTACAAGCATTATCACAAGTGATAATATCGCGGGCCTGAACTGAATATACAGGGCTTTCCCACTCAAAATGACAGAATCTCTCTCCCACTAGTGTTTATGACTACTACAGTGCTTACGAATAAAAGTTACCAGTCCCCTCACTAAACGTCCATTTTCATCTCTCTATTTAAATAAACAACGGGTGCCTCTCTTAATGTAAATGATGACTCATTTACTAGTACTCAAGAAACACCGATAGTCCTTACAAATGGCTCCCAATGACCCCATCCCTATATCTCTTTCAGGTCTCCCGGGATCGATTAGATTCAAAAAACAGATTTCTCGACCTTTCGGCCACAAGGGTACCACAATAACCCCTTATGAGTTTGCGAAAGACCACAGGACCAACACGACATCTATCTTAAAGCAACCTAGTAAGGATATTTGATGTGACTAAATACCGGAAAGCTCTTGTTTGCAATGAAGGAATGGTCTAAAACAGTGCCCTAAAGATCCTGTTTTCCGATCATCATCGGCACGGGCAAACACAGTATAGCACACTAGAGTATATCACCAAAGTGTGCCGAATCATTGCACTGTCCGTCACCCACACTATCTCTATCTACCCCAAGGGAAGGTAAGCCGGTCGGAACCAAACCCCCTATCAAACTTAGAGTTTGACAATAAGCGACCGACATCAAGTTCAAATCGGTCCCCGAGCACTCCCACCTTGGATGGGCTGGCATGCCCTATTCAGTTGCATTCATCAGGTATCAATCGTTTGGAACAGGCTGCTGGTAACATCCAGTGTCAACTCTTATAGGGTCTTGTATCACTATCACCAATCATAACAACAGTGGTCAATATAGATAAGCTTTCTAGTCCAACACAGCCTCCAGATTTGCAAAATTCCAACATCACACCCGCTCTCATGCCAACCCACTTTCTAGAGATTCCTGCTGTTCCTCCATTCCTGACATGATGATCATCCCCGTCACAATCCCCACACCAATACCAACTATCTCAATTGCTACTCCACTACTCCGAACAACCCGGCAGTAAGAACTCACTATCATTCCGGATGGCGAACCCAACCCTGACAAACAAGAGAGCCTTGACCAAAGTGCCCTAACCAGACCTGCAGATTAATTCGTAGCCCAGCATACCTGACCAAAATACTACAATAACCATAAACCTAACTAACATGATATAGTAGAAAGAAAAATGAAATTAAAAAGAAAGGAACCATTCATCCCGGTTTCCCTCCTCCAATTCGCTAGCGGCACGGCGGGCTTCTTAAAACTTCTATATGGCACTCTCCACCCAAATGGCGCGGTCGGTTATGAGCCATCCGAAGCTCGGGGCTCATAGGGGTAACGGAGTAGTCCTTCGTCATAGACTTGGGGAGTCCAGCCCAGCCAATAGTTTGACACAAACCCTCGCTCCTCAGCCGCCCTGTCTTTCTTTTTCACTTTACGGAGGAGGAGGCTTGTAAAAATGTAAAAGCCAATGGCCGTTGGGGCTGTGGGAGTGGTGGGGGGGGAGAAGCATCATGTACAAGCTTCTGGTAGGTAGAGGTCGAACACAGTGGGGATCCTGGCACCTGAATTTTGTATGGGGGCTTGGATGCGCACAGACAATTCTCTATACAAAATATTGACCCCTGTGTTCTGGTTCTACATGCCGAGACTTGTACTGGAATTGAACTGTGGGGGGCATGACCCCTATCGCCCCAACAGAGGGAGGGAGGGAAGGGAAGGGAGTGAAAGAAGCGGATCTAGAGGTCTGTTTTTACACACATGCTGGAATTTACCTTTGCGGGTGTTTCTCCTGTCTTTGCCGGCGACTTCCGAGGTAGAGTAGCGCCTGCCTAGGGTTCACATTTCGTCCACGCATTGTCCTCTAGTGTTTTTGTTGAACGAAACTGCTAGAGGAGGGTCCGGACGCCTTGATAGGTGGAGGCATTAGGAGCAATTGAAGCAAACGCTGACGACTCATGTTCTCGATCATGGGCTGTGTAGATTCGTGTTGAAGTTTGGAAATTCTACGCAGGTAGGGCAGGGATCACGGCAGCACGCATAGGACGGGTGAGTAACCTCTTATGGTGGTCAATTAGTATTTGAACCTATTGTAGTGGTATTTACTATAGGATCACCGGGGGATTGGCTTCCAGAGGTAGTTGTTAGGTAGCATCATGTCGTCTCACTCGCTCGTCTAGGAATTTCAGGTTTCAAAATCCAGTGCACTACCAGTTCTCGGAGATAGGTGTAATATAATACGAGATACCCGTGTCTGGGACGAAATGATGGGACTTTGTGATGATGAATCCTACACCTTTTGGATGCCACGTTGCTCTAGTAAGGGGAAAGACTATACCCACAGCTGGAATCAATACCGAGGGTCCATAGGCGGTGAGGAAACTATAGAGTGTGGCATACTATGCTTAGATGGGGTTAGGCACCTGTCATTTTGGATTGGAGTTTGAGAAAGATGTTTAGATTACCTGGTATCATATCTAGCTGGTGCAAAAAAAAACTTTCAATCAAACCAAGACGGGCAGCCAACTGTCACCTAATCAGTGCGCATCGAGAGAAATTCTCTCACGAGATGATTGAGATTAGCCACAAAACCCTTTCCCTGTATTCAAAAAAAAAAATCACCTAATTCTTCATCAGTTCTTCCCCATGCTCAAGTTACTCCGCCGGGCACCACAGAGAGCGTTTAAAAAGAGGGGAAGGATCAAAACTAGTTTTCCTTCCCCGTCAAAGTCTTCCAAAAAACAAGGATTGCTCAACAGGGGACGGAATGTAGAATTCATTAACCAAAAATTGATTAAAGCGTCGTAATCACCCTGTGGCCATCCATGATGCCTCTGATTTTTTTGCTACGAAATCATTTCTTTGCGCAGCGGCCCTGGATCAGTAGACAATGTTGGCGTACTCCAGCAATGTAGTTTGAATATCGTGGGGTATTTTTCAAAATAAAATAAAAATACACTGTGGGGCAGTGTTCTGTCAGTGATCTGCTTGGGGGCCAGCCCTTGCGCAGTATGAAACAGTGAAATTCGTAGCTATTGTAGCACTCTAATCTAGTTTTAGGAGTCTCCAAGTATCGTGGTTCGTTGGAAATTAATTCTTTGGAGAGATGGCGCTGGGTCATCTGAGAGTTAAAATCCCGATGCTCAGAAGTATAAACAGTTAACTGCTTACTGATCCTCGACAACAACTTATACTTATTCAATCTCAACAAGAGACCCGCACCAAGCCGATCTGGAGTACTCGAGTACAAGAGTACCTTGGGAGATGTTTTCGTATAAGGTAGGACTTTTACCTATTATAATAATCCCTGCCTTGTACGAAAACACCTCTCCTGGCCGCGGTACTGTACCGGTAAGCGTCCCTGGGGGTGAGCCTTACTGTTTCGAGTGGTGGGGTGGCGCAGCAGTCGGCTTTTGGCTTCATTACGTACTCTACAGTACCGGTAGTGTAGCAAGGTAATTACTGACGGCAAAGAGTTACTCTCACCCCTCGTTACTAGCCAGTACGATTAATTAGCGTGGTGGGGTGGGCTTCGGGGCAAGTCAGTGACTGTCATTCATGCATAAGGAGAGCGATAATGGCGAACCACGCCTAATAGTAAGAACAGCGATCTCAGATTCATTCTTACCCACAAGAAGCCTCTTAATAATGTGTAGGAGCAAGATGATTGCCAATCTTTGGTAGACTAGCATACAAGCAGTCAACAAGTCGACCGTATAAAATATTAGGCCAAGAGGTTCAAAATGCGACTAGCAAATCATTCGGGGTAACCCCCTTGAGAAAAACCGGTATTGACTACTCTTGTGAAGTAATCACTACTAACTGTACGGTCCAACGTAGCATCAGTCTCACGGGCTCTCACTGCCACTAATCCCTTTCTCTGCTGTGTTCTAGGTCGAGGGGGCGTTTTTTTGATTGGAGGGGCTGGACTGGTATGTAGAAAAATAACTAGAATAGCGGGTCTTCACTTGATCCTGAGTTATCTCCCCCATTGTGGGACAAGGATTTATTGTGGTTTCCTAATATGCAAGCAAAGTTAAGAAGGACCCGTACATTCGAGTACCAATTTAGTATGAGGCTCAGATCGGCATAGATAATAAACCATATATTTTTCTAACCCCTGCTTTCGGGTCCTCCCTACCTGCCACTTGTGGCTCCCTTCCAGATCCTAACCACACATGACCACGCGTCCAAAATTCGATCAAAACTACCGCCGGTAGAGTACCGTACCGTTAAAACTCGTTGAACCCGCTGTCAGGATGCGCAACGCCACTGAGCTAAACCGTAGTAAGATTTCAGAGTAGGTTAACATAATTACGAACACGAGTTAATGTAATCCGGCGGGCTCGACTTAAACGAGCTATACCCAGTCTGGAATTTATTATTCCTTCTCGGGGTGCCTCACTTGTGAACAAAATCAAGCACTGGCTCTCACTCACAGCCCTAGACTTCCGCAGACATCACCAGTGGTGACAACAATATATAAACCTCATTGAACCCACTCTCCTGGACAACTTCTCACAGCCAGACAGATTCCAAGATACAATTCACACAACAATCTACCCTTCAAAACAAAACCTACTTAACACTCAATTACTAAAAATGCAATTCACCACCATCCTCTCTACTTTCTTCCTCGTAGCCACCGCACTCGCAGCTCCAGCTATGGTGACGGACCCCAATCCCGCCACAGTGGCAAACCCCGCTCCGGCTACAGTGGCGGACCCCACCACCGAAACCAAAACTGGATCCTCGACCTGGGAATTCCGCCCTTTCACCGATGGCTCCTGCCAGAATTCGCCTCCGAGTCATGAGAGCCTCAGCGGTCCTCAGACTACCGGGTCTCAATGCATCAACATCACCGACAAAGTCGGCTCCGGAGTCTACGCGGCACATGGCAACCAGGTCTGCAAGAGTAAGTTCCCCTCCCCCTAGTCCTGTCTGAGGTGAGATTTCTAGATTCTGGCTAACGAGATGGGTGTGATTAAGTCTACGTGTTCTTCAATGGCAATATTAACTGCAGCGGAACCGGAACGCTGTTGCCCGATACTTGCTCTCCCTACCCCTCCTCCCCGATCAGCAGTATTCGTGTGGATTGTTAAAACATGCGTGGTCCTACTCTGTGTTGTTCCGATGGAGGAAGGGGTGTAATGTATCGTGCGAGATGTCATGTTTTTTTATAATTTGATCGGGGCAAAATGTGGGGAATGAATGAATAGGGGGATTTAGATTGATTGTGGAGGTAATAGTTTCTATGGATAGTTGGATTAAATATTTTTTACTACCGGTTTTGTTTTGAGATGTGCGCTTTTTGCGGAATTGTGATATTCGCGCCTAGATCACTACTTTTGAGGTTTCTCCAATCACTTGATCGAACTCGGCGGTGGTGGCTGAAAGATTATCCGAAAAAAAATAGAATATGATACCTACTCTGATGCTTTTTGCCTGTCCTTTGATAACATCTCTCTTGATCTAGTTCGTGATTTTCCCTCTTACCTAGGGATCCAGTGACTATACTCACATTGGTAAGTCCTATAGATGATCCTTAGTTTAATTAGCTGAGCAGCATTTAACAAGCCGTCTTGGTTGCTATTCACTGCCGATCTCTCGAGGCATGCTGTAGTTCCAGCAAGCTTCTACAAGGAGGCTCTTGCGACGGCCGTGTACCTCATACATGTATATATCCCTTCTGGCTAATGCAATCGTATGCTCTACTGTGACCTCCGAAATGGATCGCAGGAGGAGTGAGACAAACGAGTGATATGAAAAACCAGTCTGCTAGGCCCTCACCACCCTCATTACTCAGCTCTATCTCACAGTCAGTTGGCTAGTTGGGATCGGCTAAGGGCGATATGGTACTGTTCACCAAGCCGTATGACAACTAGTCTTCTGTCTTTGGTACGATCTTTGTAAAATTGCTGACAATCACCTCGAGAGTCCTGGAGCTATCGTACACCACTTTTCTCTCGGGAACACCGTAGGCACCTTCTGCATCTCTGAAGGAGGGGGGGAGGGAGGAAAAGAAGGAAAGAATCGCGCGACAAAATATGACAAGTACACAGGAATTTAGCGACAGGGCAGCATAAAATTTGATACAATGAAAGCCGCAAGCCTAACCTTGGGTCTCTACCAACAATAGAGTGCTCTCCCCCCACCAAAAATACTATGTGGGGCTTTATAAACAGAAACTTATAGATATTCACCCCACTAAAGAGAGAATCGTTAAAAAGGCGCAAGAGGTAGAAATACGTATGTTCTCATTCCATGGAATTTTCTTCATCTACAAAGAGTAACAAACCCCGAAACAGGAGTGGTAACGGCTGATTGAACGAGGCAGTGCCTCTTAGGCCTTAAATTGTGCTGGGGGTTTCCAGTTTGCGCAATTGCGGCAGCTTATCCTATGATTGCCATACTTCGCAGCAAGGGAGATCGCTGTTTGGCAGCTATTATCTAGCTCTTGGGCACTGACCCCGCCCCGGCGGAGTAGCATTTTCATTATCCCCTCATCTCTGCGCTGAGCAGCAAACGAGAACGGTGTTCGGCCCTCATTATCCACCTGGTCATGATTGACATCTCCCCTTCCGAGAAGTATTTTCACCACTCCCTCATATGCACGCTCAGCAGCGATAGAGAGCGGTGTTTGACCCCATCCATCAGGAATGTTAGGATTGATCTCTTCCCGCTCGAGGAGTATTTTCACCACTCCCTCATTACCACTCTCAGCGGCATACGAGAGCGGTGTTTGGCCACAACTATCGACCTTGTTAGGGTCCACATCTTCCCGCCCGAGTAGCATTTCCACAACTCCCTCGTGTCCAAACTCAGCGGCAAAAGAGAGCGGTGTTCGACCGTTAATATCGGGGTGGTCAGGATTGACGCCCCCCTGCTCTAGTAGCATTCTCACCACTCCTTCTCGTCCAGAACAAGCAGCATATGAGAGCGGGGTTAGGCCGTGATCATCGGGCACGTCGGGGTTGACCTCTTCCCGCCTAAGTAATATTTCCACCGTTCCTTCGTTTCCATACCAAGCGGCATACCACAGCGGCGTTCGGCCCTCATTATCTGGCTTCCCGGGATCGACCCCTTCTTGTCCTAGCAGTATTTTTACCACTGCCTCATGTCCAAACCAAGCTGCGAGCGAGAGCGGTGTTCTGCCATTATTGTCTGGCTTGTCGGGGATGACATTTTCCCGCCCGAGTAGTAGTCTCACAACTCGCTCACGTCCAAACCATGCGGCAAACGAGAGCGGAGTTTGGCCGTTATCATCTGGGTTATCAGGAATGACCCCCTCCCGCCCTAGTAACATTCTCACCACTCCCTCATGTCCACCCTCAGCTGAAAATGAGAGTGGTGTTCTGCCGAACCAACCTGGAGTGTCAGGGTTGACTTGCTCCTGCTCGAGCAGCATTTTTACCACACGCTCATGCCCATTCGAAGCGGCATGCGAGAGCGGTGTTCGCTTATGAACGTCTACCGCGTCGGGATCAACCCCTTCCTGCCCTAGTAACATCCTCACCACACCCTCATGCCCATTCAAAGCAGCAAATGAGAGCGGTGTTCTGCTGGAAACACAGGTGTCAGGATTGACCTCTTCCCGATCGAGTAGAATTTTCATTATTCCCTCGTGTCCATACTGGGCGGCATACGAGAGTAGCGTTTGGCTGCAACGACCTAGCTCATCGAGGTTAACATCTCCACCTCCTAGTAGTAATCTTACTACTCCTTCATATCCATTCGAAGCGGCGTAGAAGATTGGTGTTAGACCGTATCTATCTGGCTTGTCCCATTTGACCTCTCCACGTCTGAGCAGTAATCTTATTACTCCCTCATTTCCATTGGAAGCGGCGTAGGAGATTGGTGCTCGGTTGCAATGATCTGGCCTGTCCCACTTGACCTCTCCACGCCTGAGTAGTATTTTCACGACCCCCTCATGCCCTGCACAAGCGGCATACGAGAGCGGTGTTCGACCCTGCTTATTTGACTTGTCCGCATTGACATCTTCCTCTCCGAGTAGTAATTTCACCACTTCCTCGTGCCCATTATGGACAGCCCATGCAAGTGGTGTAAAGCCGAGAAAATCTTCTTCGTTGATATCATAACAACCCATCTCAATCAAAGTAGATACAACTTCAGCAATTCCGAAGAACGACGCACAGTGTAGCCCACTGAACGGAGAACAGATGTCAAGATGGCCGAGATACAGATGTTTTACCTGCCCTAAAAGTAGTTTGGTCGGTATCTGGGGATAATGCTCCTTTAGCAACTCCACTGCAAGTGATCTCGTGCAGTCTGAGAACTCAATTTTCGCATGGATCCCCCAGTATACAGAACAGTATGGTAGAAATGGCGCGTTCCGTACCTCAGGGGAAGGAGCGGTCAAAAGTGCTCTAACCTGTTTGGAATTCAGATAAGTCAAGCAGATTTCGGCCATTGCCGAGTGAGGTTTACCGAACGTATCGGGATGAGTGGAAAGATACTCCTGGAGAGTAAAGTGGATCAATCGCACAGTTGATGCCTCCTCATCCACAGTAATAAGCCCTTGGCAGCAGCTCACTAATGTCGACATCGAAGGGACGTTACTGGCATTGAAATCGATGGAGCCTAGCTCGACTGCTAGGGCGTGGCAGAGCTCATCCACTTGCAAAGGCCTCTCAGCATGACTGATCCACATTAACGCTGCCATTCCGAGTGTCGGTTGGTTCCCATCCTGCTCCTTTATCCGTTCGATAATCGCACTGTAAATATCCCCCAACTCCAGTAAATCCGTCATTTTATTCAACCTTTCTCGCCTCGCGTAAATTGTCGATTCATGTAAGATCGCATTGATAACCAAGGAAGCAGGTAGGAACCTAGATTAACATTTGTTAGCTGGGAGTGTCGGGTAAGATTCCCAGTATCATTGATACGTACATTTCCGACATATTATCGGGAATCTTTTCCATAATTTCTCGTACCAGATCCTCATCCATGGCATCCGGGGTTTCGTCCTCATCCAGTCTGATTCGAAGGTATTCACTGATATCATCTTTCCTCGGACTTACAGATGCAGTTATCACCCTTCCAGCAAAATTCTTTTCGATCTCAGCTCGAATATGAGGCCTTCCGGTGATAAATATTCGTGTATGCAGGGAATTTTCGAGGATTTGTTTTAGTGAATCAAGGAGCTCGGCTCGATGAATCATGGCACATCCTTCCAGAGCGTCAATGCATATATATAGGCGCAGTGAGGACGTGATGACCCGTAGCATCTTCATCATATCTGGAAGTTGTGGCTCCAAACCACGGACGTCTTTTCCCTCACCATTAAAGGTTCGTGTTATTTCCTCCGGAATCATTTCTATTCCCCCAACGACCTGTTTTAACAAGGAACCTAGAATACTAGTGGCAGACTGCTCCTTTCGAGCGGAAAGGTCAAAGTAAAAATACGTGACAGCTGTATTTTCTCCTTTTGACTGATCGCACAGCTTGTCTACTACCAGCGAACTAACACAGCGCTTGTTAGCAATGACTTTCTTTCTTCTCTCGGAATAATCCCTATTACCTGATAAATGTCTTACCGACCCCTTGATCCCCATAGCAAAACAAGACTGCATTATTCCCTTCATCACTCCCGTCATACCAACCTCTGAATTCTTCAGTTTGAATGAGCCATTCCCCCACCTTTTTGGAGCGGCGCTCTTGGATGCCCCGATGCTGTAGTCTGGGCTCCAGGGGTGATAGCCAAGTCATGATCCGGGAACGTTCGTTGGGGGTAGTGTACCGGTAGTTCGGAACATCATTATATTCGTTCCTATGAAAGCAGTGGGCGTCATGATTGATGAGAATTGGTCGAGACATTATCCACTCCTCACTGCCTAGGCTATTATAGAATATTCTTGTTTGAAGGGTTTCTGTAAGTTAAACAAAAGCGGGGCCTATTTTCAGCCCGGCACGGGGTGTTAAATCAAGCAGCCAAAGATGTGTGAAATCAATAGGGTGCTCCACTTACCGTACTCCAGTGCAGTACTGTGGGGGACTACTTGTTAGCAACACTCTGATGGTAACTGGGGTAGCGCAGCAAACTTGTGCGTACCAGAGGAGAAAAGCGCTTCGGTGGTGGTAGTGGTGGTGGTGGTGGTGGTGGAGTGTGGGATGATAACGACGTGGATGTTCGATACCGGCAGATGGAGCTCTCTAGTGGGGGCTCCAGGCTAAATGCTGGTAGAGAGCGCACTCAACACACAAAACAGGAAAACCCCACAAAACGGCAGTCACAACCCATAAAACGGTCCTATCATATAATACCCCAAACTAACTATCCTACCCTAAAAATTATCAGATGGAATTCCATCTATCACTGCTTTGGTAAGGTGTTGAGAGGAGTTGATCGCTATGATACAGAACGGCCGATAATACAGGACCGAGACCGGTTTTTGCCGCGTCGGGTAAGTTGTCGACTTTAATTGGCCGTCGAACTCTAGTCTAGTTTGTCGAAACGCCCAAATATGCAATTGAATACCCGCCTCGATAGCCGAGATAGGCTAATTTCTGACGAAGAAAAAACAATCTGTTGAACGCTAGGCACCGTGCGGTACATTGGCATGCCGATACTAGTAAGCAGAGACACCACACATAGCTGCTTGTGGGTGCTAGTCCATCACACATTTCTTGCTGCCATGCACGATGACCTTAAGGACATGCCGACTAGATAAATAAATACATTGCAAGCTACAACACTCTACGCTAGGCGAGTCAACTGCGCAACATTGCACTCGAACCCGACCTCTATCCCAGGAAGGGCGCTAGGATTCTAGCTTCATTAAGCCAGGTTGACTGCGCGAGTAAGTTACCGGTACCGGTACTGCATCAAGAGATACCACGGAAAACACCAGAGGCACGTCACCTATCCGAAACCATCACCCAAAGGATTTAGGCTCAACAGGAACCTAAAATCCTCCGCTCCACGATCTAGGACGATTGAGGCCATAGATCAAGTGCTGAAGCGCAGTTCCATCCCCGCATATCTCCATACAGCGTCGTGCAAGTGGCAAGATACCCTTATTGTGCCTATCACAGATGATTATTAGCCACAAAGCCCCAACAATCTCCGGAGTCCAATTATCTAAAGCTTTTTATCACGAAAAATCACTCACATAATCGCCCAACGGAAACTTGGAAGATGGTGACGTTGTCGGTCGGCAAAACACAACCGGAACCGGAACTGAATTTTTTCCTGCCACCATTACCCAACAATCCTCAGTCAAGACCTTGCAGAAAAAACGGAGTGATCAACAGATGTACCAGCACACAGGTCTCAGTCTGGGGGAAGTGATCCGTTGAATCTTTATAATGTAGCTTAGTATGGGTCCTAAGGAGCCCAACACCTGCCGGGCCAATGATTTTGTGTGTGGAAGACTGATCTCCGCCAACCTCACCCCGGCTCAGGAGCGAGTCACCAAGGATATTTTGTGAGTAGTGAAGAACTTTGCAAAGATGGCATATTGAAAGTTAGATGCAAGCCTAGCACTCGCTGTGCTCTAGCCTCGGGTAATAACTTCCGCCATCGACCGTGATCCAGTTCGGTAGTTAATCCGGGGGCAGTGTTATACTGACCAAACTGCCATAAGTAAGATCTTGGCGACAAAATTCGTGGCCCCCCAGTTTCACACCAAAAATGGCTGATTTCGGACACTCATCACCCATGTCAAAGCTGTGTAAATTTAATAAAACCAAGATATAATGTATGAAATTTTTGAAACTTTTTAGGTAAAAATTATGAGAATTTTCCCATTCTCCCACAAAAGTTGAGAGCTTAGGATTGTCATTGGATTCTGTTGCAACGTACCTTTTGTATGGGACTCATACAAAATCAGAGGTACCTTTTGCCCACCATCATTATTTCTGATATTGCACTATGGGCATTAACTAACAGAGCTTGTCACATATGAATGATAATATATAGATGAGTCTAAAGACCCTCAAAACAACTGGTTGTGATTTTATGAGGTTAAAATGCCCATTTTTGGTGTAAAATGGGGGGGGGGGCCACCAATTTTGTCACGAATTTTGTACTCTTTCTAGCAAATAAAAAATCGTAAAGCGTTCACAAAAGCTCTCTTTCACGATCACCAGTGTTAGCTACATATTTGAAACGACCGTTCATCGGTTATAAAAGGAGGCTACGTTTGACAGGGAGGAACTTGGGCTCCTTTGTTCCTCCCTATGTATCCGCAGGTGTTCTATATATATACAAGCTTGTCTTTATCAAATTTCTTCTTTCCCAGACATCGCTCACCTCCCGCCTTCCGGAATCTCCCTCAGCTCCGGACGCTCCCTCAAACTTCTCCTCCAACAGTCCTCCTTGACAACCATATCTAACCCCCACCTGTCATGTAATTTCCCTCGCACCTAGTAATCACTAGCAGTCCTAATACCAGTACCGTATTATTCTTTGAGCAATATCATCTATAGTAACTATCTTCCTGTTATTAGTACGTAACAATGATAGCAGGAATTGCGAGCTATTATATAAACTGGAATTTCCCACGAAAATATAACTTTTTCCGCCGGCGGACCGGAGCCCACGGAGCTTTGTAAATATAAACCATCAGTGCTCACCCGGCTATGCAAGAGGATCCCTGTGGAGGTTCAGGTTGACATGGTGACAAATGTGCATTCCCATCTGGTAGGATTTCCTTCACCCAAAGAGGGACTTTCAAGGGCAGTCGCCGTGACAGACACCAAAACAAGAGTTGCGGTGGTTATTCGCTCCGGGTGGTGCCTCCTGGGCCTTAAATCTTACTCGGGGTTACTATACCTCTTCGCAAGACTGTAGCCGCTCTGCCGCCCTACAATGGCCTATCTTAGTAGCGAGCGAGAGGGTTATTTACAGTGGAACCTCCGATATTTCCCACCTCCAAGACTTCCAACCCTCTAGTAATTCCAGTGCTTGCAGGGCCACCATATTTGAGGTATGGGAAATCCCTCTGAAAATTCTAGGCCTCTTATAGTTCCTAATTCCAGGACATTCTGCCGATCTTAATTCTAGCAAGCCAGCTAAAGTTAGCGGAGAAAAATTAGCTAGAAAAATTAGCTTAAAAAAAAAACAAAAAGGGCAGGGGGAAAAAAGATGGAAGGGAGAGGAGAAATAAACAAACAAATCTCATTTGCGTGAAAGTCTGAAGGGGTTCTAGTAGTATCCATTCGCAGAAAACCATGATAGTCGGAACGAGAACCGCCACCGTCCGACTCTGAGGAAAATGCCTAGCCAAAGAGTAAGGTCTTGGCGTGCTCCGTCTCGGTTGACACCTGTGAAAAAAGGTGTTTGGCAAAAAATAAAGGGTGCGGAAACATGGATCGTTGCCGCAAGACTCCAAGAACAGCAAGGCACCACCAATAATGTCAACGTTGTCAAACCAGCCATTCAAGCACTTGCCTAAGCAGAACCAATGCGGCCACGGGAAGATGACGAAAAGTAGATGATATTGATGCAAGGTACATGAATACTAGGCTAATATCGGACCCTATAGTTTCGTATCATATTGTACGACAGTAGCAAGCACAAAGCACCGATTCTGTTTTAACCCATGGAGAATCTCCTCGTTAAACATCTATGGAGCAAGAAACACCTCCATTGAGATCTACCAGCATCTCGAGAATAGATACACTACAGACCCATTAAAATCCCGAAATCCGGCTTCCAGTAGGATAAGTATTAGTTCCCAAGTTTACATTTCATGAAATACCCAGCTGGCGCAGTGGTTAATACTCCTGTCGCAATTAGCGGGAGCCCAGGAGTTCAATCCACGCTGACAATCAGTTATTATTGAACGATCCATCATGTAGGGCAGGAAAACTGAGAATTTCTCAAATCCTGCCCTATGGGGACTGGGAGATTGGAGAACTTGGCCTTCATCAATAGGGCTCTGGGGTTTAACAATCCTGCTACGAGGTGGTAGAATCCGACTCTAGACCTTAAAGGTTGGCGATCGGCGGGTAGCAGAAGCAGACGGGAGGGGGGTTGGCAAAAAATAAAAAATAAGAGAAAAATTCATTTACTTTTTTCTCCTTGGGAAGGCAACTGTTGGCTCTAAAGCTATAGCCATTCTAGTATAGTATTTGTGGTTCTTTCGTGCATGGTTATGGAAACTTGCCGAGTGATTCCTGGTGCAGGCGGTCTCTTCTCAACCCTCGTAATTCACGGTAGTGCATCAGAACTAGTGGATAGCTCTGAGCCTGACGGACACTTTTAATCCCTCAATTTTTTCAATCCCCCTATTGCGATTCCTGACTTCCGTGTTCGGAGATGATAACCTTCATTTTTTTCCTAACTTGTGGAGTCTGGGGCTCCGGGCTGATTGCGAAAACGTGAGGATTAAGCAAAGAAAAACACCGGCGACACAAGCATCAAAACTCCCACGAACCACGCGAAGTTTCAACTCTATAAGGATAAATCTCCTCCAAAAGGATCCAAAACTCTATGGAAAATGCCTTGGTTGCAGCAGCATATTGTATTGATATCAAAACTGTCATCAACATAATAATTTTATCATCCAGGTTCCACACAAAATTTTCCCAACCTTTCTCTTCTCTATCATGAGATATCACCCGATTTAAACAGTTACTTTTAGCTGCCTCATGTGCCAAGACCACTCTCCTCTTTCCATCCTCTCCTTATTTCCAGCCTTGTGCTACTCCCTACCTGCTGGGATTATCGGAGGTTTTACTGTAGCCATAATTATCTGGCTTGTCGGGATTGACTTTTTCCCATCCAAGCAGTACTCTCACCACCCCGTATGTCCATTCCAGGCAGCTAGCGAGAGTGCTGTTTGGCCGCCATCATCTAGCCTGTCGGGATTGACCTCTTCCCGTCCGAGTAGTAATTTGACTACCCCGTCGTGTCCGTAAATGACAGCAGGCAAGAGTAGTGTTCGGCCGTTATTATCTAGAGAGCTGGAATTAACTTCTTCCCTCCCCAGCAGAATCCTCACCCCTTTCTCATGCCCATTCTGAGCAGCCCATGCAAATTGTGTACAACACAAAAAATCCTTTCGTCGATATCATAACGTTCCATCTCTACCAAAGCAGCCACAACTTCGACAATTCCGAAGAACGATGTGCAGTGTAGACCATTGAACAGAGGGCAAGGATGCAAACCCCCAAGATCTAAATGCAGCACTTGCTTTAAAAATAATTTTGTCGACGCCTGGTCATAATGCTCCATTGGTAGCTCCTGCGCAAGTGTTCTCGCGGAGCCCAACGGCTCCCTTTTCGCATGGATCCCCCAGTATACTGAACAATATTCATAAAAAAAAAAAAAAAAAAAAAGGTGCGTTATGCATATAAGGAGCAGGTATGGTAGAAAGGGCTCCGACCGGTCGGGAATTCAGATACCCGTAGATCAAACAGAATTCGGCCATTCCCCATAACTGATCCACATCAAGGCTGCCATCCCTGGCCTCGGTTTATCCCCACCTTGTGCTTTTTGTGCCTTCGCCCTTTCGATCGTTGCACGGTAAGCATCTCTCAACTCTAATCCATCTACCATTTTTTTCAGCTTCTCCCCTCTCCGGTGGATTGCCGATTCATGTAGGATTGCCTCGATACTTAAGGAAACCAGTTGAAACCTAGATGCACCTCTATCCGTGGATAGTGTGGGGTGGGATTCATAGTGCTATTACGTCTACATACATTTCCGACATGTTTTCGGGAATCTTCTCCAGAATGTCTGCCTCTAGAGTCTTGTTCATCGCATCTGGAGTTTTGCCTTCGCCCCGTCTAACATGAAGGTATTAGGCGATATCACCTTCTCTAGGGCTTACAGATACTTTTATCACTCATCTAGCAAGACGCTTTTCGATCCCAACCCCCAACATGGGCCTCCTAATGATGAATATCCGTGTGCGCGTGCGTGGACTTCTCGAGGATTTATTTCATCGAACCAAGGAGTTTAACTCAATGCACCGCTGTTTTTTTCGTTTTTTTATGTCTCTCGAGGGCTTGAAACGCTCCTCTTTTTTTTCGGCGGTTTTCGCCCCCCTTTTCTAATGTAGGTAATTCCCAACTACATGGTACACGGCTCAATTATTTGAGATTATACGGTATCACAATATTTTATTCGAGCCCGAGTATCCGACACTCCAAAACAATGACCGGCGGAAGCCACAAGCATCATCGCAAGTGCTAATACCGCTGGCCCCATCTTGGTCTATAGGGTTTTCCACTCAATATGACAGAATATCTCTCCCTCTAGCGTATAACCACTCCTATTACAAATAAAGATCGCCATTCCCCCCATTAAACGTCCGGTACTCTGGATAAATAAACGGCGGGTATCTTTCTGAATGCGAACGATATTGATTTATTTAATAGTATCATAGTGAGGAAACAGCGATAGCCCTTACAAAAGACTCCCAAAGACCCCATGTATATATGATATCTCTTTCAGGTCTCCTGGGATTTATTACTGTCCAAAAACTGGTTTCTAGATCCTCGGTCACTAGGGCTCCCATAATAACCCTTTATGAGTTTGTGAAAAGCCACGGGACCAACACGGCACCTAACTTAAAGCAATCCAGCAAAGTTATAGATGATGTGTCTAAATATTGGAAAGCTCTTGTTCGCAATGGAGGGATGGTCTCAAACGGTACCTTAGAGATCCTGTTTTCCGATCATCATCGGCACAAATAAACACAGTACAGCACATGACGGAAGTGGATAGTTGTCAGGGATAAGGAAAACGGATAGATGAAAGACAAGAACGCATAATGGCATTAGTGATTTCATTTGTTCAGGAGTTGAAAAGACTGACAGAAAGGTTTATGGTTATGTCTTTCCTCTATCATTATACGGAGGTACGCAGGCAAATAGGTCAAGCATGAAAAAGAGATCAAAAGGTGTCGGAGGTGATAGAATGATTGAGATAGTTTCACTATTCTTCTATAGACTTATGTTTGGTTAGTTAGTTTTGGGAAGATGAAGAAAGAATAAAGTTTCCGGTTATATCTGCCCTAAGTTATAGTCCATCCCCAGTCTAGTTTGATAGTTTAACCGTTGCGTGATTTATCCCCCACAACACGCTAGAGCATATCACCAAAGTACCGTACATCAAATCAGTGCATCAACCATCACCCACTCCATCTCTATCCACACCAAGAGAATATAAAACCCGCAAAGACCAATCCCCCTATCGAACGGAACTTTTGGCGAGCCGACATCAAGTTCAAATCACTCCGCGAGCACTCCCACCTTAGATGGCCAGGCATACCCTATGCAATTGCATTCATAAAGTATCACTCGTTTGGAACTGGCTGCTGGAATAAGAACCCAATGTCATTCCGGATGCCGAATCCAGCCCCGACAAACAAGGAAGCCTTAACCATCGTACGCCAACCAGGGCTGCAGCTTAATCCTTACCAAAATACCGCACTAATTCCAAATCTAACTAACACGATATCCGAGAAAGGAAAGTGAAATGAAAGGGAAAGAAAGCATTTATCCCACCTTCTTTCACTCCTCCAGTTCGCCAATAGGTTAAACAATACGGAACTGCAGGCTCCTTGACCCCTCTTCCCTCAACCTATATCGTCCTGTGTGGCCAAATGGCGCACTTGATCATGAACCATACGAAGCTAGGAGCTCATGGTGGGAATAGAGTAGCCCATCGCCCTGAACCCGGGGGTCCAACTTAGCCAGTTGTTTGACAAATCCTTACTCATTAGCTGTCCTGTCCTTCTTTTCACCTTACGGAGAAATTTTTTAAAAGTGTAAAGGCAGATGGCCGGTGAAGTTAGGGAAGTGATGGGGGAGGAGACATCGTGTGCTGGAATTGAGCGGTGGGAGACATGAGCCTTATCTCATCAATAGAGGAAGATTGGGAAGGGGAGGGAGGGAGAGAAGCAGATCTAGAGGTGTGTATTCACTCACACCCTGTTCCTATTTGGGTGTTTTTCTTGTCTCTGCCGGACGCTCCCGAGGGAGGGTGACACGTGTCTGGGATTCTCATTTTGTCCCCGCACTGCCATTGAGTGCTTTTACGGAACAAATCTGCTAGAGAAGGGCCTAGATGGCTTAGTGGGTGGAGGGGTCCGCAGGTATTGAAGTTAACACTGACGACTCTTGTTCTCGCTGATGGGCTGTGTAGATTCGTGTTGCAGTTTGGAAATTCCACACCGGTAGGGCATGGGTCACCGAAGCACGCATAGGACTGATCAGTAAACTCTTACAGTGGCCAATTGGTGTTTTACCCTATTTAGTGATACTACAGGATCGCTGAGGGACTGGCTTCCGGAGGCAGTTGGGAGGTAGTTTCATGTCATCTCATTCGCTCATCCACTAAGTTCTGGTTTCAAAAGCTGGTGCACAACGTATTCCTGGGGGTGAGTGCGATATAATAAGCTATTCCCGTGCCTAAGACGAAATGAAGGGACTTTGTGATAACGAATCCTCCACCTTTTGGATGCCATTAGTTGTGCTAGCTAGGGAAAGACTATGTACACAGCTGGAACCAATACCGAGGATTTACAAGCTGTGGATAAGCAATAGAGTGCGGCCCACCCTGCTTAGGACGGCTCGGGCGCCTGTCACGTTGGATTGGGGTTTGAAAGAGATGTTTACATTGATGTCGTAGTTAGTTGGAGAAAAAGCTTTCAAGCAAACTTAGATGCACAGCCAATTGTCGCCCAATCGGCGAGTATCGAGAGAAATCCTTTCATGAGCTGGTTGATATATCAGCGACAAAGTGCTTTCCCTAGGTTCCAAAAAAAGGTACAAGTATCAAAAAAATCAAATAATTCTCTATAAATTCTTTCCCATGCTCAAGTTACTCCGCAGGGCGCTATAGAGTGCGTCTAAAAAGAGAAGTACCAAAATTAGTTTTCCTCACGTCAAAATCTTCGAGGAAACAAGGATTGCTCAATAGGCGGCGGAATGTAGAATTCATTAACCGAAAATTGATTAAAGCGTCGTAATCACACTTTAGCCATCCATGATGTCTCTCTGATTTTTTTGCTACAAAATCATTTACGTGTGCTGCCTCCCTAGATCAATGGACAATGTTTGCGTACTGCGGCATTGTGGCCGCTATGGTTTGAATATCGTAGGGTATTTTTCAAAAGAAGATACTCTGTGGGGCAGTGTTCTGGATGTACTCGAGTACCGCTACTCTACTTGAGGGCAACGTCCTTGCGCAGTCTGAAACAGTGAAATTCGTAGCCAGCACGCTAATCCTGTTTTAGGAATCTCCGAGTATCATGATTTGTTGGAAATTTATTCCTATGGATGATGCTGAGTCATCTGAACGTTATAATGCTGATACTCATAACTAGCAAGAGTTAACTGCTGACTGATCTTCGACAACTGGGATCTCATTCTACGGTAGATTACCATCAACAAGGGAGCTGTACCGTACCGTACTCGTACTGTACCAAACCGATCTGGAATCCCAGGGAGATGTTTTCCTGCAAGACAGGATCATTACCCGGCGAAATAATCCCTGCTTCCGGGTGCTTCTTACCTGTTGTTCCTCGCTTGTGAATCTTGAGCACGCATGGCCACGCGTCCTGAATTCAATCCTAACTACTGATACCATACTCGAGTAGTGTGCAAGTACCTCACTTCCGGCTAACGGAGGTATTCTTGGCAAATACGCGCGAGTACAGTAAGAACCCGTGGAGCAGGCTGTCGGGATGCGCAACGGATGTCGCTGAGCTAAACCCCAATAAGCTTAACCGAGTAAGTTAACAAAATTACAAACACAAGTGAATAAGATCCAACGGGCTCAAATTAAATAAGCTATACCCAGTGTAGAAGGCGTTATTCCTTCCTGGTGTGTTTCATCTTCGATTGCGATGGCTAGTCCTGATGGGTGAACAAAATCAACCACGGGCTCCACATCCCTAGACTTCTGCAGATATCACCAGTAGTGACAACAACATATAAACCCCATCGAATCCGCTCTCCTAGACAACTTCCCACAGCCAGACAGATTCCAAGATACAATTCACACAACAGTCTACTTTTCAAAAAGAAACCCCACTCAATCAATCACTAAAAATGCAATTCACCACCTTCCTCTCTACTTTCTTTTTTGTGGCCACCGCACTTGCAGCTCCCGCTCCGGTGGCGGACTCCAGCATCGAAGCCCGCGATGGAACCCCAACCTGGGAATTCCGCCCTTTCACTGATGGCTCCTGCCAGAATTCGCCTCCGAGTCATGAGAGCCTCAGCGGTCCTCAGACTACCGGGTCTCAATGCATCAACATCACCGACAAAATCGGAACCGGAGTCTACGCGGCACATGGCAACCAGGTCTGCAAGAGTAAGTTGCCCTCCTCCTAGTCCTCTCTGAGGTGATATTTCTAGAACCTAGCTAACGAGATGGGTGTGATTAAGTCTATGTGTTCTTCAATGGCAACATTAACTGCAGCGGAACCGGAGCGCTGCTGCCCGAAACTTGCTCCCCCAACCCATCCACTCCGATCAGCAGTATTCGCGTGGATTGTTAAAATATGAGTATTTCTACTCTATGGCGAGATGGACGGAGGCAGCGGTGTAATGTATAGTGAGCGATGTCATGTTTTTTTAGATCAGGGGAATGAATTGGGGGATTTAGATTGATTGGGGAGGCGATAGTTCTATGAATAGTTGGATAAATTGTTTTAGCACGGGTCCGTTTTCAGATATGAACTTTTGTGAAATTGTGATCTTCGCGTGTGGCCTAACTTATGCCTATCACTACTTTTTGAGGTTCCTGCAATCACCAGATCGCACTCGGACTAATGACCACAGCTCACGTGAAGGTAAACTAAGGGACATTCTACCAAGTCATTTCTTCCAATGATCCTGAGTCGCTATCGGCTCCTCTGCTTATGCTAGCTTCAGTGTTTCGAACAGTTCCGGTTCGTCCGTCTTAGATGTAGGAACGGACTGACCCCCTGTGGTAATCAGTCCTTTTTCCCCTGTGTTGAATGCCTAGGGCAGATGCAGGTAGGTCGGGACGCCCTACTGGGCTTGGGGATGTTTCCTGTTTTATCTTTTCAGCCGGTATGCTCAGACACTTCAAATTCAAGGCTCCGTGTTCCTCACTGTTTATGATCTCGCAAATCATGTGTCACATGGGTAAACTAATAAGCAAGCAAACATACATCTTCAAGAAACAACCATTTATAGAGGTGTTTAAAAGAGAAATTGGAGGTCGGAAAGGGATGAATTGGCTTAGTCTTATCTTAATTCTGGGAGGCTTGATTACCTATTCAACCTTCATGTCTTTCTTTCAGGAATATTATTTACTTCGTCTGTTGCATGGCATCATAGTGCATCACTCATATTTCATCGGGGGTCCCTGTCGGAGGTCGCGCTGAAGAGATCGGAGATGAAGTGCAAAGTAATAGGACTTGAACAATAAGAGAAAGAAAGAGATTGATTCTATCTTGCTTAATCGCCTATAGACGCACCTAAGACTGCGGTACTTATAGCCATCCGCAGTATCATCATACATCAACATGACTCTAGTTACTTCCTAGTTCCCCATGTCCCAAGTAGCCTGGCCTCTGGCCGAACATATCTGTACCACACATCACACTGAAGTAATACTTCCAACAGTCCCTCACCGTCATCAGCCGTCCCCGGCCTTCCACTGCACTCCCCCTCACTATTTATTCCCTCTCCAGGGCGGTCACCCCTAATTCCTGTCTCCTATCCCCCGCCGGCAGTCCTCCCCAATTCCTGTCTCCTATCGCCCGCCGGCAGTCCTCCCCTATGCCTACAGTCTTTTCCTACACTCCACAGACTTCTGAAATCCTAATACGCAGAAAGCCATTTTCCCATAGTGCTGCCCGGTCATCTCTGAAAAAGCCTGGGCTAGTCTAGCAGGGCTTAAAGCCGCACGGAATGGCCTCTTGAGATCACTGCTAATGTGTCTAAATATTGGAAAGCTCTTGTTCGGAGTGATAGGATAGTTTAAAACGGTACCTTAGGGACCCTGATTTCTGATCATCATCAGCACGGACAAACAAAGTACAGCACACTAGAGTATATCACCAAATTACACCAAATCACTGTCTCTTCCATCACCCACTCCATCTCTATCCACCCCAAGGGAAGGTCAACCCGTCAAAACCAAACCCCCTATCGAACGTAGTGTTCGGCGATAGGCGACCCCATGTCAAGGTTCAAATCGCTCCCCGGGCGCTCCCTCGCTTGGACAGCCGGGAATTCCCTCAGTAATTGGGTTCATCAAGTATCACTCGTTGGAACTGGCTGCTGGCATAAGAACCCAATGTCATTTCGGATGCCGAACCCAGCTCGGACAAACAAGCAAGCCTTAATCACCGCACTCCAACCAAGACTCCAGCTTAATCCGTAGAAAAATACCGCACTAATTCCAAACCTAACCAACATGATATCGCAGAAAGAAAAACGAAATGAAAGAGAAAGACCCACTTATCCCATTTTGTCTCACTCCTCTAATTCGCTAATAGCTTGAATGCTACAGCACCAAGGGATCCTTGATCCCTCTTCCCCAACTTGTATTGTCCTCTGCGTCCAAATGGCGTAGTTGATTATGAACCATATGAAGCTCGTGGCTCATGGTGGAATAGAGTAGTCCTTCATCCTGGACTTAGGGTGTCTAGCTTAGCCAGTAGTTTGCCATAGGTCCTCACTCCTCAGCTGTCCTGTTTTTCTTTTCACCTTACCGGGGAAGTCTATAAAAGTCTAAAAGCCAATGGCCTGTGGAGTTGTGGAAGCGGTGGGTGTAGGCATGGTGTACTGGAATTGAACGGTGGGAGACATGTCCCTATTGCTTGAATAGAGGTAGACTGGGAAGGGGGGGGGAGAGATAAGCAGATCTAGGGGTGTTCTCTCTCCAACATCCTGTCCCTTTGTTAGTGTTTTTTCTGGTTTGATCGGCCACTCCCGAGGTAGAGTCGCAGGTGTCCAGGGTTCTCGTTTCGTCCACGTAGTGTGCTCTAGTGCTTTTAAGGAACGGATCTGCTAGGGAAGGTCCTAGATAGTCCTTCCTAGGTGGAGGGGTCCACAGTTATTGAAGCAAACACTGACGACTCATGTTCTCACTGAGGGGCTCTGTAGATTGGTGTTGGAGTTTGGAAATTCTACTCAGGTAGGGCAGGGAGTACAGCAGCACACATAGGACGGATCAGTAAACTCTTCCAGTGGTCAATTATTGCTTTATTTTATTTATGCTTAGGATCACTGAGGGATTGGCTTCCGGGGGCAGTTTGTAGAGTCATGTCATGTCATCTCACTCGCTCGTCTACGGATTTCGGGTTTCAGAGAACTAGTGCACAACTCATTCCCGGGGATAAGCGTAATACAATACGTGATACCCGTGCCTGGGGTGAAATGAAGGGGCTTTGTGATGACGAATCCTCCATCTTTTTGATTCCACAAGTTGTGTTAGCTAGGGAAAGATTATGCGCATAGCTCGAGCCAATACCGAGGTCCGCAAATGGTGAGCAATGTAGAAGGTATAGCCTACTTTGCTTAGATCGGGTCGGACACCTGGTGTTGGATTGGGGCTCGAAAAAGGGGTTTAGATTACCTGGTATCATAGCTAGTTATTGGGGAGGGAAACTTTTAAGCAATCCTAGGCACGCAGCCAATTGTCGCCCAATTGGTGAATATGGAGAGAAATTCTCTCACGAGATGATTGAAATCAGTGACAAAGTTCTTTCCCCATGTTCAAAAAAAACCACATGAGTATTCCCGAATTCCCTCCCATGCTCGAGTTACTCCGCCGGGCACTATCCCTTAGTCTGTCGGGTGCTGCGCCCAAGAAATCTGGTTAAGAAAATTTCAAATCTGGCTAAGAAAAAAAACCGGGTTCTGGGAAGTGTCCTTCCTTAACAGGAAATAAATTACAAGGGTTTTAAACTGAGACTTGTTACCACCGATTTCTTGGGCGCTCTGAGAGACTAAGGGATAGAGAGCTTTTAAGGAGGTACAGCTCTTAAGTGTTGTATCTTCCACAGGATAGGAGCAGCAAACCTCGCTTGTGGAACAATACAAAACTTAGGCGCTGTGCCTCTGTAATAAGAGAAAAGGCACCAAAATTAGTTTTACCTCTTGTGAAAGTCTTTGAGGAAACAAGCATTGCTCAATTGCCGGCCTGTGGTGGAATGTAGAATTCATTGGTTGAAATTGATTAAAGCGTCGTAATCAACTCCCTCTGGCCATCGATTGTCCCTCTCTGAGTTTTTTGCCACAAAATGGTTTACTTGTGCCGCAACCCTAGATAAATACCGCATTTTTTGGGTAAACCCGAAATCGCGCTTGGCTGTAAATGAGGCTGTTAGCGGGGTTGCCACAGAGTAAACTCCATTATCCAGGACCCGTAGATGTGGGGAGCGACCTTATATTAACGTCAACAGTGATTCCACAAATGATGCTCACATACGTAGTTATTGTATCGGGAGTGACGGCAAGGAACAGAGGGGTAGAGTGGTAGCAATTGTGAAGACAATTGCGCAACTCCGATTTGTTTC
>Ga0307509_10000605_pt1 | contig 61068 bp, 44 predicted proteins | sample 10_EM_MG_FD_202245 | JGI IMG/M metagenome (GOLD analysis project Ga0307509, IMG submission 202245) | Populus trichocarpa ectomycorrhiza microbial communities from riparian zone in the Pacific Northwest, United States - 10_EM | ecosystem: Host-associated > Plants > Roots > Unclassified | place...
CGTCCACGTCCACGTCCACGTCCACGTCCACGTCCACGTCCACGTCCACGTCCACGTCCACGTCCACGTCCACGTCCACGTCCACGTCCACGTCCACGTCCACGTCCACGTCCACGTCCACGTCCACATCCACGTCCACGTCCACGTCCACGTCCACGTCCACGTCCACGTCCACGTCCACGTCCGCGTCCACGTCCACGTCCACGTCCGCGTCCGCGTCCACATCCACGTCCACGTCCACGTCCACGTCCACGTCCACGTCCACGTCCACGTCCGTCCACGTCACGGCGTGGGTCAACATCATCGTGGAGGACGGTCAAGTCCGTCGGCTACCCGAGCAGCGTTGCGCCCTGGGCGCTTGGCTCTTGGGCTCCTGCCGAGTCACGCCGGACCTGCTCCGCAGCTCTCCGTCTGCCTCGCATCCGGCACGTCGCTTCGCGCCCTGGGGCTCAGGCCCCCCCCGCGGTGGTCACAAGAGATGGCCAGTCGACAGGGCGCGTTCGAGGTCGAGCGACTCCGATCCGCTCGCGAGTTACCGTAAGAACTCTGGCCTCGGTCCTTTAAATGAGCTACTCGTCACGCCTGCAGCGAATAACAACAAGCCTGCAACGAACAGCCATTAATCCACGAAGTGCCCAGTCGTTCCACATGACTGCCGATGGCCAGCGAACGATGTCGCTCGGGCTATTTATCCGCCGCCCTTACGATCGGCGGGTCGTACGATTCTGACGGAGTACTCGCCCAGCCGTCGGACCATCGGGTTTGGTCGCCATTCGAATGATATCGTGTTAGCATTAGGGCTGGCGAGCGATCCGTAGTGCCGGTTCGCCACAGGAGGCAACAGTGATGGTGCAGACGCACTCGGTTGGGCGTGACACCTGGAGCGCTGCCAGGGCAGCGCCGTCGACATTGCTATTTCTCGCGGCAAATGCCATCCCGGAGCAGCGACTTGCGCTGGACGAGGAGTGGCGTGCGATTCATGACAAGATCCGAGGAGCGCGCTGCCACGATCAGCTCAAGTTTTGTTCGCGATGGGCCGTACGTTCGGACGATCTGCTGCAAGCGCTGAGTGAGGAGAATCCTACGATCCTGCACTTCAGCGGGCATGGCACCGGCGAGCCAGGGTTGAGCTTTCAATCGGATGACGGCGGCATCGAGCGCGTGACCGCAGCGGCCATCACCGCCGTCATGCGCGCGGCAGGGGCCAGCGTCAAGGTCGTCGTCTTGAATGCGTGCTTCAGCGAGATCCAGGCACAGGCGCTCGTGGCCGTCGTTCCGTGCGTGATCGGCGTGCGCCACGAGATTGGCGACAAAGCGGCACTCGCCTATGCGGCGTCGTTCTATCGCGCGCTCGCGTTCGGCCGGTCGGTCGCAAATGCGCATCTGCATGGCGTCGCAGCGCTCTCCCTGCTCGCGGCGAACCAGCGAATGAGGGATGGCGGGGTGACCGACGCAACCTCGCCGGTGGCCGCCCCCACCCTGCTGACCCGATCAGACATCGATGCCGAGCAGGTCTATGTCGTCCGGGGGCGCGGCGAGCCTGTGCCGCTGTACATACCTGTGGACGAACCGTCCGATCGCTCCTACTTCGCGCTGGTCCTCAAGGCCAAGCTGTCTCAGGTCGATGCTGAGTTGATCGCCCGGATCACCGCGGAGCTCCGCGACTGCAGCAGGGACTACTCACTCGAGATCGTCTATGTCGATGAGGGCAGCGTACGGCTGACGATCGAGGCGTTGCCGCGCTCCGCGAGGACACTCACGAGGCTACGAGACTCCGACCAGTTAACCCACGTAGTCGGCTTCGAGATCTCCGACTTGATCGAGCTATACACGGCGGAAGTTCCCAGCTGTTTTCCGCGCTTGGGGCCATTGGGAGGGGCGGGCCGATACGAACCGATGCGGCCGGCACGCTGGGAGCGTTCGCGGCGAGCCTACATGCTGCCGGAGGCAGCTGCGCCTCCATTATCCTACATGCCGCGGGGCACGCCACCTCCCGCGCTGCCCGACGTGAGGCGGCTGCGCCCAAACGACCGTGCCGTCGCGACGCCGGCATTCTGGATGGCCGCGCTCGGCCGCGCGCACATGCTCCGGGAACTGCCGGAGCCACTGCGGTTTCAGGGAACCAGCGACCCGCTGCACGGCGCGGCAGATGCCATTCAACGGCTGCGCGAGGATCTGGCGACGTGCGTGATGGGATTCCACGCGGTGCTCGCGATCCGCGAGGCCGAACCGCTCGCGGACTACCCGGGCTGGAACGTCTGGGACGTGGATGTTCCGCTGACCCTGTTCACGACCCGCGATCGGGCGTTTACCGGTGTCGATGTCGCCGTGCAATTCCACCACGACGGCCCTGGTGGCTTGCAGATCAGGAAGATCGAGCCTGAGCCCCCGATGCGGTCGGTCGCGACGATCCACATGGCCAGCTATCTCGAGGCGTCGATGTCGTTTGCCGCTTCGCAGGCAGCCAGCATTCCACTCCCCGCGCGGCTTGCAGATCTCGGGGATCCCGGGGATCTCGGGCATGGCCGTGCGAACGTGACAACCGTCCACCACGTCGCGTCAGCGCTGGGCATCGAGCTTGGCGCCGACGCGATCGACTTCGAGGTCCAGCGCCCGTGTCGCGATGCGGCGATCCTGGGCGGCGGGCGTGCGGTATGGCGATTGGACCGGCCGGACAAGCCGCATGCCCTGCATCTCGATGCGGCAGCGTTGTCGGTCCAGGTGGCGGTCGCGCCCGACGCAGGCACGGTGACCGCGTACGGAGCCGCGATCGCCTCCACCAGCGCGCAGTGGCTGAGCGCCGCCCTGCCGTCGCTGGGCGACCATCTCCGGGCCGTGCTCGGCGATCCGTTCCTCACACGTCAACCCATTGAATGCCGCGCAGAATGGAAGCATCTATTCGACCGGGGGTAAGAAATGTACTGGCGAGACATGGACTGGCACATCCTGATTGTCGGAGTCAATCATGCCGTCGACCGCCGCAAGCGACTGCGGTACGCTGAAGAGTCGGCCAAAAAGCTTCACGACTGGATGACCGCCCGACTGGATGCCAAGCTGTGCGGGATCCATCCGTGTCTGCTATCTCCGGACCTGCAACAGGTCAACGATGCCTTGTCGTGGCTGTCTCGCGCTCGCAATCGAATCCTGATCTGGACCGGCCACGCGGAGTACGTCGTCGCCGACCACTACCTGGTCACCGGCAACACGACCGCGAACGAGATCGGGCGCATGCTGTCGTTCTCGAACCTGCGGCAATGCCTCGCCACGAGCCAGGCGAGCTCGACCACCGCGGTGTTCCTGGACACGTGCTATTCCGGCGACCTGGAGCTGCCGCCGATGCGCGACGACTCGGCCCGCGGCGCGTCGTTGATCGTGGCATCGGCACTGCCCGCGGAGCCCGCGATCGAGCGCGGCATCGAGCAGGGGATCGCCGCGGTGGTCCGCGAGGTCCTCGAGCGCTGCGCCGACGATGCGGGGCGCCGCGGATCGCGCGCCCTCGATCTCGCCGAGGTCTGGGGCGGCGCCGTGCGGCAGCTGCGGAGCGACGGCCGGAACCCGACGGTCAGCTCGCGCGAGCAAGGCGCCGGGGCGTCTCCGCTTCCGCTCGCGCGGCAAGCCAGCGGGCGCCGGATGGGCTCGCTGGAGCAGGCCCTGGGCTTCGCGACCCAGGCGTTTCGCGACTACCTGGAGCGCAACGTCGTCCGGGGCGTCGAGGTGATCTACTTCCTCGGTTACGATCCGTGGGATGGATGTCTGATCTACGACGGCCTGGTGCCCGGCAGCATCGAGCAGACGCTGCTGAACTCGGTGCGCAGGTGCTTCCTGGATCGAGATCGCCTGCGGTCGCGGTTTCAGGAGAACCGCAATACGTCCAAGCTCGGGCCGGCCGGGCAGTGTTACAAGCAAGCACTGGCGGACTGCAGCGCGAGCAGCGCACCTGCCACCAGGCTCGAGACGGCGAGCGTGTTCATCGGCGCGCCGTGGTTCATCGGTGACCTGAACGCCCCGCGTCACGAGAGCAGCGAGTTTCGTGCCTATGACAGCTTGCTCGGGCTGACCTGCTGTCTGTACTTGCCGATCATCATCAAGACGCCGACCGAGCCCGAGCCGATCGGCGGGGTCATCATGGCGGCGGCGAGTCAAGCGTGGGAGCTGGTTCCCCAGGTCGACGGCGGGGCCGGGGTCATGGCGGCCGCGCGCCTGCTGCCGGAGCGCCAGCAGGCCACCGAGGAGATCCAGATCGCCGGGGCGATCTGCGAGGCACTGCAGCTGCCGCGTCACCTCGACGACGAAGGCCCGCAGCAGAAGATGGACGACTTCGTCCGCTGTATCGCCGCGGTGTACCAGGAGCGGAGCGCGCAGCGCTGGCGGATCCGCAAGGCCGTCCACCCGGTGACGCCCAAGCGGGTCGCGCGATTGCTGCGAGATCGCCACGCCGAGCCGAGCGCCGAACGAAGTCAGGTGGTCACCGCGATCAGCGCGTTGATCGCCCGGCGCATGACCGGGCGCGACCGCGAGCTGCCGAACCATCCCGCCGATCGGGCACGCATGCGCGGCGAGGCGCTCGTGCGCTGGGTGCGCGATCTTCGCACCCACGGGGTCGATCTCTATCTCCCGGTCGACGATGGCTCGCGGATGCCCGAGCAACGTCGCCGCGAGCTACTGCGGACCTACCTGGCGATCTACCTGTGGCGCGAGCTGACGCTGATGCTGCGCAACGCGGCAGCCGGGCGATCGGAGCGCGAGCTCGCCGAGCACGTGCTCAAGCGCGAGCCGCTCGAGTTCCTGAACGATACGACGCTCGACATCTGGGTCAACGACCGCGCGTTCGGGCGAGCCGAGCGCCGGCCGGTCCCCGATGGCCATCACGACGCCAGCGGGTCGAATCCCTCGGGGATCGGGATCGCGCCGGAGCGCGAGCGGAGCTATCGAACCCCGGGCGACGTCCGCGCCTTCCAGCGCGACGCGATCGACGATCTGATCGATGGCCTGCGCGAGAGCGACGGCAGCGTGTTCGAGACGCTGATGTCGTTTCTCGATCAGCATGGCCCGGTCAACAAGTACGTGCGGGGCATCCTCGGGCTCCAGGCGATCCTGGACGTGGATGACCAGCATCGCTTGCTCGAGGACCTCGCGCACACCGTACAGGTGTATCTGCTCGGACTGTGGTTGATGTTCACCAGAGACCTCGACAACAACCAGATCGCCAGCGACGCGGCCGAGCACATCATCCGGTTCTTTCAAGTCAACGACGAGGCGAACGCGCGGCCGGAGGTCTTGCACCTGCAGGACCGGCTGCGCGAGCTCCCGGAGGTCGAGCGAGATGTCGGGTTGATCCGGACCCGGCCTTTGCCGCTGGCGAGCCTCGCACCTCCCGATGTGTTCGACGAGCTATCGCTGGCCTGGGGATTGTCGGCCTCGATGCACGATATCGGGCTCCCGTTGCAACGGTTCGAGCAGTGGGGCCGGCGGTTCTTCGAGCGCTATTTCGGACTGGGCGCCGGACGGTGGGCCGCGCCGAGCGGGCTGACAGAGATCTTCTTGCACCCGCGGTTCCCGGTATACAAGAACGCGATCATCAGCCTCCACCACGATCGGCATATTCGGCATTGGCTAGATTCGTTGTTCTGTCGCCAGATGACGGGCGGCATTCAACACGGCTTCGCGGGATCGCTGATTCTCGCGAGCGAGCTCGAGCCCGACGGCAACTATGCGCCGGCCTTGAAGGGGCCACAGCTGTGGATCCGGTTGCCCCGACGACTCGAGCGGATCTACGGCACGGTGGGCATCGAGGACACGGTGCCGCCGTGGGCGATCCAGGATCAGGATCGCATTCACCTCCGGCGCCGCCACCTCGAGCAGGAGCTCGTCCTGCCCGCCTACCTCGCCCACGCTGTCGCGCTCAGCCACGTCGACCACGACAGCGAGGACTACGGTCCGATCGACGGTTCCGATCTCGGTGATCTCACCCGGATGTTGCCCGATCGCCCGCCTGCACCATCCACCGCGGCACCGATCGCCTCACCCCGGCCGGGGCGCCGCTACTTCGAGGATATCCGGAGCGATTTTCATATTCAGTTCTCAGACTTTCCCATCACCTGGCTGCTCGCCGTGTGCAACGTCCTCGCGGTTCCGACCACCGAGTTCGACGAGTTCTGCGCGGCGCTGCGCGGGCCCGGTGACCAGCCGCTGGTCCGGATCGAGGGCTCCGCGTTGCCCGACAGGCATGGCGCGTCGCCGTTCTTCGTTCGGCGCATCGAGGCCACGAGCGAGCGAACGCTGAGAATTCTGCTGGCTCCTTGGCGGGTGTTCACCGACCTCACGTGGAGCGCGGAGCCGCCGCGCGCGGTGCCGTGGGACCGCGTCGAGACGCTGCTGCGCGCGTGGCAGGACACGATCCGGGGCGACAAGCCCGACGGCGACTACGAGCCCACGACGTGGTTTCTGTACGCGGACTCCGCCTACGATGAATACCTGGCCAAGATCGCCGCCGAGGACCAGATCGCGGTCATCGACACGCCGCGGCACCCGGGGACCGACATCCCCTTCTGTCGCGAGCGCGTGACCTGGATCGAGCGCACGGCCGACGACGCCGAGCGAGTCCGGACGATGTCGCGCATGCGGTACTCGCAACCGGATGGCGAGCCGGAGACCAAGTGGAGCAAGCGATGGCGCGAGCGCCACGTCCGCCGGAGCACGTTCGAGATCGTCCACATGCTGTACCTGCTGGCGAAGCTTCACGGTGTCTACTGCAATTCGCAGTGGCATCTGTACGCCGAGTTCATCAATATGAGAGGACGGACGTTCCGTGTTGGTGGATGACGAGGTGGAGCAACGCCCCTGTGACGTGTGGGAGACCGTCTACGAGCAGATCCACGACCGCCTGTGGCCGGTCGAGACGAGCCTGCCGGCGTTCGCACGCGCGTGGTTCGAGAGCCACGCACGCACGGTGGTCCTCGACCTCGGGTGCGGCGACGGCAAGAACCTCAAGTGGCTCGTCGACCGGGGGTTTCTGGCGATCGGGATCGACGGCTCGGCCTCCGCGCTCCGCAAGTGCGCGCGGTTCATGAACGACCCGTCCGGCACCTCCCGCAGCTACTCGCTATTGCCCCCGATGGACGTGCGACACCTCGATCTGCGAGCCGAGCTGATCGACATCCCCGTGGCGATCTGCGTCGACGTCCTGGGCCACCAGCCGGATCCTGAACGGACGCTCGGCGAGCTCCATCGCGTCTTGCGACCCTGTGGCTTCGCGCTGGTTAGCCTGTTCCACGCCGATGATGAGGTGCGGCGCGTGCCACCGCCCACCATGGAGCGACTCAACACGCGGGATTATTACTATCGTCCGGACCCGGAGCGCCGGTTCTTCTTCCGGTTCTACGAGGCAGGAGAACCCGAGGCGTTGCTCGCGCGCTCGGGGTTTGTCGTGCGCATCTGCGAGCCCCACCGCTGGCGCGAGCCACCGCATCCCGGGTACCGGGAGGTCGAACACACGCACACCAGCTGGTTCTTGCTGGTCGAGAAAGGCTCCGATCGATAGGGGACGTTCCCGTCCCGTCCCCTCTGGGCCGGCTATCACCCCAGGCGACTATGTCTTAGATCCAGGCGCCGAGCTGGGCGCGCGCGTCGTCGAGCGACAGCGCGGTGGCGGCCAGCGCGACGTCGTCGGGCACCCAGTCGGGGAACGGGGTGACCAGGTTGCGATGCTCGCCGGTCGGCATGTGCTCTTGCTGGATCGAAGCGACCCGGTTCACGGCGATCACCCCCCCCGAGGCGAGCCGCGCGAGCGCCGGCCACACCCGGCGGTGCACGAACGTGACCTTGCCGTCGACCAGCTTGAAGCAGCGCACGTCGACCGAGTCGTCGAGCTCCGAGAGCGCGGCGAAGATCGCCTTGCCCTTGGGATGCGCCCACCAGCTGCCGATGATCGGCTGGCCGGCCACGGCCTCGGCGACGCACGGGACGGGGCCGCGCGCGGACGCGAGGACGACGCCGTGCTGCTCGACGAAGCTGAGCCAGCGGTTGGCCGGCGTGCGCTTGGCCGCGACACCCTTGCCGGAGCGCCGGACGGCGGCCCGCGGCGCCGGAGACTTGCCCGCGGCCCGCTTCGCCGGAGACTTGCCCGCGGCCCGCTTCGCCGGAGACTTGCCCGCGGCCCGCGTCGCCGGAGACTTGCCCGTGGCCCGCTTCGGCACGGCCCGCTTCGGCACGGCCCGCTTCGGCACGGCCCGCTTCGCCGGGGCCCGCTTGGCGGCCTTGCCCGCCGCGGACGACGATGATTTCGATTTCGGCCGCTTGGCCGAGCTCTTGGACTTTGCCATGCGCGATGTGGTCTTCACCGGGGAATGACGAAGAGGAAATCACGGGGCGGGACGAAGCGATAGCCATCTTCTGTCACCCGGATGATTTCCGAGCCATCCTCGCCCAGCAGCCGGCGAATCCGCATGATGTTGGTGAACAGTGCCGCATCGTGCCGCAGCGGGTGGTACTCGACATTCCACACTGCCTGAACAATTGCTTCCTTGGAGAACACCTTCCCGGGAGCCGAGGCGAACAGGAACAGCAGCCGCTTGAGCAGCGAGCGCCGGCGCAGGTCGGCAAGCTCCAGGCCATGGCGCCAGATCACCTCGCGGACCCCATCGACGGCCAGGGCCCGGCCCGACAGCCGCAGGACCTCGGGGTTGGCGTCGGCGACGTCGCTCGGGACGCCCTCGGCGTCGATCACGCGGAACGGCCGCTGCGCGGTGAGGCCGAGATCGGTCAGCAGGCGCGCCGCACCTTCGATCGCGGTGGGCGACATCGTCGCGGCACTGGGGGCGGCCGGATCGGCGACGGCCTCGGCGCCCGAGATCGCGTCGAGCGCGGCGTGCGCGACCAGGCGCTCGACCGGCAGCCCGGCCGACAGCGCCAGCTCGGACGCATCGCGCGCGTAGGACACCGCCGACGACGCGTCGTCGTCGTCGCGGGCGAGCGCGCACAGGGCCAGCAGCGCGTGGACCCTGACGCGGAGCAGGCCCGCGGAGGCCGCCTCGCGAGCGGCGCGGCTCGCGGCGGCGCGGGCGTTGCCGCGATCGCCGCGCGCCAGCTCGAGCCGGGCGACGATCACGAGCGCCGAGGCGAGCTCGATCGTGCGATGCGCGCGCTCGGCGAGCACCGCGGTGTCGCGCGCCAGCTCGAGCGCCAGCCCGACGTCGCCGGCGGCGAGCGCGACCTCGGCCGCGGCGAGCCGGCGATCCAGCTCGTCGCGCGACTCGGCGCCCGCGTTCTGCGCCAGCTCGACGGCGCCGGTGCGCTGGCCGCTGAGCGCCCGCGCGGTCGCGAGCAGGACGGCGACCTGGGCCGCGGAGGCCGCGTCGAGCGCGGGCAGGCCGTGGAGCGCCTCGAGCCGCGGCAGCGCGGCTTCGAGCCGCAGCTCGATCAGGTCGATCGCGGCGACGACGGCACCACCGCGCGCGGCGAGGTGGCCGAGCTCGCGGCGAACACTCGAAGCCAACGCCGCGCTGGCGAGCTCCGCCGCGATCGCGGGCTGGCCGCGCAAGATCTCGAGCTCGGCGAGGTCGAGCTCGGCGCGCAGGGCGCCCAGCTCGTCGCCGCGCTCGCGCCGCGCTCGCACCACGTCCTGGAGCAGCGCCGCCGCGGTCGCGCTATCGCCGCGCCGCCGCGCCACGAGCGCCCGCGCCGCGAGCACCTCATCGGACACCGCCACGGCGTCGAGATCGCGCGCGGCCGAATCGGCCGCATCGAGCGCGGTCGCCGCCTCGACGAGCCGGCCTTCGCGCGCCAGGCCGATCGCGCGGCGTGCGTCGACGATCGCCGACAGCTCGCTGGCCTCGAGGCAGACCGGGACGCTCTTGCAGGCGCCATGCGCGCGGGCCAGCGCCGAGCGCATCGCGGCCACGCGGCCCTCGTACTCGTCGAGCCGCGCGGCGGCGAGGTGAACGCGTGCGCGCGCCAGCGGATCGGCCGCCGACAGGTCGCCGAGCGCCGCGAGCTGCGCCGACGCCAGATCGGGCTTGCCGGCCAGCAGCTCGAGCTCGACGAGCATCGCCGCCGCCCGGGCCCGGTCGCTCGGATCGGCGTCGCCGATGAGGCCGGTCAGCGCACGGCGCGCGGTCGCGACATCTCCGGACGCCAGGGTCAGCTCGGCGTGGAGCAGCGCCGAGACCGTTCCCGGCGCAGCGCTTGCGCGCTCGAAGGCCTCGGTGTAGCGCCCACCGCGAACGGCGATCTCGATCCGCAGCGCGGCGAGCATGCGCGCGCTCTCTGGGTCGAGCGGCGCGCCCTGACCGCCGAGCGCCAGGTCAGCGCGGCTGTCCGAGCGGCGGCGAACCGGCTCGCCGAGCGCGTCGAGCAATGATTCGAACTCACCGGCACCACCGCTGCGCGCCGCGAGCTCGCGATCGGCGAGCAGCGTGTCGGCGGCGCGGTCGCGGTTGCCGGCCGCGAGCCAGTGCCACACGACCTCGCGCACGCGGGTGATCTGGTCCATCGCGCCGAACGCGCCGTCGTCCCCCGCTTGCCACGCGAGCCGAGGCCCGGTCGATCCGGCCGCGGTGCTCGCGACGAGCTGCGCCGCGCCGCCCGACAGCCGATACTTGTCCTCGATCGCCATGTGGGCGAGCACGTCGACCCGCACGACCTCGTGGACGACGACGCGGCCATCGCCGATCGAGTCGACGAGCTGGCGGGCGAGCAGGCTCGTCAGCGCCGCTTCGATATCGACGCCGGGCGCGAGCGCGGCGACCGCGGCAGGTGCCACCGGCGCGCGCAGCACCGCGAGGGCCTCGATCGCGGCGCGGGCCGGCGCGTCGAGGGTCGCCAGATCCCACGCCGTCGCCCCGAACCGGGCGCGCGCGTATTCCCGGCGCAGGGCCAGCGGCACGCCACGCGTGCGCGCGAGCGCCGCATCGACGCCTTCGGCGACGCCGTAGGTCTCCTCGAGGGTGCCCCACAGCTGGGCGCCGGCATCGGCATCGAGCCCGTGCAGCTCGAGCTCGGCGATCGCGCTGCCGACCGCGGCCGCCAGCGGATCGCGTCCGACCACGACGACCCGGCCGAGCGCGGTCGGGCCGAGCAGCAGCGGCGCGAGCAGGCTGGTCGCCTCGTCGGTGCGCAGGTGCTGGATATCGTCGATCACGAGCACCCGCGCCTGCTGCGTGAGGGTCTGCGCGAGCGTACCGGGCACGCAGCGCAGCGCTCGCTCCGCCCGCGACCGCAGCGCTGACGCATGATCCCCTGGGTGGCACTCGATCAACGTGCACGGGCCGCCGAGCCCCGGGGCCAGCTCGCCGACCAGCCGGGTCTTGCCCGAGCCGAGCGCGCCGTGCAGCGACACCAGGGAGACGACCGCGAGATGTTGCTTGAGCTCGGCCAGCTCATTCTGACGACCGACAAACGGCAGCGGTCCGATGGGAGTCATGGGATTCGTGATTCTTGAATTGCGCCGTCTCATGACTTGTTAGGAACAAGACAGCAAGGCGTGCGCCACCGCGCCGCTAACGTCGCTTAATGGATCGCCGTACGCAACCCCACGAAGTGTCATAGAGTCTGTAGCTCATATTACGGTCCTGGCGTGCCGTAAGACACACACCGCTGATGTCACCAAGCCGCGCTGAGGAGCTTGGCTGGGGGTGCAGGTTCCAAGGTCAGCGAGGTCCAGCCAGTGTCAGCAGGGCGGCGAGCGAGGTATCCCATTCGGCGAGCTCGTCGCGCGGTTGCTGGACCAGACGCTCGATCGCCGGGTAGGTGCGAACCGCGTCATCGACCGCGCGATCGCGGCCGGCCTGATAGGCGCCCAGCGTGATCAGATCGCGATGCTCCTCGTAGATCGCCAGGCGCGTCCGGACCCGCGCCGCCGCCGCGGCGTGGGCGGGATCCACGACCCGCGCCATCAGCCGCGACACGCTCGCCACCACGTCGATCGGGGGGAAGTGGCCGCGCTGGGCGAGCCGGCGATCGAGCACGATGTGACCGTCGACCAGGCCGCGGACCTCATCGGCGATCGGCTCGTCGAGGTCATTGCCGGCGACGAGCACGGTGTAGATGGCGGTGATCACGCCCTGTGGGGTCGCGCCGGCGCGCTCGATCAGCCGCGGCAGCAGCGCGAACACACTCGGCGGATAGCCGTGGCGCGCCGCGGGCTCGCCGGCCGACAACCCGACCTCGCGCTGGGCGCGGGCGACCCGGGTCAACGAATCGCACAGCAGCAGCACCGACGCGCTCAGCCGGTCGCGAAACCACTCGGCGATCGCGGTCGCCGTGTGGATGGCGCGCAGCCGGACCAGCGGTGGCGCGTCGCTGGTCGCGCATACCACGACGGTGCGCTGGCGGGCCGGCGCGAGCTCCTCGCGGAGCAACTCCGCGAGCTCGCGACCGCGCTCGCCGACCAGGCACAGCACGATGACGTCGGCGCTGGCGCCGCGCGCGATCTGGCCGAGCAGCGTCGACTTGCCGACCCCCGCCGCGGCGAACAGGCCGACGCGCTGACCGCGGCCGAGCGTGAGCATCGTGTCGAGCACCCGCACGCCGGTCGGCTGCGGGGTCGAGATCGGCGGCCGCGACAGCGCCGCCGGCGCCGCGCGATCGATGGCCCACGGCTCCCCGGCAAGCGGCGGCCCGCCGTCGAGTGGCGCGCCGATGCCGTCGACCACACGGCCGAGCAAGTCCTCGCCGCACCGGATCGACAGCGGGGCGCCGGTGCGCCACACCCGCCCCGCCGGCGCCACCCCGGCGACCTCGCCGAGCGGGAGCACCACCGCCTGCTCGCCACGAAACCCGACGACCTCGCCCGCCAGCGGCTCGCGATCGCGGCGATCGATCCGCACGATCTCGCCGAGCGCGACCCCGGGCACGGTCGCGCGGACGACCAGCCCGACGACCTCATCGACCGTGCCGGTCGCGGCGTCCTCGGCGACCGGGTTGGCGGTCGCCACCCGCGCGTGCGCGCGCAGCCCGGCGACCGCGTTCTCGGCGCGCGCCGTCAGGCGGTCGGCGTCGATCCGCGCGTCCTGCACCAGGCGCTGCGCGAGCTCGCGGGCGTCGTGCCGGATCCGCGCGACCTCGGCGCGCGCGGCCTCGCGGAGCCGTTCGGCCTCCTCGCGTGCGTCGTCGACGATCCGCTGCGCCAGCGCCCGCGCGTCGAGCTCGTCACTGCCGATCACACGCCCGGACTTCATCCCCGCGATCGTAGCATCAGGTCGGCGCGGCGAGTGCGGCCCACCGCGGAGCGTCGGCGGCGGCGGCACCCGCGCTCGCCGCGAGCTCACCGGCGATCGCGAGGCCGAGCGGCCGCGGCAGGCGATGCGCGAGCTGCAGCCGCGCGAGTCGGTCGACGTACGGCGCGACCGCGCGCGCGCCGATCCGCGCCAGCGCGCGCTCATCGAGCACGACCCGGCAGCGCTCGATCGCCACCCGGGTCGGGCCGAGCGCACCCAGGCGCGGCGCCAGCGCGATCCGCGCGGCTGCCGCGGTCAAGCGCTCGCCGACGACCCGCGCCGCCAGCGCGACGGCACGGCCGCCCGCCGCGCCCAGCGCGAGCGCGAGCTGGTCGGCCCCGGTGTCCTCGAGCCAGCGCGTGAGCGTCGCCGCGTCGACCCGCGTCGCGGTATCGATCGAGGTCACGCGCGCCGCGGTCACCGCGGGCATCGGAGGGATCGTCGCGGTCGCCCAGCGCGCGAGCCAGACATCGATCTCGGTCCCGCCGCCCGACGCCACGGACGCCCGCGCCCGCGCCGGTAACCCGACCAGCCCGGCCTCGATCCAGCTCGGGTGCGCGCCGCGCAGCCCCGCCGGGACCGCGGCGCGGGCGCGCGCCGCCCACTGGATGCGCGTCGCGCGCTCGATCCCGGCGGCGCCCACGGCCCGGGCGGCCTCGCCGAGCGGCCCGCCCAACCTCGCGAGCACGTCTGGATCGCCACACGCGGCGGCGAGCGCGCGGGCGACCACGTTGGCCGCCGGCGGCGCGCTACTCATTATTCTGTGGCGGCATCGTCCCGGTCTCGGCGCGGCGCCGGCGGCGCGCCGGCCGCAGCTTGTAGCGCAGCAGCTTGCCGCCCGGGCCGCGCGGCAGCGCATCGACGAACTCGATCCACCGCGGATACTTGTACGGCGCGAGCACGTGCTTCACGTACTCCTTGAGCTCGGCTTCGAACTTGGGTCCGCTGTCGTGACCGACGTTGGTGACGACGAACGCGAGCGGCTTGATCAGGCCCTCGTCGTCGTCGGCCCCGATCACGGCGGCCTCCCACACGCCCTCGTGCGCGGTCAGCGCGCGCTCCACCTCGGACGGCGAGACCCACTTGCCGCCGACCTTGAACAGATCGTCGACCCGGCCGCAATGATGATAGAACCCGGCGCGATCGACCATGAAGCGGTCGCGCGTGGTGAACCAGCCGTCGGAGCGCAGATCGTGCTCGCCGGTCGTGGTGCCGCCGCCCCAGTATCCGGCGAACAGCGAACCGCAGCACAGCTCGAGCGTGCCGATCTCGTCGACCCCGACCGGGTCGCCATCCTCGTCGACCAGCCGGACCTGGACGCCGTGCAGGGGCTTACCGCACACGCCCGGCCGCGCGCCCGGATCGCTGCTCCGGCCGGCGAGCGCGAACTGAAAGATCTCGGTCAGCCCGTAGCCGACGGTCACCTCGGTGCCGAGGACGGCGCGGATCCGCGGGATCAGCCGCTCCGGCATGCCCTCGGCGCCGGCGACCGCGTGGCGCAGACCGACCAGTGGCTTCACCACGTGGAGCTGCTCGGCGTCGTGCGCGAGCTGGGCATACACCGACGGCGTCGCGAACAGCACGGTCGGCTGGTAGCTCTCGACCGCCTTGAACAGCGACGTCGAGTGCGGCTGCGCGGGAAACAGCAGCGACTCGGCCTGCACCGCGAGCGGCAGCAGCAGCCCGGCGCCGAGGCCATATGCTGTCGACAGCCGCGCGACCGACAGCATCCGGTCCTCGGAGGTCAGCTGCAGCAGATCGCGCGCATACGAATCGCGCACCGCGTTGATCGTCTGCTGGCTGTGCGGCACTGCGCGCAGCTCGCCCGGCCCCGATCCGGCCGAATAAATGAGCAACGCGACATCGGTCGGCGCCATCGCGACCGGCGGTTGCGGCAGCGCCGCGGCGACCACGGCATGAAAGTCCTGGATGCCGGGGAGCTTGGCCGCGACGCAGATCACCTCGCGAAGGTCCGGCGTCGCGGTCCGGATCTCGTCGACCACCTGCTCGTGCGCGCCGTCGACGATCGCGATCACCGCGCCGGCGTGCAACACGTACTCGCGCAGATCGTCGGGCGTCGCCAGCTCCGAGACCGGCACCGCGATCGCGCCGGCGTGGATCACGCCGAGGATCGCCGCCGACGCCTCGAGCGTGTCGCGCATCAGGATCAGGACGCGCTCGCCGCGCCCGAGCCGCATCGCGCGCAGCGCGGCCGATAGCTTGGCCACGGTCGCGGACAGCTGGTCGAAGGTCCACGCCCGATCGCCTTCGCGCAGCGCACAGCGCGGCCCCGCGCCGGTTGCCAGCGCACCATCCAATAGCCACGCGGCCAGGTTCCCCACCTCAGACATTCCTCTGAATTGTAAGGGACTCCCGAGGAGATCGGGCAATGTATTGCGGCCTGAATTTTCACCGTTTGGTCGGTCGTACCGAGTGATCCCGCGCGCCCGGAGCGCCGGTCATGCGTGGCCATGCGCTAAGGTCGTGCCGTGCGCATCGTCGGAGGCAGCCTCAGCGGCAGGGTTCTGCGCGCGCCCGGCGGCGCGGCCACGCGGCCGACCTCCGAAAAAGTCCGTGAGGCGATCTTCAATATCCTCGGCCACCTGCTCGGGTCCGTCGAAGGCGACCACGTGCTCGACCTGTTTGCCGGCTCGGGCGCGCTCGGCATCGAGGCGCTATCGCGTGGGGCGGCGCACGCGACGTTCATCGACGCCGCCAAGCCGGCCGTCACGGCGATCCGCGGCAACCTGCGCGAGCTCGGCCTCGAGGGTCGCGCCACCGTGGTGCCGAGCGATGCCGTCGCGAGCGCGGCCCGCCACCAGCCCAACGCCCCGTGGCGACTGGTGTTCGTCGATCCACCGTATCGCTCCGACCTCGCGACCCGCGCGGTGCTCGCGCTGCCGGGTCCCTCGCTCGCCGCCGGTGCCGTCGTCGTCATCGAGCACGATCGCCACAACACGCCCCCCGACACGCTGGGATCTCTGCTACGAACAGACCAGCGCCGCTACGGCGATACGCTGATCTCCTTCTTCGGGGTTCCCGCATGACGCAGTCGCAACCGATCGCCGTGTATCCCGGAACGTTCGATCCGATCACGAACGGGCACCTCGACGTCCTTCGGCGCGCGCTGGGGATCTTCACCCGCGTGATCGTCACGATCGCCCCGAACATCCGAAAGAATCCGCTGTTCTCGACCGACGAGCGCATGCGGTTCATCCGCGACGCCCTGCCCGAGCACGCCGACCGGCTCGAGTTCGTGGTGTTCGAGGGGCTGCTCGTCGACTTCTGCCGCAAGCGCGGCGCCACCGTGATCGTGCGCGGCCTGCGCGCGCTCGCCGACTTCGAGTACGAGTTCCAGTTCTCGCACATGAACCGCCGGCTCGCGCCCGGCGTCGACACCGTGTTCTTCATGACCGACGAGCGCAATCACTATGTCAGCTCGTCGCTCGTCAAGGAGGTCGCGAGCCTCGGCGGCGATGTCACCGGTCTGGTGCCGGCGGCAGTCGTCACGGCGCTTGGCGACAAATACAGGAAATAGCCATGTCCCAACTCAAGCTCGCGTCTCGCCTCGATCCGATCAAGCCCTCGATCACGCTCGCCGTCACCGCCAAGGCCGCCAAGCTCAAGGCCTCCGGGGTCGACGTCATCAGCTTTGGCGCCGGTGAGCCGGACTTCGATACCCCCGAGCACATCAAGCAGGCCGTGCACGCCGCGCTCGACGGCAAGGGCACCGGCAAGTACACCGACGTCGCCGGCATCCTGCCGCTGCGCAAGGCGATCGCGGCCGAGCTCGGACAGGTCCACAAGGTCTCGATCGATCCCGATCAGGTGCTGGTCTCGACGGGTGCCAAGCACTCGCTGTTCAACCTGTTCATGGCGCTGCTCGATCCGGGCGATGAGGTCCTGATCCCCGCGCCGTTCTGGGTCAGCTACCCCGACATGGTGATGCTCGCCGGCGGCAAGCCGGTGATTCTCGAGACCCGCGCCGAGGATAACTTCGCCGTGACCGCGGCCCAGGTCCGCGCCGCCGTGACCCCGCGGACCCGCGCGATCGTGCTCAACAACCCGTCGAACCCGACCGGCGCGGTGTACTCGCGCGCCCAGATCGAGGCGCTCGCGGCGGCCTGCGTCGAGAAGGACCTGCTGGTCGTGTCCGACGACATCTACCGCCAGCTGGTCTACGGCGACGCGACCTACGTCTCGATCGCCTCGATCGGCCCCGAGATCGCCGCGCGCACGATCCTCATCGACGGCGCGTCCAAGACCTACGCGATGACCGGCTGGCGGATCGGCTACACCGCCGGCCCGCTGCCGCTGATCAAGGCGATGGCCAAGATCCAGGGCCAGTCGACCTCGAACCCGACCCACGTCGCCCAGCTCGCGGCGCTCGCCGCGTTGACCGGCCCGCAGCAGTGCGTCGCCGACATGCGCAAGGCGTTCGACGAGCGCCGGATCGCGATCGTGAAGCTGTTGCGCGCGATCCCGGGCGTCAAGTGCGTCGAGCCCAAGGGCGCGTTCTACGCGTTCCCCGACGTCTCGGCCTACGTCGGCAAGAAGTCGCCGCAGGGCACCGTGCTCGCCGACGACGTCCAGCTGTGCGACTGGCTGGTCGACCACGGCAAGGTCGCCGTGGTCCCGGGCTCGGGATTCGGCGCCCCGGGCTTCGTCCGGCTGTCGTACGCGTGCTCGATGCAGGACATCGAGAACGGCGTCGATCGGCTCGCGAAGGCGCTCGGCCAGCTGACCTAGAACCGGTCGCGCACGCCGCTGAACGTCATTGCGGCGCCGCGACCAGCGTGAGCTCGGCGATCTCGCAGGACGTGCCGACCCGCATCGGCGGGCCCTCACGCGAGTCGTCGTCGGCCGCTACATCCGCGTGATCGGGTTCGGGATACCCCATCCGGAATGCGGTGCGGCCACCACGCGGCACGGGCTGGTGGCGCTGCTGCACAGGGTCTGGTCCTTGGTGTTCGCCGCGGCGCTGCCCACGAGCTGCTCCAGCATCTGCGCCGCGAGCTGCTTCGCGGTGTCGGCCCGCGGGTCGGACGACTCGAGGACGTCCTCGAGGTCGCGCCGGGCGTTCACCGCGTCGCCCTTGCGGACGTAGATCCGGCCGCGCTGGAGCTTGGCGTTGGCGTCGCCGGGCTTGCACTCGATCGCCTTGCCGAGCGCTGCGATCGCCTTGTCGTCGGACGACTTGGCGTCGTACGCCATCGCGATCTCGAGCCACAGGTCGCCGGCATCGGCCGCCGGCACGTGGAGCGCGCCGATCGTCGCGACCACCAGCGACTGATCGATGTAGCCCCACCGCCGGTACAGCTCGACCAGGGCGACGTAGGCGAACCGATAGCCGGGGTTGGTCTTGATCGCCAGCGTGAACTGCTCGGCGGCGGCGCGATCCGCGTCGAGCTCGCGCTGGACGCGCCCGAGGTAGTAGTGGGCGCGCCACAGCTCGGGGCCGATCCGGACCGCCCGCTCCAGCGGACCGCGCGCGGCCTCGAGCTGGCCGGCCGTCACCTCGGCGGTGACGTCCTCGGGGCGCTGGTGGTCCTTCCGCGCGCGATCGTCGCGTGCCTGCTGGTGGGCGGACTCGTAGAGCGCGATGCCGCTGTACAGCTGGTACATCGCCTGGTCGGGCCGCAGCACCACGGCGCGCGCGCTGGTCTCCTTGGCATCGCGCCAGGCGCTCCGGCCCATGTGCGCGCTCGCGGTGGCGTACCAGGCGAGGTGGTTGCCGCTCCATGCCTTGGTGGCCGCCTGGCACGCCAGAAGCGCGGCGTCGTAGCGCTTCGCCGCGAGCGCCTGGTTGCAGGCGTTCAGGTGCTGGATCGAGATGTCGCGAACGGTTTCGTCGACGACCTTGCGGAGCGGCGCTGCGGTCACCGCGGGGAGCTCGGCCTCCGGCGCAGCCACCGGTCCGCTCGCTGCGGCTGCCGCCGGCGGCTCTGCGCGCTCGATGGCCTTGTAGACCAGCAAACCGCCGCTGTTATGCTCGGCGTGGAGCGACCGCAGCGCCCAGGTCCCGGTGACCACGACATAGTCTCCGACCGCGACGTGTGGCACCTCCGGCCACGCCTTGAGCTGGTCCTTCGAGAGCATCACGCGCTCTTGCCGGGTCGGGGCTCGCGGCATGTCGACGACCCACAGCGAGGTGCTGCGCGGCGTATCCTTGGTGTCGCCGAGGTAGAGCTTCGGGTACTCGCACAGCGCCGGATCGCTCTCGATCGCGCTGCGCAGCTGCGCCGGGGGCACCTGCGGATTGGCGCTCGCGAGCGCCGCCGTACAGTCATAGATCCACGTGACATAACCGCGGACCTTGAGCTCGGTGCCGAGCACCCGCTTGCCGCGGACCTCCAGCTCGCGCGGCGCGCGAAACCCGGGCTCGGTGTCGGCGAGGCGGAAGTCCGGGATCGCGGGCAGATCGATGGCCTCGTGGCGCGCTCGCTCGGGCTGCGGCGCCGGCAGATCGTCGGGCTCGAGCCGGTCACCGGCGAGGGCACGCGGCGCCACCGCGGTGACCGGCGGATTGGCGCGCGTGGTGCCGGCGGCCACCGCCGCCACCGGGATCATCCATCCCACCGCGATACCCAGGGCCGCCGCGCGCGTGTTCACGACCGAGCATAGGCCCGCCTTCGCCGGCGATCCACGAGTTCTCGGCGGTCGCCAGGCCGCGCAGGTCGTTGCGTCTGTGGCGCATCCCGACGTCGCGTCGCGCACGGCAGCTCGGTGGTTCGCGCCTGCAGCAATCGACGGCAGGTCGCGCGCATCCGGAGTCGATCCTGTATCGTCGCAGACCATGAGTCGCGAGTTCGCATTTCCCGGAACGCGCCCGCGCTGGGCGCCCGACCGTGTCGTCGATATCCAGCACCTGGCCCTCGAGCTCGACGTCGATCCGGCGAGCCGCAGCGTCACCGGCACCGCGACCCTGCGCGTCGCGGTGATCGCCGATGACACCCGCGTGATCGAGCTCGATGCTGTCGAGCTGACGATCGACAGCGTCACGGTCGGCGGCGCGGCCACCGGGTTTCGCCACGACGGCAAGAAGCTGCGCGTCGAGCTAGCGGCACCGGCGGCGCCCGGCGCCGAGCTGGTGATCGCGGTCGCGTACCGCGGGGCGCCCCGCCGCGGGCTGTACTTCATCGCGCCCGACGAGGCCTATCCGGACAAGCCGGTGCAGGTGTGGACCCAGGGCCAGGACGAGGACTCGCGGTACTGGTTTCCCTGCTTCGACGCCCCCAACGCGAAGGCGACCAGCGAGGTCACGGTCCGCGTCCCCGCCCCGCTGTTCGCGGTGTCGAACGGCACCCTGGTGTCCGACCGCACCGACGGCGACCGCCGCACCCTGCACTGGCGGCTCGACGTGCCGCACAGCTGCTACCTCATCACGCTGGCGATCGGCGACTTCGCGACCATCGAGACCACGTGGCGCGACATCCCGGTGGTGTACTACGTCGAGCGTGGCCGCGAAGCCGCCGCCCAGCGCACGCTGGCCCGCACGCCCGAGATGCTCGAGCTGTTCTCGAAGCGGTTCGGCGTGGCGTACCCCTATCCGCGCTACGCCCAGGTGTTCGTCGCCGACTTCATCTTCGGCGGCATGGAGAACACCAGCGCGACGACCCTGACCGACACGGTCCTGCTCGACGAGCGCGCCGCGCTCGACTACGAGGTCGACGCGCTGGTCGCCCACGAGCTCGCCCACCAGTGGTTCGGCGACCTCGTGACCTGCCGCGACTGGGGCGAGGGCTGGCTCAACGAGGGCTTTGCGACCTACAGCGAGTACATCTGGCGCGAGCACCACGAGGGCCGCGACGCCGCCGATCTCGAGCTCGACGAATGGGCCGAGATGTACTTCGGCGAGGACTCCGGCCGCTACCGCCGGACGATCGCGACCAAGCACTACGAGGAGCCGATCGACATCTTCGATCACCACCTCTACGACAAGGGCGGCCGGGTCCTTCACATGCTGCGCAACGTCGTCGGCGACGACGCGTTCTGGCGCGCGCTCGCGCACTACCTCGACAAGCACCGGCTCGGCGTCGTCGAGTCGCGCGACCTCGCGCGCGCGGTCGAGGAAGCCACCGGCAAGAACCTCGACTGGTTCTTCAGCCAGTGGGTGCTCGACGGCGCCGGTCACCCCGAGCTCGACGTCGCGATCCGGTGGGACGCCGGCGAGCAGCTCGCCACCGTGACGGTCGAACAGACCCAGAAGGTCGAGGGCAAGACCCCCCTGTTCCGGATCCCGACGCGGATCCGGTTCCGGGTCGGCGGCGTCGATCGCGATGTGGCGCTGGACATCATCGACACCAAGCACGTGTTTCACGTCAAGCTCGACGCCGAGCCGACCCAGGCGATCTTCGATCCCGGCCGCGTCGTGCTGGCCACCCTGAAGGTCGCCAAGCCCGAGCCGGTGTGGGTCGCCGAGCTCGCCGGCGCGGCGCTCGCGATCGATCGCGCGACCGCGGCGGCGGCCCTCGCCCGGCGCGGCGGTGCCGGCGTGGAGCGTGCGCTCGGCGACGCGCTCACGCGCGACAAGTACTGGGCCGTGCGCGGCGCGGCGGCGCTCGGGCTCGCGACGCTGCGCACCGCCACCGCGCGCGATCGCCTGATCAAGGCCGCGAGCGCCGAGGTCAACCCACGGGCCCGCCGGATGATCGTCCGCGCGCTCGGCGACTTCGTCCACGACGCCGCCGCCGGTGCCGCGCTCGCCCAGATCGTCGAGCGCGGCGACGCGAGCTACTTCGTCGAGGCCCAGGCCGCGCTATCGCTGGGCAAGACCCGCACCGCCCGCGCCGGCGAGCTGCTGCGCGTCGCCGCCACCCGCGAGTCGTTCAACGATGTGATCCGCCAGTACGCCTACCGTGGCCTCGCCGAGGCCCGCGACGACAGCGCGCTGGGCCTACTCGCCGACGGCCTGCGCTGGGGCCGGATCACCCAGGGCAGGCGCGCCGCCGCGATGGCGCTCGCGGTGTTGATGCGCGGCCGGCGCGACCGCGAGGCCCGCGACGTGCGAGAGCGCATCGAGCTGCTACTCGGGGACCGCGACTTCCGGGTCCAGGCCGCCGCGATCGAGGCGCTCGCGCTGATCGGCGACCCGGCCGCGATCGCCGCGCTGCGCCGGATGATCGACCGCGAGCTCGACGGCCGGCTCCGGCGGCGTGGCAAAGAGGTCGCCCGCGACCTCGAGAACGGCACCTCCGCCGGCGAAGATCTGCGCCGCATGCGCGACGAGATCGGCGAGCTGCGCTCGCTCGCGGGCACCTTGCGCGAGCGCCTCGAGCTCCTCGAAGCCAAGACCGGTGGCGGCGCCAAGCTCATCGCCGCGACCAAGCCCAAACCCGCCGCCAAGGCCAAGCCCGCCGCCAAGCCCAGGCCCGCCGCCAAGGCCAAGCCCGCCGCCAAGGCCAAGCCCGCCGCCAAGGCCAAGCCGCCCCGGCGCTGATCGCCGAGTCCCGCGGTGCCGGGCGATTGCCGGCGGGCAGATCCCTGACCTCGCGGCGCCCTGCACTACCATCGGATCATGCGCTGGTTCGCCGGGCTGCTGATCGTCGGGGCGTGTGCCTGTAGCGATGCACCCGCACGCGTGACCGACGGCCCGTGATGCCACCGGACCCACCCACGGCGAGCTCTCCGGACGCACAGCTGCTCGGCCGGTTCGTGACCGCGTTCCAGCGCGGTATCGAGGGCGAGGTCGCCGCGATGCACACGTCAGCGAAGGCGTTCGAGCTGGCGCTGGCCCGCGGCGAGGATCTCGGCACGCTGCGCTACGGCTTCGAGCTGTCCGAGGCGAGCGACAAGCTCGCGCCCGGTACCGAGTGCGTCCTCAGGACCGCGCGCGGCGAGCAGCGCGTGACGATCGAGCGCGCGGGCGACCTGCGCGTTGCCCTGGCCGCGGAGCAGCCGATCGACCTGACCGCGCTCCCCATCACGCTGTCCATCGCCCCGTGGTTCCTCTACGAGCGGCTGCTGCAGGCGCTCGGGGAGCTCGACGCCGATCGCCACGCGGTCGCGCTCGCGCTGGCGCTGTTCGGCAAGCGCCCGCATCGCCGCGGGGCCACCGCCCTGCGCTGCGATCACGGCGCGCTCAACGCGAGCCAGCGCGCGGCGGTCCAGCTGTGCAGCGACAGCGAGCTCGCGTTCATCTGGGGCCCGCCTGGCACCGGCAAGACGGTGACGCTGACCCACGTCATCGAGGAGCTGCTCGCGCAGCACCAGCGGATCCTGCTCGCCTCCACCACGAACGCCGCGATCGATCAGGTCCTCGCGAAGATGGCGGCGGCGCCGTGGTTTGGCCCCGCGGTCGCCGCCGGGTCGATCATCCGGCTGGGCCGCAGCGAGGACGACACGTTCGGCGCCGAGCTCGCCGACGTGATCGGCCGCCTGCAGGGCACGCACCGCAGCTCGATCGACCGGCTGCGCGCCCGGATCGCCGACGTCGACCAGCTGCTGCGCCACGCCGAGTCGCTGCTCGCCGAGCTCGCCGCCGCGGTGGTCCCCCAGCAGTCGCTGTTTTCGCAGCCGCGATCCCCGCTGCGCCCGGCCGCCCTCGCGAGCGTGTTTGCGCCGGGCCTCGCGGACGCCATCGCGCGGCGGTCACTGCACGATCAGGCCGCCGCGCTCGAGCAACGCCGGGCCCGGCTGATCCGGGTCCGCACGCTCGCCAAGGCGCGCGTGGCACACCACACGGCGGCCGTCCGCGACCTGGAAGCCAAGGTGGTCGGCGAGGCCCGCGTGGTGATGTGCACGCTGACCAATGCGTATCTGGCGCCGCTGATGAAGTCGCAGCGCTTCGATGTCCTGATCGCCGAGGAGGCCGGCATGGCGACCCTGCCGTCGCTGTTCTACGCGGCGTGCCTGTCGCGCACCAAGACGATCATGGTCGGCGATCCGCGCCAGCTGCCGCCGATCGTCCACTCCCAGGACGACCGGGTCCAGCGCGCGATCGGGCGCAGCGTGTTCGACGTGACGATTCCGGATCCCGGCCGCTCCGACGTGGTCGCGATGCTCGACGTCCAGTACCGCATGCACCCCGTGATCGGCGCGCTCGTGGGCCGGCTGTTCTACGACGGCCGCCTGCGCCACGGCGTCGACGTCGCGAGCAACGACGCGATCGCCGCGCGGGCGCCCCACCCGGGCCTGCCGCTGATCGTGCTCGACACTGGCGCGCGCACGACCTGCCAGCGCTCTGCGAAGGGCTCGTCGCGGGTGAACCCGGCGTCCGCCGACATCGCCGCCGAGCTCGCGCTCGACGCGGTCACCGCCGGCGCCGCGTCGGTCGCGGTGATCACGCCATACGCCGCCCAGGCCCGCGACATCCGGCAGCGCCTGGCCACACGCCGGATCGCCGACGCCGTCGAGTGCAGCACGATCCACCGGTTCCAGGGCCGCGAGTGCGACGTCGTGATCATCGATCTGGTCGACGCGGCCCCGATGCGGCCCGGGCTGCTCCTGTCCGGCACCGGGCTCACCGCCGACGCGGCGCACCTGCTCAACGTCAGCATCTCCCGCGCGCGCGGCAAGCTCGTGATCGTCGCCGACGTCGGCTACTTCGAGGACCACGTGCCCAACGGCATCGTCACCGCGATCCTCGGCGACGCCAGCCGCGAGGGCGCTCGGATCCGCCTGGGCTGATCCGCGTCTTGCGTGATGGGGACGGTCGAGGGTCAGCTGCCGGCGAGCTCGGCGACGATCGCGGCCATGGTGTGCTGCGCCCGGGGCAACTCCTCGGGCCCGAGCGTCACGCCGCCGACCGCGGCGTGGCCGCCGCCGCCGTACCGCGCGCACATCTCGCCGATGTCATGCCGCCGCGGCATCTTGCTCCACGGGTTCACGCCGACCGAGATCTTGATGTTCTGCGCGACCCGCGTCCCCGACACCGAGTACACGGCGGTCGGGTACAGCAGGTAACCGAGGAAGCCCGGGCTGCGCGCCCCGATCTCGGCGAACCGATCGAACACGATCACGTCGCCGTGCCATACGCCCAGTCGCTTCACCGCTTCGAGCTCCCGCGCCCGCTCGGCCTCGACGACCGCCAGCTGCGCCGCGATCTCCGGCCGCGCCGCGACCTCGGCGAGCGAGCCGCGCGACAGCCATTCGACGTACTGCGCGGTCTCGACCGGCGAGCGGCCATGCGCGAGCCACACCGCGAGCCGCTGCGCCGGCACCGCCAGCGCCACCGCGGCCTCGGCCGAAGGGAACCGCGCCGCGTCGATCGTATCGGCCCACCCGACGGCTTCGACCAGGTGCGCCGGCGGCTTCCAGCCCCACCCGGCCTCGAGCACGCGCGCGATCAGGCCCGCGCACGACGGCGCGGTCGGGTCGAAGAACCAGGTCGGCAGGTGCTCGCGCTCGAACACCGCCCGCAGCGCCGGAGGCTGAAACGCGGTCGGATGATGATCGAACCACCACCGCATCTTCGGATCGGCACAGAACCGAAAGTCGACGCACGCGTGGTCGTCGGCGTCGAGCGCCACGCCCTCGAACGGATCCCCGTCGCGGTGGACCATGCCCACCGGATGCGCGGTGGCGCTGCGATCGATCGCGTCGCGATAGAACGCCGCGAACAACGCGGCCGAGCTCGTGCCGTCGAAGCAAGCGTCGTGGAAGAAGATCTTGAGGACGCGTGCCACGTCGGAGACCGCAGCATACCTCGGGCCGGGCCCCAGCGACATGTCGGCAGAGATGTTACGTTCGCGACATGTACCTCTGGCTGCTAACGGGTCACCTCATCGGCGTGATTCTGTGGATGGGGTCGTTGTTCGCCGTCTACTGGCTGCTGCGACTCCACGCGCAGGCGCCCAAGGATGTCCTGGAAAAACTGACGCTGATGGAGCGGTCGCTGGCGCTGACGATGGACATCGCCGCCACGCTGGCGATCGGTGCCGGTCTGACGATGGCGCTGACCAAGGAAGGCACCCCCCATCCGACGTCCACCTTGTTCGCCGCCCCCGGCGCCGCCTGGTTCCACATCAAGCTCACGGTGGTCGTGCTCGCCATCCTGCCCGTGCACGGCATGGTCCGCGGCAAGATCGCCAAGTTCAGCCGCGGCACGATCTCGAACGTCCCGCAATGGATGTGGAGCCTGTTGCTCATCGCGATCGCCGTGATCGTGTTTCTGGTGAAACGCGGTCCGCTGCTGTTCGCCCACGCGTCCTCGTAGCGTGCCGACGATCCTGCATGTCGACCTCGACGCGTTCTACGCGGCGGTCGAGCAGCGGGACGATCCGGCGCTGCGTGGCAAGCCGGTGCTCGTCGGAGGCTCGGCCCGCCGCGGGGTCGTCGCCGCGTGCTCCTACGAGGCGCGCACGTTCGGCATCCGGTCGGCGATGCCGATGGCCGAGGCGCTGCGGCGCTGCCCGCACGCGATCGTCATTGGCCACCACATGGAGCGCTACGCCCGGGCCTCGCACACATTCTTCGCGATCCTCGGCGACTACTCGCCCGACGTCGAGGGCTTGTCGCTCGACGAGGCGTTCCTCGACGTCACCGCCAGCGAGCGCCTGCTCGGCGACGGGCCGACCATCGCGCACGCGATCAAGCGCCGGGTCCGCGCCGAGCTCGCGCTGGTCGCCTCGGTCGGCGTCGCGCCGATCAAGCTCGCCGCCAAGATCGCCTCGGACATCGACAAGCCCGACGGCCTGCGCGTCATCGCCCCCGACCAGCTGCTCGCGTTCCTCCATCCGCTGCCGGTGACCCGGCTGTGGGGCGTGGGCGAGACCACGCGCGCGGTGCTCGCGACGATGGGCCTGGCCACGATCGGCGACGTCGCGCGCTATCCCGAGGCCGCGCTGGTCGGCCGGCTCGGCGCGAACGCCGGCCACCACCTCGCGGCGCTCGCCCGCGGCGAGGATCACCGGCCCGTGGTCGCCGAGCACGACCCGGTCAGCGTCGGCCACCAGGAGACGTTCGACGACGACATCGACGACAAGGGCGAGCTCGGGGTGCGGCTGCTCGACCAGGCCGACCGGGTCGCGACCCGGCTGCGCGCGGCCGATCTGCGGGCCCGCGCGGTCGTGCTCATCATCAAGTACGACGACTTTCGCCAGATCACCCGGCGCACGACGCTCGACGCGGCGACCAGCGACGGGGGCGTGGTCGCCCGGACGGCGATCGATCTGCTCGCCAAGGTCGCGATCGAGCCACGCAAGGGCGCGCGGGTCCGGTTGTGCGGGATCTCGGCGACCCAGCTCGAGCCGCGCGACGCGCCGCGCCAGCTCGGCTTCGACGAGGCCGAGCGCGCCAAGGGCGAACGGCTCGGCGACACGATCGACAAGCTCGCCGCCAAGTACGGCAAGGGCGCGATCCGCCGCGCGGTCCACCTCGAAGACAACGACGACGACGACTGAACAGGAAGTCGTGAATCTTGGAGCGACGATTCAGCACACGTTGTCGCCGGTGGCGGTACCAGACCGATCGAAAGCCCACACGCGCCGCCCCGCTAGTCGCGAATCGCCGTGGCCCAGCTCGCGGCGGTCGCGTCGGGCCCCACCGCGACGACGGTGAACCGTCCCCTGCGCCACGCCATCGCCCGCAGCGGCCCATCGAGGCGCTCCGAGCGCTCGGGCGCGATCCCGCTGGCGTTTTGCACCAGGTAGGTCACGTCATCGTCGCCCACCCGGAACCGGATCAGCGCCGCCGCACGGCTCAAGATCTCGAGCCGGCGAGCCCCGATCACCACGGTCGGGATGTGCCCGTCGCCCGGCAACGGCACACCTTTTCCGACGGCACCGATCACCCAGGCTCGGAGCTGCAACGGGCTCGGCGCCGCGAGATCCCAGGTCGGGTTGGCGTCCTGGTGGAGCTCGATCGCATCGGTCAAGAGCACGTTGTGGCGCGCGGGAAACGTCGCGTAGATCGTGACCACCGTCCCCACCAGCACCGTCAGCGTGAACACCAGCGATACCGAGACGCGGCGATGCGGTGGCCGCGGCGGGGTGACCAGCGCGGCGTCGCCCTCGACCGGACCGGTGGACTCTGCTTCGACGAGCTTCATCGTTCCGTCCGCGACAGCCGGGACGACCCGGTTCGCCCCGCTACCCGAGCGAACCGATCAAACCGCGGGGAGGATCCGAACCTGCGCACGAACTCGTCAGACAACTTCGCATAAAACATCGCCAGGTCTGTAGCAGCATCGACCTCGATCAGATGACGACACACGATGCCATCTGTGCCGTGCGCTGCGGCCCAGGCCGCAGCCGCCGCGCGGACGTCGCTGGCGTGGTCGTAGTGAACCATCGCAGTCTTGCCTCGCGGATAATCGACCAGCCCCGAGGCCAGCCGCAACTGCCACACGCCCGCCCCCGCCGGAGCGCGATCCCGGGCGTCGACCAGCGGGTACCAGGGACCGAACTGCATCGCCACATAGTAGTGTGGATGAATGTCGAACGGAGTCGAGCCGCAGCGGAGCTTCGCGGAGTTGCTTGCGTTTGACCCGCGCGCCCCGGCGGCGGGCGTCGAGGTCGTCGATTTCGGCCGCGCCGCCGATCCCGACCACCTGGTGTGCGGAGACGCGCAGCCCCTGCTGGCTGCGCTCGGTGACGGCGCCATCGACGCGATCTACATCGACCCACCGTTTGGCACCGGCGTCGTCCGCCAGGGCCGTGGACACGCCTACGCCGACCGCGCAGACGATCCCGAGGCGTTTCTCGCATGGCTCGGTCCGTATCTCGAGCACAGCCGCCGCGTCCTGACCGCCACGGGCTCGTTGTTCGTGCACCTCGACTATCGCGCGGTGCATTACGTCAAGATCGCCCTCGACCGGTTGTTTGGCCGCGACCAATTCGTCAATGAAATCGTGTGGTGCTACGCGGTGGGCGGCAAGGGCCGGCGCGGTTTCGGCCGCAAGCACGACACCATCCTGTGGTACGCGCGGAGCGCCGACTGGGCGTTCTATCCGGACGCTATCCGGGTCCCACGCAGAGGTGGCTCTCACATGCGCGTGGTCGATGGCATTCAAGAAAAAACCGATCGTAAGACCGGCCGCATCTATCGCTATCCTGTCGCAGCAGGCAAAGTGCCCGAGGATTGGTGGACGGACATCGAAACGCTGAATCATTCGGATCGCGAGCGAACCGGATGGCCTTCGCAGAAGCCGGAACGGCTGGTCGAACGCATCCTGCGTGCGGTCACAGCGCCGGGCAACCGCGTCGGCGACTGGTTCGCTGGCTCGGGGACAACCGCGGCCGTGGCGCAGCGACTGGGCCGGGGCTTCATCACGGCGGACCGCGAACCGGCAGCGATCGACGTTTGCCGTACGCGTCTTACGCAGCAAGGTGCTCAGCTGGCCTCGCAGGGGGCACCTCCGCCACCGATTCACGTCGATCTCGTAAACAATCGTCGACGGTAGGACGCATTTCCGCCCCAGGACTTGCCGCTGCGCAGTCGGCGGGTGAGAATTCCGGAGCTTAAGGCGACTTGATGGCGGCCGCTCCCCAAGAAGAAGCCTCGCGCGTGGCACTCGAAGCCTGGCTCGTTACCGACGTCGGTATCGTGCGAGAGCACAACGAGGACTCCGCATACATGGAGCCGGGCAACGGCTTCTTTATCGTCGCCGATGGTATGGGCGGACACGCGGCCGGCGAGGTCGCTTCGGCGATGGCCGTCGACACCGTGCGAAAGACGCTCGAGGCCGCGCGTGCCGAGATCGAGACGTTCAGGCGGGCGCCCACCGACGCCGGCCGCCGCGGCATCGTCCAGCTCCTGCAGAGCGCCGTGCTCTCGGCGCATCAGGCGGTGTTCCAGCGCGGTCAGCACGAGGCTGACAAGGCCGGCATGGGCACCACGCTCGACGTCGTGCTGATCGCAGGCCCCGAGGCGTTCGTTGCCCACGTCGGTGACAGCCGGACCTACCTGGTCCGCGACGGTCGGTCCTCTCAGATCACCACCGATCATACGGTCGCCGAGGTCCTCGTGATCGAAGGCAAGCTGACGATCGAGGAGGCGCAGGTCTCCCCCCTCCGCACGATCCTGGTGAACGCGATCGGCGTCTCGGCAGACGTCGGGGTCGAGATGGCGCACGTGACCCTCAAGCGCGAGGATCGCCTGCTGCTCTGCTCCGACGGCCTCCACGACTACTTCCCGATCGAGGAAGAGATCGCGCAGAAGCTATCTGCCCGCGCTCCCGGCGATGCGCTCAAGGACATGGTCGAGCTCGCGAAGACCCGAGGCGGCCACGACAACATCACCGGCGTCGCCGTGCACGTGACCGACGTGATCGAGGCGATCCCGGCCCAGCTCGACAGCGATCTGACCCAACCCGTCGACGCGACCGGGTCGAACCCGTTCGCCTCCGACGAGCCCACCGAGACCGCCTTCTTCGACAACCCGGGGCTGCCGCTCAAGGTGGTGGCCACTCCCGGATCGCCGCTGTCGCCGGTCCCTCCCGGCCCGCTGACACCGGCGCAGCTCAAGGCGACGCAGCCGATGCGCGTCGTCGATGACTTCGCTGACGGCACGGCCGACACGATCCCGCCGATCGATCACGCAGCCGATCACGCGGCCGACGCGAGCGCGAAAGCGGCCGCCAAGCCTGAGACCGACGCAGCCGCCGAGGCCGAGCCCGACACCAAGACCGGCGCAGCCCAGCCCGCGGCCGTCGAAGCCGACGGCCAGGCACCCGCTCCCGCTGCCAAGGCCGCCGGTGTCGCGAGCCCGTCCGAGGCGGCCCCCGCCGAGATCGCCACCGCCGACACCGGTCGGATCAACGCCCCCAGCAAAGACAAAGACGCCGGCTGATGGTGACCGCGTTGATCGGGGGCCACGCGCTCGATCGCGCAGCGCTTCCGCCGGCCCCGCGTCGGGTCTCGCTCCCCGCGTCGATCGATGCACCGCGTCGCCGCCGCGAGCCCGTGTAACGCCTGCGCATGGTGTGGATCGTCCCTGCCGAGCTCGAGGCCGTCGTTCACGCCGCCACGCGTGCAGCGCTCGGCGATTCGCCGCTCGCCACCGCGGCGTTGACCAAGGCGATCATCGACCGATCGCGGCGCTACACCAGCGAGCGTGACCGCCCCGCCACCGATCGCACCGGCGATCTCGCGGCGCGCGCCATGTTCTTCACGATCGCCGACGCGATGAAGATCGCGATCCCGCTCGGCGAGCTCCACAATCGCGGCGCGCTCCCCGCGGCGCGACCGCTCCGGATCGTTGACCTGGGCTGTGGCTGCGGCGCCATGAGCCTCGGCGCGATCCTCGCGCTGTCCGAGATCAGCGCACCCGGGCCGCGAGGGATCCCGACCGCGCTGGGTGCCGCTCCGCATGCACCCCAGGCTCCGCATGCACCCCAGGCTCCGCATGCACCCCAGGCTCCGCATGCACCCCAGGCTCCGCATGCACCCCAGGCTCCGCATGCCCAGGCAGCCCAGGCGCCGGATGCATCCCAGGCTCCGGCATCCCAGGCTCCGCATGCACCCCAGGCTCCAGATGCACCCCAGGCTCCGGATGCGTCTTTCGCGCCTGCACGCGAAACGGGCGGCGCGCTCCGCCTCGAGATCACCGCGATCGATCGCGACACCGGCGCGCTCGCGATCGCCCGCGATGCGATTCGCCAGCTTGCCGCCGGCCGCGGCCTCGACGTCACCGTCGCGACGCGTGACGAGGACGTCACCCGGACGCGGATCCCGCCGGCCGACCTCGTCGTGATCGGCACGCTGCTCAACGAGCTTGTCCCCACGGCCCGGGTCGAGCTCGTCCAGCGCGCGCTCGCCGCGATCGGCGACGACGGCGCGGTCATCATCATCGAGCCCGCGCTGCGCGACACCGCGCGGGCGCTGCACGAGCTCCGCGACGCCATCGTCGCTGCCGGGCGCGGCCACGTCTTCGCGCCCTGCACCCGCACGCGTCTCCCGTGCCCCGCCCTCGCCGATCCCAGCGACTGGTGCCACGAAGATCGCGCCCTCCAGCTGCCGCGACGCACCGCCGAGCTCGCTCGCCTCACCCACCTGCGCGACGGTGGTATGAAGTTCGCGTACCTCGTGCTGCGCCGCGCGCCGGTCACGCTCGTCGAGAACCCCGCGGCGTGGCGGATGGTCAGCGCGCCGATGCCGGCCAAAGGCAAGCTCGAGATCATCGGCTGCAGCGCGGCAGGCCGAATGCCGATCCGCTTGCTGCGCCGCCATCGCGCGCCCGACAACCGCGGCGTCGAGGCCGCCGATCGCGGCGACGTCCTGGTGGTCGACGCGGCCCCCGACGAGGCTCGCCTCGAGATCACGGGCGAGACCCGCGTCGAGCGCATCGAGCCTGCCAAGCGCTGAGCCCGACCGCGCTGATCCAAGCCCATGCTGTCGCGATCAGCCTGACCGCGCTGGCCTACGCCCATGCCGTCGCGATCAGCCTGACCGCGCTGGCCTACGCCCACGCCATCGCGATCAGCGTCGATTCGCCCCCCTGGCCGTCGAGCGGGTACCTGGCCTGAACCGGCCGCCAGAACCGGCCGGAACGAAGCAACGATGGCGAGGCTATCGATCACCAGGGGTGCCTCAGCACGCCTCAGCACAGGCCCCGGTGCCAGTCGACCCGTTTCTCCGGAGCCACCGCCGAGGCAGCCGCCAACGTCTGGCCGAACTTGCCGAGCGCCGGACCGACCGGCCGGCGCGTCGCACGCGACAGCACGGCACCGGCGATGATGATCGCTGCGCCGATCGGCGCCGTCCACGCCACGCGCTCGCCGAGCACCACGACCCCGAGGCCGATCGACACCACGGGAATGCAATAGGTCACCGTGGAGGTGAGCGTCGCACCGGCGGTGCGGATCAAGGTGTACTGCAGCACGTACGCGAGGCCGGTGCCGAGCGCGCCCAGCGCGACGATCGCCAGCACGACGTGTCCCGGGATGTGCACCGGCGCGACGGTCACGATCGGGGTCACCACGGCGAGCTGGATCGCCCCGATCAGCATCTGCCCCGCCGACAGCGCGAGCCCCGAGTACCGCGTCGTCGACAGGTGTAGCCGCAGGTACACGCCGCCGAGGCCGTAACACACCGTCGCGATCAGCGCGAGCAGGACACCGACCAGATCGGGCCGCGCCGCGGTGCCATCGACTCCGAAAACCACGAGCACGCCCGCGAAGCCGAGGACCAGGCCGACGCTGCGCCTCGCGGTGGGCCGTTCGTCCGGCAGCACGAACATCGCGACGAGCAGCGTGAACAGCGGCGTCGTCGCGTTGCAGATCGACGCGACCGCCGATGGAATGCGCTGCTCGGCGTACGCGAACAGCGTGAACGGCACGGTGTTGAGCAGCGTCGCCGCCACGGCCATGTGGCCCCACAGCCGGGGCTCGCGCGGCAGCGGCACGCGGCGCAGCACCGTCACCGCGAGCAGCGCAACGGCACCGAGCGCCATCCGCCCCAGCACGACCTGGAGCGGCGCAAGCACTTCGAGCCCGATCTTGATGAACAGGAAGCTGCAACCCCAGATGGCGATCAGCGACAGATACCGAGCTCGCATGGCGTCACCATGGGTCGCGGGTTCGTTTAGAACCAGTTAGCGATGCTTGTATGGATCGCGTAGCATTGCTGCATGATGAGCCTCGAGCGGCTGCGCGCCCTCCATGCGATCGCCACATACGGCTCGGTGCGAGCGGCCGCTGACGCGCTGCAGGTCACGACCTCGGCGATCTCGCAGCAGATGGCGAAGCTCGAGACCGAGCTCGGCGAGCGCATGCTCGATCGCAACGGTCGCGGCGTCCGGCTCACCGACGCGGCGGTGCGGCTGGTCAAGCACGCCGATCGGATCATGTCGGTCGTCGCGGAGGCCGAGGCCGACCTCGAGGCCCACCGCGGCAGCGTCGTCGGCAAGCTCACGCTCGGCGCGTTCCCGACCGCCGCGCGCGGGCTGGCGCCGCGGGCGCTGGCGGCGCTGCGCACCCCGCATCCGCACGTCCACGTCGCGCTGTCCGAGCTCGAGCCCGAGGAAGGCGTCCCGCTGGTCACCCGCGGCGATCTAGATCTGCTCATCGTGCAGGACTGGTTCAATGCGCCGCTCACGGTGTCCGAGGGCCTCGTCAAGTCGCCGCTGCTCGACGACATCGCCGATATCGCGCTGCCCGCCAACCACGCGCTGGCCGGCCGCGCCGTGATCGACCTCCGGGACGTCGCCCACGAGCCGTGGATCAGCTGGAACCGGCGCTCGATCTGCCACGACTGGCTGGTCCTCACGCTGCGTTCGCAGGGGGTCGAGCCCACGATCGCGCACAACGCCGGCGAGCAGCAGACCCAGCTCGCGCTGGTCGCCGCTGGCCTCGGCCTGACCATCCTGCCGCGACTCGGGCGCGGTCAGCTCCCCGAGGGCGTGTGCGTGGTCCCGGTCCGCCCGGCGCTCAGCCGCCACGTCTACGCGATCTGGCGAGCCGACGCCGCGCGCCGGCCCGCGATCCGCGCCGCGATCGAGGCGCTCCGCGCGGCCGCCGCGTCCCTGGCACCGGGCCCCGCGCCGTCGGCGACCGCCAAACCTCGCGCATCCGGCAGACCGCGCCTGCCGCGCGCCTGACCTCGTGCCCGCGACTGCCGCGCGCCTGACCTCGTGCCCGCGACTGCCGCGCACCTGATCTCAGCGCACGGCCGGCGTGCCTTCCACCGCCGCGGCGAGCGCCCGCAGCAAGCCGCCGAGCGCCGCGGCGGCCGGCCGTGGCAACTCGAACGCGACGCGACCATCCTCGAGCGAGCGGATCTCGATCTGCGCCATCGCCGCCGTGAGCTCGCCGAGATCGACGGCCGTACGGACCGGTCCGGCGGCCGCGATCGCCCCCGAGGGCCCGCCGTCGGCGGCGAGCTCGCCCGGCGACGCGTCGTCGAGCACGCGGTGGGCGGCGACCACGGCGGCGGCGTCGGGCGGGTCGTCGAGCGCGCGGTCGGCGTCGTCGGGCGCGTCGTCGAGCGCGCGGTCGGCGGCGACCAGGGCGGCGTCGTCGGGCGCGTCGTCGACGTCAGCGTCTGCGCCCACGTCACCCGAGGCCGCGGCGACCGGATCACCGTCCGGACTCTGTGGCCGAACGATGTCCTTGACCCGCGTCATGAACGAGCCGGCGGAGTCGAACGGAACCTCGTCGCTGGTACCGTCGAAGAGCCCCGTGAACAGCGCGCGCTTGTCGCCGACCAGGCCCGCGATCCGATCCTCGATCCCGCTGGCGGCAACCAGGTTGTAGATATCGACCGGCTGGGTCTGCCCGAACCGGAAGATCCGGCCGATCCGCTGCTCGAGCACGGCGGGGTTCCACGGCAACTCGAGGTTGATGCAGCAGCTCGCGGCCCGCTGCAGGTTGAGGCCCACGCCACCGGCATCGGTGGCGAACAGCACCCGGGTGTCCGGATCGTCGTGGAACGCGACCAGGTTCTCGGTGCGCCGGCGCTGCGACTCCTCGCCGGTGAAGAACGCCACGCGCACCCCCGCGCCCGCGAACACGTCGGACGTCACCCACGCCGCCAACCGCAGCATGCGCCGCCACTGGCTGAACACCACGACCTTGCGGCCCTGGGTCACGACCAGGTCGGTGAGCCGGCTGCGCAGCTCGACGAGCTTTGGGCTATCGAGCCTGGCCAGCTGCGACTCCGAGCGGCGCCGCATCCGCTCGATCCCCGGCCAGACTTCCGCGAACTGGCTCAGCGCCAGCCCGTTGCAGATCATCCGCTGCCGGGTGAGCAGCTGCATCAGCCGCAAGAACTCGGGCTGGGTCAGCGGTCGGCGCTCCGCCTTGCTCATCAGCGCGGCGATCGGCTGATCCAGATCCGCGTGCTCGCGCCGCTGCGCCTCGGTCAGCGCCACGGAGATCCGCAGGTCGCGCCGCGGCGGCAACTGCGACAGCACCTGGCTGCGCAGCCGGCGAAGCATGCTCGGCGCGAGCCGCGTGCGCAGCGTGTCGAGGTTGCGCGCGCCGATCACCTCGCGGCTGCCATCGGCGCGGATCGCGTGCCAGCTGGGCAGCCGCCAGCGCGGCTCGAGCGCGTACTCGTCGACCCACTCCATGATCGACGCCAGCTCGTCGATGCGGTTCTCCATCGGGGTCCCGGTCAGGACCAAGCGCCACGCTGGCTCGAGCCGCTTGACCACCCCCGCGGTCTTGGTCTCCCAGTTCTTGATCCGCTGCGCTTCATCGAGGATCACCAGGTCGGGCGCGTAGCGCTGGACCATGGGGAGATCGCGCAGCAGCTGCTCGTAGTTGACCAGCAGCACGCCATCGGCGCGGCGGCGGTACAGCGCGGCGCGCTCGCCGGGATCGCCGTCGACCATGACGATCTCGAGATCGGTGAACGCTCGCCACTCGCGCGCCCATTGCGGCTTGAGCGACGCCGGGACCACCACCAGCGCGCGGCGGATCGTGCCCGCCGCAAACAGCGCGTGGCACGACGCGATCGCCTGAGCGGTCTTGCCGAGCCCCATGTCGTCGGCGAGGAGCAGCCGGCCGGCGCCGAGGAACCGCTCCACGCCTTCGCGCTGGTACGCAAACAGCTTCTGCTTCAAGCCATGCAGCAGCCGCGTGACCTCGCGCGCGGCGATCGGATGGCGGCGCCCGAGCTCGGTCTGCTCCCGCTCGAGCAGCGGCCGCAGCGCGGGCTCGGCGAGCTGCGGGTCGCGGCGGCACGCGGCGAGCAGCGCGTCCACGGTCGCCAGCCGGCGCGGTCCGGCCACGAGCTCCGGCTCGATCGGCCGCGCCGAGGGCGCCGTCTGAAACATCGCTGCCAGCGATCGCGGCAGCGCGACGCGCGGGTCGTGCCAGATCCGGTCCAGCCAATCGCCGGGGCCGGTCAGCGGTCGGATCGGATCCCAGCGCAGCGCCCGCGGCGACAGCTTGCGGCGGCGCGGGCCGGTCGCCACGGCCAGCACGTGCTTGCACAACCCGAGCGCGGCCTTCGCGAAGTCAGGGCAGCTGCAGCTCCCTTCCCCGGTGCCGTCGAGCCACACCTCGTAGGTGCGCGCCTGCTTGCCGCGCTTGCCGACCCGGAAGCCGTCCGGCGCCGACCGCACCACGAGGCCGTCGTCGCGCGACGAGTCCAGGCGCCGCAGCAGCGCATCGAGCGCGTCGCGCGCCACCGCGAAGTCCGCGCCGCGCGTCACCCGCAGCGCGCGATCGGCGAGCGCCGCCGCCAGGTCGTCGGCCCGCCGCCGGTCGGCGTGGTCGGTCAGTACGGAGCGCGCCTCCGCGTCATCGTCGCGCAGGGAGCTCTCGGACATCGAACGGTCAGTCGCGATGGAGTCCACGCCCGGAACCCTGTCACACCGGGCTGACACCAGACCGCGCGTCGCCACCGTGGTTTTGCGTTCCCGGCGACGGAGATAGCTCGGGTGGGGCATGGCGGATGCCGCGGCGGGTTGCACCGAGGGGGGCCTGACGGAAGCCATCGGCTGTCCGCGATCTCCTCACGTGCGCCGTGGATAACCCATGCCATCCCCGGCGGATTCACGATCTGCGAGGGTTCGGCCGATACAGCTGGTGCATGAATGACTTCCACATCGCGCTGCTGTGGCTCCGCTCGCTCGAGATCGTGATCGGCCACTCGCCGGTGATCATGCTATCGGAGCTCGAAATCCACGACCTCTTCGTCCGCTACCGCTCGCCGTACAAGGCCTGATCGCCGATCGGCAAACTTCGATCGACCGGCAATCGCGGTGCGCCGGCGGATACACGAGCGTACGCTGCGGACCATGTCGTTTCGTGTCGCGCCCATCATGGTCGGTCTGCTGCTCGCATGCGGCTCGACGACCCGCAGCAATCCCGATCCGAGCCCACCGCAACCGCCCACCGCGTCCTCCGCGACCGGCGCGGCGATCGCGCCCCCGGCCCCCGCCCTCGACCCACCGCAACCGACCCTTCGGCTACCGCGGAACTTCGTCCCCACGGCCTACCGCGCGCGCCTGGCCATCGATCCGGCCAAGGACGGCTTCACGGGGGCGATCGAGATCGACGGCGACGTCCGCCAGCGGTCGAGCGGCATCTGGCTCCACGGCCGCGGGCTCCAGGTGACGAACGCCAAGATCATCCGGCCCGGCCAGCCCGGCCGCGCGATCCGCGTCGACGTGACGACCGCGGGCAAGGAGCTGCTCTCGCTCCATCCGGCCGAGCCCGTCGATCCGGGGCACTACACGATCGCGATCGACTACACCGGCGGGTTCGACCTCGCCGACGGCACCGGGGCATACAAGGTCGTGTCCGACGGCGACGCCTACGTCGAGACCCAGTTCGAGTCGATGTACGCGCGCCGCGCGTTCCCGTGCCTCGACGAGCCCGACAGCAAGGTCCCGTGGCAGCTCACGCTCGACGTCCCCAGGGGCCTCGTGGCGGTGGCGAACACGACCACGACGGGCGAGACCGTGCTCGACGCGCAGACCAAGCGCATCGCGTTCGCGCCGACCCCGCCGCTGCCGAGCTACCTGGTCGCGTTCGGCGTCGGCCCGTTCGAGCTCGTCGATGCCGGCAAGACGCGGTCGGGGACGCCGATCCGGATCGTCGCGCTCAAGGGGCGCGCCAACGACGCGCGATGGGCCGCCGAGACCACGCCGCGGATCGTCCAGATGCTCGAGGACTACTTCGGCACGCCCTACCCGTACGACAAGCTCGATCAGATCTCCCGCCCGATCCTGAACGGCGGCGCCATGGAGAACGCCGGGCTCATCACCTACGCCAGCCGGCTGATCCTGCGCGATCCGGCCAAGGCCACGCCGAGCGAGCGGTTCGTGTGGGTGGCGGTCGCCGCGCACGAGCTCGCGCATCAGTGGTTCGGCGATCTGGTCACCACCGCCTGGTGGGACGACATCTGGCTCAACGAGGGGTTCGCGAGCTGGCTCGGCGACAAGATCGTCAGCGAGTTCGATCCGTCGTGGGGCGGCGATCTACTCGACACGACCGAGCGCGAGTCCGCGCTGTCGTCCGACAGCGTGGTCAGCGCGCGCCGGGTCCGCCAGCCGATCGCGAGCGAGGGCGACATCGTCCACGCATTCGACAACATCACGTACGCCAAGGGCGCCAGCGTGCTGGCGATGTTCGAGCGCTCGATCGGCGCCGAGAAGTTCCGCGACGGTGTGCGCGCCTACCTCGCCAAGCACCGGTTCGGCAACGCCACGTCGGCGGACTTCGTCGCCGCGCTCTCCACGGCCGCCGGCCGTGATGTCGCCCCGGCGTTCAGCTCGTTCCTCGACCAGGCCGGCGCGCCGGTCGTGCGCAGCGAGCTGCGCTGCGACGCCGGTCAACCACCCACTCTGGTGCTCCATCAGCGGCGCTACGTGTTGCCCGGCTCGCCCGCGGTGGCGGAGGGCACGCCCTGGCGGATGCCGGTCTGCGTCGCGTTCGATCGCGGTGGCGCGCGCGGCGACGCCTGCACCGAGCTGACCTCTGCGAGCGCGGAGCTGGCACTCGACACCAAGACGTGTCCGGCCTGGGTGTTTGCCAATGCCGGTGGACGCGGCTACTACCGCACCGCGCAGGCCGAGCCGGGGCTGATCGCGCTGCGCGACCGCGGCTGGAAGCTGCTGACGCCCGCCGAGCGGATGGTCGCGTTCGGCGATATCTCGGCGTTCGCGGCGACCGGTGAGATCGACGTCGGGCTCAAGCTGTCGATCGTCCCCAAGCTGCTCGCCGCCCAGCATCGCACCGCGATCAACGCGGCGATCGAGACGGCGGCTGCGGCGCGCCGGCTGCTCGGCGCCGACAAGCTGCCGAAATTCGACGCCTGGATCCGCGCGACCTTCGGGCCGGCCGCGCGCGCGCTGGGGTGGCTGCCCCGCCCTCGCGACGACATCGACGCCGAGCGAGCGCGCGCGACGCTGGTGTCGCTGGTCGCAGCGAGCGGCGATGGCCCGCTCCGTGCCACCGCCGTCCAGCTCGCCAGGTCCTGGCGCCCGCTGTCCTCGAGCACCCGGTCCCGCGTGCTCGCCATCGCGGCCGACGCCGATGCGGCAACGTTCGATCGGCTGCTCGCCGAGGCGCCGGTCGAGCCTAACACCGAGCTCCGCGGCGATATCCTGCGCGCGCTCGGGCAGGTCACCGACGAGGCGCGGCTGCGCCGCGTCCTGGCGCTGACGTTCGACTCGCGGCTCGAGCCACGCGACGCACGCGTGCTGGTGTACTCGGGGCGCACCGGGCGTGAGTTCCGGATCGTCGACGCCTACTACCGCGAGCATCTCCAGGAGCTGCTCGCACGGTTCCCCGACACCGGCACCGGCTCCACCGCGTTCTTCAGCCGCGTGTTCCTGCGCGCCTGCGACGGCAGCCATCGCGATGAAGCCGCGGCGTTCGTCACGCAGAGCTTCGGCAAGATTGTCGGTGCGGAGCGCGTGATCACGGAGGGCATCGAGGATCTCGATCAGTGCGTCGCCGCGAAGCAGCTGCTCGGCCCCAAGCTCGAAGCCTGGCTGGCCAAGACGCGCTGACGGCGGCGCCACGAGCAGTGGATCGAACCGTCTCAGCCACCGTCGAGCAGCATGTATCACGCGCCGATGCCGCGAGGTCATCGAAGTGATCAGGTTCGATCTTGCCCGCGGTCTACGTGATCGAGATCAGCCGCGGTGACCTGTCACCGTGACCACGGCTCTGCACAGGAACTCGTTGTTCCCGTCCCGCTGGACCCGCCGAGCCGGTCCAGCCCCCCCCACCGTGTCACGGCGCGCGGCTGGCTCGCATGGCTCCCGCGCCATGCATTTCGGGTGAATCAGTAGCTCGCCGAGGGAACCTCACGGCACGAGATCGTCGCGCCGTGCTTCTTCCAGCCGTCCGCCAACAGCCACGTTTGCGCGCGAAATACCTGCAGCGGATCGTAGGTCGGCGGGCCGCGCCACAAGAACCCATCCTCGCCATACTCGGTCCAGTCCGGGAACATCGCCGCGCTCGAGAACCAGTCGATCGTCCACGCGTTCATCGGCGCGACGCGATCCTCGCGGTGCTTCCGCCAGTTCGACAGGACGTACCGGAGCGCGTGCCGCGCCTGCCGCGGCGTCGTGATGATCTCCGCGTGATAGCGGTCCGGAAACACCGCACCTCGACGCCTGGGCCCGGGCCGCCCCTTGCGGATCGCCGCGTTCAGGTGCTTGGCGGCCGAGATCTGAAAGCCTTGCATCCCCGACGCCAGCGCGGCCTTGTCACCGGCCTCGACGAGCAAGTGGACATGCGTGCGCTGGATGCTGAGGTGAACGATTCGAAAGTCGTCCCGCCGCGCCGTCGTCAGCGTGGCCTCCCGGATCGCCTGGTACATCCGGCGACGACGCAGGCTGCCGACCGCGCTCACGGCGCGCAGCACGACATGCACGGGATACCTCGCGTGCAGATACGGCCGCTCCTTGTGAGGTGAGCCTGCCCGCGCGCCGTTCGGCGGGCGACCCGCGCCTCTCCGCTTGCCACCGCGCTTCTTGAACAGCGGCAGCTGCTCCGGCTCGGGGCTCCGCTTGCGCGTCGGCTTTGCAGGACGTTTGCGTACCTTCACATCTTCTAGGTATCCGTCGACGAGCGTTCATGCAAATAGATTTCGCCGATATTATGCCTCGGGACTCGAGCGGCCGGTCGGGCAACGGTGCTCGGCTCCCGCCGGCCGATCGGTTCGGCTCATGCTCTCAGCGGATGACCGCGCGTTGCTTGGCGCGCTCCAGCGCATCGCGCTGTGCTGTGCGGCGAGGCACGCACGGAGCTCATGATCCGATTCCGAGCCGGTGCTCGGGCACGGCCAGCGAGCCTTCAACGCCATCGGTCGCCACCGGACCTCGGGAGATCACCACCCGGCCTGTGGACAGTGGCCCTCGGCTGGTAGCGGGACCGGTTGATTCCGAGGCCAGCCCAACAGCGTCGTCGCCACTGCCCACAGCCCAGTGCACGCGCGCTCTCTCCGGTTTCCGGATATTTCATATCGAAAATTCCGGAACGGAGCGTAGGCGCAGGCCGCTGGGCTGTGGGCGGTGGGACGTATGCCGGTGAGACGAACCCCGGAATCAGACGGTCCAGCCACCAGCCGCGCGCTACCGTCCACAGGCCGGGTGGTGTTCTCCCGAGGTCCCAGGGCGCCTGCCAGGATGACCGCACGCGTTGCCTGGCACGCTCCAGCGCATCGCTCGCTTGTGTGGCCAGGCACGCGCCGAGCTGCGCCATCATCTCCCGAGGTCCCAGCGCGCCTACCAGGATGACCTCATGCGTTGCTTGGCGCGTTCCAGCGCATCGCGCGGCGCTTGTGTGGCCAGGCACGCGCCGAGCGGATCCGATTACGAGCCTGCTTCCTGGGCACGGCCAGCGAGCCTTCGGGGCCATCGGTCGCCACCGGACCTCGGGAGATCACCACCCGGCCTGTGGACAGTGGCCCTCGGCTGGTAGCGGGACCGGTTGATTCCGAGGCCAGCCCAACAGCGTCGTCGCCACTGCCCACAGCCCAGTGCACGCGCGCTCTCTCCGGTTTCCGGATATTTCATATCGAAAATTCCGGAACGGAGCGTAGGCGCAGGCCGCTGGGCTGTGGGCGGTGGGACGTATGCCGGTGAGACGAACCCCGGAATCAGACGGTCCAACCGCGAGCCGATCGCTACCGTCCACAGGCCGGGTGGTGTTCTCCCGAGGTCCCAGGGCGCCTGCCAGGATGACCGCACGCGTGCGCTACCGTCCACGGGCCGGGTGGTGATCTCCCGAGGTACCAGGGCGCCGGCCAGGATGACCACGTGCGTTGCTTGGCGCGCTCCAGCGCTTCGCGCGGCGCCTGCCAGGATGACCGCACGCGTTGCCTGCCGCGCGCCAGCGCATCGATGCGGTGCTGGCGTGACACGCGCGCCGCGCTGATCATCAGATGACAAGCCCACCTCGCAGCGGCGACCGGTGCGTCGTGGACTGTCGACTCTGGGTACGGATCAAGTCGCCGGTTCGGGGATTCGCCGACTCAATTCAGGGCGCCAGGGTGATCGTGAGGGGTGTGAGCTCGCCGCCTGCGACGGTCGCAGTGCCCCGGGCGGTTCGCGCGGGCTGGCCCGCGCGCGGCGGCAGCCACGCCGTGACGCCATGCGGCCCCGCCGCCAGGTCCGCGACCAGGATCTGGCCGTTGGCTTCGGTCACGTAGCCATTGGGCAGCGCGGCGATGAACGCGACCTCGGGGTCGGCGGCGTCCGTCTCGAGTGAGTAGATCGCGCCCGGCTCCAGCGCGGCCGTCACGGTGTGCCCCGCGATCGGCAGCATCACGGCGATCGGGTCGCCTGCGACGAGGTGATCGAGGGTGCCGCGCTTGCGGAGCACGAGCTTCGCGGGGCGATCCACCGCGCTGGTGATCGCGAGCGAGCTACCGACGGCGATACGCGGCGTGAGCGTACAGTCCCCGAGCGTCACGCGCGCGACGGTGTCCGGCGGTGCGGCGCCGTCGACCACCACCAGGGCGTCGGGGATCCCCCACGTCGTGGTCGGCGCGACCGACGGCGCGCGCGGCGTGTTGCACGGCGTGCGCCCCGGCGCGCGACGCGCGGCGGCCGGCACGTCGGGCCAGTCGACCCGGAGCTGCAGGTCGCCGGTGCCCCCGCGCGCGGTGCCGGCACCGGGTGCAGCGCCCGACGAGCCCCCCGCCCCCCCGCCGGTGCTCGGCGCCGGATCCGCGCTCGTGACCGGCCCGGAGGTCGCGTCACGGGCCACCACGGCACGCGCCGCATCTTCGGGGCGCGGCTTGCCGCTGCACGCGGCGACCATCAGCGCGCCCCCCACCCAGGCACCGCGCGAGCGCCGGGCAACGCCCGGCCCGCGGCGTGCTACCACGCCTGGACCTCGGCGAGGATCGCGGCGCTGTCGGCGCACAGATCGTTGAGCGCCGGGCCGCGGTAATCGGCGCCGGCGAGCGCGATGCGCTGGCCGCGGGCGATCGCCGTGGCGTCGCGCACGCGATCGCGATGGCCGACCGCGTACTGCGCGACGCCGCGCTTCCATCGCACCACGCTGGTGTGCACGGGCGCGGCCGTGGCACCGAGCACCACGCCGACATCGCGCACCGCCTGCGCGATCAGCGCGGCGTCGTCGAGCGCCGCGGCTTCGGGGTCGCGACCGCCACCGAAGATGCAGCGCAGCAGCACATGCCCGTCGGGCGCGCGGTCGGGCCACACCGTGGATTCGAACACCACGCCGAGCACGCGGACGTCCTCGCCCTGCGCGACCAGGCACCCGAAGCCGTCGCTGGCGAGCGGCACCGCCGCGGCCGGGAAGCCGAGATAGACCTGCGCGGCCGGCGCGCGATGAAACGCCGAGAGCCGGTTCGCGAAGTCGGGCGTGGCGACCAGGCCCGCCGCGTCCTGGGCCGGGATCGCGAGCACCACCCCGTCCCACCGGGCGACGTCGAGCGGGCGATGGCCGCTGGCGTCCTCGAGCCGCACGCCGCCGTCCGCGGGCTCGATCCGCGCGATCCCGGTCTCGGTGTGGATCCGGCCGCCGAGCTCGTGGCGCAGCGCCGCCAGCAGCGACTCGAGGCCGCCCCTGGGCGCCCACAGCCCGCGCGGTGTGGTCGCCGGCTTGGCGCCTCGCAGCCGACCGGCGAGCCCACGCGCTGCCTGCGCGAGCATGCCGCGCACGATGCCGCCGCGCGCGTCGAGCTCCGCCAGCCGTGGGAACCCGGCCGGCAGGCTGATCGCGTGCGCGTCGGCGGCGTAGACGCCGGTCACGAACGGGGCGAAGATCGCGCGCGCTGCCTCGGGGCCGAACCGGCGAGCCGCGAACGCGTGCATCGACTCGTCGCTGCCGTCACCGGCGGCCCGGAACGGCTCGCGCAGGACGTCGAGCTTGCCCCGCCAGGTCAAGAGGTCGCTGGTGAGCAGGCCCACCGGCGAGCGCGGCAGCGCGTGCCGCTTGCCGTTGAGAAAGATCCAGCGCGACCGCGCGCGCGGCGACGCCTTGTCGACCGCGACGCCGAGCTCCGTGCACAGCGCATAGGCGCCGTTGCCCGGCCCCCCGAGGAACGAGCTCGCCGCGTGCTCGCGGAGATAGCCGTCGACCCGGCTCGTGCCGATCACGCCGCCGGTGCGCGCCGACGCCTCGAGCACGTGCGCGTCGACGCCGGCCCGCAGCAGCGCGCGCGCCGCCACCAGGCCACCGAGACCGCCACCGACGACTGCGATCTTCATGCGCGCGCCGACAGCTCTTTGACCGCGGTGACCATCGCGCGCACGTGCTCGGGATTGGTCTCGGGCAGAACGCCGTGGCCGAGGTTGAAGATGTGCCCGGTCGAGCCCGCGCGCGCCAGGATATCGGCGACCCGCGACCGGATCTCGGCCGGCGACGCGAACAGCGCCCCCGGATCGAGGTTGCCCTGCAGCGCCACCCCGTCGCCGACCCGCCGGCGCACCTCGTCGATCCCGACCCGCCAGTCGACCCCGAGCACATCGGCGCCGCTCGACGCGTAGTCATCGAGGTACGGCGCGCAGCCGTTGACGAAGTAGATGATCGGCACCGAGCGCTGCTTCCAGGTGGGCGACGCCCGCAGCTGCTCGATCACGCGCTTGGCGTAGCGCAGCGGGTACTCCCGGAAATCACCGGGCGACACGATGCCGCCCCAGCTGTCGAAGATCTGCACCGCGTCGACGCCCGCCGCGACCTGGGCCTCGAGGTACGTGGCGCAGGTCCGCGCGAGCTTGTCGAGCAGCGCGTGGGCCGACGCCGGCGCGCCGTACAGCATCGCCTTGGTGTGTGCGAAGTCCTTGGAGCTGCCGCCCTCGACCGCATAGGTCAGCATCGTGAGCGGCGCACCCGCGAAGCCGATCAGCGGCACGCGCCCCGCCAGCGCCGACTTGATCTGGCGCACCGCGGCCATCACGTACGGCAGCTCGGCCTCTGGATCGGGGACGTGCAGCGCGTCGATCGCCGCGTGCGTCCGGATCGGCGTAGCGATCTTCGGGCCGGTGTCGGGGAACGCGATGTCGAGCCCCATCGACGGCAGCGTGATCAAGATGTCCGAGAACAAGATCGCCGCATCGAAGCCGAACTCATCGATCGGCTGCAGCGTGACCTCGCAGGACAGATCGGGATTGCGGCACATCTCGAGGAACGACGCGCGCGCCTTCACGGCGCGGTACGCGGGCAAGTAGCGCCCGGCCTGCCGCATCATCCAGATCGGCGTGCGCTCCACGGGTTGTCGTCGACATGCGCGCAGGAACAGGGATTCCGACATCGCGAGCATCCTACCCGCCGGGGTATACCGGCGCCATGCGTTGGCCCCGGGTCTTCGTCGCCGTGGCCGGCTTCGCGGCCTGCGGCGACGGCCTCGCCACCGGTCCATTCGACGGCTTACCGATCGATGGCAACTTCGCGGCCGAGGTCACCGCCCCGGTGCACGTAGCGCGCGACCGGTATGGTGTGGCTCACATTCATGCGGCAACCCTTGGCGATGCGGCGTTCGTCCAGGGCTACGTGATGGCGCACGATCGCCTGCCGCAAATGGATGTCCTGCGGCGCTACGGCGCCGGCACGCTGGCCGAGCTGTTTGGCGAGACCTTTCCGGCGGTGATCGACAGCGATCTCGAGATGCGCATGCACCAGATGAGGCCGCTCGCCGAGGCGACGCTCGCCCAGCTGCAGGCATCGGGGGACCCGACCGACGCCCAGGTCGCGCTGCTGCTCGTGCAGTTCGCCGCCGGGGTGAACCGCTACGCCAAGGATCTGAAGGACGGGCTGTGGACGATCGATCCGCGGCTCGCGGACCGGTTCGATCCCGCGCGGTTCGCGGCGTGGTCGCCGGTCGATTCGCTCGTGATCGCGCGGTTCCACGCGTTCTCGCAGTCGTGGTCGGCGCCGTTCGAGCTCGGCGCGACCGAGCTCTACAACGGCCTGCGCCAGACGTTCGATGACGCGTCGCCGAGCGACGCCGCCGCGTCGGCGCGCCGCGGGATCTCGCGCGATCTGCTGCGGCTGGCGCCGGTGGGCAACACGCCGACGATCGACGGGTTTCCCAACGTCGCCAGCGATACCGGCTCGCGGTCCGACGGCAGTGGCCCCGTGGCCCCGGCGGCCACGCCGAGCGTGCCCGTGGCCGCTGCCGCCGCGCAGCGCCCGGAGGTTCCGTCCGCGCTGTTCGACGCCGCCCGCGCGCTGTTCGGCGGCGGGATCCGCAACGGCCCGTTCGGCGAGCTTGGCCCCCACGCGTTCGTCGTGCCGCTCGCCGGTGGCAACGCCTGGGCCGTGGGCCCCGCGCTGGCCGGTCCGGGGCGCGCGATGCTCGCTGCCGACCAGCAGCTGCCGCTCACCGATCCGGCGATGTTCTACCCGACCCACCTGATCGTGACCGGCGACCAGACCGAGGATGGCAACGCCAGCGGCGACGTCGCCCCGAACCTGCTCGACGTCATGGGCGTGACGATCCCCGGCATCCCCGGCGTGATGTTCGGCCATAACGGCGATCTCGCGTGGTCGGGCGTCGCCAGCGAGCACGACGTCACCGACGTCTACCTCGAGCAGATCGCGCCGTGCAGCGGCACTCCCGCCGTCGGCGACTGCGTCGCGTGGACCGATCCCGAGGGTACCTCGCGCAGCGTGCTGATCGATCGCGTCACCGAGACCATCGGGATCGGCACGCTCGGTACGGTCGCCCGTACCCAGGCCGCGACCTACGAGATCGTGCCCCACCACGGCCCGATCCTCCCCGCGATCGATCGGGTCAACCACGCGCTCGTCCCGCGCCCCCCCGGCGCCGCGCTATCGGTGCGCTACACCGGATACCAGCCGACCTTCGAGCTGCGTGCGCTGTACAACCTCGCCCGCGCGCACACCATCGAGGACGGGCTGCGCGCGACCGCCGACATGACGTACGGCAGCCAGAGCTGGATGATGATCGATCAGGGGGGCCACATTGGCTGGACCACGCATGCGTACGTGCCGATCCGCACGCCCGCCAGCTACGCGTGGAACCCCGACACCCACCAGGACGAGCTCGCGCCGTTCCTCGTGCTGCCGGGCGGCGGCGACGCCGACTGGCTCGAGGGTCGATCGCTGTCGCCCCGCGTCGTGCCGCACGCGATCGATCCGGCGCGAGGCTACCTGGTCGCCGCCAACGCCGATCCGGTCGGCGCGACAGCGGATGGCCTGCCGCTCAACCAGGGCAGCGTCGACGGCGACCCGCTGTACGCCGGCGTCAGCTACGCGGCCGGGCTGCGCGACGAGCGGATCACCACCCTGGTCCAGCAGCGCGCCGCCGTCGCGCCGCTGACGCTCGACGACATGGCGGCGATCCAGCGCGACACCCGCTCGCTCGCCGGCGCCAAGCTCACGCCGGCCATCGTCGCGGCGCTCGACCGGCTCGATCGCACGACCGTGGGCCCGTTCGACGTCAACCCGTACCTCGACGGGCTGGGCCCCGACGACGCGGCGCGGCTGGTCACGGCGCGGGCGGTGATGACGGCCTGGACGTTCGCGACCCCCGCGGCGATCGACGCGCGCGACGGTGATTCAGCGGCCACCGCGCTGTTCCATGCCTGGATCCACTTCTTCATCGCGCGCACCCTTGCGGACGAGCTCGACGCCATCCACGTCGATGTGTGGTGGCTCGATGACGACCAGCTGGTGCGCATCGTCCACGCTTTGTTGACCGACCCCAAGTCATTCGTCACCAGCCCATCTACCCAGCAGCCGATCCTGTGCGACAACTACCGCACAGCTGGCCCTGATGACAGCTGCACCAAGGTGATCCTGCAGGCGATGGTCGACGCGATGACGTACCTCGAATCGCCCCAAGCCTTTGGCACCCAGGACACCAGCGCCTGGCGCTGGGGGCTGCGGCACACCCTCGTGATCGACGGGAGCGCGGACGCCGGGGTCCCCAGATCCGGAGACAACTCGTCCGTGACCCGCAGCGATCCCAGCTGGCAGGATCGCGATGCCTCCGAGCATACCGGCGGCGCGGCGCTGCGGTTCCTCGCCCAGGCGGCGGGCGGCGGCCCGATCTCTGTGAAGTGGTCCTTACCCGGCGGCGCGATCGACGACAGCCGATCCCCCCACCATCGCGATCTGCTCGATGGTTACCTGTCCGACACGATGTTCGACGCCGCGTTTTCGATCGACGAGATCGTCGCGGCCGGCGAGTCGCGCTGGGTGTTTCACTGATGGAGCTGGCCGCGATCCTCATCTCGCCCAAAGGAGTCGACGGGGCGCTGGGCGATCTGATGGATCGGCTCGGCACCGTCGGCGTCGCGGTGACCATCGTCGACGAGCTGCCGATCGACAACGAGGTCAACCACGCGCGGCCGCCCGCGCTGCTGCTCGACCTGCGCGACGTCGGCGCCGGCGAGGTCGAGGACCAGCAGATCGCAGGTGACGCGATTCGCCGCACGCTCGCGCGGTTTCCCAACGCCCTGCCGATCGTCGTGACCAGCGAGGCCGACCCCATGCTGATCGTCAGCTGTGTCCGCGCCGGCGCCGTCGACGTCATCGATCTGCAGCTCGAGGGCACCGCGGTGGCGCGCGCCGTCGTCCAGCGGGTCTGCGAGCGCCAGGCGCAGCGCCAGTCCGAGCGCGCGATGATCGCGGCGCAGCGCGACATGATCGAGGAGCTGCTCAAGGACCTGATCCGCACCGAGCGCCGCTCGATCGACTCCGAGGAGGCGCTCGCCGCCCGGGCCCGGACCAGCGGCGAGGTCGCGACCGCGATCGAAAGCCGCCCGCCCTCGGTGCTGCTGATCGAGCACGAGCGCGCCGTGGCCGATGAGCTCGCCGACCTGCTCGAGACGGCCGGGATCGCGACGTTTGCGTATGTCACCGGTGAGGAGGCCCTACGCGAGGTCGAGGCACTCGCCCGGTCCAGCGGCCTGGACCTGGCGGTGGTCGCGGCGCAACTACCTGGCATCGATGGCCTCGAGACCGTCCGCCGGCTCCGGGCGCGGATCGAGACGCTCCCGGCGTTTCTGATGACCTCGGTCCAGGACGGCGACCTCGATGGCCTGGCGGCCGAGCTCGGGGTCATCGGCTTCGTCCGCAAGCCGCTCGTCGACCTCGACGCGGTCGTCAACCGGTTGTCCCAGCTGGCACGCGATTCGCTGCATCGCACTCGCGAGCACGTCTACCTGCAGCGGATCAAGGAACGCCACGAGCGCGTACTCGCGAGGTACCGATCGTTGCCTCGCGAACCGTGATCGGCCTATGATCTCCAGTGGATTTGCATGGCTGAGGGCGCGCTCTCGATCAAGCTCAGGTGCGCCTCGTGGCCGCAACTGGCGACCATCTACAAGCGCGACCTGAGCCACGGCACGATGTTCCTGCGGGCGGCCACGCCACCGCCGGTCGGGACGCCCGTGCGCATCGACCTCACGCTGCCGAGCGCCACGGTGATCGTGCTCGCGGGTGTGGTGACGAGCCACATCAACGACCCGCAGCGCGGGTCCGGAGTCGAGCTCAAGCTCGAGCCGATCCCGACCGGCTCGGTGTGGCTGATCGAGAGCGCGCTCGCGTCGGAGCACAAGCGGCTCGCGACGCCGAGCCAGGGCACCTCGGCCCTGAGCGCCCACCAGATGAGCGGGCTCACCCCGGCGCTCGGCGATAGCGCGGACGTCACCGCGGCCGAGCAAGATCTGATCAAGGCGCTGGTGTCGGAGGCGGAATCGCTCAAGAAGCTCAACCCGTTCCTCGTGCTCGGCGTCGGGTATGAAGCCACCGACGGCGAGGTCCGCGGGGCGTTCGGCGAGCTGACCAAGCGCTATCACCCGGACCGGTTCGCGCGCTACGAGTCCGACGAGCTCCGCCAGCTCGCCGCGGAGATCTTCATCCTGATCCGCGATGCGTATCGCCGGCTCGGTGACGCCGGCGCGCGCGCGCAGGTGCTGCACTCGCTCGGCAAGCCCGCGGCTGGCCCGCGTGCGGTGGCCGCCCCGCAGCGCGCCCCGGCCACGGTGCCGCCACCTCGCATCAACCAACGGACGCCGCCGCAGCTGCCATCGCTTGCGCCACCGCCACTCCCACCTCCCCCGCCGATCAACACGACGCGTCCCCCGCCAAACACCTCGCACGCCGCGACCGCGCAGACCGCGCCGGTGCCGGTGATCCGGCCGCCGAGTCCCCCGAGCCCGGCGATGCCCCCGCCGATGCCCCCGCCGCAGGCGCCATCCCGGCCGCCCAGCGATCCCCGGCTCGGCGTGCCCCGGCGCGCGGCCACCGAGCCGGGCGCGCCGTCCACCAACCGCCGGCTCCAGACCCAGCCGATGCCGGTGGTGAGCGAGCCGCTCGACGTCACGGCCGTCGAGGCGCTGCTCGACCAGGGCCGGCTCGACGAGGCGCTCATCGCCTACAAGACCATGGCCAAGAAGCACCCACACGATCGCAACGTGCGCGCCGGCGTCGAGCTGTGCGAGGGCCTGATCGCGTTCGCCGCGCGCGATCGGCTCGAGGCGGCGCAGCGGTTCGAGGCCGCGCTCGAGATCGATCCGTCGAACGAGCGCGCCGCGCGCGAGCTCGCCGATATGCGCCGCCAGGCCACCAACGAGCGCAAGGGTCTGCTAAGTCGCCTCATGGGAAAGAAGGAGCCGTAGCCGTGCCACGGATCATCGGCATCGACCTCGGAACCACGAACTCGTGCGTCGCGGTGCTCGATGACAAGGGCCAGCCCAAGATCCTCGCGGGCGCCGACGGCGAGCGGACCATCCCGTCGTGGGTCAGCTGGTCGGCCGCGGGCCAGATCGCGGTGGGGACGCGCGCCCGGCGCCAGGGCGTCACCAACGCCGCCGCCACGGTGTACGGCGCCAAGCGCCTGATCGGCCGCAAGGTCAACGCCGACGACGTCTCGTGGTTCGCGCGGCTCGCGCCGTTCCGGATCGTCGCCGCGCCCAACGGCGACGCGTGGGTCCGCGTCCACGGCCAGCCGATCTCGCCACAGGAGGTCGCGGCCCACGTGCTGCGCGCGCTGCGCAAGGTCGCCGAGGACGCGCTCGGCGAGCCGGTGACCCGCGCGGTGGTCACCGTGCCGGCGTACTTCGATGACGCCCAGCGCCAGGCCACCCGCGACGCCGGCCAGATCGCCGGGCTCGACGTCGTCCGGATCCTCAACGAGCCGACCGCCGCCGCGCTCGCCTACGGCGCGCACCGGGTGAGCGAGGGCCGCCGCGTGATCGCCGTGTTCGACCTCGGCGGTGGCACGTTCGATATCTCGATCATGAGCGTCGAGAACGGCATCTTCGAGGTGCTCGCGACCGGCGGCGACAGCGCGCTCGGCGGCGAGGACTGGGACCGCCGGGTGCTCGAGCGCCTGGTCGACGAGGTGTTCGACAAGCACCGGGTCGATCTCACCGCGATCCCGGTGGCGATCTCGCGGCTGCGCGACGCGTGCGAGACCGCGAAGAAGGCGCTGTCGGTCGATCGCGAGACCCGGATCAACCTCGCGTTCCTCGCCGACGATCCGCAGGGCCAGCCGATCAACTTCGAGCGCACGGTCACGCGCGAGCTGCTCGAGGGCCTGACCAAGGATCTGCTCGACCGGCTCGAGGCGCCGTGTCGCCGCGCGCTCGCCGACGCCGGGCTCACCGCGGGTGACGTCGAGGAGGTCCTCCTGGTCGGCGGCATGACCCGGTGGCCCGCCGTGCAGGACGTCGTCGAGCGGATGTTCCACAGAAAGCCGTCGAAGGGCGCCAACCCCGACGAGGTCGTCGCGCTCGGCGCCGCGCACTACGCCGGGATCCTGGCCGGCGAGTCCGACGACGCGGCGCTGCTCGACGTCACGCCGCACGACCTCGGCATCCGGGTCGGCGACTCGCAGTTCGCCGTCGTGCTACCGCGCAACTCGATGCTGCCGGTCCGCGCGCGCCGGCTGTTCGCCACCACCTCCGAGAACCAGAAGTTCGTCTCGATCGAGCTCTACCAGGGCGACTCGAGCGACGTGTCGAAGAACCGCAAGCTCGGCCAGGTCGTGCTCGATGATCTGCCGCCGGGGCCGGCCGGCTCGGCCCGCGTCGAGCTGGTGATCACCGTCAACGTCGAGTCGATCCTCAGCGTGACCGCGCGCGAGATCCGCAGCGGCCGCGAGGCCAGCGTCACGATCCGGCCGTCCGGCGGGCTGTCGCAGCGCGAGATCGTCGAGATCATCACGCGGCGTCGCCAGGAGCACGCATCGGTGGGGATCGCGGCGGCCGAGCCGTTCGGCGGCGCGGTCCGCGTCACCACGCGCGATCACTTGCTCAGCAAGCTCGACGACGAGAAGCCATGACCGTGGATCCCGCCGTGCTCAAGGTCGCCGACGCTGTCGGCGCGCTGATGGAGGCATGGGGGTTCCGCCGCAACATGGGGCGGATGTGGGCGGTGCTCTATCTCGAGGACCACGCGCTCACCGCGGCGGATCTCGGCGAGCGGCTCGGGCTGTCGACCGGGGCGGTCTCGATGCTGGTCAACGAGCTCGCGCAGTGGAACATCATCAAGAAGACCTGGGTGGTCGGCGAGCGCCGCGAGCACTTCGAGGCCGAGACCAGCATCTGGAAGATGGTCTCGCGCGTGTTCCGCGAGCGCGAGCTGCGCTGGATCCGCACCGCGCACGAGGCGTTCGCCGAGGCCGGCGCGCAGCTGCCGGCGGGCGATGACGAGCGCCACCGGTTGATCGCGGGCCGGATCGCCGGGCTGACCCAGCTGGCGGAGGTCGGCGCAAACCTGCTCGAGACCATGCTCGAGGGCGAGGCGATCGACTCGCTGCCGATCAAGACGGTCGGCGAGCTCGCCCGGGCGGCGCGCAGCGGGCCCGACGCTGCGGCCGAGCCGCCGGAGCCGCCGAAGCCCGCGGAGCCGCCGAAGCCGCCGAGCGACCGGCCGCGCAAAGATCGAGGCACGCCGTGATCCGCGCCCGCGACCTCACCAAGCACTTCAAGGTCCACAAGCGGCCGCCCGGGCTCGGCGCAGCGCTGCGCTCGCTGGTCCACCGCAAGTACGAGGTGGTCAAGGCGGTCGACGGCGTCAGCTTCACGATCGAGCGCGGCGAGCGGGTCGGATTCCTCGGCCCCAACGGCGCCGGCAAGACCACGACGCTCAAGGTGCTGTCGGGGTTACTCCATCCGACCAGCGGCGACGTCGCCGTCGAAGATCACGTGCCGTACCGCCGGCAGGCCAGCTTCCTGGGCAAGATCACGCTGGTGATGGGCCAGAAGTCGCAGCTGATCTGGGACCTGCCACCGTCCGAGACCTACGCGATGAACCGCGCGGTGTTCGACGTCCCGACCCCGCAGTTCGACCAGACCCTGGCCGAGCTCACCGAGCTGCTCGAGCTCGGCCCGCTGCTCGACAAGCCGACCCGGCAGCTGTCGCTCGGTGAGCGCATGAAGTGCGAGCTGGCCGCCGCCCTGCTCCACCGGCCGACCACGCTGTTCCTCGACGAGCCGACCATCGGGCTCGACGTCGCGATGCAGGTCGCGATCCGCGACTTCGTGCGCAGCTACAACCAGCGCCACGAGGCGACCGTGCTGCTGACCTCGCACTACATGGACGACGTCGTCGCGCTGTGCCCGCGGATCATCGTGATCGATCAGGGCAAGCTGATCCACGACGGCGACCTGCGCCAGCTGATCAAGACGATGGATCCCGACAAGCGGGTGTCGTTCACGCTGACCCAGGCGATCGCCGACGACGAGCTCGCCAAGCTGGGCGCGCAGCTCGTGCGCGACGGCCAGCGCGTCACCCTGCGGGTCGCCGAGCGCGAGCTGCCCGCCGTGATCGGCCGCCTGCTCGGCGCGCTCAAGGTCGCCGATCTCGCGATCGAGGATCCGCCGCTCGAGGACATCCTGCGCGTGATGTTCGGCAAGCACCGCGCAGACCCGCCCGCGGCCGGCGCCGCGTCGTGAGATCTGCAGCGTCCCGCACGCTGCGCGCGTTGCCGACCCTCTTGCGGATCGGCGTCGCGGAGGTCGTGGCGTATCGTGCCGAGTTCTTGGTCTGGGTGCTGACCATGACCCAGCCGCTCATCATGCTCGGGCTGTGGACCAGCGTCGCGCGCGAGGCGCCGTTCGCCCGCTACTCGTCGGCCGACTTCGTCGCCTACTTCCTGGCGACGCTGATCGTGAGGCAGCTCACCGGGAACTGGGTCGCCTGGCAGATGAGCGAGGACGTCAGGTCCGGCGCGATGGCGATGCGGCTGCTCCGGCCCGTGCATCCGTTCTTCACCTACGCCGCGAGCCACCTGGCCGCGCTCCCGCTGCGCTCGATCATCGCTCTGCCGGTCGCGGTCGTCCTGCTCGCGAGCGCGGGCGCCCACGCCCTGACCAGCGATCCGATCCAGCTCGCGCTGCTCGCGCCGTCGATCGCGCTCGCGTGGCTCATCACGTTCGCGTTCATGTTCGCGATCGGGGCCCTGGCGTTCTTCTTGACCCAGACGATGGCGATCGCGAACCTGTACTTCGCGCTGTTCTCGCTGTTCTCCGGCTACCTGTTGCCGCTCGACCTCCTGCCGCCCTGGATCGCGGGTCTCGCCCGCTGGCTGCCGTTTCGCTTCATGCTGAGCGCGCCGGTCGAGCTGCTCACCAGGTCGCTCGATGGCGAGCGGATCGCGCTCCTGCTCGGCGGCCAGCTCGCGTGGACCGCGATCCTGCTCGCCGTCGCCCTCGGGCTCTGGCGCGCCGGCGTCAAGCGATTCGAGGCGGTCGGCGGATGACCCGCTTCCTGCGCCTGCTCGCGATCCAGCTCCGGATCAGCATCGCCTCCGCCATGGCCTATCGCGCGAACTTCGTGCTCGAAGGCGCGATGTCGGTCCTGTGGACGTCGATCACGCTGCTGCCGCTGATCGTCGTGTTCGAAGGCCGCGACCAGGTCGCCGGCTGGGACGCGCCGTCGGCCCTCGTCGTGATCTCCTACTTCATGGCGGTGCGCGCGGTGCTCGAGGGCCTGATCAGCCCGTCGCTGGTCGATCTGGTCGAGAAGATCCGCAGCGGGTCGTTCGACTACGTGCTGCTCAAGCCGGTCGACGCCCAGGCGATGGTCTCGGCGTCGCGCTACGAGCCGTGGAAGGTGTTCGAGCTGGCCGCCGCGCTCGCGGTCGCGATCTACGCGTTCGTCCAGCGCGGCGCGCCCCCTGCGCCCGCCGATCTGGCGCTCGGCATCGTGCTGTTCGGCACCGGCGTGATCGCCACCTACGCGCTCTGGATCCTGTGCGCGGCCGCCTCGTTCTGGGTCGTGCGGCTCGACAATCTCATGTACCTGCTCGGCGCGATCTTCGACACCGCGCGCTGGCCGGTCCACGTGTTCCCCACCGCCTGGCGCTTCGTCTTCACGTTCGTCATCCCGGTCGCGGTCATGACCACCTACCCGGCGATGGCGCTGCTCGGCAAGCTCGATCTCGAGCACACCCTCGCCACCGTGGCCGGCGCCCTCGCGCTCCTCGTGATCAGCCGCGTGGTCTGGCGCACCGCGATCCGCAGCTACACCAGCGCCTCGAGCTGACCGACCTCTGGCGATCCTGTGCCGAGGCTGGTCAGGCGCGACCGCAACCGCGGAGCGCACGACACGACGAGAAACACGATGAGCCGACGTGTAGCCAATAGCTTCGGCGCGCTCGGGGACCAGCGTGGTCAGGACGGCACCCGTGTCGAGCACAAGCCGGGCCGAAACGCGTGCCTTCGGCCCAACCACGATCACTTCGACGATGATCAAATCACCGTCGAGCTCGCACGAGCTCTCTGATCTCATCGGTCATCACCTGCCGCGGGAAGCCCGGAGAAGGCGCGTTGATCTTTCCAGTGAAGTAATGGCCCATGTCCCGGTAGCGATCCTGCCACCGGCGCGCTTGCTCGAACGCCTCGCTTCGCGTCCTCCCATGCCCGACGACGCGTGCGGTACGAAACGCGAAGCCATGCGAATCAATGCGATCAATCTCGACCAGGCACACTCGCTGATCGGGATCCTGTTCGCAGATCTGGATCCAGGTCATGAGATCCGAGATGGGCGGTGCAGGCGCCTCGATCGCGCTCATCCGTCGATCTTCTACCGGCGAGTGAGCGTGTCAAGTTTCAGGACGGCTACGGGGGCGGCTCACGCGCCGGGACGCGCGTAGACGTCGCGGCGGTCCGGGACGTGCTGGCCGGCGGCGAGCCACCAGTGGCCGTCGCGGCGCACGAGCACGAACATCGCGAGCTCGTCAAATGAGCCCGGCTTGCCCGCGGCGGCTGGCTGGCTGTCGTTGCGGGTGGCGGCCAGCCGGCGCACGTAGGCGATCGCGACGTCGGGCGTCGGGAACCGGGCATGCTCGACGACGTAGCGCGAGGCTCCCGGGGTCGGTTGGATCGATGCGAACATCCGCGCGTGGATGGCGTGGATGGCGTCGTAGCCATCGACCACGGCGGCGAACGGGCTGCCCCAGAGCACATCGGCGGCGAACTGCTGGTTGAACCGGTCGGCGTCGGCGCTGTCGATGGCCTGCTGGAGCTCGCGGACGAAGTCGTCGACCGGGGCGCGATCGGCATCGACCGCCAGCACCGGGCGTGCGTGGTGATTCATGGCCCGCCAAGGGTAACATCGCCCCGAGGAAGTACGGATCATGCAGACCCTGATCGCGTGGTGTGGGCTCGTCGGCGCCTGGCTGTTGTTCGCGGGCCCGCTCTACCAGGCGGCGCTCGAGCTGCGCGCGCACGAGATCGCGCGCGACCGGAGTTACTTCGCGGCGACGGTCTCGGCGGTGCCCAAGCCGCCGCGGATCTCGTACTGGTGGTGGCTCGTGCCGCCGATCCGCATGGTCCTCGAGCGCCGTCGTTCGAGCCGCTATCGCAAGGCGCTGCTCGCCGCGCTGTCCGCCAAAGATCACGAGGCCCTGCTCACGTTCTTCGACAAGGCCACCGGCTGGATGCTGGTCGCGTTCGGCGCGCTGTTGCTCGCGACCAAGGAGACGCTCGGGTTCGTGCACTCGCCGGTCGCCGGCCTGCTGGTGGCCGCCGGGCTCAGCGCGCTGAGCGCGCTGATGGTCGCGCTGCGGATTGGCACGACCGAGCGCCAGCTGCGAGCTCGATCGCTGGATTCCGACGTGTCTGGCAAATCTCGCGCGAGTCGTTGAGCGCGTCGACTCAGCGCGCGTGGAACACCGGAACAGCTCCGGCCTGACCGATCGGTCAGTTGCGGCGCGCCGCGGCCCACGCGGCTAGGTTGCGCCACCGAGCCGCGACCACCGAGCCGCGACCAGGTCTCCGGAGGAGTCCTGTATGTATCGCCTGTTCGATCGAGGAATGTTCTCGTCGCCAGCGTGTGCGATTGGCCCGGCTGCGTCGGGTGCGGTGTGTCACTGGACGGTGCAGGCGATCAGCCTCCAGGGCGCCACGACCACGGTGGCGGCGCACTACGGCGCACCGTAGTGATCGGCGGCACGACACACGTGATCCACGCGACGGTCTGCGAACGACGTCGTCGCGATGGACGCGGCCTCGAAGTCGCTTCGCGTTGCTCGCTGATAGCGTGCTCGCCGTCGCGTCCGGATGGACGGACCCGCGTCCACCTGGTCGGGTCGAGTTCATCCGATCTGCGTCGCGTCCACGCTGATCGAGACACGCCAGCTCAGCTCGCGGTGTCCGGTGCCGCGGCGCGGCGCGACGAGAGTGTGTGTATTTGCAGGCAGACATGACGAACGTGCGGGTGGGCACATGCAGCGAGGATCACTGTCGTCGATCGTCGGAGGTCTGCGCACGAGTCATGCACATGGGGTTCTCACGAACTCACCCCTTCGGTTTCGAGGAGATCCCATGATGAACACCAATTCAGTCGGTTCGAAGGCAGCGGCACGGTGCGCGATGATCGCGGCAGCGCTCGTGCTCGGCCTCGCCGGCTCCGCTGAAGCGCGGATCACGCGCATCGACATCACCCGCGTCGAGTCGCCGGCGTTCGGCGGCGCGTCGTTCGGCACCGTCGGCACGTACGACAAGCTTGTCGGCCGCGCGTTCGGCGAGGTCGATCCGCGCGATCGCCAGAACGCGGTGATCCAGGATATCGAGCTGGCGCCGCGCAACGCACACGGCATGGTCGAGTACTCGATGGATATCTACATCCTGACGCCGCACGACCCGTCGCGCGGCAATGGCACGATCCTTTATGACGTGGTCAATCGCGGCAACAAGAACGCGCTCGGCATCTACAACATGGGCTCGGCCGGCGGCAACGAGCCGACGTCGGCCGGCGACGGCTTCCTCCAGAACCAGGGCTACACCGTGGTGTGGAGCGGCTGGCAGGCGGACGTCGCGGCTGGGGCCGGGCGGCTGACCTTGAGCGTGCCGGTCGCGCACGGCAAGAACGGCAGCACGATCACGGGTGAGGTGCGGGGCGAGTACATCGTCAGCGCCCCGACCAGCACGCAGAACCTGAGCAGCGGCTCGTTCACCGCGTTGACCCACACCAGCTTCGAGACGGTCAGCCTGAACACGCGCGACGCGGTGCTCACCCGGCGCGTCAAGGAAGCCGACCCGCGGATCGAGATCCCGGCCTCGCGCTGGGCGTTCGCCGACTGCACCACGGTGCCGTTTCCCGGCAAGCCGAGCACGACGCAGATCTGCCTGCAGGACGGGTTTTCCACCGACGCGATCTACGAGCTGGTCTACACCGCGAAGAACCCGACGGTGTCGGGCCTCGGGTTCGCGTCGACCCGCGATCTGATCTCGTTCCTGCGTCACGGCAGCTGCGACGACCGCGGCGCGGGGAACCCGCTGGTCGGCCGGATCCGCGCGGCGCTGACCCACGGCACGTCGCAGTCCGGCCGCTACCTGCGCACGTTCCTGCTCCTCGGCTTCAACCGGGACGAGCAGGACCGCACGGTGTTCGACGGCATGAACCCCCACCTCGCGTCGCAGCTGATCCCGCTCAACGTGCGGTTCGGCCAGCCCGGCCGCGGCTACGGCCAGCACGAGGACCACCTGTACCCGACCGCGCAGGCTCCGTTCAGCTTCGGCGACTCGGTCGACAGCATCACCGGCGAGCGCGGCGGCATCCTCGACGAGTGTCGCCGGACGCACAGCTGCCCGAAGATCATCAATACGGTCAGCTCGACGGAGTACTGGCAGGGTCGGATGTCGCTGAACACCGCCGACTCACGCGGCCGCTACGACCTCGACCTGCCACGCGAGGTCCGCGTGTTCCACTTCGCGGGCACCCAGCACAGCCCGGCCGGCACGCCGGCCGCCGGCACCTGCCAGCAGCTCAGCAATCCCAACCCCTACCAGCACGGGATGCGCGCGCTGCTCGTCGCGCTGCGTGCCTGGGTGGTGTCCGACGTCGAGCCGCCCGCGAGCGAGATCCCGACGCTGCACAGCCGCACCCTGGTCGACTCGGCGCAGCGCTCGACCGGCTGGCCGAACATCCCCGGCGTCCGCTACACCGGCATGGTCAACGAGCTCCACCTGGTCGACTACGGCCCGCTGTTCGACCTCGACCGCGAGACCGGCATCGTCGACGAGCCGATGCAGGTGTCCGCGCGCAACGACTACCGCATCCTCGTGCCGCGCCTCGACGACGATGGCAACGAGATCGCCGGGCTGCGCTCGGTCGGCCTCCAGGTCCCGCTGGGAACGTACACCGGCTGGAACCTGCGGCGCGCCGGGTTCGCCGAGAACGAGCTGTGCGGCCTGACCGGCAGCTTCATCCCGTTCGCCGAGACCCGCGCGGAGCGCCTGGCCGCCGGAGACCCGCGCCCGTCGCTCGAGGAGCGCTACGGCGACCACGAGGGTTACGTGAAGCAAGTCCGCGCCGCCGCGGCGCGCCTGGTCGCGGCCCGCCTGCTGCTCCCCGCCGACGCGAACCTCTTGATCGCGCAGGCCCAGCTTGGCGGCGTCCTGTAGGTCGGGCGGGGAGAGCCGGACCGGGGTTGCCTTGAGGGGGAGAGCCGGACCGGGGTTGCCTTGCCGGGGGAGAGCCGGACCCGGGGCGGGAGAGCCGGACCGCGGGGGGGAGAGCCGGACCGGGGTTGCCTTGGGGAGGGACGCGGGGTTGCCTTGGCACCGTGGTTGAGATGTGGCCGCGGGGTTGCCTTGGCACCGTGGTTGA
>Ga0307509_10000606_pt1 | contig 61010 bp, 49 predicted proteins | sample 10_EM_MG_FD_202245 | JGI IMG/M metagenome (GOLD analysis project Ga0307509, IMG submission 202245) | Populus trichocarpa ectomycorrhiza microbial communities from riparian zone in the Pacific Northwest, United States - 10_EM | ecosystem: Host-associated > Plants > Roots > Unclassified | place...
CGCAGAAGGTCAAGGACGACGCCAAGGATCCGCGCAACCACCAGCGTGACCCCGACGACAAGGACCCGCGGAACCATCCCAAGGACGACGACGACAAGGATCCGCGCAACCACAAGCACGACGACGAGCACGATCCCAAGAAGCGCAAGGACCACGACGGCGAGCCCGGACCCAAGACCCACGGGCATGACGACCATGATCCAAAGCACCAGAAGCGCGACGACGATGATGCGAAGCGGCGCAAGGACGACGACAAGGACGAGGACAACCTCGCCGACAAGGAGGCGCGCCTCGCCAGAGCCGTCGCCGAGGTCAAGAAGCTGACGCAGAGCTCGCAGCCGCTAGGCCTCGTCCTCAAGGCCCAGCTGATGCGGATCCGGCGGAAATATCGTTTGACGCAGCTGACCGCCGACCGCACCAAGGTCGGCGAACGCACGCAGTACAACGTGGTAGCCGTCGTCAATCCGCGGCAGACGTTCTATCTGGACGACGCCGAGGGGGACGCAAGATCAGCGATCCTTGCTATCGAGGGTATGCTCAAAGGCCGGCGCGATCTGGCCGACGCGACTCTGTCACACGTCCAGCGCCTGATCGAGGATTTCGCTCAAGGTAAGCTTGGCTACCCGCTGCTGTGGCAGGGCCGTGTATTGTATCTCGTCAGTGAAGGCGCGAAACATCGGATTGGAGAGGTCTTTGAAGGAGACCTCGCGCCGGTCAACACCTCCTTACCAAAGCATCCCAGCCAGCGATTGTACGTGGACCATCACTCAGGGGCGCAGTTCGTGCTCTCGAGCGGGCGTCAGTTGGTGCAGCGGATGGTGTGGCGCTTGCTCTATGTCGAAGATGTTAACACCATCAAGGCCGGCCAAGGGATGACGGCGAGAATGGACCCCAAGAGGCTGGATGCCGTCCTGGTGACTCCGCTCGACCACGTGCTCGGCGGCGCCCTGGACGAGGAGGAGGGTGCCGCGCCCGGTACCAATCCACGCGGTTCCCGCGAGTCCCCCTACATTTCCACAACCAAGGTTGAAGACGGTAAGATTACGAACTACAAGAACAAACCATTCAACGCCAAGAGCGGGCGCGTGCAGATCGACCTGCTGCAGATCGCACCAAACAAGATCTTCGACGTATCCAACGCGGCCGTTCAAGAAAGATGGGGATTCGGGAAGCATCCGCGCGCGCTCGAAGATGCGAACAGGACGAAAGAGGTCCTCGTGGAGGGGACGATTCCTATCGCGGCGATCGTCGGCGGAGTCGAGGGAATCTATTGACATGATGCAACCGCGACACGTGCGAGGATGCGAATGAAATTCCCACAGCAGGACGTTTGGGACATCGATGCGATCCCGGATCCAACCCGTGCCGCCCTCCGTGACACGGACGAGGCGTCCAGTGCGGAAGACTCGTTCGCCTCGCTGCTTGACCTTCCGTCGGTGGCTGCCCACGGCTACGCGCTGGAGATCTACGCGATCATGCAGAGCGATACGCGCTGGGGTAAGTCGCACCCGCTGAACATGTTTGCTGATCGAGTACGCGAACACGCGGTGCGACTCCTCGAGTCCCCACCCCTCGCCGTGGGGCAGTTCGGGGCGCTGGTCGCCGAGGCCAATCATGCGAGCGCTCTTCAAGCGATGTGGGCAGTGGCAGGGCGAGGAGATATCGCTGCGATCGTCCGCAGTCTGCGGACTTCCGGAACGCCCTTGACGCAGGCCCGTGCAGCCCGTGCAGCACTGTTCTGGTTACAGCGCTGGCCCGATCGTCCCCCCGAGCTTGGAGAAGCCCTACGCGCGCTGGTCGGGAATACGAACGTCGCGCCCGAAGCTCGCTGTGTCGGCATGAGGTGTCTGCCGCCCTATCGCGGGCCGGAAAGCGAAGCGCTACTGTTGCAAGCAAGTTTCGATCCGGACATGGAGGTGTCGACCAACGCCGCCTGGGTGTTGATGCGCCTTGATCTAGAGAAACATCGCGACCATCTCACGGCACTGGTCGAGACCTGGGGTGACGATCCTCCCTATCTCGGTAGTGAAGTGCGCGAGGCTTTGGGTATCTTCTAACACTCGACGCCTCGGATCGACGGAAGATTCCGCTTGGCGAGACGTAGCCGGGTCGCCGGGTCCGCGATGGCGGCGGTGTTCCGATCGTCGCTGAGCGGTCAGGCGCGCCGGTTCAGTACGCGCCGATATCGTAGATCGTTGCGCCCGGATTGCTGCACGACCAGCCGCCGCTACCGGTCGCAAGGCAGACCGGGTAGGAGCCCCAGCCGCGGTAGACTTGGATGATGTCGGTCAAGCCATCTCCGTTCACGTCGGCAGCTACGAAGCGCTGCTCGGACGATCCAGAGTCGTAGATCGTCGCGCTCGGATTGCTACACGACCAACCTGCACCGGTCGACAAGCAGAGCGGAATGCTGCCCCACTGCCGGAAGGTCTGGACCACGTCGATGCGGCCGTCGCCGTTGAAGTCGCCGGTCAGGAACTGCTGCTCGGGCGATCCGGAGTCGTAGATCGTGGCCGCGGGATTGCTGCACGACCAGCCCGCGCCCGTTGACGTACATACCGGGATGCTGCCCCACTGGCGGAATACCTGGAACATGTCGGTCCGGCCATCGCCGTTGAAATCGCCGGTCAGGAACTGCTGCTCGGCCGATCCCGAATCGTAGATCGTGGCCGCGGGGTTGCTGCACGACCAGCCCGCGCCGGTCGATGTACACACCGGGATGCTGCCCCACTTGCGGAATACCTGGAACATGTCGGTCCGACCGTCGTGGTTGAAATCGCCGGTCATGAACTGCTGTTCGGGCGATCCCGAATCGTAGATCGTCGCTGCGGGGTTGCTGCACGACCAGCCCGCGCCGGTCGACGTACATACCGGGATGCTGCCCCACTTGCGGTACACCTGAAACACGTCGGATCGGCCGTCGTGATTGAAATCACCGGTCATGAATCGCTGCTCGGCCGATCCCCAATCGTAGATCGTCGCCGCGGGGTTGCTGCACGACCAGCCCGCGCCGGTCGACGTGCACAGCGGAATCGATCCCCACTGCCGGAAGACCTGGACGGTGTCCTGCCGGCCATCGCCGTTGAAGTCTCCAGTCAGGTAGCGCTGCTCTGCCGTGCCCCAGTTGTACACGGTCGACGCGGGGTTGCTGCACGACCAACCCGCACCGCTCGACAGGCACGTCGGCGTAGATCCCCAGCCGCGAAACGTCTGGAGTATGTCGCTGCGCCCGTCACCGTTGACGTCGGCGGTGAGGAACTGCTGGTCGGGGCCCAGCGGATAACCGTAGTACTGCCGCGCCGCCTGCATGTCGGTGACGCTGAGGTTGCCATTGTTGTTCCAGGCAGGGTTACAGTAGTTCATGACCGACATCAGATCCCAGCTGCCGACCGTGGTGTCACCATTGCCGCCCTGAGGCGGGTTGGTGCATGTGCTCGGCGTGTCGGGCCGGTTCTGTTCATGAGCGAATCCCAGCGCATGCCCGAACTCGTGAACGGCGATGGCGCGGATGCAGAACTCTCGCTGGCTCCCGGCGCAGCTCGGGCTCCACGTGGCGAACGTGAAGTTGAGAACCATGCCACGTACGACCCCCGCCAGCTGGGTTCCGAGCCCAGCGGTGTGGGGGCCCTCGTCATTGATCGTGATGCGAATGCCCGACGACGAGCCGGCGCACGCCCCCCATCCCGTGAACAGCGCGTTGGTCGCTTTCTCCCAGTTGCGCCGCACGGCGTCGCGTACCCAGGTCTTCTCGCTGGCAGAACCTGCGGTATCCCAGCAGACGTCGATGTTGGGATTGGCCCAGACCCGCGTGGACGCTACGTAGAGATCTTGTGCGGTGGAGGCCGTGATCTCGGGCTGGGGCTGATCCGGCGGCAGTCCACACGCCGAGATGCCGAGTACAGCTGGCAATGCGCTGGTGATCAATCGCCGAACAGGCGCCGAGTAGATTTGAGTGCTAAATCGTAGACCCATGAGCCGTCCCTCCTCGTTGTGATTGTTGCGTGACACGTCAGATACTTGCGCGCGATCGGATGCGTCGTGCTCGCGATGCAGGGTGGTTGGCTGTGCCGGATGCCGTCTACGTTAACGGACCGCGAATGGTCTTCTCGATCGATGTTCTAGTTCCCCGTCGGAGGCCGCGCTTGAAGCGACCGACTCGACCAATCGTGGCCGCTAACCCTGGTGGCGAGCCCCGCTGGTGTGCTCGCGTAGTAGGTCGATAATAAGATATTTCGCAGCGCGCGAATGGTTGTGTGGCGCTCTCGATGCCAAAATTTGCCATGTGGCTTCTGGACGCGACCATTCCGCTCATCTCCCCCCCATCGCGGGCAGCTCCCGTGGAGAGACGTACCAGCGCGCAGAATCTTCCCAGAATCTGCAGCCGCCGTCGGTTGCACCGAGATTCGGGGCGTGCGGCATGGGATCCTGATATCGCTGGTGCGTGTCGTGCCTAGGTGGTGACGCGAGGCGTCACCGCGGCGGCTCCTTGGACTGCCGCGCCCGAACCGCCAGCCGACCCGGGCCCGATGGAGTACCGGGTAGCGCACCCCGAGGCCGAGCATCCAGCGCGGCCTCGGCCGTGCTCGGTGTCGAGCGTGCACGAGCTCGCCCGCGGCATCGTCCAGCTCGCCCGCGGCATCGTCCATCTCACCCAGCGAATGTCCGTGTTGCCAGGCCGCGTCGTCGTCGGCTACGGCGGTTGGACCCGTTGAGTCCTAATTGGGTCGCGTCCGCAAGACCTGGCGGCTCGCGTGGGGGTGGCCGAAGCGGACCAGCACGTGCCACAGGAGCTTGAGCTCCTGCAGCACCGTGCCCGGGGCGCCGCGATCGGCCCAGGCCGACGGATCGCGCTGGAGCGCCATCGCGGCGCGCCCGATCGCGGCGGCGTCGACCCAGCCGTCGCTCGCGATCCGCGCGGCGAGCGATGGCATGGCGGGACCGCGGAAGTCGGGCGGCACGGCGGTCGCTGGCAGGGTGTAGCCGGGGTGCCAGAAGCATCGGATCTGGTAGCGCTCGCAGAGCGACTCGAGGGTTCGGCCGACCTCGGTGCCCTGAAACGATGGATCGGCGACGAGCAGGTCGACGTCATCGGCCAGCCGTACGTCGCCGTGGACCTGCGCCTCCACGTAGTGATTGAGGTTGCGGGTCGGCGCGCGGCCCGATGGATCGGCGAACGGCTGGTCCAGCGTCGCCAGCTGCTGGATGAGCCGGCCGGGCGTCAGCGCCGGTTCGCCGATGGCGTGCTCGCGGGTGAAGGTCTCGGCGAGCAGGGCGGCCAGGATGTCGTCGAATTCTTCGAAGGTGCCTTTCTCGGGCGGGTCCTGATAGGAATCGAGGTACGTGTAGGTCGCGCGGGCGGACACCGCGGGCGACAGCAGGAAGAAGCAGGATCCGAAGCGCGGCGACGGGCCGGCGGCGTGCCGCATCAGGTCGAGCGAGCCGTACTTGGGTCGAAGCGCGGCGGTGGTGTCGGGCAGCTGGTAGGCGCCGCCGAACAGCCGCTGCTCCCACAGATCGCGCGCGCCGCCGGCGAACGCCGAGACGCTGCCGTTGGACAGCAGGGTCTCGAACTGGCTTTTGTAGATCCCGCAGTCGAGCAGTGATGCGGCCACGGTGCGGTGCTGCGCGTCGGGCCGATCGGGGTGGAAATGCAGCGCGATCTGGGCGTGCTGACGGACGCATGCCACGGCGCGCTCGATGGCCGCCGGCGACAGGTTGCACATCGTGCCGACGTGGTCGATGGTCTCTCGGGCGGCGGCGCGGCGCGTACGCGCGTAGCTGGAGATATGTGACAACGCGGACGACTGTGACGGGTGGAGCATCTTCGAAGGACCCGTCGTGGAGCCTAGCCCGCCGCCGCGGCGTTGTGGCGCGGCACGTTGCGGCAGCCACCGGCCGGCCCGACCGCCCGGGCCGGCTGCGTGGCCAGACTACCGCCGACGAGCTCGATGGCCGCCGGGACGGCCCATCAGTCGTTCGTGTAACACAGCGTGTCGCACTGCGACTCGATCTTGGATCCCGAGGTGTTGCCGCCAGCGACAAGCTTCAGCTGGTCGGTTGCCAACGTCACGATCGTCTCCTTCTTGAGTGCGAGCGGGCGGAGCTTGTCAGTGTTCTTGGTCTTGTTCATCAGCGTACCTCTTTGTTCGTGGTTGACGATCACGCGGTCTACATCAGGCGTGCGTGATAACAGTGCCATTGTAACGGCGGTGCCGACTGCCGTGGTGCATGCGCACCGACAATCTTGCTCTCGACGTGGTGATTGCGAGACTGCGAACGAATGTGGGCATTCGAAGCGGCCGGTTTGCAGAGTGGGAATCGTCAGGCCGGCCGGGGGCTCGGCACCGCCAACGCCGAGCCTGGCCAGCCGCGTCATCGATGGTCACGCGCGGCGGCGGACCCGGATTTGCGTGAGCTTTCGCACGCCGGTCGCGATTGGTCGGGGTACGGTGCCCCCATGAGCGACAACCATCTCTCGGAGTCCGATCTCCAGCGTCTGCGCACGAAGCTGGGCAAAAAGCGCGACGAGCTGATCGCGGCGCAGCGCGCCGCCCAGGATGATCAGCGCGGGGTCGTCGCGGACCATGAATCCGAAGACGGCGACATCGCCGAGCAGATGATCGAGCAGGAGTCGGCGCGGCGCGTCGGTGCGTTCGATGCGGCGCTGCTGGCCGATGTGGAGCGCGCGCTGAAGAAGATCGAGGACGGGCGCTACGGCATGAGCGAGGGCACCGGCAAGCCGATCCCGCTGGCGAGGCTCGAGGTCGTGCCGTGGGCGCGTCGAACGGCAGACGAGGAAGACCGCAAGGCACGATAGCCGAGACCGGGCAGGGCGGGCCGCGGACCTCCCGGCGTGCGCCTCACGCCCCGGACCAGGCCCGGTGGAGCCGAACGAGCCGAACGAGCGCGCGCTACGCCGCGATCAGAACGGCAGGTCTTGGCCGCGCGCCGGCAGGGTCGAGTAGTCGTGGCGCAGCGAGGCGTCGACGTGGCGCGCGAGCTCGCGGCCCTCGGCGATCGCCCACACGATCAGCGACGCGCCGCGATGGGCGTCGCCGGCGCAGAACACGCCGGGGACGTTGGTGGCGTAGCGCTGATCGACCGCGATGTTGCCGCGCCGGTCGAGCGCGACGCCGAGCTCGTCGGCGATCGGCGTCGCGTCGGGCCCGGTGAAGCCGAGCGCGAGGATCAGAGTGTCGACCGGGATCCGGATCCCGGCGACCGGGGCGTCGACGCGTTCACCGTGCAGCGCGACGAGCTTGCCGGCCTCGCCCTCGAGGTGGGTCGTGCGAAACGCGAAGGTGCGCTCGCCGCCTTCTTCCTGCGAGCTCGAGGTGCGGAACACCATCGGCCAGGTCGGCCACGGGTTGTGGCTGCCGCGCGCCGCCGGCGGCGCGGGCATGAGCTCGATCTGCGTCACCGACGCGGCGTGCTGGCGCAGCGCGGTGCCGAGGCAGTCGGAGCCGGTGTCGCCGCCGCCGAGGATCACGACGCGCTTGTCGCGGACGTCATACGCCGCGGCGGCGCGCTCGCCGCCGATGAACGCGTTCTGGTCCGAGAGGTAGTCCATCGCGATCACCACGCCGTCGAGCACGCGGCCCGGGACCACCAGGTCGCGGGCGCGGGTGGCGCCGATCGCGATGACGACCGCGTCGTGGGTCGCGCGCAGCTCCCGCCAGGTCGGATCCTTGCCGACCGTGACACCGCAGCGGAACTCGATGCCCTCGGCCTCGAGGATCGCGAGCCGGCGATCGATGATCAGCTTCTCGAGCTTGAAGTCGGGGATGCCGTAGCGCAGGAGGCCGCCGGGACGCGGCGCCGACTCGTACACGATGACCGAGTGGCCGGCGTGGTTGAGCTGCGCGGCCGCCGCCAGGCCGGCCGGGCCCGAGCCGACCACCGCGACGCGCTTGCCGGTGCGCACGCGGGGCGGCTGCGCAACGATCCAGCCGTCGGCGAACGCGCGCTCGATGATCGCCTTCTCGAGCGCCTCGATCGCGACCGGCTGGCTATCGATGGCGAGCACGCACGCCGCCTCGCACGGCGCCGGGCACAGCCGCCCGGTGAACTCCGGGAAGTTGTTGGTCGACGCGAGCTTGCGGTGCGCGTCGCGCCAGCGGTCCTTCCAGACCAGATCGGCGAACTCGGGGACGGCGTTGCCGAGCGGACAGCCCTGGTGGCAGAACGGCACGCCGCAGTCCATGCAGCGCCCGGCCTGGTTGCGCATGGCGTCGCTCTCGAGGAGGCCCAGCGGGGGCTCGACCTCGCGCCAATCGCGCAGGCGCTCGGTGATGGCGCGCTTCTTGGGCAGCAGCCGCGGCCACTCGATGAATCCGGTGGGCTTGCCCATCAGCGACCTCCTCCGACGACGGTGAGCTGGCCGGGCCGCGGGCGCGACGCCGCGCGGTGGGCCTGCAGCACCCGCTTGTAGTCGACCGGCATCACCTTGACGAACCGCGCGACCAGGTGCTCCCAGTTGTCGAGCACACGGCGGCCCAGCGGGCTCGACGTGAACCGCACGTGGTTCTCGATCAGGCTGTTGAGCAGCCACAGGTCGCTCTCCTCGACGACCGACTCGAGCTCGACCATGTCGAGGTTACAGCGCGACCGCAGGGTCTGCGCCTGATCGAACACGTAGGCGGTGCCGCCGCTCATGCCGGCCGCGAAGTTGCGGCCGACCGGTCCGAGCACCACGACCACGCCGCCGGTCATGTACTCGCAGCCGTGATCGCCGACGCCCTCGACGACGGCGCGCGCCCCCGAGTTGCGCACGGCGAACCGCTCGCCCGCCAGGCCGCACGCGAACAGCTCGCCCGCGGTGGCGCCGTACAGCGCGACGTTGCCAACGATGACGTTGTGCTCGGGCTGGAACCGCACGTTGGCCGGCGGATAGACGACGATCCGGCCGCCGGACATGCCCTTGCCGATGTAGTCGTTGGCGTCGCCGCACAGCTCGAGCGACACGCCGGACGCCAGGAACGCACCGAAGCTCTGGCCCGCGGAGCCGCTGAACCGCACCTTGATCGAGCCATCGGGCAGGCCGCGGACGCCACACCGCCGCGCGATCTCCCCCGAGAGCACCGTGCCGACCGCGCGCCGCGAGTTGTCGATCGGCAGCGCGAGCTCGACCGGCCGGCCGCCCGCGATCGCCGATTCGGCGCGCCGGATCAGATCGTGGTCGACGTGATCGGTGAGCGGCCATGGAATCGCTGCGGCGAACCGCCGGGGCCCGGGCGCCGGGACCGCGAGGATCGCCGCGATGTTGAGCTTCTTGGCCTTGGGGTGATCGGTCATGCGCGGGCGCAGCAGCTCGACCTTGCCGACCAGCTCGTCGATCGTTCGCGCGCCCAGCTGTGCGAGCTGCTCGCGAACGCGCTCGGCGATGAACGTGAAGTACGCGACGACGTCCTCGGCGCGCCCGGTGTACTTGGCGCGCAGCGCCGGGTCCTGGGTCGCGATCCCGACCGAGCAGGTGTTGAGGTGGCACTTGCGCAGCATCACGCAGCCGGTCGCGATCAGCGACGCGGTCGCCATGCCGAACTCCTCGGCGCCGAGCAGCGTCGCGATGATCACGTCGCGCGAGGTCCGCAGGCCGCCGTCGACCTGGACGCGGATCCGATCGCGCAGCTTGTTGGCGACCAGGACTTGCTGGGTCTCGGCCAGCCCGAGCTCCCACGGCATGCCGGCATGCTTGAGGCTCGACAGCGGCGCCGCGCCGGTGCCGCCCTCGGTGCCGGCGATCACGACACAGCCAGCGCGCGTCTTGGCGACGCCGGCCGCGATCGTCCCGACGCCGTACTCGCTGACCAGCTTGACGCTGACCCGCGCGGTCGGGTTGACGCAGGTCAGATCATAGACCAGCTGCGAGAGATCCTCGATCGAATAGATATCGTGGTGGGGCGGCGGCGAGATCAGCGTGACCCCGGGCGTCGAACACCGGACCCGCGCGATCCGCTCGTCGATCTTGTTGCCGGGCAGCTGGCCACCCTCGCCGGGCTTGGCGCCCTGCGCGACCTTGATCTGGAGATCCTCGGCGTGCACGAGGTAGTGCGTCGTCACGCCGAACCGGCCCGACGCGACCTGCTTGATCGCGCTGCGCCGCAGATCGCCGTTGTCGTCGGGCTCGAACCGGTGCGGCTCCTCGCCGCCCTCCCCGGAGTTGGACCTGGCGCCGATCCGGTTCATCGCGATCGCGAGGGTTTCGTGCGCCTCGGCGCTGATCGAACCGAACGACATCGCGCCGGTGACGAACCGCTTCACGATGGCGCCGACCGATTCGACCTCGTCGAGCGGGATCGGCTCGGTCGGGACCAGCTCGAACAGCCCGCGCAGCGTCGCGACCTGGTGGTCCTCGTCGTCACACAGCCGCTCGAACTCGACGAACTTGTCGCGATCGCCGAGCCGGACTGCGGCCTGCAGCGCCGCGATCGTGGCCGGGTTCCACTTGTGGATCTCGCCGCGCCGCCGCCACTGATAGATCCCGCCGGTGGGGAGCTCCTCGGCCGCGTCGTCGCCCGCGGTGGGCGGCCCGAACCCGCGGTTGTGGCGCGCGAGCGCCTCGCTGCCCAGATCGTCGAGTCCGATGCCGCCGATCCGCGACGGCGTGCCGGTGAAGTGGCGATCGATCAGCTCGCGATCGAGCCCGACCGCCTCGAAGATCTGCGCACCGCGGTAGCTCTGGACGGTCGAGATCCCCATCTTGGACATGACCTTCAGCAGGCCGTCCTCGATCGAGTGCAGATAGCGCGCGACCGCGGCGTCGACCGGGCCGGGCACGCGGTTGCGCGCGACCAGCTCGCCGACCATGTCGATCGCGAGGTACGGGTTGACCGCGGCGGCGCCGTAGCCGATCAGGAGCGCGATGTCGTGGACCTCGCGGGCCTCGGCGGTCTCGACCACGAGGCCCGCCTGCATCCGGGTCCCGGCGTTCACCAGGTACTGCTGGACGGCGGACAGCGCGAGCAGCGACGGGATCGCCACGTGGCGTGCGTCGACGCCGCGGTCGGACAGGATCAGCAGGTTGTGGCCGTCGTCGATCGCGGCCGCGGCCGCGCGACACAGCCGATCGACCGCCGCGGCCAGGCCGTTCGCGCCATCGGCGACCGGCCAGATCAGCGACAGCGTCACCGGGTCGAACACGCCCTCGCGGATCGCGCGGATCTTGGCCAGCGCGCGGCTGTCGAGCACCGGGGCGTGGAGCCTCAGCTGGTGGCACTGCTCGGGGGTCTCGTCGAACGTGTTGCCGTCGGGCCCCATCGTGGTCTCGAGCGACATCACGAGCGCCTCGCGGATCGGATCGATCGCGGGGTTGGTCACCTGGGCGAACAGCTGGTGAAAGTACGCGAACAGGTTCGGGGCCCGCTCGGATAGCACCGCGAGCGGCGTGTCGGTGCCCATCGAGCCCACCGGCTCCTTGCCGTCGCGCGCCATCGGCTCGATCAGCACGCCGACGCACTCGTCGGTGTAGCCGTGCGCACGGGCGAGCCGCATCAGCTCGTCGCCGGCGATCACCACGGGCTCGGCGCCACCGTCGAGCTCGTCGAGCTCGAACACGTTCTTGTCGAGCCACTTGCGGTACGGGAACCGGCCGGCGACGTCGCGCTTGAGCTCGGCGTCATCGACGATCCGACCCTCGACGGTATCGACCACGAACATCATGCCCGGCGTCAGCCGGCCCTTGGAGCGCACGCGCTCGGGTGGGACGTCGATCACGCCGGTCTCCGACGCGAGGATCACGCGATCATCGGTGGTCACCGTCCAGCGCGCCGGGCGCAGGCCGTTGCGATCGAGCGTCGCCCCGACCAGCTGGCCGTCGGAGAACACGATCGCGGCGGGGCCATCCCACGGCTCGACGAGCGACGACGCGTAGCGATAGAACGCCTTGCGATCCTCGTCGATCGTCGCGCCGGCGGCCGCGTTGCTGATCGACGCGCCGTTCGGCGAGCCGTTCATCATCGCGCTATTCGGGGACCCCTGCGACGGGCGCTCGCTCGGCCGGACCTCGCGGTTCTCCCACGCCTCGGGGATCATCATCATCATCGAGTGCGGCAAGGTGCGGCCGCCGAGCGTCAGCAGCTCGACCATGTTGTCGAACTGCGCCGAGTCGCTCTTGCCCGGCACGATGATCGGGAACAGCCGCTCGAGCCCACCGGAGAACTTGGCGCTCTTGAGCTGGCTGCGCCGCGCCTGCATCCAGTTGCCGTTGCCGCGCAGCGTGTTGATCTCGCCGTTGTGCGCGATGTAGCGAAACGGCTGCGCGAGGTCCCACGTCGGGAACGTGTTGGTGGAGAACCGCGAGTGCACCACGGCGATCGCGCTGGCGAGCTCGGAGGACCGCAGATCCGGATAGAACAGCGGCAGCTGGCGGGGCAGCAGCAGGCCCTTGTAGACGATGGTCTCGGTCGACAGGCTGGCGACGTGGAAGTAGCCCGCGTCGACGCCGGTGCTGCGGATCTGGTTCTCGGCGAGCTTGCGGATCACGTACAGCGTCCGCTCCCACGCCGACGGCGGGACGCGCCGCATCTGGACGTAGACCTGGCGGAACACGGGCATCACGCCGTGCGCGGTCTTGCCGACGTGCGCGACATCGGTCGGCACGTCGCGCCAGCCGACCACGCGCTGGCCCTCCGCGGCGATCACCTGCTCGAGGATCGCCTCGCACGCGGCGCGCGCTTCGGGGTTTGGCGGCAGGAATACCTGGCCGATCGCAAACCGCCGGTTCGGGGCCAGCGTGAAGCCGAGCCGCGCGCCCTCGGAGCGAAAGAATCGCTCCGGGAGCTGCAGCAGAATGCCCGCGCCGTCGCCGGTCTCGGGATCTGCACCGCTTGCCGCGCGATGCGACAGCCGGCGAAGGATCTCGAGGCCGTCATCGACGATCTCGCGCGAACGTACACCCTTGATGTCGGCGACGAATCCGACGCCACAGGCGTCTCGTCCTTCCGCCGGATCGACAAGGCCATTCCATGAACGTAGGGACAATTCAGGTGCCTCCCAAACGTCATCACCCTAATGCATCGCGTCAACCTGTGCGAGGGAAAATTGCGTAGGAACCGCGATTTGGTGTCGCAGCGAAAACAGCCAAACACCGGCCGCACAGTGGCGGTTTTGTTATGGCGGTCTCGCCGTCGGCGTGGTTCAGCGGGTGAGGTCGCCGACGAGGGCGCCCGCGGCAAGCCGCTCGATCCGCTCGTTATTCTTGTTGGTGCCGCGCGGATCGAGCACGTATCCCGTGCTGCCGTCGGGCAACGCGATATCGTCGCGCAGGAGCGCGAACCACGTCGGGGCATTCGCCGGCGGCAGATCGTCGAGCACCGCGTCCGGATCGTCGCCGGTGTGGAGCCGGGCCAGCCGGCCGAGCGCTTGCTCCTTGTCGCGCCGGCGATAGACCGCAATCGCCCCCGAGCGCTCGCGGACGTAGACGATGTTCGCGCGCGCGACCGCGTGGATCGCGGCGATGTCCCACAGTGTGGGGCGGGCGGCCGTGCGTGCCAGATCGGCAAAGTCGCGCCCGAGGTGCGCGAGCACGGCGCGGTGGCCAACCGCTTGATGCAGCGCGCCATGCCAGCCGCGCCCGGTCAGCCGGACATCGAGCCAGCGCAGCCGGCGGGTGTCCAGATCGATCACGAGCGGGACGGTGATCGCCGACGTGCCCTGCACATCGAAGCGAACCGCGACCGCGTGCGGATCGAACGGCGTGCCGTCGGCGGGGCGGGGCATCAGCCCGGCAAACCCCTGGGTCAGCCGATCGAACGCGATCGAGGTCTTGCTCGACACCACCATCACGGCGTGGCGCGCCCCGAGCGCGCGCAGCCGATCGACGTCGAGATCGACGAACTCCGACGCGCCGAGCGGCGGCGGTGCCGACGTCAGATCGCCCGAGTGCGCCGCGACGCCGTCGCCGACCACGAGGTGGGTGACATCGCAGATCGCGACGTGGTGCCAGTCGCCGTCGAATAGCACGACCGCGAGATCGAGATCGACCCGCGCACCGGCGGGATCCTCCCAGTGCAGGACCAGGCGCAGCGGTTCGCCGGGGCTCAGCGCGGGCACCGCGATCTCGCTCCCGCGCGGCCACACGATCATCGACTTGGACCGGGTGCGCTCACCGGTCGGCACGACGAGATCGATGATCCCGCGATCGATGACGGCGCGCGCGAAGTTGCGCCGGGCGGCGGCACGGCTCACCAGCTCGGCGCGCGCCAGCGCGACGACCGCGCCGATCGCGTCGCTGCGCAGCGTGTCGCGGCGATCCACCGTGCTCCACGCCTTGCGCACCTCGCCCCTGGGAAAGAACACCCGGCGCGACCACGGCTCGGTGCGCCGCGCGATGTGCGACGCGAGCTCGAGCAGCATCGCGGGGGTGCCGCGCGGTGCCGCCGCCTCGACGGCGCCGATCACCGCGGCGAGCGCATCGGGTTGGCGCGCCTGCGCGATCCGGATCAGGTGATCGACCCGGCGCAGCAGCTCGCGGGGCCGCTCGCCGAGCCGCTCGACCGCGGCGCGTGCATCGCCGGCCCGCAGCCGATCTTCCACGAAGCTCGCCCACGGCGTCACCCGGGCGCGATCGTCGGCGATCCGGACCGTCGACACGCCGCGCGCCTCGTCGCGCACCAGCGGCCCCAGCGTCGCGGTGTCGAGCCGGGTCTGGCGGACCGCGGCGAACGCGAGCGTCGCCATCGGCAGCCGGTCGGCATACTCGTAGGGATGCAAGCGCTCCGCGACCCGCTTCCACAGCCCGCGGCGGCGCCACATGTCCTCGATCGCCTGCTCGACGGGCAGCTGCTCGATCGCCTCGAGGACCGCGCGCCGCATGCCACGGCCCACCGAGCGCAGCCGCATCGGCTCGGCCAGCTCGGGGTTGCCGCCGAGCAGCACCGCTGCGACCCGCAGCACGTCGGTGGCCGTGGTGAGATGGACGCGCGTGGCGTTGACCATCACCGTGCGATCCGGCGCCACCGTCCACAGCCGGGCCAGCGCGATCGCCATGGTCTCCTTGAGCGGGATCCGCACCGGCAGCCACGCCACCATCTTGGGGCCCATCGCGTCGATCACGACCTCGACCTCCGCGCGATCGTCGGGCGATAGCGGCACGGTCCCGCCGACCAGGCGCTCGAACCGGATGCGTGCCGCGCCGATCAGATCGAACCCCAGGTTCAGGAGCCGCAGCTCGCCGTCGTGGTGCGTCACCAGCTCCGCGGTCGGCTCGGGCCGGACGAACGGATCGCCGACCGCGATCCGGCGGTGGCAGATCGGGCACCCGGCGAACGTGCCGCCCTCCCAGCAGCTGCGGCACACCAGGTGGCCGCACGGGTCGAGCGCGCCGACCGGCTTGGTCTGGCCGCACCACGGGCAGGGCTGCGCGGGGCGCGACACGAGCCACGTCAGCATCCTTCGTAGATACAGCGACGACGCCTCGCCGGGGGTCGCGGCGGGAAGCCCGCGATACAGCGGCACGTGCGGGCGGTGGGAGCCGATCGCCTTGGCGAGGGTGGCGGCGATCCACGTCCGGAGCTCGAGGATCGCCTCGTACGGCAGCCGCCGGATCGTCATCGCCAGGTCGAGGCTCATGACGTAGCCCAGCTGCGCGAGCTCGTCCTCGAACTTGTCGACGTCGGCGTCGCGGGTCGGCCGCGTCGCCGCGCTCGCGACACGATCCGGATCGAGCACGACCGTATGAGTTCGCGCCAGGAGGAGCGTACGGATCGAGTCCATCAAAAGTAGGCGGAGAGTAGATGCGCTACCGAGACGCAGAAGGAAGCACAGCCGGAGCCGCCTACGCCGACTGTACCATCATTGCGCGGCGAAACGCCCCTTCGCGCTACGCGTACGTGTTGATGTGCGCACCTTCGCCGTTGGGGCCAACCGGCGGTGTCGACTGCTCGATCAGGGCCACGGCCTGCTCGCCCTCGCGTTTTTGCTGATCTTGAGCCAGCTTCTGTACACGGACAGCGACCTGGTTGGCGCCGTCAAGACCGGTCCCGGAGATCGTCATGCCGGGTGAATCGGCCGCCCGCGGGATCTCTCAAGGGCCGTTGACCTACATCAATGCGGCAAGGCCCGGGACAGTCTAGCGTCGCACCAATGAGCTCACGTATCGACCGGACCATCATCCTCGCGCTCGCGGCGATCGGCTGCCTCCTGGCCATGATCGCCGTCACGCTGGCGACCGGCGTGTCGCAAGAGACGTTCGAGATCGTCCGCAGCCCCGCGGTCTACGCCGCCGACCTGGTCGGTCATGCCACCGCGGTGCGCTGGCTGTTCGGCATCGATTCGGCGTTTCTCGTGCTCTACGCGGCGTTCTTCGTGGCGTTCGGCCGCCGGATCGCGACCGCGGAGACCCGGACGTTCGTCGCGATCGCCATCGGCGCCCTGCTGTTGACCGCGCTGCTCGACATGGTCGAGGACCACCACATCCTGGCGATGCTGTACGGCAGCGAGCTCGGCTCGATCCCGACGGCGGGCGAGCTCACGTTCCAGCACTCGCTGAGCCAGGTCAAGTTCAACGTGAGCTACCTCGGGACGTTCTTCCTGGGGCTCGCCATTCCGCGCGGCACCATCGCCGGCCGGATCCTGGGCCTGCTGCTCACCGTCGGGACGCTGGTCCAGAGCGCCTGGCTCTATGCGGCGCCGGTCGCGATGTTGCCGTCGGGGAATCTCGGGCGCTGGATCGGGTTCCTGGCTGGCTTCGCGCTGGCGATCCGGGTGTCGCGATCCGGAGCCGCCGGCGCAACCGCGACAGGTGCTCCGGCGTGATCCCGACGTACGACGCGACGTGGCGCAGCGCGATCACCGGCTCGAGCGCGGCATAGCGCGTGCGGAACCTCTGATATCGCGCCTCGGCGTCGAGCGCGAGCAACTCGTACTCGCGGGCCGCCTTCGCCAGATACAGCCGCTCCGTGACGCGTCCCAGGAACACTGCCCAGGCAGGTCGTCGCTCGCCGGCAGCGCGGAGGTGCCGCCATTCGATCACGGCGATCCGGGCGTCGAGCTCGGCCACCACCGACGACCTCGCGGGTTGCCCTGACAGCAGATCGCTGAGCGAGCCGACGAAGTCCCCGGGGCCGGCGAATCCGCGGGTCACCTCGCGGCCGTCTTCGAGCGGGAAGTACTCGCGCGTCAACCCATCGAGCACCGTGCCGCAGTCGACGGCGCGGTCGCCGGCGGCGAGGAACGCCGTGCCTCGGGTGATCCGCTGGATGCGCACGCGGGCGTCGATCTCGGCGAGATCCGCGTCGTCCAGCGGGGCGACGCCACGCAGGTAGCTACCGAACGTGGCGCGCCCGGCGACCTGGTCGGCGACCCGATCAGCGGGAGTGTGTGATTCGCGGACCATGGCGGCGACCGTGTCAGCGGACGTTCCGCTGCGGGTGATCTAGGAACGGATCAGATCACGCGCCGAGGGGCGGCGGTGGCGGGATCGCCCGAGTTCGGCGTGCCCGATGGCTCGATGAGCAAGATGTGCGCCTCCTGTTCGGCCGCGGGGCTGTGCTCGATCCCCTTGGGTACGACGAACATCTCGCCGGCGTTCAGCACCACGCTGCGGTCGCGCAGCCGGATCGTGATCTGGCCCGAGATGACCAGGAACACGTCGTCGGTGTCGTCGTGCTTGTGCCAGGGAAACTCACCCTGGAATTTGACCACCATCATGTCGTGGCCGTTGAACTGGGCCACGGTCCTGGGTTGCCAGTACTCGGTGAAGGTCGAGAGCTTCTCGGCGAGGTTGACGGCCGTCATGCGTGCGCAGCTTGCCATATCCGCGGAGCGCCGCCGAGCACCCCGAGCGCCGCTGAGCACGCTGAGCACGCTGAGCACCCCGAGCACGCTGACCCGAGCACGCTGAGGCACCGCTGAGGCACCGCTGAGGCACCGCTGAGGCACCGCTGAGGCAGCGCTGAGGCACCGCTGAGGCACCGCGAGCACGCTGAGCACCACGAGCACCACGAGCACCACGAACACGCCGAGCACCACGAACACGCCGAGCACCACGAACACGCCGAGCACCACGAACACGCCGAGCACCACGAGCACGCCGAGCACGCCGAAGCCGTCAGTCTGCGCTGATCGTGATGCCGATGCTCTCGAAGTTGTTGCCGTTGAACCGGGCGAGCCGCAGCTCCGAGTACGGCCGGTAGTCGGTGGCCGTGGTGGTGAGCTTGATGCCGTCGAGGACGACCGGCAGCTGCAGCTGCGTGAGGTTGGTGGCCTGCTTCATGATGTTCTCGCGCGACAGATCCTCGCCGCACTGGGTGAGCACCTTGGCCAGCGCCACACTGACGCCGAACGCGTACACCAGGTTGCCGTCGTTCTGGTCGAGGTCGGGCATGTACTGCTTGGCGAACGCACGGTACTCGCTCAGTCCCGGGTCGTTGGCCAGCACCGGATCGGTGATGTCCTTGAGATAGGCCGCCGTGATGATGCCGGTGCTCTTGTCCAGACCCGCCGGCGCCAGCACCGCGGACCGCGAGATCGACGTGCCGGTCAGCAGGTGGAGCGGCTTCCATGCGATGTCGTAGATCCGGCGAATCGCCTGGATCGCGTACTTGGGCCCGGCCGCGGTCAGCAGCGTGTCGCAGCCGGACGCCTGGAGCGTCATGATCTGCGAGTCGACCGTCGGATCGGTCGGCTCGTAGGACGTGGTCTTGATGACGGTTTTATCGTACTTGTCGCCAAAACCTTCGTGCAGGCCAACCAGGTAGTCCTTGCCGAAGTCGTCATTCTGATACAGCACGCAGAGCTTCGCGGCCGGCTTGTCCTGCATGAGGTAGCGCGCGTAGACCTTGGCCTCCATGCGATAGCTCGGCTGGAAGCCCATCGTCCACGGGTAGTGCGCCGGATCGGCCCACTTGTCGGCGCCGGTCGCGATGAACAGCTGCGGAACCTTGTTGTCGTTCAGGTACTGCCGGACCGCGGTGTTGGTCGCCGTACCGAGGTTGTTGAAGATCAGCGCGACGCCGTCGCCCTCGACCAGCTTGCGGACATTCTCCATCGCCTTGGGGGCGCTATAGCCGTCGTCCAGGCTGATCAAGTTGATCTTGCGCCCGTTGATACCGCCCTTGTCGTTGATCATCTTGAAGTATCGCGAAGCGCCCTTGCCGATCACGCCGTAGGCGGAGGCACCTCCGCTGTACGGCATCGACTGCCCGATCTTGATCTCGGTGGCGGTCACGCCGGGTGTGGTGGTCTTGCCGGCACCCGCCGCCGAGCTCATCGCAGATCCGCTGGGGGCCGGCTTGCCCGCCGCTCCACTGTCTGGCTTCTTGTCACATCCAGCCGCCAGCATCGCGCTGGCACCGACGAGTCCTGCGAGCCGTGCGCTCATGAGCGTGGTCGGGCGCGACCGCTTGTTCGACATCGATACCTCCGTTTCGAGCGGCTGTGACGTACAGCGCGAGAAAACACTAGCCGATCGGTTGTACTGACAAGGCGTGTCATCGGGCGGTTTCGATCGGCGGAGCGCCGGCTCGCCAGCGGCGACCGCTGCCCCGCGGTCGCGATGGTGCAGCGCGTTGGCCCGACGCGTTCGCCGGCGGCGTTCCAGTCCGCGCCGATCCGTCGACGCTGGTCAGGTCAGCCGCGCGCGCAGGAATGCCATGACCGGCTTCTCGAACCACACGTGGATGGCGATCGAGATCACGCTGGTCAGCGCGATCAAGCCTGCGATCAGGACGGCGAGCATCGGCGACGACAGCGAACCCGCATCCTTCACCACGACGCGCAGCACGGTGAACACGATGTACGGGTGGACCAGGTAGATGATGTACGACGCCTCGCCGAGCAGGTAGATCAGCCGGTTCCTGGTCGCCAGGCCGTAGATCCGCTCGAGCAAGAGCGCACTGGCGACGATGAAGAACGCCGGGATCCCTGCGATCAGGTAGCGCGGAACCTGGTCGCGGTAGTACTCCTCGAACACGTTCAGCGAGACCAGGTTCTCGGCGAGGACCGCGATCAGCAGCCACTTGAGCGCCGCGCTCTTGGCCAGACGCTCCCGGTGCGCGCTGCACCACCGGAACACGTAGAACACACCGACGCCGTAGCAGAACTCCAGCACGATCGGTCGCGCGTAGAAGTTCATGATCGCGCTGTTGCCGGCGATCGTGTGGATCGCGAGCACGAACGCGACGATCCAGCCGACGCAGATCGCCGGCGACCACCGCGGTGAGATCCGCAGCGCCATCGCGAACAGCACGTAGAAGAACATCTCGAAGTTGAGCGACCAGCCGAGGATCAACGTCGGCTGCATCTCGCCCGCGGACTCGTGCGGGATGAACAGCAGCGACGACACCAGGTGCGGCACGCTCGCGCTGGTGGTGCGGAACATCTGCGGCAGCACCATCACCATCGCGAACACGACCAGCGTCGCCGCCCAGTAGAACGGCACGACGCGGACCAGCCGGCGCACGAAGAACTGCTCGGGCTTGCTGGTGCCGATGTACGCGATGATGAAGCCGCTGATCACGAAGAACACGTCGACACCGCGACTCCCCACATCCCAATCGAGCTTGAGGCCCGCGGTTGACGTCGTGTGGAAGTAGACGACGCCGAGTGCCGCGATCACGCGGAGTAGATGGAGGTTGTAAAGCACGCTATCCCCATCGTCACGCGTCGACGGCTATCGACACAAGCGAAAGAGTTCCTGGAGGCCAGCGTGCATTGCTTGGCGGCAGTGCGTTCGCGGCGCTACCCCAACAATGACCCTGGCGAGACCTGGCGAGACCTGGCGAGTCTCGCGTGCTCGCATAGGTCCGAGATCTCCCGAGCTCGGTAATCCGGATCTCTCGATCTCGGAAAATTAGAGATCTGCTGATCTCGGTAGTCCGGATTTCTCGATCGCGGGAAAATTAGAGATCTGCTGATTTCGGTAAATCAGAGATTTCCCGATCTCGGTAAATCAGAGATCTCCCGATCTCGGCTGAGGTCTCCGACTCGGCTGATCCGAGATTTCCGGCCTCGGGCAATCATCGGTCCCCCGATCTTGGCTGATCCGAGGTTTCCCGACCTCGGCTGATCCGAGGTTTCCCGATCTCGGCTAGGTCCGAGTTTCCCGATCCTCGGCTGATCCGAAGTCTCCGATCTCGGCTAGGTCTGAGGCTTTGCGATCTCGGCCGGGTCTGAGGTTTCCCGACCTTGGCCGGGCCCGAGGTTTCCCGACCTCGGCCAGGTCTCGGCCTCTGGCTTCTACGCGTGGCTGCGCAGCGTACCCTCGGCGCGCGCCAAGAAGGACGAGCGGCTGAAGGTGCTGATCGGCGAGTCGTTCGAGCGGAGCCGGCAGACCTACGGTAGCCCTCGTATTCACGCCGATCTCGCGAACGAGCACGTTGGCCGCAATCGGGGCCCGAGGTTTCTCGACCTCGGCTGATCCGGTCAGAGTCCGAGATCTCCCGATCTCGGGCTACGTCAGAGGTTTCCCGATCTCTGAGCTAGGTCCGAGCTTTCCCGATCTCGGCCAGGTCTGAGGCCTTCCGATCTCGGCCAGGGTCCGAGGTTTCCCGATCTCGGCCAGGGTCCGAGGTCTTCCGATCTCGGCTAATCCTCGATCTCGGCCGGCTTCTTCGAGTACCGCTTGCGCTCGTTGGGATCGAGGATCGACTTGCGCAGCCGGATGGACTGCGGGGTGACCTCGACGAGCTCGTCGTCGTTGATGAACTCGAGCGCGTACTCGAGCGTCAGCTGGCGGGGCGGCGCCAGGACCAGCTTCTCGTCCGCCGCCGTGGTCCGGATGTTGGTCAGCTTCTTGGACTTGGTCGGGTTCACGATCAAGTCGTTGTCGCGCTGGTGGATGCCGACGACCATGCCGGCGTACACGTGGACGTTGGGCCCGATGAACATCGAGCCGCGCTCCTGCAGATAGAACAGGCCGTACGCGTTGGAGATGCCTTCCTCGCTCGCGATCAGCACGCCGTTCTGGCGGGTCCGGATGTCGGCGCCCTGCAGCGCGTACTCGGCGAACTGGGTGTACAGCACGCCGGTGCCGCGCGTGTCGGTCATGAACTGCGACCGGTAGCCGATCAGGCCGCGCGCCGGGATCCGGTACTCGAGGCGAACGCGCCCAGCCGCCGACGGCCGCATCTCGCGCATCACGCCGAGCCGGCGGTTGAGCTCGGACACCACGGGGCCGACGTAGGCCTCGTCGACATCGATCACGGCGTCCTCGAACGGCTCCATGATCTTGCCGCGCTCGTCGTACTGCAGGATCACCTGCGGCTGCGACACGCAGACCTCGTAGCCCTCGCGGCGCATCGTCTCGATCAACACCGAGAGGTGAAGCTCGCCGCGTCCGGACACCTTGAACACGCCGGCCTCGGCGGTCTCGGCGACGCGCAGCGCGACGTTGCTCTTGAGCTCGCGATCGAGCCGCTCGCGCAGGTTGCGCGACGTGACGTACTTGCCTTCCTTGCCGGCGAACGGGCCGTCGTTGACCTGGAAGTTCATCGTGATCGTCGGCGCGTCGATCTTGAGCAGCGGCAGGATCGTCGGCTCGGCGATCGACGTGATGGTCTCGCCGACGTTGAGGTTCTGCATGCCGGTGAACGCGACGATGTCGCCGGCCAGCGCCTCGGCGAGCTCGAACCGCTTGAGGCCCTGGAAGCCGAGCACCTTCTGGACCCGGAACTCTTCCTTCTTGCCGTCGCGGTGGGCGAGCAACACGCGATCGCCGACCTTGGCGCGCCCGCCGCGCATCCGGCCGATCGCCATGTAACCGAGGTAGTCGTCGTAATCGAGCGTCGCGACCTGCATCAGCAGTGGGGCGTTGATGTCGCCGCCGGCGGCCGGCACCTTCTCGACGATCAGGTCGAGCATCGGTCCCAGATCCTTGGGCTCTTGCCCGAGCTCGCGGATCGCGTAGCCCTGGCGGCCCGAGGCGTAGATCACCGGGAAGTCGAGCTGCGCGTCGGTCGCACCGAGCGACATGAACAGCTCGAACACCTGGTCCATGACCTCGTGCGGATCGACGCCGGGGCGATCGATCTTGTTGACCACGACGATCGGCGACAGCCCCATCTCGAACGCCTTCTGCGTCACGAACCGGGTCTGCGGCATCGCGCCTTCGTAGGCGTCGACCAGCAGCAGCACGCTGTCGACCATGCCGAGCACGCGCTCGACCTCGCCGCCGAAGTCGGCGTGGCCCGGCGTATCGACGATGTTGATCCGGGTACCCTTCCAGGTCACCGCGGTACACTTCGAGAGGATCGTGATGCCACGCTCGCGCTCGAGATCGTTGGAGTCCATCGCGCGCTCGGCGACGACCTCACCCGTACGAAACGTACCGGCTTGCTTGAGCAGACCATCGACGAGCGTGGTCTTGCCGTGATCGACGTGGGCGATGATGGCCACGTTGCGAATGCTTGGAGCGGACATGGCTACTTCCTGGCCGCCTGTTCGCGAGTGAACAGACGGTTACACGCGGCGAGGGCACGAACCTCGGGGATCAGCTCAGGCGCCGTGATGAGCACGGCCAGCGCGAGATCGCTCGTGCCGGTGACGACCGATTCCCCGATCTTGATGTTGGCGTGCGCCGGTTCGGCGCGCCGCAGGATCTCGCCGCGGGCGTTGGCGATCGCGCCGTCGCCAGAGACGTGCAAGATCGCGCTGCCTTGGGGGTCGAAGATCTCGATGCCGGTATCCTGCAGGTCGCGGATGCGGACGATCGCCGTGCCATCCCGGCGCAGCGTGACGCCCGCGGCGGCATCGACCTGGTCACCCGACCATCGGTTGTTGCCGACCTGGGCCACCAGCGGCTCGGTGCCGATCAACAACTCGTCGCCATCGACCTCGGCGCGGCACGGATGGCCGACGACGATGCGCGCGGTCGTGGTCCCGGCGTTGCGCGCTTCGATCACCGGCCTGGGCGGCCGAGGCGGGTCCGGTTCGGACTTCCCCTGGCAGCCGGCGATGAGCGCCAAGGCAAGGACACGACAATAGGACACGGGCGGCGGGTTCATAACAGGATGCGGCATGCTCGGCAACCCGCAGGACCCCTTGTCCAGTGAGGAAGTTGCCGCGGGCGGTCATGGAAGGTGATTGCCAAACCGAGAATTTGCCTCATCAGAATTACGTGTAGATTCGCGCACGGCGGCTGGCTGTGTTACCTCCGATGCCGCATGGCGCAGGCCGGCGCGAAAAGTTCACCATCCCGTCCGCGAAACGTGTGGTGACAGATCCGGCTAAGCTGGCGTTCGCGGTCGCGTTCATCGTCGGCGCGGCGTCCGCGTGTGGCGGTAAGCCACCCACACCCCCGCCGCCCGCGGACAAGAAGGACGCCGGGATTCCGGACGCTGCCGCCGCCCTGGAGATCGATGGCCAGCCGCTGGGACTGCCCGAGCTTGCCGGGTACGCCTGGCGCAAGCGCGCGGGCCAACCTGGGTTTCGGCTCGCCCGCAAGGCCGAGGCGCGCGACGACTGGGCCACCGTCGTCACGACCTGCCAGCAGGTGCTCGCCGCCGACCCCGGCCACCTCGAGGCCGCGTGGCTACTGGCCGTCGGTCTCGCCAAGCTTGGAAAGCTTGACCAGGTGCTGGCGCCGCTGCACCAGGCCGCCGCGGGCGATTTCGGCAAGTGGGGCCGGGCGTCGCTCGAGCTCCCCGCACTGCAGGGGTTTCTCGCGACGCCGCTCGGAGAGGCGTGGCGCCGCCGGGTCGAGCTGGATCGCGAGCGCTACGCCGCCGCGCTGTCCCGCGCGGTCATCGTCACGGCGGGCGGCGATCTCTATGCGGTCACGCCTGCCTCGCCGGCTCCGGGCGCCGCGGCCGCCGGTCCAGCGGAGCCAGCCGGGGCGCGCTGGTATCGCCTGACCAGGACGGCCGGCGTGGTACTCGGCGCCATCGCGATCCCGGCAGCGCGCAAGATTGCCTATGTGTCGCGCACGACCCGAGCCGGCAAGCGTGAGCTCGGGATCGGCGTGATCGATCTGGCGAATGGCAAGACCTCGCGGCCGGTGCCCGCCGGTGTGCAGGCCCCGATCGCGGTCGCGTACAGCCTGACTCCACCGATCGGCTTCTGGATCGGCAGCGGCGGATCGCGCGCCACTGCCTGGCGCCAGCTCGACGACGATTTTCGGTTCCATGGGCTCCCGGCGCGCACCACCCGCCCGCCCGGCCCGTGGCTCGACGTCACCGCCAAGGGCTCGGCACGGCTCCACGCGCTGCCCCCCAACCTGATCGCCGACTGGGACGATCAGTCGCTGGCCAGCGCGATCCGGATCGGCACCTCCAACCGGGTGGTCTCCGTGCCCAGCCCAGGCCTCATCGACGGCAACACCGCCGCGTGGTCGCCGGATCGCGTCCACATCGCGTTCGTCGCGCAACTCGACGATCACTGCACCGCGGGCGCCGTCAACACGGCGGCCTTCGTCGCCGATGCGTCGACCGGCGGCACCACCGAGCTCGAGCGCGCCGCTGGCGGGATCGCCCTGCAATGGCTCGCCGAACGCAAGCTCGCGATCGCAGGCGACCACGGCGTGACCATCCGCAGCCTCGACGACGGCGCGCCGCCGATCTCGATCGACGGCGCGACCGGCCTGATGATTCCCCGCGAGCGTCCGCGCTGCGCGCCCACCGAGCTCGCCGATGCCCCCGCCGACGATCCCGAACCGGCAGAGCCGGGCATGGGTGATGAACCGTCCGACGCCGGTGTCGGCGATGCCCCCGTCATCCGTTGACGACCTGACACCCCGCAACGCCCCCACGGTCACTTGGCAGTGGTCCGACCTCTGGCACAGAGGGTGCTCTATCTCCAACCCGTGAAAAACGTCCGACAACTTGCGGCCGCCGGCATGGGTGGCGCGGTGGGCAGCGGGCTCGATGTGGCCGTCCTCGTCCTCCTGGTCGAGCACGGCACGCGGGTTCCTGTCGCCGCGTTTTGCGGTGCGGCCGCGGGAGCAGTCCTGAACTTTGCGCTGAACAAGTACTTCGCGTTCCGCGACCGTTCGCGGATCACGGCCCGACAACTCGCCCGCTTCGGCTCCGTGGCCGTGGCGACTGCGATCTTGATGGCGCTTGCGATGCAACTCGTCGCTGTGACGCTCGGGGTTCCGTACCTGCTCGCCAAGTTGATCTGCGCCGCCACCGTGTTCGCGGTGTGGACGTATCCCGCGCAGCGCCGGCTGGTGTTCCGGCGCCCCGCGCGTGCCCTTTGAGCCAAGGAGTCTCCATGTCGACCCAGGTCCCGTCTGTCGATCGGTCCATCGATCTGTCCATCGTGGTCCCCGCGTACAATGAAGAGCATCGGCTTCCGCCCACGCTCGCGCGTCTCCACGCCTATCTGTCGTCGCAGTCAGCGCTGCCACGCTACGAGATCGTCGTCGTCGATGATGGCTCGCGCGACGCCACCTGCGCCGTCGTCGAGGCCGCCATGGCCTCGATCCCCAACCTCCGCCTTGTCCGCCAGATGCCCAACCGCGGCAAGGGCGCCGCTGTCCGCCTGGGCATGCTCGCGGCCCATGGCCAGATCCGCATCATGAGCGACGCCGACGGCTCGATGTCGCCTGACCAGCTCCCGCGTCTGCTCGCGCCCATCCTCGCCGGCACCGCCGAGATCTCGATCGGCTCGCGATACGCCGACGGCGCCAAGACCAACATCGAACAGCCGCGCTACCGCGTGCTGTGGAGCCGGCTCGCCAACCTCCTGGTCCAGCGCTCGCTCGTTCCCGGCATCCGCGACACCCAGTGCGGCTTCAAGGCGTTCACCGCCGAGGCCGCCGTGGACGTGTTCCGCCGGGGCCAGATCGACGGCTGGGCCTTCGACCTCGAGATCCTCGCGCTCGCCGGCCGGGCCGGCTATGCGATCGCCGAGGTCGGGGTCGAGTGGACCGACGACCGTCGGTCCCGGGTCAACCCGTTCAAGGATATGTGGAAGGTCGTTCGCGAGGCCATGACCATCCGCAAGAACCTCCGCCGCGGCGTCTACAGCCGCCCCGATCGCGCTCTCTCCGCGGCCGCGTGACCTCCGCCCGCGTTCGCTACTGCCGAGCGCGACCGGCATGCGGCCGAGCGCGGCCCCCGACCGACACGTGATCTCCCTTGTCGATCAGCGTTCGCGCGCGCCTGCGCAAGACGGGCCTCCTTCGTGCTCCGCCGCGATCCGCGTGCCGCGGGTCCCGCGCCCGGGAATAGCGATGGGAGCCAGCGCGTTGCACCACGATGCTTGGCGCGCTGTTCGAGCTCGTCCGCGGCGATCGTGCTGCTCCGCCGCCGCGAAGCTCCGCGTTCGACTCGGCCACGACGAACCGGGCATCCGCACCTCGTCGCTGGCACCGGGAACGAACCTGGTGCGCCATTATCAGCGTCGGCTGGGCCATCGCGGCGGTCCAGCTCCTCACGCTGAGCTGGGTCCCCGATTGTGGCGGCGTGTCCTACGGCGTGCCGCTGCGGTATCTGCAGTCCTGGATGGCCAGCTCCTGCACGTTCGATCTGTACGTCATTCCCTTTCTTGTCGACGTGCTCATCGTGGCGAGCTTGCTGGCCCTCCCCACCTGGATCGTGGTCCGGCGGATCGCCAGATGTCCCCGACGTACTCGCGGCGCCGCGAGGGGACTGCTTCTCACCCCCTGGCTGATCCTGCTCGCGCTCGGACCGGTCCTTGCCGCGGGCGAATATCATCTCGTTTGGTCGTTCTCGAATCAGGAGTCGTACGTCGCCCAATGGCGATCAGTGCGTCCCTATGGCGGGCCTCCCACCTGGGATAAGCACCTCGAAACCGAATGCAACTAGCCCTGCGATCCTCTCGGCTTTAGGGACTGCTCGCCCGCGCGAGGGAGGCGGCCCACGCCGAGCTCCGCACGCGATGCCCGAAGAGTGAGGTCGCGCGATCGACGTCGCCTCGTCGGCGGCGCTGGCAAGCGTCGGTCCGGCCTGGTAGACGTGACGCATGGGAGATCTCGTTCTCACCACCTACGATTGGGTTCCTCCGCCGCCGCGCGGATTCGTGCGGGATCTCCGCGTGCGCTGGGCATTGGAGGAGGCGAAGCTCCCGTATCGCGTCGAGAGCGTGTCGTTCAAGGACCGCGGCCCCGAGCACCTTGCGCATCAGCCGTTCGGGCAGGTGCCGTGGCTGATGGACGCTGACATCTCGATCTTCGAGAGCGGCGCGATCCTGCTGCACCTCGGCGAACAGAGTGAGGCGCTGATGCCTCGCGATCCGAAGGGGCGCGCGGAGGTGACCGAGTGGCTGTTCGCGGCGCTCAACTCCGTCGAGATGGCGAGCCTCCCATGGTCGCTCTTCAAGTTCTCAGGGCAGAGCGAGAAGCTGTTCGACGACTTCCTGAAGCTGCGCCTCGATCGCCTCGAGCCGGTGGTCGCGACACGCGAGTGGCTCGCGGGTTCCTTCTCCGTCGCCGACATCCTCATGGCGGACGTGCTGCGCCTCGTCGATCGATTCGAAGGGCTCGCGGCGCATCCCGCGACGCGTGACTACCTGAAGCGCGCGACGGCGCGGCCCGCGTTCGTGAAGGCCCACGCCGACCAGATCGCTCATTTCGCCAAGGCCGACACATGAGCCTCGAGCTCGATCCGGAGACGACCGCGCGGGGATGGGCTGAAGGCCGACGCGCCTGACCGATCCGGGATGCAAGGCCGCCGTGCTGCCAGTCGCTGGCCTCGGTCTCGAAGACCATGCCGGTGTTTTACCGGAAATCTGGACCCGCCCGTGCGTTGACTACGCACCGGCGCACCGACACGATCGTCGATGCGATGAGGGTCTTTGCGATGGTGTGCTGGCTCTTCGTTCTGGGCTGTTCGCGCGGCGACACGGCGACCGCGCCATCGCGGCCGGCGCAGGTACCGGCGCCGGTGCTTGATGCCGCGCTGGCCCGAGATGCGTTGCCGACAAGCGATGCGGCCGCCGCGGGTACGTGCCTTGCGAAGACCGGATGCCGCGCAGTGCCGGCGTTGCTGACGTGCCCACCGGGACTGGTCACCAAGACGCTTGTGGAGGTGGTGACCTGGGGCGGCAACTTGCTCGGGAAGGACGTCGCGGTGCGCGGTCCGCTCCACTACACCCAGCCATTCTGCACCGACACCGCCTGCCGGCCAGGTGCGTGCTGCAATCACTGCCGCGCGAAGGTGGTGTTGTCGAATCACGGTGGTGTGTCGGAGTTCAAGGGTGCCGCCGATGCGATCCTTGTGAAAGATGCTGACGTGAATCGAGTCACTTGCGAAGGCGACGAGTCGGAAATCTGCTGCGTGCTAGGTGCCGTCGGCAGCGAGGTCGTCGCGCAGGGCATACTGCATCGCGCCGGACTTGCGGCCCAGTCCCACAGTTGGTCGCTATGGAATTCGACGCTCTGCGCGCCGTGATCGATCATCACGCTGCAGCGACTGGTGACGTTTCGAACCGTGACCGTCCCGCGTGGCGGCGACCAAGGCCGACGATGCCGCTACTTCACCTGGATCTGGACGCGCCCTGCGTTGACTACCCGGCGCCGGGCCGCCAAGCTCGTTCTGCGATGACGACCTTCGTGGCGGCGGGCTGGCTCTTGGTCCTGGGGTGTTCGTGCGGCGACGCGGCGACCGAGCCATCGCGGCCGTCGCGGGTGCCGTCACCGGTGTTCGATGCTGCGGTGGCCCGAGATGCGATGCCGGGAGTCGACGCGACCACCGTCGGTACGTGCCTTGCGAAGACCGGCTGCCGCGCGGTGCCAGCGTTGCTGGCGTGTCCACCGGGACTGGTCACAAAGACGCTCGACGAGATGGTGACCCGTGGCAGCAACCTGCTCGGGAAGGACATCGCGGTGCGCGGCCCGCTACGCAACACGAAGCCATTCTGCACCGACGCGGTGTGCCGACATGGTCAGTGCTGCAATCGTTGCAGTGCGAAGCTGGTGTTGTCGGCGCACGATGGGGTGTCCGAGTTCAAAGGTGCCGTCGATGCAATCCTGTTGGACAATATCGGCGCCCTGGAGCGTTTTAGTTGCGAAGGCGACGACTCCGCAGTGTGCTGCGCAACTCGCGCAGCCGGTGCCGAGGTCGTCGCGCAGGGCAGCCTACACCGCGCCGGGCTCGCGGCACAGTCTCGCACGTGGGCGCTGTGGGGGACGACGCTCTGCACACCGTGATCGTCATTCGCTGCAGCGACCGACGACGTCTCGAACCGTGACCGTCGCGCGCCGCGGCGACCAAGCGCCGAAGATGCCGCCTCTTTATCGGCATCTGGACGCGCCCTTGCGTTGACAACGCGCGGGCGCGCCGCCAAGCTAGACAGGCGATGAGGATCTTCGTGACGGTGGGCTGGCTCTTCGTCCTGGGGTGTTCGCACGGCGATACCGCGACCGCATCGCCATCGCCATCGCCATCGCCATCGCCGCCGGCACAGCTGCCGTCGCCGGCGATCGATGCGGCGGTGGCCCTTGATGCGACGCCGGGGAGCGATGCAGCTACCGCGGGTACGTGCCTTGCGAAGACCGGCTGCCGCGCAGTGCCATCGTTGCCAGCGTGCCCACCGGGACTGGTCACGAAGACGCTCGCTGAGGTGGTGACCAGCGGCGACGAGTTCCTTGGAAAGGAGATTGCTGTGCGCGGCCCGCTGCGCCACACCAAGCCGACGTGTACCCACACCGCATGCCAGCACGGCCAGTGCTGCAATCGTTGCAGCGCGAAGCTGGTATTGTCTGAGCATGATGGCGTGTCGGCGTTCAAAGGAGCTGTCGATGCTATCCTCGTCGACAATATAGGTGACCTCGATCGCTACACGTGCAAAGGTGATGACTCGACGGTGTGCTGCGTAGTGCGCGCTTCCGGCAATGAGGTCGTCGCGCGCGGAACGCTGGGCACCGCAGGGGTTGCGGCGCAGTCAGACACCTGGTCGATGAGCGGTACAACGCTCTGCGCGCCGTGATCGCTCATCATGCTGCGGCGACCGATGAGATCTCGAACCGTGACCGTCCCGCGCTGCACCGACCAAGGGCCCGACGATGCCGATTCGCCGCCGGCATCTGGACGTGCCTTGCGTTAAGCGCGCTGGCACGCCGCCATGCTGGTCGTGCGATGAGGATCTTCGTGACCGTGGGCTGGCTGTTCGTCCTGGGCTGATCGGGCGGGGACACGGCCACCGCTGCGCCATGGCGACCGGCGCAAGTGCCGTCGCCGGTGATCGATGCGGCGGTGGCCGTTGATGCGATGCCGGGCGGCGATGCGGCGACCGCGGGTACGTGCCTTGCGAAGACCGGATGCCGCGCCGTGCCGGCGCTGCCGGCGTGCCCATCGGGACTGGTCACGAAGACGCTTGCGGAGGTGGTGACCCGGGGCGGCAACTTGCTCGGGAAGGACGTCGCTGTGCGTGGTCCGCTCCGCTATACCCAGCCAACATGTACCGACGCGATTTGCCGGTTAGGTGAGTGCTGCAATCACTGCAGGGCGAAGCTGGTGTTGTCGGAGCACGATGGTGTGTCCGCGTTCACCGGTGCTGCGGATGCCATTCTGCTCGACAACATCGGGGCTGTAGACAGGTTTATCTGCGGCGGCGACGACTCTGCGGTGTGCTGCGTGGTGCCTGCCGCCGGTGCCGACGTCGTCGCGCAGGGCAGTCGGCACCCCGCCGGGGTCGCGGCACAGTCCCGCACCTGGGCGTTGTGGGGCACGACGCTCTGCACGTTGTGATCGATCACCGACACTCGGCGAGGCGACCAACGGGGGCACGATCAGGGGCCGACGACGCCGTACTTCTTGACGGTCATCTTGACTCCGCCCTGCAGGAAGCCGCGCGTCATCATATCCGCACGATCGGCAGGCTTGATGTGCACGCAGCCGTGTGAATTCTGAAGCTGGACATCCGGCTTGGAGGGGTCGGCTTCTCGTTCGACGGTCGCTTGCTCGTCCTCGGGCGTCGTATGGACGAAGTACGGAGAGCGACTACCGCTGCTCATCATGTCGAATCCCCAGTTGCCGAAGTCGTTCTGGTTCCACTCGGTCAATAGACTCCCGGAGCTATCGTTCATTGCTGCACGCGTTCCTTCGACGAGCTTTTGCTTGTCGTCATCGGTAAGCGGCGCTGGCCTCACCGGCTTCCAGCCGCGCTCGCCGGCGTGCTTCTTGTTCGCCGTGGCAGCCGCCTGTGCACGATCGCGCTCCTCGTACAGTATGCTGGCGCGGGTGACGGTGCCGTGGATGCCCGTTGCCGTCTGCCAGTTGCGACCATCCGACGAATACTCGATCTCGTGGTCGGCGCGCTCGCGCAGCGTGGCGCCCCACGGGATCACCGACATCGGCCAGTTGGACGTGGTCACGTGCTCGGCGCGAGCGAGCGTGTAGTCTCCGGCGGGCGTATCGCCGATGGTGTGACCGCCATGATCCGCACGACCTTTGCCGGGAGGTGGACCACCGGCAGCCTCGTACGACGCCGCGAGCTTACCGGTCACGTACACGTAGAGATGCCCCATCGTGATGTGTCTACGGCCAACCTTGACCGTGGTCTCCCCCGGGAACAGCACCAGATGCACCGACTTGGCCGACACCCGACCGGGCGTTTCCTGCAGGTAGACATCGCCTTCGGCGATCGGGGTCGTCGAGAGATCTGCAATCTTGCGCCCGGCGGCGACGTCCGCGGCCGCCTGGTCGGCCTCCTCTTCGATCGACCGGCGGCCCGCGCCGGTCTCGTCATGCGCCTCGACGGTGTGACTCGAGAGCTCGCCGGACGCGCTCATGCTGGTGCTGGCGTCGAGCCCGCCGGCAGCGTGGCCGCCCGTGATCTGTATGATGTGCGCGACCTCGTGAGCGAGCAGTGACACGTCCGCCGCATCGCTCGCGTCGTGCAGGTAGATGTGCGTGCCGTCGGAGGCGGCGCGCCCCCCCGCCGGGATCTTGGAGGCGTCGATGATGACCTCGAACGCCGGGAGCGTGCCGAACGAAGCCGCGAGCCGAGCCAGGATCGCCGGCGCGAGTTGCACCGGGCCGGTGGACGGTTGGGCGTCTCCGAGGCGCTTGACCAGCGCCTGACCGGCCCGCGCGTGGTTGCCGGCATCGCCGGCATCGTGCTGCTCAGCGATGGTGTCGCTGTGGGACGTGACCGCCTCGTGGTCCTGATCACTGCGTCGCTGTTTCGCCTCGAAGCCACCCATGCCGGATCACCTTTCGGATCTGTCGCCGAGAATCTTCCCCATCGCACGATATTCGGTCGTCGCGGCGCGCGTGAGGCGGTCCTGCGTGATCGGTCCCTGCTCGGCGGCGGCTAGGAACGCGGCGCGCAAGACGACGTTCCTGATGTGTCCGCCGCACATTTCCGGATACGCATCCGCGAGCTTGGTGAAGTCGAGCCGGTCGGCGCGCGGTGCGGACGCCGGGAGCAGCGTGCGCCATAGCCGGACCCGCTCGTCGCGATCGGGGGGATAGAACCGGACGTCGGCGGCGAACCGCCGCCGGAACGCGGCATCCACCGAGGCCTCGAGGTTGGTGGTGAGGATCGCCATCCCGCTGAACGCTTCGATCCGCATCAGCAGGTAGTTCACCTCGAGGTTAGCGTAGCGATCGTTGGACGATTTGACCTCGGTGCGCTTGGCGAACAGCGCGTCGGCTTCGTCGAACAACAGCACGACGTGGCCCATGCCGGCGACGTCGAAGATCTTGCCGAGCTGCTTCTCGGTCTCGCCGACCCACTTCGAGACGACCTGCGACAGATCGACCATGTAGAGCTCGAGGCCCAGCGAGGCAGCGATAAGGCCTGCGACCATGGTCTTGCCTGTGCCCGGCGGACCGGAGAACAGGGCCGAGAGGCCGAGCCCGCGCTGGAGCTTGTCGCGAAACCCCCACTGGTCGTAGACCTTGTGCGCGTGTGCCGAGCGCGCGATGAACGCACGGACGTCGTCGAGCGTGTCGGGCGAGAGCACGAGATCATCCCACGACTGCGAGGTCTGGACCCGGGTCGCGAGCCCGGAGAATCGCTCCTGGATCTCGGCGGCCACGCCGGCGCGAATGTCCGCCGGCTCGACGTCGCCGCGGCCGGCGAGCATGCGCACGTTGGCGGCAGCGCGGTGGATCCCGCCCGGCGTGAGCGCGAAGCTGCCGACGGCCTCCGTGGCTGCCGCGGACATCTGATGCCCGGTGCGAGCCAGTGCGCCGGCCCAGATCCGGCCGCGGGCAGGGCGCCCCGGTGGCTCCAGTCGCACCCTCACCACGCGTCGCCCGAGCTGCGGCAATTCCGCATCGCCCGACGACGTCACGATGATGACGCCGGCCCCGGCCGCCCCGGCGTCCCCGACTCCCGCGAGGCCCCCGACTCCCGCGAGGCCCGCGAGGCCCCCGAGGCCCCCGAGGCCCCCGACGCCATCGAGCGCTGCGGCGACGTCGGTGATCCGATCGCCGTGAGGATCGCGTCGCGACAGGGCGTCGATGCGCGCGACGACCGGGATCGCGCCGCGCAGCCAGCATTCGCGCCGCAGCGCGCGCAGCTCGGCGAGAAACTGAGTGCGATCCAGCGACAGACGGCCCGCGTCCACGGCCACGACCTCTCGGCCGTCCTGGGCCGCGACGTCGGCGACCAGGGTACGGCGGCCGACGCCATCGGCACCCTCGATCAGAATGACGACGGGTTCCCCCGAGCCGATCGCGCGGGCGACCAGCTCGCGGGGCGCGGCGATGTGCTCGAGGTCGAGGTTGTCTGGCACCGCGACCACGCCGCCGGCGCGGACCAGGTGCCGATCGATCGCGGGATCGCCGCGCAAGAACGAGACGACCCGTGCGCTGACGCGCCACGGACGCAGGGTCTCCGGCACGCCTGCGCTTGCCTGGCTCTCGAGGATGTCAGCGACGCACAGGGGGTGCCCGGTGGCCAGCCCGATCCGGACGGCTTGGTCGCCGCCGAACCGCAGCACCTGGGCGACGAGCTTGGCGGTGATCCCGGCCCGAGGCTCCTCGCCGCCCAGCGCGGACAGCGCGATGGCGAGCACGGGATCGACCTCGAGGCCCACGGCGAGCAGCAGGATCGACTCGTCGGTCGCGGTCAGCGCGAGTCGGCGCGCGAGCTGTGCGATCGGCAGCGTGTCGCCGTGGCGGGCGCGAAGCTCGTGCTCGCGCTGGCACACGTCGCCGAGTTGCTCGGACAGGCTCGCCTGGTTGGCGGCATCTGCCTGGGTATGCTGGGCCACGGCGACCGCCGCCTCCAGCCGTACGCGGCGCAGCGCGACGTCGAGATAGCTCTGTGCGGCCCCGTCCACCCTACCCAGCATCGGGGTCGCACATTAGCAAAGATCACCGCAGTGGACGCCGCTTGGCGACACGCATGTCACGACTGCTCGCGGGTGCGCAGCGGGGCGAGCTACGACCAGCCGGCCCAGAAGTAGACGAGCGTGTGGAACAGCTTGTCGCGGTGAGCGGCCTCGAGGGCGGCGGGCACCTTCGCGCGATCGTGGGCGTCGCCTTGGACGCCGGGCCACGGATCGATCATCACGAGATCTTCGTCGGCCTTGGCGTCGAGGCGGTCGATCGTGATGCCGACCGCATGCGGGATCATCTCGTCGGTGAGCTGGGTGCCGGCCGCGCCGGGGGTCGGGTGAAGCTTGCGGTAGGTGGTCGGCATCATCGCGCCGCGGTAGCCACGGCCGGCGCGGACCCAGTCGAGGATGGCGGCGGTGGGGGTGGCGACGCGCCGGCACTGCAGGCGATAGCCGAGCTCGTGGAGCGCGGTCATGCGGCGGTTGAACCAGTTCTGGACCTTCTCGATCGAGCCGCCCTCGCGCGAGGTGTTGAGCTCGTGGAAGATCTGTTCCTGGATGCCCGGGGCATAGGCACCCGCGCGATACGCGATCCGGCGCAGTAGATAGGCGGTGGCCGCACCCGCACAGGCCGAGGGCGTGTGAAAGATCTGGACGAGGAAGCGGACGTCTTCCGGTCGCTGCAGGACGACGTCTTCGCGGCTCACGGCACTCACTTCCACGAGGTGCCGCCAGCGTACACGACGGGCGCCTGTGCGGGGTGCCCGATTCCCGTGGTTTCCGCGACTCCTCTATGCACGCTCCTGATACGGCCTCGGGAGCACCAGGCTTCCCGATGATTTGGCCGCGAGGTCGACGAGCGGTCGAGGCAATTTCGGACGCGTGATGCCATGTATTCCGGCGGGTTCGGGCGGCCGCGCGCGGTGGGCGCCTCATCGGCTTCACCGCGGTACGTGCCGAGCGCGACGCGCCCGACCTCGACGCGGTGGCGCCGAGGCTTACCGGTTGAATGCGGCTTCGATGCGATGCAGGACGGCCTCTTCGGTCGCCGAGACCTTGCCGAAGCCGAGGATGCCGCCCGCCGACGCGGCGACCAGCTTCGCGAACCCGACGATCTGGTTCTTGAGCAGGCGGTTCTGCTCGTCGTTGAGCTGCGCCGCGAGCGCCTTGATATAGGCCTCCCAGGCGGTGAACAGCTCGTCGCCGGGCTGGCGCTTGAGCCAGGTCTGCAAGAGGTCGTACCCGTCGCTGCCGTCCTCGAGGCCCTTGCCGTGGGCGCCCTGGAGGATCGCGTTGCGCTCGTTGTCCTGGATCGTGCCGTCGGCCCAGGCGACCTGGATCAACGGGACCAGTGACAGCGCCGCGATGGTGTTGGCCCGCAGGCCCAGCGCGACCAGGCGCTCGAGCACGGCGTCGTCGCTCATGCCGGAGGCCTTGCGCAGCTCTTCCTTGGAGCGCTGCGTGTCGAGCTTGTGCTTCATCGCGGTGAGCTTCTCCTGGTTTTCCTTCTCGTAGAACTGGTTCTCGAGTGCTCGTCCACGCTCTTCGAGGGTAATATCGCTCACGACGGGCTCCTTCGGTTCACCTGGGAACCCTAACGCATAATCCGGGCGAGGTTAGCTCGCCGTGTGCGATTTGGCGTCGCGGTGGCGGTGGTGGCGCCGGTCCGGAAACCGCGCGAGACAGTTCTGGGATTGGCCCCCCAACCGGTGGCCGTGAGGTAACGTCGGGCCGTGAGCTCGCGCCCCCGCCGCCGTCCGCATCGCAGCGGCTTGCGGCTGTGGCTGGTCCCGATGGCGATCCTCGGCGGCATCGCGCTCGTGGTGTTCGCGTCGCTGTATACGCTCGACCACCACATCACGGGCGGCGTCGCGGCGAAGGAGCCGAGCTCCGCGGTCGGCCGCTACGTGCGGTTCGAGCCGACGCTGATCTCCGATGCGCTGTCGGGGCTGGCCGGGATGACCGCGGCGGTGCTCGGGATCGTGATCACCGTGGTGTCGCTGCTCGTCCAGCTGACGTCGGAGCGCTACACCGGCGTGGCGCAGATGTTCTTGCGGGATCGCCGCAACGTGATGGTGATGGCGTACTACGTCGTCACCTGCGTGGTGGGCGTCGCGCTCAGCCTGTCACTGCACAACGAGTTCGTGCCGCGCGCGGCGGTGTTCGCGATGATGTGCGCGTGCGCGTTCGGCCTCATCATGATGCTGCCGTACTTCGCCTACGTGTTCCGGTTCCTCGAGCCGGTCAACCTGGTCGCCCGGATCGAGAGCGAGGCCGCGGCCGACGTCGCCCACACCGCGACGATGCGCGATCCCGACGCGATCATCGACGGCCAGGCACCGGCGCTCGCGGCGCTCGAGGAGCTGACCGACATCACGTCGAACTCGATCTCGGGCAAGGACAAGATCATCGCGAGCCGCGCGGTCGACGCGATCAAGGACTTCGTCGTCGGCTACCTCGCGGTCAAGGGCCGCGCGGATCCCCGGTGGTTCCAGATCGGCGAGCGGATCCGCGACAACCCGGACTTCGTCGCGATGGATCCCGAGTCGCTGCGCGAGCTTGAGGCTGACAAGACCTGGCTCGAGTGGAAGGCGCTGCGCCAGTACCTCGGGATCTACGCCGAGGCGCAGGGCGAGATGCCGGACATCAACTACCTGATCGCGATCGACACACGCTACGTCGGTGAGGCCGCGCTCGCGGGCGGCGACCGCTCGGTCGTCGAGCTCGCGTTCCGGTTCATGAACAGCTATCTGCGCGCGGCGCTCAACGCGCGGGCGGTGCGCACGGCGTACAACGTGATGAACCAGTACCGCCTGCTGGTCGAGAGCATGATCAAGGGTGCGGCCGACGACATGGCGCTCGAGGGCGTGCGCCACATGATCTACTACGGCCGGACCAGCTACGACATGCAGCTGAGCTTCGTGACCGAGACCGTCGCCTACGACGTCTCGGCGCTGTGCGAGTTCGCGCACGCCCAGGACCGCGACGGCCTCGACGCCAAGATGCTCGCGATGTTCCTCGAGCTCGATCAGCCGCTGCGGGTGAAGCGCCAGGAATCGGGGCTGCAGGGCATCCGCAAGGCGCAGATCAAGCTCGCTTGCTATTACCTGACCGCCGGGGCCGACGACCGCGCCGTCAAGATCGCCGCCGACATGGCCGGCGAGGACCGCGAGCGCCTGCGGTCGATCCGCGAGCAGCTTCGTGGCGTCGAGACCAAGGAGTTCTGGGAGATCATCGATCGCGGCCGCAACTTCGAGTACATGCCGCCGCGCCAGAAGGACCAGATGGAACGGTTCTTCGCCATGCTCGACGCCGTGTGGGCGCCGCCCCCGCCGCCGGCCTAGCGCGCGGCTCTTGGCGGGCCTACTGCAGTAGTTGTCGTCCAGCTGATCGCGACGGTTCGGCTGGCGATCTGGGCTACTGTAGCGGTGTGACACGCACCCTCGTCATGGGCGATCCACAAGGGCCGTTCGACAAGCTGCTCGCGGTGCTCGACAACCACGGTGCGCTGCGCGATGGTCGGCTCGCCGACGACGTCGTGCTGATCTCGATCGGCGATCACTTCGATTACGACTTTCAGGACTGGTACACCGCCGGCCAGCACGGCCTGCGGTTCCTGCGCTGGCTAGCCAGCCACGACGACGCGCAGGTCAAGTTGCTGCTCGGCAACCACGACGTGTCGCGGGTCATGGAGCTGATCTCGGTCACCGACGAGCGGTTCGGCGACGCCCGCGAGCTCGCGCAGTCGCTCGACGGCGATCCGGCGCTCGACGCGACGTTTCGGGCGGCGTTCCCCGAGCTGCCGTCGCCCGGGCTCGTCGGGCGCGACTTCGCGTCGTTCTCGGTGGCGCAGCGCACGCTGGTCATGGAGCTGCTGCTCGCGGGGCGATTTCATCTCGCGCTCGCGGGCGAGCTGCCGGGTGGGCGCGGCGTGCTGCTGACCCACGCGGGGGTCACCAATCGCGAGCTCGAGATGCTGAACCTGCGCGGCGCACCGGCGGAGCCGCGGACGATCGCAAACGCGCTGCAGGCGCGGCTGGCGAGCGCGCTGGGCCGCGTGCGCGGCGACTGGATGAGCGGGATCCCGACGCCGCTGTCGCTCGAGCCGATCCACGTCGCCGGGATCCCGGGCGAGGAGGGCGGCGGGCTGCTCTACCATCGCCCGACCAACCCCGAGCGCCCCGATGCCGATCGGTCGTGGGAGCTCGCGTTCGCCCGGCCTCGCCGGTTCGATCCGCGGACGCTGCCGATCGGCCTGGCGCAGATCGCCGGTCACACCGGGCACAACAAGTGCCTCGCCGAGCTCGGCCCGTGGTCGACCGAGGCCGCGCGCGGCCGCAAGCACGGCGGGATCCGGACCCTGCGGCTCGCCGGAGACACCGTGACGTACGATCTGGGGGTCCCCGATCCGGCGGACGAGGTCGCGGATCTGATCCTGATCGACGGCGAGCTGCGGCGGGTTCCGGCGGCCGAGGTCGCGCTGCTACCGCTCGCGCACGTGGGTTGAACCGCGGCAGCACGGGCTGCGTGGCGTGCCGCGTCGTTCAGGGCCTGTCCTGAGCGGAGGCAGCGCAGCGTCGAATGTGCGATCGTGCAGAGAACGTAGTCGCGCTTGCGCTGGATACGCCCCTGGTCGTCCGCCGCGCGGCGTCGAGTCGCGGCCCGTCGAGCAGGAATTGTGCGGCGAGGCGCTGTCCGCGGTCTCGCTGTGCGATGCTTCGCTGCGATGGACCTGGCGTTTTCGCCCGAGCACACCAAGTTTCGCGAACAGGTTCGCGCCTTCATCGCCGAAGCGCTGCCGCCGAGCCTCCGGCCCAAGGCGGAGATCGACGCCCACTTCGAGCACGCCGAGACGATGGAGTGGCATCGCATCCTGAACCGCCAGGGGTGGGCGGCGCCGCACTGGCCGGTGGAATACGGTGGCCCCGGGCTCGACGCGACGAGCCGGTTCATCCTCAACGACGAGCTCGAGCGGGCGAACGCACCGGGGCTGTCCCCGTTCGGTCTGGGGATGGTGGGGCCCGCGATCATCCAGTTCGGCACCGACGCCCAGAAGCGCCGGTTCCTGCCCGCGATCCTCGCCGGCGAGGAGGTCTGGTGCCAGGGCTACTCCGAGCCCAACGCGGGCTCCGACCTGGCCGCGCTCAAGACCTCGGCCGAGGACGCCGGCGATCACTTCGTGGTCAACGGCCAGAAGACCTGGACGACGTACGCGCAGTACGCCGACTGGATCTTCTGCCTGGTGCGCACCGACACGCGCGCCAAGAAGCAATCCGGGATCACGTTCCTGCTGATCGACCTCAAGTCGCCCGGCGTCACGGTCAAGCCGTTCCTCACGATCGGCGGCACGCTGGCGTTCTCGGAGACCTGGTTCGACAACGTCGTGGTGGCCAAGGACAACGTCGTCGGTGCGATCGACGGCGGCTGGACGGTCGCCAAGGCGCTGCTCGGCCACGAGCGGACCGGGATCGCCGCGGTCGGCGTGATCGGCCGCGCGATCCGCAAGTGCAAGAAGATCGCGCTGCACACCAAGCTCGGCGACCGCGCGCTGATCGAGGATCCGGTGTTTCGCGCCAAGCTCGCGCGGCTCGAGATCCGGCACCGCAGCCTGCAGATGGCGAACTGGCGCGCGCTCGCCGGTGCGCAGCTCGGCCACGCCCCGGGGCCGGAGTCGTCGATCCTGAAGATCCGCGGCTCCGAGCTGGTCCAGCTGGTCTACGAATTCGCGATGGAGCTGATGGGGCACGACGCGCTCGCGTGGTTCCCCGAGCCCGGCGTGGTGATGGCGCTCGAAGAATCCGTCGCGTCGCTGTTCTGCTACTACCGCGCGACGACGATCTACGGCGGATCCAACGAGATCCAGCGCAACATTATCGCCAAGCACATCCTGGGGCTGTGATGAACTTCTCGCTGACTGATGATCAACGCATGCTGGTCGACGCGGCGGTCGGCTTCACGCGCAAGCAATCGCCGGTGGTCCGGATGCGCAAGCTGCGCGAGGATCCGCTCGGCTGGTCCCCCGAGGTCTGGCGCCAGATGGGCGATCTCGGCTGGCTCGGCCTGCCGTTCCCCGAGGCGGTCGGCGGCATCGGCGGCAGCTTCGTCGATCTGGCGCTCGTGCTCGAGCAGCTCGGCACGACGCTGGTCCCCGAGCCGATCGTCGCGTCGCTCGTCGCCGGGATGGCGATCCTCAAGGCCGGCGACGCCAGGCAGCAGCACGCCTGGCTGACGCCGATGGTCAGCGGGCACTCGTCGCTCGCGCTGGCCTGGGCGGAGCTCGAGGGTCGCTACGATCCGGCGCGCGTCGCGACCCGCGCGGTGCGCTCGCCGGGCGGGTTCCGGATCACCGGGCAGAAGCGGTTCGTGCTCGACGGTCACGCGGCCAAGCAGCTCGTGGTCTCGGCGCGCGACAGCTCGGCGGTCGCGCTCTACGTGGTCGACGCTGGCGCGGAAGGCGTGACGGTCCAATCGGTCAAGACGTTCGACGGCCGGCGCGCCGCGATGGTCGACTTCGACGTCGAGGTCGCGCCCGACCGGCGGCTCGGCGGCGACGGGCTCGCCGCGCTGACCTACGCGCTCGACGTCGGTGCCGCGGCGGCGTGCGCCGAGGGCGTCGGGATCATGCGCGCGGTGCTGGCGATGACCACCGAGTACCTGCGGACGCGCGAGCAGTTCGGCGTCAAGATCGGCAGCTTCCAGGTGCTGCAGCACCGCGCGGTCGACATGTTCATCGAGACCGAGCTCGCGTATTCGGCAGCGCTGGCGGCGGCGATCCGGATCGACGGCGACGATCTGGCCGAGCGCACCGCGGCGGTGTCGAGCGCGAAGGTCCAGCTCGCCGAGAGCGGGCGCTACGTCACGCAGCAGGCGATCCAGCTCCACGGCGGGATCGGGATCACGGACGAGCACGACGTTGGGCTCTACCTGAAGCGGATGCTGGTGCTCAACGCCGTGTTCGGCGACGCGGAGCACCACCTCGCCCGGTTCGCGTCGCGCCCCGCGTTCCTCGCCGGCATCACCTGACCCATCGCTGCGGCCGGCGGTGCGGCGATAACGGCGCGCAGGTGGCGCACGACGCGATGTGGTCGCTGTCCACGTTGACCGCGGCGACGCCACGGACATCGCCGGCGCCGCGTCACCCGCCCGTCGCTGCGGCGGTCGCTACGACGGCCTGGCGAGGATCGCGAGCGCGGTGGCGGCCGCGACCCGGACGACGCCGCTCTCGTCGGCGAGCGCCGCGACCAGGCCGGGCGTGATACGGCGGGCCGTGCGATGCGCTGCGGCCGCGGTGGCCCGTGCGGCCGGGCCGTGCTCGGAGTCGCGTACCGCGGCGTCGAGCGTCTGCGCACCGCGCGCGTCGCCCAGGGCGGCGAGGTCGATCGCCGCTTCGATCCGGAGGTCCTGGCTGGCCAGGCCGACCGCGAAGATCGCGGTGGCGGCGGCAGGATCACCGGCGTGGGCGAGCACCCGGGCGGCGGCGAGCTGGACGGCGAGCACGGGGTCGGCGGCGAGCCGTCGCGCGATCGCGAGCGCGGCGGGCTTGCCGAGCGCGCGGGTCGCGAGGTTCGCCGCGCCGGCCCGGGTCGTCCATTCGACGGCGGTGGCCGCGCGGTCGATCGCCTGGGCCGCCGGTTCGCCGCCGCCATTGGCGATCGCGGCCTCGGCGGCGACCAGCGGATCGGGATCGCCGGCCAGCCGCGTGAGCTCGGCGCGCAGCTCGGGGCCGTGCGCGGCGACCATCAGCTCGATGCCGGCGAGCCGGACGGCGAGCGCGCGATCGTGCAGCGCTCGCCGGGCGAGCTCACCCAGGTTGGTGGCGTTGCCCACGGCGGTGCCGATGTTCGCCAGCGCGGATGCCGCGGCGGCGCGCACCCCGTCATCGCGATCGTCGAACGCGCTGACCAGCAGCTGGGCCGCGCCGGCGTCCTTGAGCTGGCCGAGCCAGCGGATCGCGGTGCGCCGGACCTTGGCCTCGGGATCGGCGGCGGCCTTCTCGAGATCGGCGATCGCGAGCTTGCCGACCTTCTGGCCGATCCCGTCGACCGCGATCCGCCGGGCCTCGGGATCCTCGGAGCGCAGCATGTCGCCGGCGACCTGGGGGGCCTGGGCATAACCGCGCAGGATCGCGATCGCGGCGGTGGCCGCCACCCGATCGTCGTCGTCGGTCATCCGTTCGGCGACCTGGTCCGCCAGGGCCTGCAGCTCCGCGGCCGCCACGGCCTCGATCGCGGCGATCTTGAGCTTCACCGAGGGTGACGCGAGCGCCTGGCCGAGCGTGGCGATCGCGAGGTCGCGCAGCAGCGGCCGGTCGTCGTCGCCGCGCTGGGCAACGTACGCGGCGTAGGACGTCGCGACGCCGGGCGCATCGCCCTGCGCGAGCGCCGCGCGGACCCGCATCTGCCACAGCGCGTCGTCGCCGGGGTGGGTGGCGAGCTCGGCGTCCGCGGCGCGCGCGGCGCCCGCGTAGTCGCCCGCTTCGTAGAGCACGACGGCGCGCTGGGCGCGGCTGGTGCACGCCGTGGCGATCAGCCATCCGAGCAGGAGCCCGCGTTGCGTGTGGTGCATGATCCGTCTGGCTGACACCCCGACATGGTGCCACTTGCCGCGGGCGGTTGCCGGTGCCCGAGCGCGGTTCGCAGGGCGCGGCCGTGCGATCGCCGCGCGGCGGGCGCGTGATACAACGCGCCGGCGATGGCGATCCGCGGATTTCTGTTTGACCTCGACGGCACCCTCGTCGATTCCGAGCGCGAGACCGCGGAGGCGATGGCGCGCGCGCTGTGGCGCGGGCAGGGCATCGCGCTCGAGCAGTACGATCGCGACTTCATCATCGGCCGATCGTGGATCGCGATCTACGACAGCCTGGCGGCGCGGTTTCCGCAGCTCGCGTGGAGCCGCGCCGAGACGATCGCGCAGACCGCGATGCTGCGCGACGAGGTGTTCGCCGAGCTCGGGATCACGGTGCTACCCGGGGCCCGCGGCCTGCTCGCCTGGACCCAGGGCACGCCGCGCGCGCTGGTCACCGGCAGCTCGCGTGTCGAGGTCACCCAGGTCCTGCCGCTGATCGGCCCCGAGGCCGTGTTCCCGGTGATCGTCGCCGCCGAGGATGTCGCGCGCAGCAAGCCCGCACCGGATGGCTACCAGGCGGCGATGGCGGCGCTGGGGCTCGCGCCGTCCGAGTGCCTCGTGATCGAGGATTCGGTCGCCGGGATCGCCGCGGGCCGATCGGCGGGGTGCATCGTGGTGGCGTGTCGTGCCGGCAACTTCGCCGGCTGGGATCAGTCCGGAGCGCACCGGGTCATCGATACTCTCGACGAGCTGACGCCGGCGCTGGTCGGTGAGCTCGACGCGCACTATGGTTCGGGTATGGGTGCGTCGTGAAGTTACCAGCCGAAGCGACGATCTACGAGGTCGGGCCGCGCGATGGCCTGCAGAACGAGGCGCGCCCGGTGCCGACGGCGGAGAAGATCCGCTTCATCGATTCCCTGGTCGCCTCGGGGATTCGCAACATCGAGATCACCAGCTTCGTGTCGGCCAAGTGGATCCCGCAGCTCGCCGATTCGGCGGAGGTCGCGCGCGGCGTGCGGCGGATCCCGGGAGTGCGGATGAGCGCGCTGGTGCCGAACAAGCGCGGCCTCGACACCGCGCTCGCCGCCGGCATGAAGGAGATCGCGCTGTTCATCAGCGTGTCGGAGACCCATAACAAGAAGAACGTCAACAAGACGATCGCCGACACGCTGGTGGCGTTCGAGGAAGTCGTGCCCGCGGCGGCCGCCGCCGGGATCGCCGTGCGCGCGTACCTGTCGACGGTGTTCGGGTGCCCCTACGAGGGCGACGTCGACCCCGAGGCCGTGGTCGCGCTGACCGGCCAGCTGCGCGATCTGGGCGTGTACCAGATCTCGATCAGCGACACGATCGGCGTGGCGAATCCGCGCCAGGTCGAGGACGTGCTCGGCCGCGTGCTGGCCAAGCATCCGGCGAGCGCGTTGGCGGTGCACTTTCATGACACCCAGGGCACCGCGCTCGCCAACTGCGTCGTCGCGCTGACGCTGGGGATCACGACGATCGACGCCGCGGCAGGGGGGCTCGGTGGCTGCCCGTACGCACCCGGCGCGTCCGGTAACCTCGCCACCGAGGATGTCGTCGCGATGCTGCACGGCATGGGCGTCGAGACCGGCATCGATCTCGACAAGCTGACCGAGGCGTCGCGCACGGCAGCGACGTTCGTCGGCCACGAGCTGCCGTCGAAGTATCTCAAGGCTCACATCGGCAAGCAGGCGCGGGCCCGGCGGCGGGCCGAGCTCGGCGGCGGGTCAGGACCGTGATAGCGTCGGTGGCATGTCGGACCTCGTTGTCGAGCGCCGTGGCACCGCCGCCTGGATCACGCTGAATCGACCCGAGGTCCGTAACGCGCTGTCGCGCGACCTGAACCTCCGGCTGCGCGAGATCACCATCGATCTGGACGAGCGCGACGACGTCCGCGTGATCGTGGTCACCGGGTCCGGGGACAAGGCGTTCTGTGCCGGCGCCGATCTCAAAGAGCGCCGCGACGTGTCGCCCGATGACACCGGGGTCTACGTCAACGCGATCTCGGCCGCGATCAGCAGCTTCGGTGATGCTCGCAAGCCGACGGTGTGCGCGATGAACGGCTCGGCGTACGGCGGTGGGCTGGAGCTCGCGCTGGCCTGCGACTTCCGGATCCTGGTCGAAGGCGCCGAGGTTGGTCTGACAGAGGTAAAGCTCGGGATCATCCCCGGTGGAGGTGGGACCCAGCGGCTGCCGCGGCTGATCGGAGAGGCTCGCGCCAAGGAGCTGATCCTGCTCGGTCGCCGGATCTCGGCCGCACGCGCTCTCGAGATCGGTCTGGTGCATCAGGTCGTACCGCGCGCGGGCTTCGCAGCGGCCGTGGCCGCCTTGCTGGCCGAGCTAGATACATGTGCGCCGCTGTCGGTGCAGTCTGCCAAGTCGGCGATCCAGCGCGGCTATGGCAAGTCGCTCGACGAAGGCCTCGATATCGAGCGCACCTCCTACGACGCGACGCTATTCAGCGATGATCGCAACGAGGGTCTCGCGGCGTTCGCCGAGGGTCGCCCGCCGATCTACCGAGGCCACTAGTCCGGTCTGCGGGGCTCGGTCGGACTCGCACCGGGCCGGTCGTCCTCGGTGGCCCGTGGTCCCCAGGTCAAGAGTCCTCACCGAGGTCGAGTACCGATCTGGGGCTCCAGGCTCCGCCCTTACACCGCGTCCAGCTCGGGGCGGCGCTCGAACTCGATAGCTTGCGCCTGCGTCCCATGTCACATTGAGTGGCCTGTCCGGTGCACGGACCCGCTATTCATGCCGGTGTTTCGACAACTCCTTCAGCGCTGGGGCTTCGTGAAGCTCGACCGCTACGGGTTGATGCTCACCCCGGAAGGCCGCGTGTTGACCACGCGTCCTGTGATCCTGGACGACGGCACCGGCGGCCGGATCGTCGGCTGGCAGGAGGATGATCTCACGGTGGCCGAGCTCAAGGCGTGCGAGACGTCCCTCGCGTCGCCTGACGCGGCGCAAGGTCCGCGGCCGGCGGTCGTCGATGCGCCCGTCATTCCAGTGGCTTCCGAGGCCTTGCCGACGCCACCACCCAGTGCGTCAGCAGTGGTGATGGCCGCCGCGATAGCTACCGAGGTCGTGGTCGACGAAGATGATTGGGAATGGACGATCGCACTGGCGAAAGCTCGAGCAGCCGAAACGATCGATCCTGGCCCGCCCCCGGCGAGCACGTCGACCTGGGTGGCGGGCACGCCCGCGACGCCGAAGCCCATCGTCCGGACGCCCACGCCGGCCTCGGTGCCGATGATTCCGGCGCCCGCGGCGGTGTCGCCGCGTGCCGGGGTCCCGGCCACGGTGATTCCGGTACCCCCGTTGCCAACGCTGCACAACCCGGGACAGCCGGGCCGGTTTGCCCCGGTCGTGCGCACCATCCCGGCGGCGTCGATGAACCGGTTCGCCGTGGGCACCGGTACCGTGGACGAGAAGTCGACGGCCGAGGTCCGGGCGAGCGCGCCGGTCGCCGTGCCGACGGCTCGCAGCGTGGCGCTGCCGGCGGCCGCGCGTGCGGTCGAGCTGCCCAGCCAGAAGCGCCGCAACGCGCCCCCGCGCTGACCCGGAGCGTCCCGGTGATGCGCTTCGTGTGCGGCGCGCTCTGGCTGTGCGCCGCTGCGTGCGGCCACGGCTCGCCATCACCCAAGCCGGTGGTCGGTCCTGCGGTCGACGAACGCGCGGCTGCGAAGGACGCCAAGGGCCTGGTCACCGAGATCTATCGGACCATCGACCGCGGCAAGCCCGACTCCCTGTTCTCGCTGGTCAGTGATTCGCTGATCGTGTTCGGGCCACGGCGGATCGACGCGATGGTGACGCGCTCCGATGCGCTGGTGGCGCTCGGCACCGTGTTCGATACCAAACCGCACGGGAGCAAGGGCAAGCGCGCGCAGCTGCGCTCCGGTGGGCTCGAGGTCGTGGTCTCGCAAGGCGGCCATTCGGCGTGGGCGTTCGACGTCATCAACCTCGACGGCAGGCAGCTCGCGATGACCGCGGTGCTGTCGAACACCGACGATATCTGGGCCGTGACCGCCGCGGCGCTCGCCGAGACCCCGACCGGCAAGCAGGCCAAGGCGGAGTCGGCGCGCGATGCGATCGTGCCGCCCGGTGCGACCTCGCTCGCCAAGGTCGCGGCCGGCACCGGCGATGCCGTCGACCGGCTCAAGAAGGGGCTGCTCGATCAGCAGACCTGGGGCGACGACCTCGCGGGCCGGGACGATGCGATCGTCGCGGGCCCGACCCTGGGTGATGTCGCGCGGGGCAAGAAGGCGATCCAGCGGCTGTGGACCGCGCGGATGAAGTCCAAGACCCGCGAAGCGACCAGCGGCGAGCTCACCGCGGCGATGACGCCCGATGGTCAGCTCGCGTGGATCAGCGTGCCGGTGACGCGGGTCAGCGAGGGCGACGACCCGACGCCGCTCCGGATCTTCGCGATCTACGAGAAAGACGGCGCAGCCTGGAAGCTGGCCATGCTGCACGAGTCGCTTGCGTTCGACGAGCCGGGCAGCGGCACCGTGTTCAAGAAGAACCTGCCGCCGGCCCCCGAGCCGCCCAAGGCCGAGCCGCCAAAGCCCGAGCCGGCCAAGGCCGATCCAGCCGCCAAGAAGGCCGATGACACGGCCTCCGCGAAGCCCAAGCCCAAGAAGTCGAAGAAGAAGAAGCCGAAGCCCCCGGCCGACTGATCAGCGATCGCGCGGCGGGCTGGTGTCGCGTGCGTCGTCGCGCATCATCGGCAGCACGCTGCGCACGATCAACCCGATCCCGCCGACCAGCAGCACGAGCATCGTCAGCGTGTTCCACAGCGACGTCTGCTGAAACTGAATATCGAGATTGGCGATGATCCCGACGACGATCACCAGCGCCCCGGCGCCGGTCAGGAATCGGCCCGCAAACGACTTGCCGTTGACGAACAGGATGCCGATCCCGAACAGCAGCGGCAGCAGCGTGACGCCGAAGCTGCGTCCCGCTCCGCCGAGGCCGCTCCAGTTCCAGTAGCCACCGTGGACCTGGACCTGGTGAAACAGCAGATACCCGCCGGTGATCGCCATGATCAGGCCGAGCAGGAACGTTCGTGTGCCACCCGGCGTGCCGCCGACGTTTTGTATGTCCATCGTGTACCCCCCAACATGCGGCTTGCGGTGCAGCGGTGCAAGCACGACCTGTAACCGCGCGCACGGTGCCCGTGCTAGCTTGAGCTGTGTCAGTGATCACTGGCTCTACAAGATCATCGTCGGTACCGCGCGATCGACGCGGCCACACCATCGACATTGCCCCGATCAGGCCGGTCCTCGATCGAGTCGTCGAACGCTGGCATCCGCTCCAGATCTGGTTGTTCGGCAGTCGCGCGCGTGGCGACGCCGGCCTCCACAGCGACTGGGATCTCCTGGCGGTCGTGCAGGATTCTCTTGAACCGGCAGACTTCGACGACCCGATGGTCGTCTGGCGTGTGAAGCGTCAACCCGATGTGCCATCTGATCTGATCGTCTACCGCGTGGCTGACTTCGAGGCCGATCGCTCGGTACCCAACACCCTGGCCTATGCAACGAACGACGACGGCGTTCTGGTGTATGAGCGCTGAGGTCATCGCGGGCATGCTGCGGATCGCGAGCGACGACCTCGATGGTGCTCGCCTGCTGAATCAGGCAGCAAATCGCAATGCGGCGTATCTGTGCGAACAGGCCGCCGAGAAGCTGATACGCGCCGTGCTGACTTCCGAAGGCATCCACGCCGGGATCCGCCACGAGTTGACCGATATGGTCGACAAGATCCCAGACGAGAACTCGCTCAAGTCGGCCCTGCGAGCGATCGAGCACTTGTCCGCTTATGCGACCGCGTTCCGGTATCCGTCACCACGCGGGCGTGTCAGCTCACCGCCCACGACGTTGGAGCTGGACGCGGACATCACGAAGATCGGTGGCGCGTTGTCGGCGGCGATTGCATGGTTTCAGGTCGATCTATCGAAGCGCGACACGCCGGCGCGGAACCCGAACCCGATCCGGCAGTGAACGGCACGGTGGAGACCCAAGCACATCAAGATCACCGCCAGGCGTGCGACCTCGGGAGCGTTGGTTCGCTGATCTCGTAGCGCGAGCCGCGCAGGTGCAGCCGGGCTACGCCTGGACGCGCATGCCGGGGGCTTCGCGGCCGGTCGAGGCGACGTACTCGTCGTAGTTGCCGCCGTAGATCCGGGGGCCGGCGGCGGACAGCTCGAGCACGCGGTTGGCGAGCGCGCGCAGGAACTGCCGATCGTGCGACACGAAGATCAGCGTGCCTTCGTAGTCGGCCAAGGCCGTGACCAGGGCGCGCTTCGTCGAGATGTCGAGGTGGTTGGTCGGCTCGTCGAGGACCAGGAGGTTCGGGGCGTCGTACAGCAGCTTGGCCAGCCCCAGGCGCGCCTTCTCGCCGCCCGACAGCACGCGGACCTGCTTGAACACGTCGTCGTCGTGAAACCCGAACGCGCCGGCGAGGCCGCGCAGCGTGCCCTGGTTGGCCATCGGGGCGTGCTCCTGGAGCTCCTCGAGGACGCTCTGGTCGCCGGTCAGGAGGTCCATCACGTGCTGCGCGTAGTAGCCCATCGTGACCGACGCGCCGATCGCGGCGTCGCCGGCATCGGGCGCGAGCGCCCCGGCGATCATCTTGAGCAGCGTCGACTTGCCCGCGCCGTTCTCGCCCATCACCGCCCAGCGCTCCTTGCGCCGCACGGTGAGCGTCAGGCCGCCGTGGACGACGCGCTCGCCGTACGCCTTCTTGATCCCGGCCAGCTTGATGACGTCGTCGCCCGACCGCGCGGGGGTGCGGAACTCGAAGTGCTTGTCGACGATCCGCCGCGGCTCGGCGATCTTCTCGATCTTGTCGAGCTTCTTGAGCCGGCTCTGGACCTGCGCCGCCTTGGCGACGTGGGTCTTGAACCGCTCGATGAACCGGCCCTCCTTGGCCAGCCGCGCCTGCTGGCGCGCGTACTCGGCCTCGCGGCGCGCAGCTTCGATGCCGCGCATCGACTCGTAGAAGTCGTAGTTGCCGGTGTACGACCGAAGCTCGCCGCCATCGATCTCGACGATCTTGCCGACCACACGGTTCATGATCTCGCGGTCGTGGCACGTCATCACCACGGTGCCGGCGTAGTCGCGCAGGAAGCCCTCGAGCCACAGGATCGACTCGAGATCGAGGTAGTTGGTGGGCTCGTCGAGCAGCAGCAGGTCGGGCCGCGCGAGCAGGATCTGCGCGAGCGCCACCCGCATCTTCCAGCCACCCGACAGCGTGCCGACGTCGTTCGGCATCTGCTCGTCGTGGAACCCGAGGCCGTGCAGGATGGTCTGCGCGCGGGCCTCGAGCTCGTAGCCGCCGAGATCCTGGTAGCGCGCCTGGACATCGCCGAACCGCGCGACGACGTCCTCGAGATCATCACCCGCCGCTTCGAGCCGGGCGCCAAGCGCCGCGAGCTCCTCGCCCAGCGTGGCGACCTCGCCAGCGCCGGCACAGGTCTCGGCCAGGATCGATCGGCCGCGCAGCTCGCCGACGTCCTGCCGGAAGTAGCCGAGCGTCAGCTTCCGGGGCCGCTCGATCGCGCCGTCATCGGGCTGCTCCTCGCCGGCGATGAGCCGGAACACCGTGGTCTTGCCGGCGCCGTTGGGGCCGACCAGGCCGACCTTCTCGCCGCCGTTGATCTGAAACGAGGCGTCGACGAACAGGATCTGCCCGCCGTATTGCTTGCTCACCGAGCTGAACGCGATCACGTCGGCCGCTCTATAGCATCCCTCGCTATGAAGCGTGCCGCGCCTTCGACGCGATCAACGCCTCGAGCCAGGACACGAGCTCATCAAAGCTCTGGGCGCGCACCTCGGATGCGAGGAACAGCGCCTCGGTGAAGGCCTTGGCTGAATCGCCCTCGACGAAAAGCCGAGCTTGATCGGGGCGAAGGGTTTGCGTCGAGCCGTATTCGACGGTGGCCGCGCCGGACGTCGGTGATATGCGGCGACTGGTGGCCGCGCTCGAGCGCGCGACGCCGGATCAGGTGCCGGTGATCGAGCACAAGCTGCGCGCGCTGTTCAACCACATTCCTGCGATCCGGTTCGGCTATCAGACAGGGAGTGGCATCGATTACCGGCTGATCACGTCGGCATTTGTGCACGGCGGCTGGATCCACTTGATCGGCAACATGCTGTTTCTCGCCGGCTCGGCACTCGAGGACCGCTGGGGCCGCGCCCGGTATATGACGTTCTATGTGGCAGCGGCGGCGCCGATCGGCGACCGATCGCCGCCACGGGCCACGTTCGAGCAGCGCTACGGGCACCGGCGCTCCGAACCCACGAGGCGAAAACGTCGCTCGCGTTGTCATCGACCGTCGTGCTCGGCCTCGCCGGGAAAGCCAAGCGCGCCCGCGAGGCACTCGCCAGTCGGCCAGCGTAACCGCCCGTGCAGTTCGTGCGCGCAACGCGCAGCGGCATTGCGGTTATCATATCCCAGCACATCCGGACACGCCGGCATGTGTCGCGCATGTGTAGCTCCCGTCGGTTGGCTTGACTTTCTCGACGGTCGCGCAACGATGCGAGAAACCAACGGCGGGAGTTGTTTCGCATGGCACGCAAGCCGGATCTCGTCCTCCGCAACGGCACGATCGTCAACGGCAGCGGAGGGGCGCCGTTTCGCGCCGACGTGGCGGTCGCCGACGGCGTGATCACCGAGATCGGGAACGTCGTGGTTCCTGGCAGCGAAGAAATCGACGCCGAGGGCCTGCTCGTCACTCCCGGGTTCATCGACATCCACACACACTACGATGGTCAGGTCACGTGGGACTCGCGGCTCACGCCGTCGTCGCTGCACGGCGTGACGACCGCGGTGATGGGCAACTGCGGTGTCGGGTTCGCCCCGGTGCGCGGGGGCCACCACGACCTGTTGATCGAGTTGATGGAAGGCGTCGAGGATATTCCCGGCGCCGCGTTGCACGAAGGGCTGCCATGGTCGTGGTCGAGCTTCCCCGAGTACCTCGATGCGATCGAGCGGACACCGCACGACATCGACGTGTGCGCCCAGATCCCGCACGGCGCGCTGCGCGTGTACGTGATGGGGGACCGCGGCGCGCGCGGCGAGGTCGCGAGCGACGGCGAGATCGCGACGATGCGCTACGTGGTGGCGCAGGCGCTCGCCGCCGGCGCGCTCGGCTTCACGTCATCGCGCACGGTGCAGCACCGCACCAGCACCGGCGCGCCCACCCCGACGCTCAACGCCGCCGAGGCGGAGCTGCGCGGGATCTCGGCCGCGCTGCGCCAGGCCGGCGCAGGGGTGTTCGAGATGATCTCCGACTTCGACGACGTCGATGGTGAATTCGACCTGTTCTGTCGCATGGTCGAAGACGCCCGGCGGCCGATGACGATCTCGCTCGCGCAGCACGACGGTGCCCCCGACGACTGGAAGCGGATCCTGGGGCGGATCGAGGCCGCGGTCGCGCGCGGGCTGCCGATCAAGGGCCAGGTCGCCGCACGGCCGATCGGCCTACTGCTCGGGCTCGAGTGCTCGCTGAACCCGTTCGTCACGTGTCCGAGCTACCGCGCGATCGCGAAGCTGGCGCTGGCCGAGCGGGTCCGCGAGTTGCGCCGTCCGGAGCTGCGGCAGCGGATCCTGAGCGAGACCGCCGACGCCACGGCCCGCTCGACCGTGCGCTACATCGCGCGCGCGTATCACAAGCTGTTCCGGCTCGGTGATCCGCCGGATTACGAGCCCGATCCGAGCCACAGCGTCGCGGCCCAGGCCGAGCGCGAGCGGCGCCCACCGGCGGAGCTGGCGTACGACCTGCTACTCGAGAGCGACGGCCGCGAGATCCTGTACTTTCCACTCCACAACTACAGCGAGCTGACGCTCGACGTCGTGCGCCAGATGATGGCGCACAAAGACACGCTGGCGGGGCTCGGCGACGGCGGCGCGCACGTCGGGACGATCTGCGACGCCAGCTTCACGACCTACGCGCTGACCCACTGGGGCCGCGATCGACCGCACGGCAGGTTCTCGCTGCCCTGGCTGATCAAGCGCCAGACCCAAGACACCGCGGCGGCGGTGGGCCTGTTCGATCGTGGGCGGGTCCAGCCTGGCATGAAGGCGGACCTCAACGTCATCGACTTCGCGCGGCTGCGGCTGCGCCGGCCGTACATCGTTCACGATCTGCCGGCGCGTGGCCGGCGGCTGATGCAGAAGGCCGAAGGCTACGTCGCCACCATCGTCAACGGCGTCGTCACCTACCGCGAGGGGGAGCCGACCGGTGCGCTCCCCGGCAAGCTGGTCCGCGGTGCCCAACCCAGGAGATCCGTATGATGATCAATCCCGACGCCCCCGCGTCGCCTGCGCCGACCGCCCCCCTCGAGCCGCTGGAGACCCACGCGGAGTGGCGCGCGCGCGACATTGCCAATCGCGATCTGTGGACCTACCGGCTGACCGAAGCCGATGTCGGCGAGCTCGAGGCGGCCCTGGCCCACGCCAAGGCGCTCCGCGCCGACGTCCTCGACATCACGCGCGACGACTTTCCGTTGCCGACCCTGGCCGCCACGATCAGCCAGTTCGAGACCGAGCTGATCGACGGTCGCGGCTTTCAGTTGATCAGCGGCTTGCCGGCCGAGCGCTACACCGACGCCGACGCCAGCGCGATCTACTGGGGCATCGGCACGCACCTCGGCAATCCATGGCCGCAGAACAAGCACGGCCATCTGCTCGGCGACGTCACCGATCAGGGACGCAAGCCCAATGATCCGACCGCGCGGGGTAACGAGCTCGGCCCGATCGCGCTGGCCTACCACTCGGACGGCTCGGATCTGGTCGGCCTCATGTGCCTGCGCAAGGCGCTGTCGGGCGGCCTCAGCACGGTCGCCAATGCGGTGCTCGCGCACAACGAGATGGTGCGCACGCGGCCGGACCTGGCCGCGGTGCTCTATCAGCCCATGATCTACGACTATCGCGGAGAGCAGGAGCCTGGCACCTCACCGACCTACGAGATGCCGATCTTCACCCGTCACCGGGCCGGCCCGGGCGAGCGGCTATTCGTGCGCTACATCCGCAAGTACATCGACTCGGCTCGCCGGCACCCCGGGGTCCCGGCCGTCACGCCGATGCAGCGCGAGGCGTTCGACCTGCTGGACCAGATGTGCCTCGATCCCGACTTCAACGTGCGCATGGATCTGCAGCCCGGTGACATGCAGTTCATCAATAACTATCATGTATTGCATGGCAGGACGGCCTTCGAAGACCACCCCGATCCGGGCCGCAAGCGGTTCTTGAAGCGGCTGTGGCTCCAGACTCGCAAGCTCACCGACCGGCCACGCCACTTCCAGCTCGGTGGATCGGCCAAGGGGTGGTGGGCGCGTCAGCGGACCAAGGCGTCGTGAGCCGCGGATCGGCGCAGTCTGCGACGCTGTGACCTGCGACGATTGCTTATGCCCAGCGCGACTCGATGGCTCGGCGCCCGATATTGTCGACGCGCCGCGTCGAATTTACTTCTACAACACGGGGAGGAAACACATGGTCCGTTAGCGTGGGCTCATGGCGCGCTGGATCAAGACCTGGAATCCCGAGGACCCTGCATTCTGGGCGGCGACCGGCCGGCGGATCGCCCGACGCAACCTGATCTGGTCGATCCTGGCCGAGAACGTCGGGTTCTCGATCTGGCTGATCTGGAGCGTGACGGCCGCGCGGCTCAACAGCGTCGGCTTCACGTACACGACCGATCAGCTGTTCACGCTGGTCTCGGTGCCTGGGCTCGTCGGGGCGCTCATCCGGTTTCCGTATACCTTCGCCGTGCCGAAGTTCGGCGGGCGCAACTGGACGATCGTGAGCGCGCTGTTGCTGCTGATCCCGACGGTGGGCCTCGTGGTGCTGGTCCAGCGCCCCGACACGCCGTTCTGGCTGATGGCGGTGGTCGCGGCGAGCGCCGGGCTCGGCGGCGGCAACTTCGCCTCGAGCATGGCCAACATCTCGTTCTTCTTTCCGGACCGCGAGAAGGGCTGGGCGCTCGGCCTCAACGCGGCCGGGGGCAACATCGGCGTCAGCACCGTGCAGCTGCTGGTGCCGCTCATCATCGTCGCAGGCGGCGGCCTCCATCTCGAGCGCGCGGGCTTGATGTGGATTCCGCTCGCGCTGGTCGCCGCGATCTGCGCGGCGCTGTTCATGGACAACCTGTCGACCGCAAAGTCCACCTTCGTCGACCAGCTGGCGGTCGCCCGTGAAAAGCACACCTGGGTGATGGCGTTTCTCTACATCGGCACGTTCGGATCGTTCGTCGGCTATTCCGCGGCATTTCCGCTGCTGCTGAAGATCCAGTTCCCCGAGGTCACGACGAACCTGGCGTTCCTCGGCCCGCTGGTCGGATCCTTGGTGCGACCGTTCGGCGGTCGACTCGCTGATCGCGTGGGCGGCGCGCGGGTGACACTCTACAACTTCGCCGTCATGGCGCTCGCCACGGTCGGCGTGATCATCTTCGTGAGCATGCACAGCCTGCCGGGCTTCCTGGCCTGCTTCCTGGCGCTGTTCGTCGCCGCGGGGATCGGCAACGGCTCGACCTTCCGCATGATCCCGGCGATCTTCCGCGCGCTCCACCGCAGCAGTCGCGTCGGGCACCTGGTCGACAGCAATGCGGCCCCGGCCCCCGAGCCCGAGGACGGGCAGGTCATCGCCCGCCGCCAGGCCGCCGCGGTGATCGGCATCTGCTCGGCGCTCGGCGCCCTGGGCGCGTTCTTCATTCCGCAGATCCTCGGCCGATCGATCAAGGCGACCGGCGGACCGGCGACCGCCTTTGCCGTGTTCGTCGTCGGCTACGCGGTCTGCGTTGCCGTCACCTGGTGGCACTACCGCCGCGCGGGGCTGCTGGGCGACGTCTAGAACTGCGTGCGACCGCGGCACATCCTGTGCGCGTTCACGTGCCGGCCTTCTCGATGCGAATGCAGCGTTCGATCGATCGGATGTCGTAGTTGAAGTCGCTCAAGAAGTTCATCCCGAGAAGCCCGTCGATATCATCGTAGCCGAGGTCGAATACGTTGACCGGGAAGCGCGACAGGGTGAAGCCGAGCACGGTGAGCTCCGCCACGCGAAGATAGTAGCCATCCTCGGCGCCGATCGCCGTGCGTACTCTCGAGCGCAAGATGGCGTCGCGGGCGCTGTACCCGATCGAATCGGCGAGCTCCGGGGTCAGGGTCGTCACGGCAGCACCGGTGTCGAGTACCCAGTGCCCTGGAACCGTTCCGAGAGGTCCGGTCACGAGCGCCTCGACGATGATCAGATCACCCGCGGTAACGAATGATGTCTCGAGTCTCGTCATCGAGGATCACGGAGGGGCGTACGAACGGTCGAACGGCAAGGCGGCCGGTGAAGTAGCGACCGATGAGCTTGTAGTGATCCCACCAGGAACGTGCCTGGTCGAATGCTTCGCGCTTCGTCTTGCTATGACCAACGACGCGAGCCGTTCGAAAATCAAAGACACGCGGATGATCGTAGTCGATATCGACTACGCACACCCATTCGTTGGGATACTGCTCGCAAATCTCGGCCCAGGTCAACCGCCCGGTGATCGTCGGTGCGATCTGTTCTGCTGCGCTCACCCTGTCATCTTCGACGTCTTCGCTTCGATGTCAAGTTTCTCTCACTCGGCTTCGATCGTCGTCGGAGATCACTAAGCGACGGCGCAGCGTCGCAATGCTAGCCGCGCTCATGCTGCATCCTGCAGCTAGATGACCGACCGAGCTAGAACTGCGCTTGCTCGGTGCTGCCCTCGAGCGCGAGGGTCGAGGCGTGGCCCGACGAGATCGCCTCGGTGACCTGGTCGAAGTAGCCGGTGCCGACCTCGCGCTGGTGGCGAGTCGCGGTGTAGCCGACGATCTCCGACGCAAACTCGGCTTGCTGGAGCTCGGAGTACGCCGCCATGCCGCCCGTCTTGTACTTGCGGGCCAGCTCGAACATGCCGTGGTTCAGGGCGTGGAAGCCGGCGAGCGTCACGAACTGGAACTTGTAGCCCATCGCGCCGAGCTCGCGCTGGAACTTGGCGATCGTCGCGTCGTCGAGGTGCTTCTTCCAGTTGAACGACGGCGAGCAGTTGTAGGCGAGCAGCTTGTTGGGGAACTGGCGATGCATCGCCTCGGCGAACTGCTTGGCTTGCGACAGGTTCGGCGTCGACGTCTCGCACCACACCAGGTCGGCGTACGGCGCGTAGGCCAGGCCGCGGGCGATCGCGGTCTCGATGCCGCTCATCAGCTTGTAGAACCCCTCCGGCGTGCGCTCACCCTTGACGATGAACGGCCGATCGCGCTCGTCGATGTCGCTGGTGATGAGCTTGGCGCTGTCGGCATCGGTGCGCGCCACCAGGACCGTGGACACGCCGCTGACGTCGGCGGCGAGCCGGGCCGCGGTCAGCGTGCGGATGAAGTGCGCGGTCGGGACCAGCACCTTGCCGCCCATGTGCCCGCACTTCTTCTCGCTGGCCAGCTGGTCCTCGAAGTGAACGCCGGCGGCGCCCGCGTCGATCATCGCCTTCATCAGCTCGAACGCGTTGAGCGGGCCGCCGAATCCCGCCTCGGCGTCGGCGACGATCGGCGCCATCCAGTGGCGCTCGTGCTTGCCCTCGGCGTGGTCGATCTGATCGGCGCGCAGCAACGCGGCGTTGACCTTGCGCACCACGTTCGGCACGCTGTCGACCGGGTACAGGCTCTGGTCGGGATACATCTGACCCGCCGTGTTGGCGTCTGCCGCGACTTGCCAGCCCGAGAGATAGATCGCCTTCAGCCCGGCACGGACCTGCTGTACCGCCATGTTGCCGGTCAGCGCGCCAAGCGCCGCCACGTAGTCTTCCGTATGGAGCAGCTCCCACAGCCGGCGGGCGCCGAGCTTGGCGATCGTGTGCTCGACCGCCACGCTGCCGCGTAGCCGCTCGACGTCGGCCTTGCTGAACGCGCGCTTGATACCTTCGAACCGGGTGTCGTGGAGGGCGGAGCTATCGGAAGAATGAGCACTAGTCATGACGGTCTCCTGCAGGTGATCTGATCTCGTTGGCGTACCCAACTGGGATAGCTGTCAATCACCGACGCCGTCAACGAATCTTCAATAAGTTACTAGTTGATGAAGTTTGCGCTTGTCAATGACACGGTGTCGCGTGGTAAATTTTGTCAATGACACGCGCAGAGCAAGGTCCCTCGACGGATCGCGTCAGCGAGCCGCTCCGGCTGGGAGCCAAGGTTCGTGCATTGCGGCGGCGCGAAAACCTCACCCAAGTGCAGCTCGCAAGCCAGCTGGGCATCTCGGCGAGCTACCTGAACCTCATCGAGGCGAACCGGCGGCCGCTGCCGTCGAATCTGCTGATCAAGCTCGCGCAGCTGTTCGGGCTCGACGTCGGCGCGTTCGCCACCGATGACGACGGCCGCATGGTCGCCGATCTGACCGAGGCATTCGCCGATCCGGTCCTCGAGGAATACGATCTGACCTCGGTCGACGTCCGCGAGCTCGCGGCCGCCAGCCCCGAAGCCGCGCGCGCGGTGCTCGGCCTGTACCGCGCCTACCAGGCGGCGCGCGCCACCGCCGACGATCTGTCCTCGCAGCTGCGCGACGGCGAGGCGCTGCCCGGCCCCGATGGCGCCCGCACCTCCCACGTGCCGAGCGAGGAGGTCAGCGACTACGTCCAGCGGTCGTCGAATCACTTCCCGCTGCTCGAGACCGCCGCCGAGGAGCTCGCCGCGCGCGCCAAGCTGACCAGCGACGACCTCAACGCCGGCATGGTCCGCTACCTCGAGCGAGACCTCGGTGTCTCGGTGCAGATCGTCCACTGGGAGGCGCTGCCCGGCGTCCTGCGCCGCTACGACCCCGAGCGCAAGACCCTCACGCTGTCGGAGCTGCTGCCGACGCGGAGCCGGACCTTTCAGCTCGCGCATCAGATCGCGATCATCACGCTGGGCGACCTGCTCGAGCGCCACGCCATCGAGGGCCGCTTCGTGTCGCCCGAGGCGCGCGTCCTGGCCAAGGTCGCGCTGGCCAACTACTTCGCGGGCGCGGTGCTGATGCCCTACACCGCGTTTCACCAGGCGGCGCTCGCCGAGCGCTACGACATCGACGTGCTCGGCCGGCGGTTCCGCGTCGGCTTCGAGCAGGTCTGCCACCGGCTCACCACCCTGCGTCGCCCGGGCGCCGAGGGCGTGCCGTTCCACATGATCCGGCTCGACGTCGCCGGCAACATCTCCAAGCGGTTCTCCGCCTCCGGTATCCGGTTCGCGCGGTTCAGCGGTGTGTGCCCGCGGTGGAACGTGTTCAGCGCGTTCCTGACCCCGGGGATGATCCGGATCCAGGTCTCGCGGATGCCCGATGGCGTCGCCTACTTCTGCATCGCCCGTACGATCCAGAAAGACGCTGGCGGCTACCACGCCCAGCAGCCGGTGCAGTCGATCGGCCTGGGCTGCCAGATCGAGTTCGCGCGCCAGCTCGTCTATTCCGACGGCGTCAACCTCGACAGCCGCGACACGCTGCTGCCGGTCGGCATCACCTGCCGGCTGTGCGAGCGCACCCACTGCGAGCAACGCGCGGTGCCGTCGCTGAAGGTGCCGCTGCACGTCGACGAGAACCTGCGTGGCCTGTCGATGTACACGATGGCCGAGCGGTAGGCGCCGGTGCCGATCTGCGAGCGGTTGCGACGGTCGTGATGCGATGGCCGGAGCCCAGGAGATTGCGGTACGGTGCCGCGCATGGCGGAGCTCGACAATCTCGCTATCACGGGCTTTCGATGGGGGCAGATCATCGATGCCAAGGGCCGCATCTTCAAGGACGCACGGCTGTTCCCGGGGGGCGTCGAGGCGTGGGACTGGAGCAAGACCGGCACCCGTCACGAGCCGGGCGTTCAAGCGGCCGACTTCGCCGATCTCCTCGCGACCAAGCCCGACGTCGTGATCCTGTCACGCGGCGTCGACCTCGTGCTGCTGGTGTCGGAGCCGGTCATCAGCTTTGCGCAGCTCCACGTGGCCACGGTGCTGGTGCTGCAGAGTCAGCAGGCAGTCACGGAGTACAACCGGCGGATCAAGAGCGAGCATGTCGTCGCGCTGATCCACAGTACGTGCTAGTCTAGTCGGGGGCGAGATCCCGCTCGCCCCGAATCTCGACGACATAACCTGGCGCACGCACGAAACTCTGGTGGCTCACGCGTCATCCTTGGCGCACCTGCCCACGAGGCATGCCGTGGACCTCGGGAGATCCACCGGTGGCCTGTGGACAGTGGCAATCAGCTGGCAGCTGAATCGCCTGATTCAGAGGCGCAACTCGACAGCGTTGTCGCCACTGCCCACAGCCCGCTGCCCTGCGCGGG
>Ga0307509_10000607_pt1 | contig 60930 bp, 75 predicted proteins | sample 10_EM_MG_FD_202245 | JGI IMG/M metagenome (GOLD analysis project Ga0307509, IMG submission 202245) | Populus trichocarpa ectomycorrhiza microbial communities from riparian zone in the Pacific Northwest, United States - 10_EM | ecosystem: Host-associated > Plants > Roots > Unclassified | place...
AAGTGAGACCTTGGGTCAAAGGCGGGGGTGAAGATGAAGCCCAACCACTTCAGGCGGGATTGTGGATAGAAGAGCTGACCCTCTAGCTGCACCGGGAGGGAGCACGGCGGCTCATTGCTCCTGGTGGTCTTCCAGTAGATCAGTTCAGTTTTTGGAACGGAGAAGGAGATGTTTATTGGCGAGGCCTTCCTCTTGAGTGCGGAGAAGGACCTCTGAAGGAGGCGAACGTTGGTTCTGTTGGAGGGTGAGGCCACTGTAACAGCCAAGTCATCGACATAGGAGATAATAAGAGACCTGGGGATCTCCAGGTGGAGGGAGGAGACCTATATGACGAATAGAAGCGGGGAGATAGGGGATCCCTGAGGGACCCGACCGAGACAGGAGTGAAGAGGCGCGGGGACCCTTGGAATGTCAGGTGGCAAGTGCGATCTCTGAGGAAGGAGCCGACCCACTGGACCAGGTACAGGCTGACCCCCTTCCTGTGGAGGAGAGAAAGGAGTGAGGGAGACTCCACATTGTCAAAGCCTCCCTTCACATCAAGGAAGAGAGTGGAGACTTTGTTTCGGAGGCGGTGGAAGGACTGAACATTGTGTTGTAGGCCAAGGGCGGCATCGGCGGTGGATCTCCCCAGGAGGGACCCGCACTGAAGGGGATGGATGAGGAAGGATATCGCCGCTTAGGCTGAAAGGCGGAAAGCTACCACTCTCTCAAGGATCTTCGAGAGCGTACGGAGGAGGACGATAACCCTAAAGGAGGAGGGTGAGTCGTATGATGGTTTACCCGGCTTGTCGAGGACAATACCAAGTCCTTTTTTGAGGGAGGGAGGGTGAAAACCTTGGGACAACAGGGGGTCCAGGAGGGAAGGAAGAAGGGAGGGCTTGATGCGGTGTACAGGCTTCCACACAGAGTACGGGATGTGGTCTGGTCCAGTAGCGGAGGCGTTCCAGGACTTAGAGAGGGTCCTGGATATTTCTTCACAGGTGAGGGGGGTATTGTCCTCGTAACGGGTGAGGCGGAGGAGGGGGGGAGGTGGGGGTTTGGAGGGGAAGAAGTGGTCAAGGAGGGTTTCTGCTATCTCAGCTGGGTCGGAGGCCCCCGGTAAGTCCGGGAACCTTTGTGGTGGGCGGCCGCCCAAATCTCTTGGCCGTCCAGAGGGAGCGCGGAGTGGCCGAGGATATGAAGTCCGACCAGTGTCCTTTCTTGGCCAAGGCAATGGCCTTAAAGTATGTTTTTCTCGAGCTTTTCACCTTGCTCCAGTTGAGGGGGGATGCTTCGAGGCGCGATATCCTTGCAAACTTGTGATATTCCCTCCTTAGAGACGATAGACGAGGGGACCACCATGGCTTCGAGCGGGGGCATGGGCGCTTGCTCGGGGCGTGGGAGGTTAGGAGGGAGGTGAGGCGGGTAGAGGAGATGTCGAACCATCTGCTCAGGGAGTTAGGCGCGGGTTTCGGTGGGCAGGGTACTGTGGTGAAGGATTCCAGTGCTTTACCTACTGCATCTATGTCAAGGAGGGCCCAATGTGGAGTAGGAGGGGGCAGCATAATCGCTGGAGGTTTCAGTGTTATCACACATGGAACGTGGTCTGAACCAGTGGAGGGGAGAGGGGTGTCCCATGAGGAGACGAGGGGGGAGAGGGGGGTGTTCGCGAAGGACAGGTCCAAGACAGAGGGTCGCGAAATAGTGTCAAAAGGGAACCGAGTATACACCCCGGGGGTGTTGAGAAGATGGTACGGCACGTCAAATGCGGCATCAAAGTAGCGTGTGGAGATGATAAATTCCCTTTCAGATAGGGAGCGGCAGGGATCCGCTAATGGATGGTGGAGGTTACAATCACCCAATACAAGATGAGGATGGGAAAGAAATGAAAAAACCCGCTCTGGCAATATGGAGCGGTAGGGAGGACGATTTGTACGAAGAAGGTATACCGAGGTAACCCTGAGGGAACGGTGGGGGGATCCAAATAGACCTTCCGGAGAAAAAACATCAACTGAAAGCATCTCCGAGGAGTAGTGAAAAATGGCTGAGCAGGACAAGTGCTGGTTCAAGGTGCGCGAAACATAAATGGCAACCCGTGGGCGGCCAGGAGGGGGGGGGGCGAAGGAGATAAACCCCGGGAAGGTCGGTAGAACCGAACGTCTGGAGGGGCGGTCTTGAATAGCGACAAGCAAGGGAGGGTCAGGCAGCATGGTAAAGCTGTGAAAAAGTGAAAGAAAAACATCCCAGCTCTCAAGGCAGTTATGTTGAACGATTGGAAAGGACGGGAAGACAGCACTGCTGTCGGTGTAACGAGTGAAAAAATTCTCCATTAGTGGGCAGAGCCCTCAGTGGAGTCGCAGTCTAGAGATTCATCACCGCTCTCTCTTGGGGCGAGATCGGTGATGGTGATGGTCCGTTGGGCTCTCTGCCTAGGTGGAGGAGCATCGCGGGGGAGTACAGGGGCACTGAAGTTACTTCCGAAAGGTTTTCCTGCTTTATAGAGTACCCAAGGCTACTCCACTGTTCTCTAGGCTTTGCCCTAGGTTAACCAGCTCTTTGTATACCAAGTATACGGGACCATACCACCTCTTGTTACCACTTGGTATACCATTTGGGCTAAGGTGATAGTCATTATAGCTACCTATCATAGCGTCATTACACCTAGTTAGCTTTTTACCTTAATAAACAAGTTCAAACCGCAATCACAAAAGAAAAATAAAATAAAGAAAAAATTACAGTACTTGTTAAGGCTCTTCACACAACTATCTATATACTCTCTTACACTATACTTTCAATATAAAACCTTTACCTTTACCTCTTACTTGAATGCAAGCAAGTTAGCTCTTAGCGTCAGAGCAACCACCACCTTGTAAGACAAGGACGCTCCCCACCACTCACCAATAAGGTATTGGTGTGAGATACAATAGAGTATAAGATTGTCTAAATATGAGCAATGACTATAAGATAGTCTAAACAAGAACGACGACTATAAGATGGTCTAAGTACGAACGAGAACTACAAGATAGTTTAATAATCTCACAGCAGCGATTGGTTACCTATTGCACAAATAACCACCACCGGGTACGATTAATACAAAATATCATTTGCAGAATATATAAGGGGAGTATGGGTAACTACCAAATATGGCGTTGTACATAAATGGTCCCTCAAGCACCTAGGAGTCTACCTTAGCCTACAGGTAGTAGGGTAGTATTCCGAGAGGTACTTATGTAGTCCTAGGAGACCAGGGTGCTTTTGTACAATTACCTTAGCAGCCAGGCGGAACATTCTCCTCTTAATTTGTAGCTTACTATGAGTTGCCAGTGGACTCTAGAGGTATGAGTCTTATCACAGTAGAGTATGTCCCGAGAGGTTGGCTATGGGTAGCTCCCATTTAACCAACTATCAGTTACATCCCACTGGTGGAGCTGGCATGTCTGATTATCCTCTTGAGTAGTCGCATAGATTAAATGATGGACTGCATAGATTGTATAGATGAAACTACCACTGGGCCAGTGAGTCCACCATCTAGGTATAGACTCTGGTTGTTGTCATAACAGTTAGCCACTGACATGACTTCGATAGGAAGAGTTTTTCCACATGCAGTTGTATTGGAGATACATTGCAGAAACTCATATCCTATTGACAGAGTTAAGCGTACCCAAGCTGATCTGATACTTCCGGCAGGATAAATCCTGATGGAGAGTAGACCTCGGACAGCCCTGACCAGGACATGGTGCTCACACAAGGTCAGAGTTGTGGTGAATATCAAAGGCTTAAATGATATCTACTTAAGTTTAAGCGTTTGGCATTCTACTTTGATAATCAACTTTCCTCAAGAGAACTTATTAAGTGAAGCTTTCAGCTTAACAATATTAAGTTTTACTGTTTTGATTCTTCTGAATTATTTATCTTATCTTTATCTTCTACTTTTAGTCTTCTGTGCGGTGGCAACCTTAGAGTTCATCTCTCTATATAGTGCCCCTGTTACACTTTCAACTTGTTAATCAATTTTGCTAAAATTATTGGAAAGATAGAAGATATCAAAATAGTGATAATATATCTGATCTTAGTATAAAAGTTGTCATTTGTAATTTCTTCCAATACCCAGAATCTAGTTAAGATATTATTGGGATTTTGGAAATCAAAAACATGCATATTGTGTCAAACAGAGCTGTTAAAAGTCTGTATTTTGACAAAACTATTCCGAGTTAGTAAATTGGATGTTTCAACTTCAAGTTGGAATAGGGATCAAAAGAATCAAAGATGGGAATGCAATATTTAGATGCAATCATAATATTGTTTCTTCCAGGTATAGAAATTATCATATGTCTTCACTTTTGCAACTTGGAGAAGACTATTTTAATATTTGAATGATTTGGAAGGAGGCATAGTGTCACAAATCGTGACTAAGCAAAGCAGATTTCACATGACTAATAGTTATTAGTCATAAGGTATGTTTTATGTTTTTACACTATGCAGTCAGTTGACTCATAGCTCTCACATGACTGGCACTTACGTGTCATCATTATGTTATGATTAGTGGATGTTTCTATGACTCACGATTGTGAGCCATAATGATGTAATGACTTTTGCGCGTGACTCACATTATGAGTCACGAGTTTCACTCAGGTGACGCGCTTTGCGCACCAGCCCTGTTTTATGTTTCACGATTGGTTTAAGGAATATTGCGTCGTGACTCGTAGGAGTTATCTGATGGATTTCAGGTATGACTCGTTATGAGTCATAGGACCGCGTGACTCGAGTTATGAGTCACCAGGGTTAGGGTTGTTGGTGTGAAGAGTCAATAGCAGGAGGAGACTCAGTCACAATAGTTAGGGCCGCAGTTACTCTAGAATGGCCGCGGTTACTCTAGTCGGTGGCCGCAGTTACTCTAGTCGGTCTTCTCAAGTGTTTGGACTAGTCGTTCCTCCTCCCATCCTCCTTCCTCCACCCTCTTGGTCTTCGTCCCATTGCTCGGTTACAGCTACTCCTACTCCCCCTCTTCCCACTTCCTCAGCTGGCATCTTACTGCTCCCCTCCTGCAGTCGATCTTCGGTCGCTATACAAAAACCCGCCTTGGTTACGCCCGTCCTCTTGGCCGTTGCTAACGCCATTTTGGCACTCCCACTGGGGACCCCACATTAGAGTCTCCTCCATCCATTTTCCCATCCTGCCATCGGGCACCGCTTCGTTCCCCGGCACCGCTCCGGCGTGCAGGTCCACACTCTCACTTCCTAGCTCAGGCTGATACATGTCACTTATCAGACGTGATTTTCCTTTGTCAGGGGATCATACATTTCCTTTGTTCACCTTTATGGTTTTTGTAGATGTCGCTAAGGGTTCTCCTCTCCTTCCTGCTTGCTTCTTTCCTTTCTACTTCCTTCGTATGTACGAGTATGTTCGTGGGATTTGGTTGGGCAATGGGTGAGATGTGCGGTTAGTCTCATACCAGAGGGACTTGGGGGTTTGGATGTTTCCTGGGGTGAGGAGGGTACGGTTTTTGTTGGCCATAGCGTTAAAGCTGAATGCTGTCTTTGAACCTTAAACAAATGCATATGATTCAAAAAAAAAAAAAAAAAGAAAACTGGTCACAATTGTTAGAGCTCTTCAGGCAACCATCTAAGTACTTTCTTATAGTATACTCTTGTAACGGGGGCATCCTATAGAGAGGGGAACTCTAAGGTTGCGACCGCACCAAAACTCAAAGTAGAAGATAAAGATAGAGTAAATAATTCACGAAGAATCAAAACGGTTAAACTTAATATCGTTAAGCTGAAAGCTGTACTCAATAAGTTCTCTCGAGGAAAGTTGGTTATCGAAGTAGAATGCCAAACGCTTAAACTTAAGTAGATATCAGGTTTAAGCCTTTGACATTCACCACTACTCCGACCTTGTGCGAGCCCCCTGTCCTGCGCAGGGCTTGTCCGAGGTCTACCCTCCATCAGGAATTATCCAGCTGGAAGTGTCGGACCAACTCGGGTACACTTAACTCCGTCAATAGGATATGAGTTTCTGCAATGCATCTCCAATACAACCGCAGGTGGAAAAACTCTTCCTATTGAAGTCATACCAGTGGCTAACTGTTATGACAACAAGCGAAGTCAATACCTAGGTGGTGGACTCACTGGCCCAGTTGTAGTTTCGTCTATACAAGCTATGCAGTCCATCATTTAATCTACGCGTCTATCCAATGTGATAAATGGACATGCATGCTCCGCCGGTGAGATGTAGCCGATGGCTGGCTAAGTGGGCGCTACCCATAGCCGGCCTTTCGGGACATACTCTACCGTGATAAGATTGATACCTCTAGAGTCCAATAACAACCCATAGTAATGCTACAAATCAAGGGGAGAAGGTCCGGGCTGGTTACTGAGATATTTGTCTGGAAAGCACCCTCGCCTTCTGAGACTACCTGAGCACCACTAGGAAGACTACCCTACAACCCGTAGGCTAGAATAGACTCCTAGATGCCCAACAGACCATATATGTGCGACCTCCACTTTGGCGGTTACCCATACTCCCCTTATATATCCTGCGAACAACATTCAGTCGGACGGACGGCGACGACTTATACGGTGTTATGGCAGCTGCTCCAATGACCTCTTTTTACTAGCAAACGAGCAACTACACAGCCGTCTGCCTATGACGTGCCGTCCCAACCCTGGGGCCAGAGGGGGGTGTTAGCTAAACCCGCCCAAGTTCAATAGCATGTTCGGGCCACCTTTGCACAGGCGTGGGGCTTCCCTGCGCAGATGCGTGTGCGCCCAAGAACATCTATGAGCCCATAGAATGTGAGGCAATCGACCTCTAAGTTCTAGGATGACTTTGCTGGTGAAGGTAGGGTAACTTGGACTCCACAGTAGGGTAACGGGGGTCCATTGGCATAAAGGTCAAATTCCCAAGGTAGGGTAACTTTGCCTTCTTATGCCTTTAACCGCTCCGGCAGTCCGCCCGTCAACACTAAACATTGTCTTGGCGGTCTGTGTAACGTTCCCATAAATTCCTTGACTTTATGCGAACTTACTCCCGAAAGGTTACCCTGCCTCGTAGAGTACCCAAGGCTGCTCTACTATGTCCTAGGCCTCTTTCTAGGTTAACCAGCTATTTGTATACTAAGTATACTAGACTATATCACCTCTGGTTGCCGCTTGGTATACCATTTGGGCTAAGGTGATAGTCATTGTAGCTACCTATCGTAGGGTCGTTACAACTCTTTACCGTTACCGTTATCTTCACCTTTACCTCTCGCTTGTATGCAAGCAACTGTAATGACACTACCATAGATAGCTACAATAACTACCACCTTAGCCCAAATTGTATACCGAGTGGTAACCCGAGGTGGTATGGTCTCATATACTAAATACACAAGTAGCTAGTTAACCTAGGACAAGGCTTAGGGGATAGTAGAATAGCCTTGGGCACTCAACTAGGCAGGGTAACCTTTCAGGAGAACGTTCGCATAAAGTCAAGAGAGTTATGGGAACGTTACACGGATCTCCGTGATGACTTTGGTGATCGACTGGAGGACTTCTGGAGCGGTTAAAGGCATAAGAGGATAAAGTTACCCTATCTTGGGAATTTGGTCCTTATGTCCATATATCTCAGTTACCCAACTGAAGTATCCAAGTTATCCTGCCTTCACCAGCAAAGTCATCCTAGAACTTAGAGGTTGATTGCCTCACATTGAACGGGCTCTTAGATGTTCATGGGCTCACACACATCTGCGCGGGGAGTCCCAACGCCTGAGTAAAGGTGGCCCAAACATGCTATTGAACTTGGGCGGGTTTTGTTAACACCCCCCTCTGGCCCCAGCATTGGGACGGCGCATCATAGGCAGACGGCTGTGTAGTTGCTTGTTTGCTAGTCAAAAGAGGTCATTGGAGCGGCTGCCGTAACACAGTATAGGTCGTCGCCGTCCATCCGACTGAATGTTGTTCGCAGGATAAATAAGGGGAGTATGAGTAACTGCCAAAATAGGGGTCACCCATTTATAGTCCCCCCGGCACCTAGAAGTCTATCTTAGCATACAGGTAGTAGGGTAGCCTTCCCAGTGGTACTAAGGTAGTCCAAGGAGGCCAGGGTGCTTTCGGGGCCCATAGCTTAGTGACCAGCCAGGACCTTCTCGCCTTAATTTGTAGCATTACTATGGGTTGTCAATGGACTCTAGAGGTATGAGTCTTATCACAGTAGAATATGTCCTGAGAGGCAGGCTATGGGCAGCGCCCACCTAGCCAACCATTTGCTACATCTCACCGGGGGAGCTTGCATGTCAAATTATCAGAGTGAATAGTCGCGTAGATTAAATGATGGACTTCATAGCTTGTATAGACGAAACTACCACTGGGCCAGTGAGTCCACCACCTAGGTATTGACTCTGGTTGTTGTCATAACAGTTAGCCACTGGCATGACTTCCATAGAAAGAGTTTTTCGAACTGCGGTTGTATTGGAGATGCATTGCAGAAACTCATATCCTATTGACGGAGTTAAGTGTACCCGAGTTGGTCCGATACTTCCCGCAGGATAATTCCTGATGGAAGGTAGCCCTCGGACAAGCCCTTGGCAGGACTGGGTGCTCGCACAAGGTCGGATTAGTGGTGAATGTCAAAGGCTTAAATCTGATATCTACTTAAGTTTAAGCGTTTGGCATTCTACTTCGATAACCAACTTTTCCTCAAGAGAACCTATTGAGCGAAGCCTTCAGCTTAACTATATTAAGTTTTACTGTTTGATTCTTTTCAATTATTTTACCTTATCTTTATCTTCTACTTTGAGTGTTTGGTGCGGTCCCAACCTTAAAGTTCACCTCTCTACAGGGTGCCTCTGTTACAGCAACCTAGCTCTTAGCGTTCGAGCAACCACGACCCTTGTAAGACAAGGTCCCTCACCATGTCTCCCTAATAAGACCTTGGTGTGAGATACGAAGACTATAAGATAGTGTAAGAACAAAAGACGAGATTATAAGTAATCTCGGAAAGAAGAACCCTCTCTCATTCTTGAACGAACAAGAACTATATGATAGTTCAAGATCCTCGCGTAAGTAATTTGTTACCTGTTGCATAAATAACCACCACCGGGTAGGATTGTTACACATGCACCAACCTTGGTCTAATAGACTCAAAAAAGAGAAGGAGTTGAAGTTACACTAGTATTGTTGATTGGTAGAAGAAGCCAGATGGAGGCAAAAGTGAAAAGCAAGCTTTTAGTATATCAACACTGGCCCCACAACCTAAAAAAACAACTTTCTGATATTAGGGTCAGGGTTGAAACATGCTATTGCTCCATAGCCCTTTGTTCACTTTCAGTGTACTGGAAGCTCTTATCTCGAGGAGGATATCTTTATCTTAATTATATTGTGTCTTCCTTTCTAAATTCTTCATAATATCAATTATATTCTAGTTGGAGCAGAGATAAAATTTTGGTGAAGATTGATGGAGGTGGCACGATTCATGTTCGGGTGTGTTTGACGGAGGAGATGTTGGAGTTGTATTTGCTATAGAGGTTGCTAGATACCGTTCACCTCTAGTAGGTAAAACTCTGCTCTTATATCTGACAGCCATATGTCTCCACATATGCCCTAATCATCCGTGCTTGACCTAGAATGTTCACCCGTCCACACTTCTGTATTCCTCCATACATCTCCGCGCTGCCCATCGGCCTGAGCTATTTCCGCTCCTATTGCAGTACTCTACTACTAGGATTATAATACCATCAAGGATGAGGCTGGAGATATTATCTCGGTTAAGATTAATATACTAGAAGTAGAGATAATCAATTCAATTATATTTATTCAGCTAGGCACCGCATCATACGGTAGGCAGCGCACCATAACTTATGTTGCGTAGGAGTTGAGTATTTTTATATTTAATTATACACACACCCAGCTACCCCAGATCCAGGATAATCCGATACCTGGAGGTCTCGAATGGGTCTTCGTAATTTCTGAATTTCCTTACACCCAATCCTAACTTGTTGTCCCCGATTACTCGCTGTTCCACATGGATTCTTCGGATGTTTGCTGCCCAGGATGGCTAGGTGTGAGTGTACTGCTCTTGCTTTGCCTGCTAGCAGAGTCGTGACAAGAAAGTAACCGGACACTAGCTGATGCATTATTTTACTACAAGTTTCTAGTAGGGATTCTGGGTTGTTGTAATATTTCCTCGGGTAGGAGATGGGCTAAGCTATAATAATGCTCTAATGCTATTGCAATCGTACCATAATCTTCCTTCGTTTCGGTAGATATTATTGTTGATGGTTGATTGTTGAGAGCGCAACACCACTACTACCCCCATGGCGCGGCCCGGCTAGTATGGCGCAATTGCATCTAACCAGGTCTCAAATCACGAATACTGCTGCCGAGTGGCTGTATTTCCTAGGAGCTTCCTACCGCCCCTAATTCACATACTAAATTTACCTACGTCGAGGAGCAGAAGCTGGATCTATTATCATAGAGGGCGCAGTAGAGGAAATGCACCGCTGCAGCACCGGTACGAATGGACACACCACTGTAGTGATCGAGGCCCTTGGTATTACCAGGTGTTTGCAGGCTGCACCATCACACCAGAGCTCTCACTACCATGAGCGCCTTCCTATTTGGATTGAAACGAGTGACACTTGGTGACTTCGAATGCGAGACCAGCATAGGGATCGTGGCCATAAAGTTAGAAGTTGGAAGTATTGTATGCGCTCGATCAGAAGGATGGAAAGTGCTGTTTCGAGTACCAGGGGCCAAAGGATTGTGCATGACTCTTAACTGTGGGACGAAATAATAGCAGGCTCTGTTCCAACATGTGCGACGGGAAAAGAAGTTCCGCCATAGTGCATAAGCATCTCATGACGTCCGTAATTGCAATGGCTGAATACTGATTTCAGACATAGCCTATGGATTAGGACTTCTTCTCTAGCTTGGCTGAGCCACCCAAACACTAACTTAGTGGTATCTTGGGTAAAATTGATGATATAGGGAGGTTAGGCACTGTGGAAAAAACTGAGTGTTTTATTTCCGTAAATCCTTAGTGAATTTTATGTCCTCAGCTGGTAGCTAAGTTTCAGTTATGTGGCTATAGAATTCTCGAAGTAGCTACAGGAGGTGAGATTTCTGGGGCTGGTATTCCTAACAAAATTATCCAAGGCATGGCAAGGTGGAAAATTTGGTCGTAGAATCAGCACTCCCTACCAACCCTACCACTGCGATACCAAAAAAAGAAAGAAATTAACTTAATATATAATAGAAATTAGTATTTGGTACGGTATCTATCAGCCTTAATATAGGAAGGAATTTACATGAGGGTGATCCCCTGTGGGGATGGCAGGCCTAAACAAGTGTTCTCAGTTGCCCGGTCTTTCTGTCTTTGGGGTAGGACGGGACGGACTACGCACAGGAAGGTGTTGGAAACTGTACTCACGGGTGTGCTCTCTTCTTGTATGTTGCTGTAGTTACAAGTGATACGTCATGACTACCTATGTCACCCCCTTTCCCTTCTCTGAATCTTAGCCTCTCTTCTGTCTTCCTTTTTCGTCTTGTTTCTTCTTTCTTTTACTTACTCAATTCTCTTCTTACTCAACAAGCAATATAAGTCTTTCGCTATCTTCGGTGACCACTCTCCTTTGAACCTGTGAAGCTTCTCGCTTCCACTCCTTCCGATCAGATAGCTCTCAACAGGGGGTTCCAGGATGTTGTTTACGACTCGTGCAAGGGATTATTCGACAACTTTTGTCTGACTATCTGAACGAGTGATATTTGGTGATTTCCAGGTGAGGGGCATCTCCTTCGTGTCCCTGGGAAGGAAAATTTGCCATGGCGATATCTAGGGTTCAGAGAATAGGTGGATCGGGAGTGGTCTCTCGGTTGTGTTTCATGGCTGCGAAGGAGAGTCTATCTTTGCGTATTCTCACATCTCATTTTCTCTAAAACGTCTCTATCTCAACTCGGTTACCCCAGGATCATGTTTCCAAGGTCCTGCTTCCAAGACTATTTGGATGAGCAGTCGGGTCTCTGCGATTGAGTTGTTCATTAGGCACACTACGAGTACGGCCCCAACTGTTTCTTATCCCGCTAGCTATGGCCTTTGGTAAGCTGAAGGGGAACCATAAAAAGCGTTAGGGTGATACTGTACTTACGCTTTAGGCAATACCTTTATAAGGTATCCTGTAGCCGGGGGGCTCCAGGCCCAATATACCAGATATTCCTGCCAGGACGCGTATTGAACCAATTAATATAGTTAGAGCATATGCTGGCTCGGGGGATATTAGGAGCCTTTTATGAGAGGGAAGTTACCCATTGATGGGAATTGCTGAGGGATAGCAGAAAGCCTTGGCGACCTCAATAAAAGGGTTCTTCCATAGGCTGACTTGCCCACTAGTTCGTGTGCTGCGCTCTCAGTGATTGCTATCTCTTTTAGCGGCAAGAGTTGGCGGGTGTGCCCCGTGGGGCCGCGGGGCTTAGCGGGGGCACTGGAATTAGCCCTTCCTACCGAATTTCCACCTTCGGTTCTGCCTTTTTAGCTTCAGCGATGCATTCCTAGTTCTCTATCATGGCTGTGATGGTAGCTTTTGTTGGATATAAGGCAATCGTTGGGATGGGGAGATACAGGTCGTGACGAGAGGATTTGGGGGCGGATATAACCACCTGGTTATCCATCATCCGATCCCGGGGACAGAAGCCATGGGCACCCCCCCCCCTAATTTTACACCAAAAATCCCTGGTTTTAAGCATTCACAACTTGTCTGAAACTCAGTATAGAATTAACGAAACCAACCCATAATGTAGGTAATTCCACAAACTTGCTGGGTAGAAATTATGAGAATTTTTCTACTCAGCTGTGACAGCCGAGAGACTGGAATCCAGATTGCATATTATCGCAATGTACCTTTTGTATGGGAAATTGGTATAAGATTATAGGTATCTTTTGCCTATTATTATTCTCTCTGGGATTGCACCATGGAAATTTAACTAACAGATCTTTCCACGCCCCTGCATGTTAAAGAGGCTCTTTCTTTCTTTTCTTTCTCGTGCTATATACAAACAGAGCTTACCCTTCATCGTAGAAAACCAGATCTTTCTTTTCCCGGGAATGTATCACCACCACTTCCTCCAATACAAAACAATCCACTACGATAAGTCTATAACGGTTGATCTTAGTTATAAAGCCCCAGTACCACGTCGAGGTGTCAACCACGCTGGGGTCCCACGAGCCATCCGCTGGTTAGCCAACCCGCGTTGGACGGATGATAGAAGGATCCATATCGCTTCATGGTCCTCTAAAGTATCCTTTCTGTCAGGCACCCTCCGTACGAGGTGTGTTACTGCGCTTCTTGGGCGACAGTAAATACTGCTCATGGGAGCCGGGACACTCCCTGCAGGCAGGCGCTCTGGCTGTCGTCACAGTCGCAGAGCTCCTCCGCAATAGTGATGCAAGCTCCATGGAGAGGAAAGAAGAGGATTTGGTGGGGAGGAGGTTGTGGTATTTATATGGAGTGCCAAGAAGTTTCTCTCTCTGGGGTTTTTGTGTGGAGAACGGATGTAAGGTTTAGGTCTCTAGTCAGGTAGGGCTCATGAAAGAGCTTTGATATTTTGGGGTATGGTACCGCGTGATATATGTTTTTTATTACCACTTAGGTGTAGGCTTATATTGAGCACCTTACAACCCTAGGCAATACCACCGATGTAAACAGCCAATGACCTACCCAACTGCTGTTCCCTCTGGACTCTGTGAGGCTTGCCGCAGCAGGTGTTCTCGTCAAGGACCCCATGGCGACTTTATCCCGGGAGTGCAGGTGCTAGGTGGCCACCTGGACTCTCTAGAATGGTGAAGCTCCACGGGATGCCCAAACGAGATCTAGCTTGCCTAGCATCAGGTCGTATGAGCTTCAAATGCAATGAGCGGTGGATGGGGAGGTTTAAATACACAACCGCATCATGTGCCACTTCCTACTCTCAGTCCACCGAGTTCAAGAGGTTTAGACTCAAGTCCACACTAATTGAGTATGATACTTCAAGTCCTAAAAAGTGGTCCCTTGAACAACGGTAGTGATCTCACCTTACCATACCGTCACTATCGCCCTGCCACTAAGCACATGAATTGACAGCCCCAATACCCATCCCACCAAGAGCGTCTCCCACTTTAACCCGTTTACGAACATTTCCCCAGCTGACCTCCGCGCTAGTACATACGCTCAACAACCCGTTAGATTCAGCCACCTCTCTCAGACCAGCGCCCCGGGGACATAAAACCCTGTCCGTCACTCCGATTTGTAGTACGAGTAATCCCCCGAGATTCCTCATCGTTCGTCTTAGGTGGGTTAACTTTAGAGATTAGCTGGCTGCTTTATGCTTCATTTATGAGCAATGCAGGTACACTAGGAATTCTTCCTTGAGCTACAGTACATTGAATCTGGTGTTTGATTCTTAATGGTTCTTTTTCTCCTTGGCGATGCCGGTTTGCATTAATTGTGGATCGCGCGCTGAGGGTTACCTGAATCATAGATGCTCACTCGGGAACCATTTGAGGGCGTCTTGGGATTTATCATAGGGCGGCTCCCGAGGAATTGCACGGGGGAGAAATTTCTTTGGTTGAAATCTGGTGGATATGGCGGTGGCGCGTCATGTGGAGGGGAGTGACTAAGGAAGGGTACAGAAGAGACCCACGGAGCCTGGGAGAGGTTACCGCTGATGTCCCCGCCCGCTATGAGTGTCACTTTACGCACAAAGGAACCTTCCGTTGGCTTTTAATGCCTCCGATTTCCCTTCATCGAAGGATGCGTCTATTTCTATCATACAATATATTAAACGTCCAGCAGAATCTGATATTATAAAATCGTTATCCTTCATTCACCTCAGGCGAAATTCCAAAAGACACCAGGATATGTATCTATTCCCGTAGTAATATGATGTGAAAATGCCTAGCTGGCGCAGTGGTTAACATGTCAAGAAACTAATAACCTCCTGTGCAAATTAGCAGGAGCCCAGGAGTTCGATTCCGCTCAAAACTGAGTTATTTATTATTGAACAATCCGTCACGTAGGGGATGTGGGCAGTCCTGCCCTACAGGAACTGGGAGACTGAAGACCTTAATTCCCCTTTCAATGGGAGTGTAGCGTAACTCAGACCTGCTGCGAGGTGGTAGAATCCGACTCTAGGCCGCACCCGTAAGGGTGAGGTCTGCGATCGGCGGGGTAGCAGAACAAAAAAACAAACAGTAATTAATTTTTTATTTTATTCTTTAAAAGAAGTTGCTTTGCTTCCTTTAGCTTAGGGGGGGGGGGAACTGCAAACCCTGAATGCTACTGTATATAGATTCTCTAGTATTAAGTTGACTGGATTGGTCTGCGAGGGTGGCTATTTACCACCAAACTGACCGTATTTCCTCTCCCCCAGACAGGAAGCAAGGCATGAATGGCTACTACTACTGGCAAAAGAGACAAGGTCAGTACAATACTGAAAACAGCATGGAGGTTCAACATCAGTACTAATTCTTGAGCTAAACACTACGACAGGAGAAATCATCACCAATTACAAAAATCCAAGTAAACGACCCTCCCCCCCGATCGCTCCAGAAACAAGGAGAGCCAGAACCACGATAACTTACGACTCCATAACTCCAAAGCAAAAACCCAGCCCAATCCCAAACCAGAAAGCATATACAAGTCAGACACAACCCAACCATCAACAAAAGCAACCCAAATTACAGTATAATATATACATTACAAAAATCCCAAACTTAATCCTCACAACCCCCCCCCCCCCTCCATATCTTTTACCCTAGACAAAAAACTTTTTTTTTCATTCTTTCTCGAAACATCCCTTAAACTTACACAACACCCCACCCCATCCACAACAAGCAAGCAAGATCCGACATATGATCATATCCGGTAACACGGCAACTTAACCCGGTAACGCACCCCTCCCCCCCCTTCCCAGCCGGCGAATCCAAAACCCTCCGACGGAAATACTGCATACATTCCCCACTATGATAAAACTGACAAGGGGGTGAGGGGGGTGATACCCTCTCCCTCTTCGTAACAATCCACCACGAAAATCGATAAAGCATGGCAAATATAAAATAAGAAAGAGAGAATGCATATCACAACCCCAGTGTGTGAGTCAAGTCATCCATTCACACCCGAATATGCCGTCATAATAAATCACTCGTGTATTTCGTCTATCTTTGTGCGGTTTGCTGTACCGTACTCGAGTACGTAATGTATCGTTTCATATTGTACCTATCGCACACCCGCCAAGTGCCGGACCGGATCGAACCGGTCCGAACCGAGCCGACAGGCTTGGGGGGGGAGGGGATTGGGTGCTGTTGCTGTGCTGAATGTATGTATCTATTATATGTATTATATGTATAAACCCTGAACGAGGGATTGATTGATTGTGCTGAATGGGGGAAAATATTTGGTATGATACGTATACTTGCGCCGGTTTGGTTCCTCCTGGAATCTTCTTTTCGGGTGGTTGTTTAGTGGTTGTGCTACTGGCTGGCGAGGCGGGGTGCTTTGAGTACATTGATAAAGTGGTGGATTTAGTGGATCGTTACTCGGATTCTGGAGGTGGGGTAGGGTGTGGGTATTAAAGAGGATAGTCTAAACTGTTGTAACTGTGCCTTGTTGTGGAGAAGGCCCACGTGATTTGTTACGTGTTCGCGAGTGATCTGGATGGACTGCCGGTGCGTGGATATGAAAGGAGGTGCTGGTGTTTGATCTAGATATTTTTCCCCTGGAGCCATTCCCCTCGTAACGCTTATTTCTCGCTATAATAATACAAAAAAGATGGATATCTTACCCTTCCCTACGACGTAACATCCACGCGCACGAATCAGCGATCACAAGCGATCACTCACACTGTAACGCATACTCTCTATCCCCACTCTGGTTTCGTCTCCTTCTCCGCCTCCCAAACCCCATTGATGTCCACCCCAGCGGCCTCCATCTTCCCCACAGTCCTTCTCGCAGCCTCGATAACTGGCCTATCCACCATGCGCCCATCAAGTCCCCAACTCCCTCTTCCCTCCACCTCCGCCACCCTCTCCGCGACCAATACCTTGACAGCTGCCCGAACCTGCTCCTCCCCCGGCAGGAACAGCCTCTGCACGACATCCACCTGTGAAGGATGTATGACCTGCTTCCCGTTAAACCCCATCCCTGCCCCGTCTAGACATTCCCGCTCGAGAGTCGCAACGTCCCGGTAGGACGTGCATACCAAGTCAATCGCGGACGGGATGTTGTATGCCCGCGCCGTCGTGGCGATCGTCTGTCTGGCCAGGAGGAATTCGATTAGCGAGGGGGTGCGGGTTATGGAGAGGTCTTTTGCAAAATCCTCCGCTGCAAATATTAGGCCTGAGAGGCGGGGTGTTGAGGCGCTTATTTGACGGATGTCGATTATTGAGCGGGCGGATTCTAGGAGAGCTTTTAGAAGTGTTAGTAAGTAGCAGTTAGAGAAAAAGAAAGAGGCGGCGGCGAAGGGATAGACCGAGGATTTTTATGGATGATTTGTTGGGGTGGTTTGAGTGGTCTAGGAAGTCTGATACAAATGTTCTGTCGAGCATCGTAGTGATTAGCGAGTTAGCGGGTGGGTGATATGAGGACGTGTGGGGGCAGGAACTGACAGATCTCCCGCACTTTCCACTTTCGGCACAATAATCGTATCTAAATTCTTTCCTTGCAACTGTTTCCCCTCTCATGATCAGTTACAAAAATCCTCAATTCCAGTCGAGCTCAAAGGATATACCACAACCCTCAAGTCCTCCAACGCAAGCCCCGTCTCAACAGCGTTAACCCTAACGCCAACTTCCTTCACCCCTCCCGGCCTCGGTAGATTTAAAGCGTCCTTGATTATGTGTCTGGCGGTAGGCTTCTGGGCGGCAGTTACGGCATCTTCAAGGTCGTATGTCTGTTTGCGCAGGAAGGGAAGAAAAAAAAGAAGAAAGAAAGATTGGTTGATTAGTTTCTCTGTGTTTTACATTTCGGGTAAGGGAAGAGTGAGATTCCGTTCCTGCATGGCCGGAGCGGTTGAGGCAATTGAGGGATTGGGGTAAACCAGGTATAGGGGACCTGTTATGTTTCCAGGTCATAGGAAAGGGCACAGTGGATGGAAGGGGGAGCGAATGAAGGGCCGAGGGATAGCACGACAAGATGAGATAACAAAAAGCCCAGCGGGCTCGCGATCTCACGGTTCTCGAGGGCATCAAACCCGTGTCGCCGTGGATTGGGTATGATACGCGAAATAGCAGAATCACCCAGTAAGAAGGAAGGTGAAAGGGGAGAAAAGAAAATAGAAAAGAAAAGGTATGGCTTATCAAAAGCAAAATTAATTTAACAACCTGTGAGATGTAGACAGTAAGGGAATATGCAACCTACGACACAATCAACGTTTAATCCCCTCGCCTTTTCTATCATACGTTTGCTTGATCCGGGGACTTTATATCCGGACCCATACATGCACCATTATCAGTCAATGTGCCCAGGGCCGAGCATGTCACGAGTGGAGTCAATTTACCATAGAGTAATGCTCGACGTAAGATTGGGACTGAGGCCATTTGTAGGGTCGGCTGGTAGGGGTCTTTTATGATATGAAGGGGGGGGGGGGGAAGATTTGGATAGTTTGTGAGAGGAGGGTAGTGGTAAGTTAATGGTGGGCAGTGGGATACTGTATCGGTAGATTGTTGGCGGATAGGTTGTTGCTTGGCGGGAAGGCAGGAATTGGTGGGTGTTGGCAGTGGTTCGTAATGCCGTGAGACTTCCGAATACCTTCCTCGGGCTCAAGGGCTCAAGGGTGCGAGTAGGGTAATTGTTAGCCTATACCCGGGAACTGGCCATAATATGATGCATTGCTCTATGATACCTCACGAGGGCGGGTTGAAGTTTTTGGCTGTGGTCTGGTGGGTGTTACCGGTACTCGAGCACAATAAATTACCGGTAGCGGCCACCCCACAGTCTCATTGGCGAGCTCCGGAACAAATGTTTCCCCCGAGTTTGCAACCGTACTACTCGAGTACGGCATCATACCAGCAGTGCTAGTAGAGAGTCTAAATAAAGACCGCAAGTCAAGCGCAGATCGACCGCTTTGGGTGGCACTAGTACGGTACGGCAGATTAAGGGAAAGATAATCAATACTCGATTGGGAAGTGCTATTTTCCTCGACACCGTCATGAAAGGAGAAGGGAAAGAATAAAGGAGGGTGGGTTAAGTGGAGCAAGGCAGTGGAAGCATTCCGTGTATAACGGTACGGTGCTGCACTGAGTAGGAGTACTGTACTGTACTGTACTCGAGCACAGGACTACTCGTAGTACGGGTACACTTCTACCCGCAGATCACACAGAAACAGGTGAAACGAAAGCGATCAAACGGCCCTGACCAACCCACAAGGTTGGGTTGTAGCGACAGTCCTGAAACCGTTTTGGTTGGCGGTAGCGCTGCCTGCATTGTTCGTCGAGCTTTACTTAGATGGGTGGTGGTGGTGACGAACAATGTCTCCAAAGTTCCCCTCACCAGTCCCAATTTGAAATTCCCGTCACCAATCATGATCCGAAAGCCGCCCACCGTGCCAAAAATTACGCACAAGCCGCAGGCTCCACGTGTATCCGGGCAGAGAAGAGACCGGGGATGGGAGATGCTGTACTCGAGTAGGGTGGGTTTCATCTATTAAAAAAAAAAAAATAATAACCCCCGGCGTGGCGCCCGCCTCTTACCCGTGCGTGCATGATAGATGACGCGAGCGAAGCATTGGGTGGTTTGGGGGGGGGGGGTGCGATACCGTAGTGGGAGATGCGAGCTGTGCTATTATCGCGGAACCTGAGATTTATCGCGTCCGATTATCAGAACAGTTTCCAATTTGATCCTGCACGGGTAGACAGGTTCTAATTTGTGGTTTGGTGATGCGATGGAGGTGCGCATATCATATTCGACTGTACAGTACCAGTACCTACTCGAGTATCTAGTCACGGCGAAAGTACCGTAGCTGCAGCAATAGAGGCCGAGTGCGAGCGAGAGCAAGGAAGGTCAACAAGGGTGGAGAGATTGATCAACGAGAGATTGGGGGGTACCTACGGTATTCAAGTGTAAGGGTCTTGCCGCTTGGGGGGGGGGGGGGGGGGGTGAGAGTCGAGCTAAAAAGGACCCAGAGTTGGAAGGCCATTCTGCTCGAGTAATCCTTTGGACTCTCGACTTGGCTCTGCGCCGCCCCACCCCGAAGACTTACGCAAGCTCCCTAAGAGCGAGGGGAGAAACTGGCTGGATGGTCACGGCATGGAGGAATATGATACGAGTAGAATAACCTGCATACCATAAACAGACAAGATCGCACCTCACACCCTGCGTACTCGTACATATCCGTAGAGCTGGGGCTTCAACCATGTTTATTCACTTCTTCGGCCCTCGTTTCCCCTCCCCCAATTGTATTTGTATCGTACCTTATCCTCCCTCCATAACTTTTGCTCACCTCGCCTTCACTTATTCCCCTCTGTCACCCCCACTTTGTCACGCACTTTTCACCTTTCGTGGCCCTATCCTCTAATAATCACACCCTACTATAGCTCGCTCCCTCTCCCTCTCCCTACATCACACACACCTCCTCCCTCCTTCCCTCTCTTTTCGGCCGTTGCCTCTTCTTCTTAGTTCACCTTCACTTGCCCGTGACTTTTGTCCCTTTTCTTGGCCCGACAGACCCTCTCAGCCTCCCATTTAACCTTACCACCACCTCACTCATTTTGGACTATCACTGCTCTAACCCACTTGCGCATGCCTGCCCGATACATCATCATCAGGGCTACAAACACTACCAATCCTTCCCTTCCACGGCTTCCCTAGTCAAAGCAGGTCGCCACGCAACTTGTTTCACCTCTCCGGCCCTCCTACTGTACTTGACACCCCCGGCCCCTCGATAGTTGGTGAACCCGTCGCTTATCAAAAATAAAATAAAAAATACGCCTATTTCGTCACGCCATCCCCCCCTGGACAAGTGGTTTGTATAAAGCAGGATGGCACCCTCAAGTTGGAATTGTTTTTCCAACGGTGACATTAAACTTTCAAGCGAACAAAAGAGGAGAAGCAAGATGACAGCTTCCGTCGACCCTACAAGAGCCATAACAGAGGAGGAGCCATGTGAGTTTTCTTCTTCTTTCCTTTTTCCCTTCTGTCCCCTTCTTTTTCCTTTTTTTCAATTTCTTTTCTTTTCCCGCCGTCTCGGGAGCTCAATTGAGAACGGGGAATTTGCTAACATTCTCCAAGTCCAGGTTAATCAGTCAAAACAAACAACTAACCTTCGTGCCACTCAATTTAAGGACCAGTACGGGAATCCCATAGGTGCCTTCTTCACAATTCCCCGCTAATATAGCTTCTCGCTATTGTCTTACCTTGCCGTCACTGTACTGACGTTGCCTCGTAAAACAGCCGAGCCGGATCTGAGCAACCCGACTAGAAACCGTTGGGAGCGACCACTTGACACAATTCGTGCTTTCGAAGACGCAATTTACAAAGAGCACCGACGTACGCACTCCTATGGTGAGAAATCCCATATTACGATCCTTAAATTCAACAGTGGACATCCGCTGATTTCTCTTGTTAGGTGACCGGGGCCAAGATCGAAGGAGCGGCCCTTCGTCAGAGGCCGGGAATGCCGCGGATAATCAACGTGAGCTTGTGCTCCCCCCCTCAGCTAGGTCCTCAACTAAAAGATTTTACCCAGAGAATTACTACGATTTTCATACTCGAAGTAATACCAATACTCCGCGAAATCCTCACCATGACGTATACTCCGGTCGTTCTGCAACGCCTCGGTCGGGAATGGATGGGTATATTGCATATTCTTCAGAAAATCATTTTCAAGCACTTCCTAATGAACACGCAGTTATGGAGAACAGGAAGCAGGCTATGGTCGTATGAATTCACGCTCACCGATACATAACGGCAGGATGTCACCTCGCACCCACGGATACCATCAGAATTACGGTTACCCCCAGAGTCCGGCAGGCCCAGCACGCCCGGGCTATGATAGACGCCAAAATTATGACCCACATGCGTATGGCCATCGTCCCAACATTGCTGAAGGGAGCGGACATCCAGCACATTACAACGCGCCTAGTCCTGAAGGTTATCAGTCAAAACCGGCCTCTAATTCCTCCGGGCCAGGGTCTGATATTTCCCACAGGTCGGCGGGCGGCCACCCTGCTCAGCCTCGATCAACGGATAACGATGCTGCTCAGCCTCGGCCAGCGGATAATGATGGCTTTGCGGGTGGTCAGGGTTCTGGGCAGCCCGAATTATTTGAAACGCCTGCACAACTCTATGAACCTTTGTCACCCGGGGAAAATTGGAACGCACCAAAGCCTGATGCACCACCAACGCCCCCAGCTGAGGCGGATCGGAAACCTCTTCCCTCGCCGCCGCCGCCGCCGCCGGCGCAGCAACCAGAGCCGAATGCCGCGGCCGAGAAGAGGAAAAGTTGGTTCAAGCGGAGAATGAGCAAAGGCTAGACTTGGTTCCTACCTCTTTCCCTTATCCTTTCCCACTGGACAGGAAAGTTCGGGTCCGATCTAGTTTCCTAGATCAGGGTCAAGTACGTGCTTGCTGTTTGAGTGTGAGTGTGTGAGTACAGCTGTATTTTTATTCGCGCGCTTTTCCCCTGCACTGTGTCCACCTTCATTTCGATTTCATTTGTTTTTGTTTTACTTTCCGAGTGTGAAGGAGGGGATCTGATGGCACAGTTCTCACTTTCGTGGTGATCTCGATGCCAATATCCTGACTATTCATCATCTATTGGAATGTTTCATACGGTGCGGTGCCATGAGTTACGGATGACCGAGGGTGCTCCAGGGGGTCTATTTCTTGTTTATTTTCTTCTTCTCTTACTTTCCCTCTTGGAGGGGTAGGTGTGGGTTTAACGTGGGTGAGGCGGGAAATTGGTAACTGGGGGGGGTGGGCCTAGGAGTTATATTTTGTTTGTTTCGTGTTGTAAACTGTTCAGGGAGGTGTTCTTGTTTTTTTTGTTTTCTTCGAAAACCTTTTGTATCTCTCACCCCCTTACCCCTTTACCTACGGGTACCTCTCTTCCTGGATAGGGTCTTTTTTTCTTCCCCCTCCTAACCCTGATTCCATCTTTCTCTTTGGACTGAAAAGTGTTTGTGGAGTAGTAGACTACGGCACTGTACGTGCCGCAAGCTTGAGATTGATATGACTTGTCTGGACTGAGTATGTTTTGCGTGGTAATAGCGTTGGGAGAGTGTGTTTGGGACATTGTATGCAGGTTGTGTACTGGAGTGGGCTGGTGTACCATAGTTATTCATTGGATCTTGACAGCTTGACTGCCATGCTATGAAATGGGTCGTCCGATTTTAAGGAATGGTTTAAGCTGCCGGTACTGTGCTAGTATTACCGGTAGTACCGTAGTCTCTGTCCTCGCATTCATGCAGTGCAACCAAATTAGTGCGAGTGCTGCAGTACCCGTAGTCAAAGGTGCGGCAAAGACCGAATGCTATTGCTCATTTGAGATCCAGGGCTAGGGTTAATCCGTAATCTATTCAACAACAATCTTCGCACCTCACCTATTATCTCCACCATCTTTATACATCCATTCGTCAATCAAACAGCCACCATCGACAACCGTTCTATAAACCAGCCCAACTAGACTTGCATTTCTTGAATAAGCAAAACAGAGATGGTAACTTAAATCTCCACCCGCCCCGCTTTCCTCTTCACCAAACAAAAGTTCAAACTAACCCCGCCGATCACCACAACCCATAGTCTCTCCGCTTCATCCCCCCCGCAACCTCGGCTCCCACAACCCTCCCTGCCCCCGCGGCGTCCGCCCTCTCGGCCACTTCCATCCCTGACACCCTCCGCGCTGGCGGCCCCACCTCCCTTGCCTCGACCCTAAACTCCAGACACCCGCTCGAGGCACGCCTAGCACAGTGGGATGAGACCCAGGAGAAACTCAAGATGGAGAATCTCCGCCGCATGTTTGGCGTGCAGGAAGTTGTCCGCCGCGGGATGGAGATGAAGATTGCCGGATCGGATTGGAGGCCGGCACAGCTGGGGGGGCCGTCAAACTTTCACTTGGATATTTTGCGGGGTGTGGATGAGAGGATCGAGTGGGAGGATGTGTTTAAAGGTTTGCACTACCCAAGATTCAAGTAGGGTGATAAGGGAGCTAATTTCTGTAGGGAATGATAATACTTTTGAAATACCGGATTTCCATGTCGAGATGGAGAGGAAACTTAAGATGAATTGGTAGATTCTGTGAGGAGGCTTACCGCGGTTTCACATCATGAGATGGAATGGGAGAGGTGGGGCTAGATGAGATACCGTTTGCTATGGATAAAAAAGGGTCTCTTTCAACGTTAATCCTAACTGGGGCGGGGCCGTCACTTGATAACGGAGATGCAACACTGATTCTGGCTGTGATATGGTGCGATTATTACTCGGTTGGTACAACATGATATGTTGCACCACTAGCAGCCAACCGGCCGGCCAACCACTAACGCAGGGCTTCCTGAAGCTACCCATACCAGTAGACCCCTGTCGGAGATACCCATTCATTTACCCAACCCCTATATCCACCGGCGAAGTTGCAAGGCTTGAGCATTACATACACCTCCCACCGCCCCCCCCCCCTCCCTTCCTTCTATATTACAAGCATCGCTGCCACTGCCCCAGCACCTACAAACAAGCCCCACACTTCACAACCCACAATACAAGCCAGAACTACTCTCCCCTCAGTCTGCATCGATCGATCCATAACATAAATCGTCTTTCATTATACACCGTGTGCCATGGCACGACCGGAGAGGTACCACTACTACTACTCGTAAAAAAACCCTTCTAGGTCCTCTAGGGGATAAGGGGGGGGGGGGGGTGTAGGTGTATAACGTTTTAGTACCCACACATCCAACACATATACACCAAGTATGAGCATAATAGCTATAATAATAATATTATAATAATAAATATAATAAAGAAATGTATATGTGAAAATATAAAACCGCCCCGGTTCGTAAACACTTTTTGCACCCCCCCCCCTTTTTTTTTGACCAGATATGTATACTCGGGGGATCATCAGAAACCGGAAAACATAACCATTGTCTCTATAGGGAATTGTATGGGATCAGCAGAAATACAGTAGTTTCCCTGTTTTTAATGACCCCCCTGGTGTGCTAGTATAGTCAGTTAGTTAACACCAGTACGTACAGCACATCGAACTTGGTATGGTATCATAACCAAAGATGTTTTTTTTTTCCTTTCCTTTCTAACCCTTGCACAGCGCGGCGTATTAATACCATACCATACCATACCTCCAGCCTCCCGGGTTCGAGTGATTATCCATGATGATTTGATCAGTCTCGTGGTTGTGGTCTTTTGGGAGTGGTATGAAGGGGGGAAGGGTATATAGGTGGCGTGATGTCACAGTGGGTGATTGCGGGTGTGGGTGGCTAGGGTATGTCGAAAGGAATTGTCGTCTGGGTGTGGTTTGTGTGTGGAGCTTTGGTTGGGATTGTATGATATGGTGTGTTATAAGGCGGTTTTTTTGTTGAGGGGTGGATGTGGGGGTGGGTGTTGTGGTGGGCGGCACCGGTAGTATGTAGGGATAAATATTTGTTGGTCTCGTGGGTGGATTGGTGGTGGGGGGGGGGAGCCATGGTTGGGATTGAATCACAGAGTGATGGTGCATGATCAGGCTGACCCGGTGAATAAAAGATATATCTATTTCTGTTGCCCCATAAACCGCCGCCGCCGCCGCCGGGCACAAGTTACGAATCAAGAAAAGTAGTTAATTTCCGAACCGCAAATCAAAAGCAATAAAACGCCATAAAATTACACTCCTTTTTGTGCAATCTTTTTAATCTTAGCCAACCCGTCCACCCGCCCGCACAGCTAGCTATTCTGTCGTTGCCGCCGCCGAAATGATTTCAACCTCCTTTGAAGCCTGACAAGAAAGAAAAAAACTCACTACCCCCACTGAATAAAATTCACCTCCCCCCGGAGAAAAACATCCTAGTAGCCATATTCCCAGCGAACCTCCTCACCGCGCCACCGCCAGAACTATTCAGCGCGGACCCAGCGAAGGAACTGGCGTTCCCAAACTTATCCGCCCTAGAAAAGGCCACGCCGTTCGTAACGCACAGGATAACGGCAATGACGACGAGGGAGAGCCAGATGAACTCGAACCGGACGATGGCGATGATGGCCAGGAACACCCACAGCAGCGGGACGACGTATATGGTGAGCCAGAAGAAGCGCGAGTCCGTCGCGTTGATCTGGCGGGTCTCGTCGGGGGACTCGAACACCCAGGTTTGCTCGCCGGTCTCCGGGTTCGTCTCGTTCCACCAGCGGAGGCCGACGAGACGGCGGCCTGCGATGTTCTTGCAGTAGTAGAAGTCCGCAGCTAGGAGGAGTATTACGATTATGAAGATTAGGACGCTGTGGGGGGGAGTGGGTGTTAGCCGAGTTCTTGTGAAAGAGCCAGGTGGGAAGGTACAAGTTTGAAGAGAACCAGAGGCCGAAGAGATACGTAAATATTGAAGCTATCGAGGTAATTTATTATTATTAGCTACAGAGGCGCCGGAGTAGGAGTAGGAGTAGGGGAGTAGAGGTCGAACCCAGACGAAACGCAAGAAAGAATCCGAGCGTTAGCGGATGAGCTGAAAGCCGCCAACTAAGGGCGCCTTGTTGCTGTGATTGTTAGAATAGAGGCTATCTGAAGGGGGTTTGGTGCAAAAGCTTACAGAGTCCATGGTTTGCTGAGATGTGGTTGGTGTGCTGTAGCGTTGGGTGTTTGGAGGGGGGTTGATGGCCGTTAGAGGGGTGATCGATACTGATACTTCTAATTTGTGACGCGGCCCAGTCGGTCGATGCGACTTTTGAGCCTCACATGGAGATGAGTCAGCTCTCTGGCAGGGATTGCAGCTTGGATTAGGTAAGCGGTCAATGATTTGCAGCAGGTTTCGCCTTCCAGAGACTAGAAGCCCGGGTGTCGCCGTGCAAATGATCGCGAGTCTCGTGTAGAAGAAACAAATGGGTCCCGTTTTGGCAACACAATAGCTCTGCACGGCTGTAAGAATTGGAAAACTGGAGCGAATGTTCAGGAAAGCAGCGGTTAGAGACAAAGGCCTCAAATCCTGCTCGGAGGTGTCCTCAGCACCTAGAAGCACTTTTCGCGAACCTTGCAAGTATTTCTAGGGAACAAGGGACAAGGTTTCTAGCCTTTGATAACACTCCTACCTGCCCTTTGGTTAAAAAGTTTTCGGGATCCCGAGTAGGTGATGGGATAAAACTTAACTGTAACAAAGTATTTGGTATCCCTATTCTATGTGACGGCAATGAAAGCTGGAGAAACCAAGGTTCCAGTGCTCAAGGTTTCGCCCACTACCTAGGATGTGGGGGGGCACAATGCCAGGCAGAGGTACGTTTACGAGTTGAATATCAGTAGAGATATCAACATCTTTGAACGGGGGTGTGTAATTCGTATTGATTGTACAGTTTGATCTAGAAATAAGTACCTTGCATAAGACAAATCTTTCCTGGGATGTCCAAACCCCCCCTTTAAGTAACGTGTTGTTTTTTGTTGATGTTTTCTCCGGTCCCGGCCAATATAGGAAACTTAGACGTGTGGAAATAAATTTCTCTTATCCAAGTTAATAAGGTAACGTAGTACCAACACGGCGGCGGGGATTCAGTAAAGCCTAGGAACCTCAGTGCGTTCCCGGTTAAGGAAACACTAGAAATTTACTAGTCGGCCTCGGCCTGTATTAATTCTGGTCCAGTTTACCAGTGAAATTCTCCCTCTGTGAGCATATCTCATAAGTCGGTTCGTATCAAACGAGGACCAGTCAATTACAAACTGCTGTTTAAGCCAGAATATCTTGCAGGAGTCGAATTAGGTCAAGCCGGAGCGGGGGCAGCGAATTTCATCAGTTTCAGGGTAGTACAAGGGAAACGAATCTTGTGGGCGAGGCATTTAGGGAAAATATGGGCTTGTTGGTGGGTGGGTGAAAAAGCCACTGGCGTAGTTAAAATTTTATAAATTACTCTCATGATTGCGATGCTGATCTCAGATTTTCACTGGTAAAAAAATTTCCACAGAGTGTTCTATATTCGGTAATGCTAGCTAACCCTTATCCAGAGAAAGGTGTAAGGGCTAACGGTTCCCGAGCCGTTCCCTTCGGTTGAAATTTTCTGTTTTTAACTCATCTGTTGTCGTTTTCTGCTCCTTTTCCAGGATGTCTGTTCGGACACTATTAGTATATTCCCTGTGAATAGACTGTGCATAGGGAATATACCAAGTAGGGAAAAGGGGAAATACAGGAGATGAGGTCTTTTTTTTTTAGGGGGAGAACGGGGGTCGGCAGTTGTGTACCGGGTAGGGTGGGTCTGCGCATCGTCAGTAACGTATTCCGAGTCGTCTAGGACAAACGAGGGGCGAGAGAGCTACAATACCTAGTAAAATGATATTGATCGGATTTTTGAGCTCTCGACCACAACTACAAGTCACCCACAGACTTCTCCTGTCCTGCTTCAGTAGTGTTGTCGCCATTGCAAACTTCAGTTGCTGTCATATTCTCGTCTTGTGTTCCAGCAGTGGGAGTAGCAGACTTGGTCGCGAGATTCTCAGACCCAGCAGCAACCTCGTCATGACGCACCACAAACCTCCAGTTATTGGGCAAGCTCGCAATTCCGCCACTCTCGAAGGCCTCAAGCAATGTCTCACACTGTTGGGCATCCCAGTATCTAATCACTGCTGTATTAAACACTCCCTCCAGCTTCTTGAGCCCCGTGAAATACCACGCTATTCCTCTGACACCCTCAGGTCTCATTACCACACGCCAGGAGGTACCGTCTCCAGTACACGACACCTTAGCGGAGTAGTTCCTAGGGGGTTCACCATCGAATTCGGCAAAGCTAGCATAGTGGGCGTGGCTGCCTGGGCAGATCATAGAGATCAACTGATATAAGGTCCGGAGATTCTTAGCATCCTGGTACTCTTCCTTGGAAATTCCAGAAGGGAGATTATCTGGGGAGGGCGGGAGGAGGGGAGCGAGCGTGGGATAAGTGCTAGGAAAGACGATAACATTTTTAATTATGCCAGACATATTGTTAGCGGAGTTAGGTTTCCTTTCGAGTTTGTGTTTCTGAAAAAAGAGCGAGTGGAGGGGAAGAGTATGATGAAAGGAAGTGATGCTATGATGAGGAGGGAAGTGCTGGAAGGAGAAGAGCGTCAGGTTAAGACAAGATTGTGGCCCTGCGAAGTACTCTAACCTTGATAAAAAGGTAGACTGTGCGCCGGACGGCCAAAAACAGAGCTGCGCTTGATTTAGGTATATGCCCCATAGATGCTACAGGTTGAAGATGGGTTGAGGGTTCTTTTTCGATTGCGGGAGTGAGAGAGCATACAGCTCTCGGATCCCGTAAAGCTCTTTCTACTCCGAAATCACTCTTACTTCATGTTAAGCAAGACTTGTGATAAGTGTGCTGCAGAATCTCAAATAATTGAACCGTGTACGGTACTGGGTAACTTAGTTCAAAATCTCTTCCTCTCCAGAAAAGATGCCAAAACACAGCAAACGGCGAGTCGTTCCGCTCCTCTAAAAAACAAGAAGAAAAAACCAGAGCTTACCAGAAGAAGCATCTTGAACGATATAGTGCACGGTTCAATTATTTGAGACCTTACGGTATAGAGAGAAATGCCAGTCTATACAAACAGGGACAGCTCCACCCTTCCGCCCTAGTAAGTAAATATTCTATCAACTCATGAATCGCAGGCCCCCATATACCCTCTATCATACTGCTACTTCCTGCCTCACTCATATATCACTTCCAACAATCTCAAGAGCCCATGTGTTCGCTGAGTCCGGTTCTCGGAAAAACAAAAGAACTTGGTTATACCACCACCCATGAGCCCGGTTGGCTGGTACTAGTTTTACGGGCCGTAACATCTTCCTTGAGCAAAGTCGGCAGGACTATTTCTTTGAACAGAGGATATTTTGCTCTAGTCACCACCACCAAGGTGAAATGCATCTGATGTCTTGCCAATAGATTACAAAGAGGGAAGTTGACGCGCCAAGATAGTATTACAAGTACTGTAACACTTATGGAGACAGCCTCCATTCTAGCAACAGATATCATAGATCATGGCAAGTCATAGCAATATCCGCCAGCCGCAGAGAGGGAGCAGGGGGGCTAAAACTGTGCCGACCTTCATGATTGGTCTTTAGAGTGTGAACAAACGATGCTAATGAAATACCGGTACCGAACTGGCGCTTGCGGTACTGCAAGGTTCTGGTACTTGAGTACGGGTATTGAACAGTACTCCAACTGCGGAAGTGCTTGCATAAGAGAACTGCAATTGCACATCACCGTAACCTAAGCAATTTCAGGGTCTACTCGACTCTCGGCTCCAAGAATGGGCATCCGTTTTAGAAGAGCTTCTCGAGACCCATGTGGAGGATAGCTTTGGCGCTTTTCGCAACTCAACAATATCTATGTCTAACTCAGTGGGGACACAGTTAATCTAGGCATACGGCTACCAAGGACAGCACAACCCCGAGGTACGCCAGCTCAGCCCGCATATCCCGCAGTACATCTTAAGAAGCACGACAGTAGGTAAACCCAGTGCTGGTAATAAGAGTGAACTAGTGGAGTTAAAGTCTTCTAAAGGAATCGATGCCACCATTAACAGTTGAACCTACCTATCATCCCCTCTACAGTACAGTAAGATCGTACATGCTTGGACTAGCAATTATATCACTGACTCCTACATCCAATGCTGCTGTAAAGTGTAAGGTTTATTCTCATAAATGGCCTTCACCTACTCCTGGTACTGCTTCATCGGGCTCTCCCGAACAGCACGAACACTAGAAAACACTTTTTGTGGGTTCGTAGTGGATATTCCAAAACTGGTGCCCATTTCTTAGCTCGGAGGCGTGGGTAATCCGATTATCCAACTGCAAGACTACCTACTCGGGCCGATTATTGCCCCTCTTCTACTTCCATCCAGGGAAGTGAACCCCGGGAATATCTGGCAAGCAAGTAAGCCCCCCGCCATCACGCGCGGGATTGGATATTATAGCTTCATAGCCACAACCGGGTTCCACAAGCTTTAGTGATGCAAAATAGCAATAACAGGGCCCGAGCAGGAACGCGAGGTTCTAGTGGCAGCAGCCCTCTTCAAAAACGCTGACATTAGGAGAATCCGAGTACCGGTACCTTCCCGCGCACTGCCAAAGGCGGACAGCAGAAGAATAGTGCGCGTACCAAATTCTGCTACAAATGGCTCGGACTAATCCATGCAGAGAGGGTTGCTATCGAACAAGCTTGGCACTGGTTTCGCACGGTTACGCGTAAATGCCACCAGCTTAGGCTTGACTTGGACCGATCTAAACTAGACATGGGCACAAGTACCGTTCAAGTACTGTACCGTTCAAGTACTGTACCGTGCAAGTACTGTACCGTGCAAGTACTGTACCGTGCAAGTACCGTACTCAAGGCAAAGGGTATGGGACCCTAATCCCGGGGACCATTTAAGTAAGTCAACTTACTACCTCTTCCTTCCAAGTGATTAGCCTCCCAGAAGTATTAAACATAACGCTTACCCGAGCATTTTCAGCTCCGATCTAGAGTACTTGCACTTGAATTACCGTTCAGCCCATATTATACAACGTAGCTGGTAAATAGTTACATGAAGTGAAGAGAGACTATAAACAGACAGCCGACCACATGGGTCGAGCAGAGGGAGTGAGGGAAGGATGAAGAGGGGATAGAGGGGTCATGATTGCCCAGTGATACTCGTACTGCCTGTATCGGACCCCCGAACCGTCGCACTTCTAGCAGGCATTTCCGACACGGGAACCTCTGCTTCCAACTCATTCACCTCATTAAGAATAATTGCAGTCTCCTGAATAGATGGCCTGTATCCGGTAGACTCAAGGTTCGATCCTCCCCCGATCCTAGCCCCAATCTGCGAATCCCACTGGGTAACCGTATATGATCTGACCTCAGCGCCGACGAACGCCTCCTTGTCGCTCCAGGTTCTATTTCGGATGATCTCTTGCCCTTCCACTTCCCCACTCCCAATCGCTTTAAGATTCCCACGCCATTTATTGAGAAAGAAGAAGGTGAAGAAGAGGAGTGCTATTCCAGATAGCGCTCCTAGGACAAGTCCAGATGCTGCGCCGGCAGTGAAGGGTTTCTTCTGGGGATGCGAGGTACTGCTTGCCGATGCTGACTCATTTACCGCAACTCCAGAACTATTTGCGGTTGGCGTTGTAACTAGCGTAGTAGTTCCTTGCAGACTGGTTGAAGCTCCCGAGGAGCCTGCAGTTTCCTTGGATCTCGTAATCATGGACATTGTGGATGATACCTCTGAAGATGCAGTGGATGTGGCTGCTGCAGATATCAATGTCGAGGAAGCCGAAGCCAGAGAAACCGGCCCATCTGCGACGGGATTCTTGAAAGTTTTTGGCACACAGATATTTATCTTATTCTCTGCATCGATGCAACTTTCGTATTTCTTGTTGCAACACCAGGCTAATGCATCGTCAATTACCACCATCCACTTAAAGACCCACAAATTTCAAAAGGTTATGCAAAACTCACTAGCTCCTCCCTTCTCACAATAAATCTGATCCATGCCTCCTCTATTCCCTTTACACGCCTGCGTCCTCCCCCAGCAGTATCTGTTTGCCGTCGACAAATTAGCAGTCAAACGCCTCGGGCTGGGAGAGTAGGTAGACTCATACTCATCACGCGGATCGCAACACCAAAGAAGCCCCGAATCCGAAGCATAAGCGCACATTCCATCTTTATCACCTATAGCATCTACCTTGATACCTCAGCTCTCAATTCTCTCCCAAAAACGAGGAGAAGAGAAACAAACCGCAAAGCCTAGTCATCCCTCCAAAAGTACACGCACCGGGATCCTGCCGTACGAAGAAATCCACACAATACCCCACCCGCGGGAGCAGCACTACTGCCGAAGTAGTCCGGAACAATGCCGACGTTTTCATCGTGCTTGAAGCAAATGAATGAGTGAGTGGATGAAGGGGAATGCAATTGATTCTCTTCCTCTTCTTCGCTCAAGTTCCGCAGGAAAATGCCATATAGAAATGTGGCAGTGAAAGTGTGTAGGATAGATTAGACAGGTGGGAAAAGAAGGTGGGAGCGGAATGGGTAGTGTAGTAGTAAGGGGGGGAGTGAGAGAGGAAGGGGCGAGCGAACTTGAGACTTATTTATTAACCCATATCAGAGGTTGGGAGGAGGTTCATGGCGACTACCCGCTTTATTTTATCCATGCCGCTATATCATCGTGCGTGCCAGCTGAGTTCCCATCCTCCTACCTGCTCTCGTAATCCATAACTTACTAGCTCATTTTAAAGTAGTATATTATGGTATTTTAAGATCGAGGTGCGCTAGTTGATAGCTTATGATGTGTGCCCTTCTCTCTTCTTCGGGAGCCAATGTTTTGGCAATAGCCCCTTGGGACTGTTTTGGCGATTGGTGTTCACTGGTCACTGCGTCTTGCACTCTGTCTCAAGTGGTGGGGAAGTACAGATTGCTACTAAATCAACTATGATACTTGGGTAAATTTCTTCTCTGCTACTAGTATCATACTCCTACAGTACATATACCGTCCCCCATTTTGGTTGTTTCCACACTCACGGGCACCATAATAGCGCTAGCGCTCACTACTACGAGTACTGTACTCGGGGGGATCATTAGAAACCAAACACCTTTTTCTGATGATCACATGCAATTCCCTATGCTCGAGCATAGACAAGGGCCACTTGGGCGCAATTTAAAGATCCGGACGGCTTGACAAACAAAACGCATGTTGCAGCGTAAGTTAGATATCAACGCCACTCCGCCTAGATCTTGAATTTGCGCCCAAGTATTATACGATCGTACTTGTACTGCACCGTACAGTACAGTAGTCTACACTCCTACCATACCATTACCTACCAACAGTCCCCAAACCACCGAACAACTCTCCTCTCTATCGCTTTTTTTTCCCTTCCATGCAGCACATTGTTCGACCAACGGCCCACAGCAGAATACCGACACTTCTCGCATTCACTTGCTGGTTGGAATTATTTACGCATAGCCTGGGATAGAAATAGAAATAGAAATAAAATCGGAAAACGTGGCAGTTGATTCCGGAGCCCTGGTTGGGAAATTTCGCGACTCCGACTCGATAAAAATCAATTTTCCGTGCTTGCAAAACCCCCTGTTTTCAGATTTCCTTCTATGATACCATAAGGCTGTATGACATGCAGCGCACCATACTCGGGACGAAATTTCTTACATGTTTTCGCTATTATAGCAAGAAGCGGGAAGGGCTATTTCTGAATGTAATATGATACCCGCAATTATCCCTTTGGCGCAGCTGGGCGTTGCGGCTGGGAAAAAGTACTGTGCGTTCTGGGGCAGAAGGCGAGCGATTTGGGGTGATGAGGCGCTTGTCGGGGGTTTTTCTTCCGGTTTTGAATTTGGGGAGGGGGTAAGGAATGGGTAATAATATTCAAGAAGTCGGATGATGAGGAATAAAGGGTTTTTTATGTTGTATTTTTGTTTATGCAGTAGTAGTTTCTGAAGAGCTCGGTATCTACCCAGGAGTAGTAACTTATGTGAAAATTAAACGCCTGAACCATAACGGCGCTTCCTCTGTCCTCCAACTGGAACAACCTTTATGGGACACAACAAGTAAAGGCCTATATGTGATACTACCGGTATTGCAACCAATTCGTTCCAGTCACCCTTCTTAGCTCTAAATGCAAGGATAGCAAGAACCCCACGATAGAACGCAAGCGAAACGCTACAAAGTAGAGCGACCCAAGACAAAACAGAGCGAACCACAACCGAAGCAATCCCAAACACCCTCTTCGGGGGTATTTTTCGACTAGATTTTTCGTTGATCCATTGGTGATAATATGTTTTTGTTTTCTCGGTGTACGGCACTTCCTTATGTGGCTGATACTTACTAAAGAGCATGACAGGACAATGTCGCCGACAGGATAATGTCGCATCTCTAAAGGTATTAGTAAGTAAACAGGATTTACTCTTCGTTGTTGCAACCAGATTTGCCATGTGCGACATTACCCTGTCGGCGACATTGTCCTATCATGCTCTTTAACGCCATTCTCAAAAAAAAAAATAGCGCCACTGGCCACTCATCAACTCTCACTCGACCTTACAGGCAACTTGGATTTCGTCATCCACTCGCCTGGTCATAGGACTGGACTATATTCGGGAAGGTTTTTTTCTTCCTCTTCCCTCTTCAGAGACCAGGGGCGTTTTTTGGTTGTATAAAGAAGCCTCTTTTTGGTATAGCTTCAAGTTCACGCTAATTTCAGCACCAAGCCAACCTCCCGGGTAAGTGCTCAAATAGTGCATTACATTAGGTATAATATGATAATACATGATAGTTGAGTTAGGGGTTTTTTGTGTTTGTGTTTGTGTTGTGTTGTGCTTTGGTGGTTTATCATAAATTTGAAGTGTTGTTGGGGTATGGGAGTTTTGTAAGGTGTGAGTAGAAGGAAGGCGGAGGTCACGCGTGATCACTCGGGAGGGGATGTAGCATCGTAGCATCTGCCGTTGGTATGGTATATTAAAGTTATACCAATAGTAGAAATAAAGGGTATATAATATTGTGGGCGGGCGAGTGCTATTCTGCTTGCCTCCGTTGGTTGGCTGTTGATAATGTTGTCTTGAAGTTTGGAGACGGAAGGAAGGAACTGAGGTGCTATGGGCTAACCTATGATAATTGTAAATGAAGGGTTCGGTTTGAATGCAACGTTGCTTTTTGACCACCGAGTGAGGCCAAATGAGAATACTGTACAGTATGTGCCGGGAAACTAGTTTTGTTTATCTCCTTATTATGTATCTCTAATGGGCTTCACCTTTGATCCTGTTACATATCGCTGCCAGTAAAGAAAAGAAAGAGAAGAATTTCGGGTATATCCTGCACCGCAGGTACCAGAGCCCGTTAATGTCGTCTAATTTATCCGAGAAAATTTCCAAACTATGATAATTCCCAAAACGCCAGAGGGAAAGAAAAAATGGAGATGTAAGGAAGATAAATAAAGAAATGTACATCTTAGAGTGCTCTACAAGTAAATAAAGCATCTTCTATTTATCTGACGTATCCAGAGCTAAAAACGAGGCAATGGTTATTAAGGGGAGGGTATCGTGCATTCTGGGAGGTCAAACGAAAATCTGGGGGAGGAAGGGGGGAACGGTTATGAAGTTCGTGCTGCTGTTACGAAAGTGGTCACACGGCCGTGTTCCAAGAGGTGATGGAAGGCTATGGCCTCAGAGCTTTTAGGGTGCGCCAGAGACTGCAGCTTTCCGGGCTTTTAGCAAACCAACCACATCGTCATGCCCATTCTGGGTCGCCCGTGAGAGAGGCGTTTGCCCCTGTTTGTCTGGCCTTTCAGGGTCGACGTCACCCCGCCTTAGTAGCAGTCTCACCAGCCTTGTACGCCCGTTCTCGGCGGCCCACGAGAGTGGTGTTCGGCCGCAGATGTCTGGCCTGTCGGGGTTGACGTCGCTCCGTGCTAGTAGTAGCCTCACGATTCCTTCGTTCCCTGTATTTACGGCCCACCAGAGCGGTGTTCGGCCGCCGTATGTGCTGTCGGGGTTTACATCTCTCCGTTCTAGCAGCACCTTCACCACTCCCTCGTGTCCTTTTTTGACGGCCCACCAGAGCGGTGTCCGGCCGCCGTTTGCACTGTCGGGTTTCACGTCTCTCCGTCCTAACAGTAGTTTCACTACTCCTTCGCAGCCGTTCTCGGCGGCCCGCGAGATTGGTGTTCGGCCCAGTTCGTCTGGCCTTTCGGGGTGAACATCTTTTCGTTCCAGCAGTAACTTCACTACCCCTTCATGCCCTCTCCGGGCGGCGCACAGGACCGGTGTTCGGTGTAATTCGTCTGGCTTATCGGGATTGACGTCTTCCCGCTCCAGCAGTAGTCTCACTACCTCATTGTGCCCATTGCAAGCAGCCCAGGAGAGTGGTGTTTTGCCATGCTCTTGGTCTGGCCTGTTGGGGTTAACATCTTCCCGCCCTAACAGTAGCTTCACTACTCCGTCGTGTCCATTCTCAGCGGCCCACGAGAGTGGCGTTCGGTCGGAAGACGTGTCTGGCTTGTCGGGGTTGAGATATCTTCTTCCTAATAGTAGGTTTGGTACTCGTGTGGCCTTGCCCCACCAACGGCTCGGATTGACGAATTCCCGACCAAGAAATAGCCTCACAACTCCCTCATGTCCATTCCCAGCGGCCCATGAAAGCGCTGTTCGTCCATAAGCCATATCCGGCTCATCGGGCATGGTGTGTCTCTGCCCCAGTAGCAATTTTACCACTTCTCCGTGTCCACAACTCGCAGCCCATATGAGAGGCGTCATACCCGCACTATCCTTCTGGTTCGTATCCCATCTTTTCATCTTCATCAAGGCGATTGCAATATCAGTGATGCCAAAATACGATATGCAGTGCAGCGCGGTAAATCTCTCAAGGCCAGAGGCAGCCGCAGTAACGACCCCCGGGCAGATTGCTCTTAAAAGTAATTTAGCAGATACGTGGTCCTCGTATTGATCAAGAAGCTCGAGCGCGAAAGGCTTTACGCGATCTGAGAGTTCTATTTTCGCGTGTGTTCCCCAGTATAAGGAGGAATATCCTAGAAAGGGTGTGTCCCGGAGGTCGTGAGGGGGATTAGCAGGGAGGCTCCTGACTTGCTGGGAATTGAGATAGGTCAAGCAAGTTTCCGCCATTGTCGAGTGAGCGCTGCCAAGGGGGTCAGGGTGGCTGTGAAGGTACTCTTGGAAGGTGAAATGGATCAACCGGACAGTTGATGCCTCCTTATCCACCATGGCGAGTCCTTGGCAACAGCTTATCACTGTCCAGATCGAAGGCACATTGTCGGCCTTTAGATCCGTTGATCCAATCTCCACCGCTAGAGCGTGACATATCTCATCCACCTGCAAAGGCCGCTCCGAATGGGAGATCCACATTATAGCGGCCATCCCGAGTTTCGCTTTCACCCTCCCTTGTGCCTTTACCCGTTCAAGGGTTGCCCCGTATGCATCTCCCAAGCTCAAGCCATTCGCCATTGCCCTGAGTTTTTGCCTCCTATGGTAGAGGGTCGTCTCTTGCAGAATTGCCCGTATACTAAGGGAGGCCAACAAGAATCTAAATTCATATCTATCAGCATGTGGAATAAGGTATATTTCTCAGGTGCCCGCAGCTCCTACGTACATTTCCGAAACTGTCTCGGGAATATATTTGAGGATATCTGCTTCCAAACTGCTGTCCATTGCTTCTGGGGTTGTATCCTCACTCAGTCTCAGACGGAGGAATCTGATGATGTCACCCTCCGTGGGTTTTATAGATACAATCGTTATCCTCCCGGAGAGATGCTTCTCAACCGTTCTTCGTGTGTGTGGCCTTCCAGTTAGGAATATCCGGGTAGCTGGGGACCTCTGGAGAATGTATTTTAGCGAATCGAGAACCTTTAGTCGGTATTCCGACACACATTCATCCAGAGCATCAATGCATAAGAAGGTGCGCCGTGCGGATAAAGCATCCTTCAGCATCTCCCGAATTTCAGAGAGCCCTGGCCCCCGGCCACCAACGACACCTCTCTGGTCTCGAAAAGCCTGGACTATTTTTTCCGGGATCTCATTTAGTCCACCAACAATCTGTTTCAACAGGGCCCCTAGTATCCTCGCGGGAGTTTGCTCCTTCTGTGCGGTGAAGTCGAAGTAGAAGCATGCAATGGCAGCATTCTGTCCCATGGCCTGATCGCATAACGTATCCATCACTAGGGAACTAACATCATGGCTTATTAGCGATAGCTTTCTTTTCCCCGAGGCGCGCTGCTCTTATCGTACCTGATGTGGGTCTTGCCAACCCCTGGGCCTCCGCAGCAAAACAGGACCGCGTTGTCGGGTTTACCTTTACGATTACCATCAAACCAGTTTCGGTACTCGTCGGTTCGCAAAAGCCAGCCCCCCAATTTGTCGGCTCTGCGGGCTCTAATGTCCTGATGCCTTATGCGAGGCTCAACTGGGGATAACCAAGCCAGGATTTCGGACCGATCATCGGCAACAGTGGGGTTATTCGGTGCACCGATACCCATGTTAGGGGGTTGGATATTGTCACCGAGTATTCGAGACATTTCTGTTTTTCGCTGCTCGGAACTTTGTAGGAGATAAGAGTATGGTACGGCAGGGTTGGTTGATGAAGCTTCTGGGGACAGGAGAAAGGCGGGGGGGGGGGGGCATGGCTCTCTGAAGGGCATCTAGGGGCGGGCCCAATCAATTCACTCGGGATTTGTGTAACCAATACAAAAGTGCAGCTATAGCACTTGTTTCCACAGTCTTAATAGGAAGAGACACCACACGACTCTCGGACTACCTCGTCGCCTAAAATATCACGGTTGAGCTGCTCTATGTTGACAACAGCTCTTCCCGTGATCGTATACCGTGCTGTAGGATCCAAAATAATTGAACCGTGGGCTAGGTACAAGTAGTTGAAGATTTCCTGCTCCGGGAGGGGGTCAGAGGGCACGGCTAGGGGTGTGTCGTTCGGCCTCTCTGGGGGCATAGAAAAACAAAAGGATACCGGGCCCCACCATAGAAGGCAACTCGAGCGGGAGAGCATACAGCTCGATTATTTGATAATCTGCGGTGCGAATATCTATCCGGTCATGGTTATGCGTTCGGACTCTTGCCTATACTGCTGGCTAAAAATCGGCATTTTCTGCAAATTTGATCTCTCATCGTGGGATGCAGCTGGTTGAAGGATGATTGAGATTTTATAGCGGATGGTCTTGGTGAGGGCTCGAGGGGTGGTAGGCTGAGCGAGGTTTTCTGCCTATGTATGATAGACAGCCAGAGGCTGGGGTGATGATTGAGTATCAGGTTTCTCATCAATGGTAAGGTTTGCGTTCTGCTTGAAGCGATTTGATTTACTGACTTTGGTTAAGTGTCACAGCAAATGCCTCAAGCTCACTGGGGAGATAAGAGGTATGCTTGCCCATCTGTCATTCCGGGTTGAGATAAATCCGCTACATAAAAAGGCTCAATGACCCCCTCCCCAGTAACCCCAACTGGCTAAACCCAGTCCCTCCCTCCTCCTCCTCTCTAACCCCCGCCCTAACCGTAATTCGACTACCCCCGCATCGGTATGATAGCACTGACCATCATCTCCGCACTCGAGTACTGGCGGGGTAAACCATTGCCCCTCGGCCCCGGTATGAGTTTTGGTATTCTGTTGTCTAATACTGAGCTCATAAATCAGCCATTGAGGTGCTAGCCGCTACTCGGCTGGAACTAGATGCGCACCAGCCCTCTATATAAACCCCAATATCGTTGCCATAGTTCTTGCTATAAGCACACCACACCCAACAACACCTCTCCTGACAAACCATGGACCTCCCACCATATCCGGGAACCAAAGAACCCGAATCTGGCCCAACAAACCTCCTGTGGGCCGCGGAGCACGGGCACGAGAAAGTCGTAAAGTTCCTATTGGAACGACAGGATATCGATCCCAACGCTGCGGACACCAAGTACGGCCGAACCCCACTCTTCTGGGCCGTCGAGCACGGGCACGAGGGGGTAGTGGAGTTGCTATTGCAACGAGAGGACATCGATCCCAACACCACAGACACCAAATACGGCCAAACACCAGTGGAGCGGGCGGCGCAGCAAGGGCGCGAGGGAGTACTAAAGCTGCTGTTGGAAAGAGAGGATATCGATCTCAACACTCCGGGTGCTAAAACTCACTTGACACCACTCGGGTGGGCTGCGTGGGCCGGGAACGCGAGAGTAGTGGAGTTGCTATTGCAACGAGAGGACATCAACCCCGAAACAGCAGACACAAAACATGGCCCAAAACCACACTCCAGTGCGCGGCGCAGCAAGGGCACGAGGGAGTAGTAAAGCTGCTATTGCAACGAGAGGATTATCGATCCCAACACTACGAACAACTATATGTGGCGAGACGCCACTCTGGTGGGCGGCACGACTCGGGCACGAGGGAGTGGTAAAGTTGCTATTGGAACGAGAGGATATCGATCCCAATCACCGCGGACACCAAATATGGCCTAACACCACTCCTGTGGGCCGTGGAGCGCAGGCATGAGGGAGTGGTAAAACTGCTATTGGAACACAGGGATGTGGATCCCGATATCCCGGGCCCAACCGGCCAGTGAGGTAGGGGTACCCCGCCGCACCCGAGCCACCGTCGGACCAAGATCAATCCTCCCCTTCCGCAGCGGCATCCCTGCGATAATCTAGGCCCCATCTTAGTATGGATTACCATATCAATAGTATTCATGGTCGGTGTCCCAATCATCATATCTTTTTTCCCAAACCTACGTTCACCATCACCCAATGATTCACGCCTGCTTTGTGGATGTGGGGCAAAACGGTTACTGCTCCCCGCCGGAGGCATATAAGCCAGCCCCGTGCACCAGCCCGAACGGGAATTGGTGAGAGGGTTGTGTATTGTGTTGAGTTGCGCTGCAGGTATCTGGTGTCGGAGTAAGTATGTATATATATGCTCTAAGGCATTATATTTCTGGTATTTTTTTTTCGCTCAAACTGCTAAACTAGATATTATAATACCACCACTGCTACTCTCTCAAACACTTCTTATGCTAGCACACTTGGGATAAACGATGGTATCATGTATACTATGTCCCTCCCGAACGTGAGCCAGAGTTAAACTAGACAAGATAGTATGATACCCAAGGAACGAAAGAGGAAGAGAAGTGAAGGGACAATAACCGAGTGAGCACTTATGAATACAGCAAAAGCTAATACCGTGGACTGTACCGTTCAGCACGGTGCTCAGCTTATTCGCCAGATCGGAAAATATGTCGATTGATATAGTGGATCTCCCGCCTAAGCACTGCACTGTGAGGTACCGGAAGTCAATTGGTGAACTCGGACTGCGAATGAAAAGGCCCAACCTCCCCTCCCTCCCTACGCCAAAACAAAAAAAAATAAAAAATAAAGGAGACGGATGATATTAAAATTCCCCCTCCCCCCAAGGCAGCGACAGCCCAGTTGAAACGGACAGCACCGCAAACACCCCCCCCCCCCCGCCCGCATTACTATGACAAAGGAGAGCGTGTAGATGATGGGACATACAAGCGAAAAAAAGCATCAACTACAGTACTCCAACCATAATGAATAAATAAGAAAAGGAGAGGAAACGCAGTTAAAGACTTGTAATAAATAAACTCCTCCTTCCCCCTACCAACAGATGCTAGATTTCATTTGCCCCCCACGCCCCACAAAATAATGAACAAGAAAACAAAAATTACCCCCTACCACTCCAAATCCACCCTTTTCATACAATACCGAGCAGAAAAAACTTATCGATCCTGTCTGCCCATTCGCCCATCTAGTAATCCCATTCCGGTATTATCGCAGATACCGTAAGTTACAATGTTAACGGACAAAAAGAGCCATTCAGCGTGAGAATAATGTTCTCACAGAAAATATCCGCTGCATTTAAAACTTTTATACAGGCAAACAAGCGAGATACAAGACGTTTGCTTGTTTGCTGATGGAAGAGGGGGGGGGTGAGAAGAAAAAGGAAGAAGGAAAACCCCAAGCTCCTATACACAAAAGGAAAAGAAAAGAAAAAGAGGACGCCAGAGGGAAAAGGTTAGAAAAAGCGGGTTCAACTCAGGCAACCAGGTGATAATTCAGCCGTTCGACAAGACGTTTAGGAGAGCTATTGTGGCGGTGGTTGGTGAGGTATTCGATAATATTGTAGGATCGTAAAACATGTGAGTGTGGAAACGTGCTTGTCATTAAAAAGCCAAACGCCTTGAGTTGCTGAGAATAAAATTGATCGTGAGAAAAACACCATCCTCCTAAGGAGCTCCCACTCAGTGTATTGGATTTGGTGTTGGTGCGCCAGTTGATGGAGTCGCGGTGGCGGGTGTATTATTGAGGACGCCAGCCTCCAGGTTAGACGGTGTTGGTGGAGCAGCGGTGTTATTCCTCCCTCTGAACGGCAGGGAAACACCCCGCAGCGGGTTCCGCATCCAACGACCACCCCCCGTAGACTGCCCAGTCTCCGACCCACGCTGAGGAGCCACTGAAGAACCATCCCTAGGACGAGCAGAAGCACTACCGGCATAATAAGGCGATATTAAACGGCCTGGCGAGAAGAACGTACGTCGTGGTCCAAGGTGAGCACTGGGAGGTGGGATCGGGGTTCCATTAGTGCCGCGTCGATGTCGATGAGACCTAGACTGATCATCCGCAATATTTTCCCCCTCAGGTCTCGGCTTTGGTATATAATAGTCGGCCTTACACAACGGACAGCAAGCCTTCCTGCTGGTAAGCCATGGATCGAGACATCCCGTATGAAAAGCATGTCCACATGTTAAACCACGGATATCATCGTCATCTTCGATAGTGTCCAGACAAATTGCGCAAGAATCTCCAACAGAATTAAGAAGTTCGTCAGGGACGGCGGTTTGGACATGATCATGCTCATCTTCTTCATCGTCATCATCCTCATCCTCGCTCTTTCTCCTCTCTGGTTCCGAGATTTCGGAGAGATGTTTTCTCGCAACCTCAGGCGCTTCCGATTTATCGGCGAAAACAGTTGGGGTCGGAGCAGGCGAGGTTTCCTTATCAATGACGGGAGGAAGAGCGAGTTCCTTGGCGAGAGCATCCGGAGTCCCACTATTAGCATCGGCAGAAGTCGCAGCTTCGACATCCATTAAACTCGCAGGTCTGCTGTTTGGAGCAGTTTTAATCCCCCCTTCAGTTGGCAATCCCATACGTTCCCTCTGCGCCCTCCATGATTTGTACTTTGTAGGCGGGAACCTTTCGTTGACCTCATCCATCGTCATAAGTTTCTTCTCCCTTCGCCGACGATGTGGACGTGGCATAGTTTGAAGATCGACAGGTTCCTCCTCGCCGTTCGCCCGACGTCGTTGTCGAGCATTGTAACGGAAACAGTACTTGACGCCAACAATAATCCTAAGAGTAAATCCAATTCGCTGGTCAGTCGCTGCGACACGCTACACATTGTATACCGAGGGAATTCATCTGCATAGCAGAAAATAGTAAACGAGAGCACATACCACAAATTCGTGAAAACAACACCGAAACCCAACGCAACAAAAAACAACAATGGAGAACTTGTAGGACCACTGCCACCGCTGTTCCCAGAGGGAGAAGGCGTTGGTGTGCCGGGTAGTGACGAGGACATGACGGTTGAGTTGCGCGTGTGACAACGTCCGCTATAAGCGATGCGGTGAAACGCCCAGGGTTAAGAGAGGTTCGGGCAAGATGCTATATTCCCATATGGCGTCGACCTTAAGATGGCAAGCAACAGAAGAGATAAGCCTCAACAAAACGGCCTCAAAAGAGCGAGAAGAGTGATAGAAGGAAAAATTGAGTGGGGTAAAATAGCAAGATGGTGGATGGGGTTAATACGGGAGAAGGGAATGGGTGGTAGTTGAGATAATTATTTCACCCGTGTCGGTAATCCCTCAGGGCACTCGGGAGACTGTCGATCGGGTCGGTCGGGTGGCAGAGGAGGAGGAGGCTGTGAGTCGAGGTGGGAGGTGGAGTGAGAGGTGGAACGAGAGGTGGAGTGAGGTGAGATGGAGTGTGAAGTGAGAAGGGAAAGTTGGAAGAAAGTGGTGCGAGAGAAGGTTCCGCTCCAGCCGCTGTGGTTATTGTAAAAAGAACCTCAACCCTCTTGTGTGAACAAGGAAACAGTGGCCACCCCAATTCAGACAGCCAAACAGTGAAGGAAAAAAGAAAAAGAAGAAAAAATAGAGAAGAAAGTTCAACGAATCGTTTTCCCTATACCTTTTCCACTCTGTTCGTTTATGGGATTTCAAACCCCAGTTACGGGAGTAGACGGTCCGAATACTATTTCTCACTTTTGCACGTTTAGCTCTTTTTCCCCCTTTCGCAACCAGTGCTCCCTCTTGTAAACACAGACGACGCCGGGAACAACCTCACGGCTCCCAAGATGCAAGCAATCCTCGGGGAGGGTGGAAATCAAAGAACAACGGAATGGGAGAAAAGGGAAGGGAGGGGAGGAAGGAAATAGGGGGAGATCAATGGACAAAGAAGAAGACGAGAAAAGAGAAAGGGCAAGAGTAAGTACGGTAGGATCGGCTCAAATGAAAGAAGCAAAAAAGGGGAGGAGAGTCGGTTCGGTTTTACATCCAAATGATGGTTTGAGCTGCGGAGCGAGCAGAGAAAGAGACAGGACTCCGACACAACAATAAAAGGCTTCAGTGCTGGTACCGTACTGTAAACAACGGCGACACCGGTATGGGTACTTTCCACGAATCAGGTAAACGTACAGTATGGGCGGTGGTGTATCCACCACTTCAGAAAGAAAAGGAAAAAAGAAAAAAGCAATACCGTTGAAAGAAGCCTTTCCACTTCATCGCACAGTGCACACCGTATTTTGCTCTCGGCCCTCCTCCATACGACAGGTAGGGTAGGGTAGGGTACTGTACCTGATTGCTCGAGCACAGGAATGAAGGAAGCCTTCACCATGGTGACAAAACTCTCATGAGACTACCCTACCTCTACTTGTTCAGCAACAAACCTCCAACCCGGATAGAATGCCACAGTTACGTGCCATCAACCCTTTCAAACAAATCAATGTATCGGCTAACATCTCGAAAGGGCAAAAAACACTTTCCACCCAAATGATTTGGAATGGGGGGGGGAAACTCAGGTAAAAATAAAAAAATTCGGCGACAGAGGGGGCGACAGAGTAAAAATGCGTGCTGACCAAAGAGAGGCCATGGTCCCTCCCTCCCTCCCAAACCTTTCAAGCCAACAATTCACCCAAGTTAACCAACCTTCCAAAAAAAGCTCCCAGATAAGTTAACAAAGGCAGCAAGGAATACAGGCTGACCAATGAGACTCCCACAAACCACATGGGTCGGGTCAGCTGGGAGTGGGGTCCTCAAAAAGAAAATAAAAATAAAAATATTGAAAGGCGAGTGACAGGTAGGGTACGGTACTCTAGAGAGGGAGGGAGGGCAGAGATTAAGAAAACACCGGTTAGGTTTATGATAGGATAAATATGTTGAATTAAACACCCTCTCAACCTCTTCAACCTTCCCGTGCTTGCTCGCCCGAATTGTGTGGGGGGTACTGCACTGTACTCGAGTACACGTACCGTACTCAAGTATCATGTCAACAAGGCAAGAATCCGATTAATTTACAGGTGAGATATCAGCACATTACCGGTACCGGTGTTGCGCCCTAGAATCTCCTTCAGCCCGCCTCATGTGTCCATATACCCGAGTACGGTACGGTACATGTATATATGCCACAATTTAAAGCATCCTGGCGAGGTGAGAGGCTCCGCTTTTACATTCCTTCGCACGGCACGGTACTCTCCTTAAGAGGATAATAATGATGATTATAGAATCGGAAAATGCTGGCACACGGTGCTTGTGCGAGTACGGTATCATATCATACGGTACTCGAGCAACGACGATACAGTACCGGTAGCCTCGGGTCAATCCTCGCCCAGTGCTTACTCACCAGCCTCTTCACCCGCCCTCGGTTGTGCAACGAGCCACAGTCCACTAACTTATTCCAAACATGAGAGGCCGGCAAACACGACGGCCACCCACCAACCGGCACACTGAGGCGCCTCACACCCAAAACACAATTGAACCAGGCCGATAGAGAAGGGAGAGGTAATCAAGCAATCAGAGATCAACGGAATGCTACGTACGAGTACCGGTACTCGAGTAAATCTACTTGTACTCGAGTAGAGGATGATAACAGAAAAGAAAAGAAAAGAAAGAAGAAGAAAAAAGCTAAAAAAAAGGAAAAAGGAAAAGAGCGGAGTATCCATCCGAATATCCATAAGTGAGACATTAAAAAAGTAAAGAGTAAAAAGAGTAAAAAACAAAAAAAAAAGTTAAACCTTCTCCCTCTTTCACCGTTCGAATAGAAGAACAGTTGGTGAAGTGGGCTCTCGACCGCACTGGTCCTGGCACAGGAGGAACTGGGCATGGTAGCGATAGAAAATACAAGCATCTGCACTGGCGTTGAAACGCCCATGCTACCGTATCACGAGCCCCACCACCATCACCATCTACACCACGTGAAATGACATGTCAGGGAAGAAGGAGAAAGCGCCGCACCGTCGGACACGATATGACACGATACTCGAGTACCGTACAAGCATAGCCTTGAGCAGGGAGATCCACCGTACCCTGGAATTTTGGCCAGCCATCTTCCCACCTTTTCCTCAAACTGCTCGAGCAGGGAGCGGTCTCATACTACAGTACTCGAGTACAGTAGTGTACGGGTTACCGTTACCATAGATAGGTATGATATCAACCAATTGCATCCGTGAAAGCGGACCGCAACAAAGTCCATGATCACCGCTCTTGACCCATCATCGCGACAAAGAACTTGACGTAGAGCACGGACATCTATTCGTACTTGTACCCATTCGTACCTTAGACATTCACCATACGGTAGACAAGGCAGGGAAAACAAGAGAATATATAAAAAAAGGAAAAGAGTCTCGGGGTAGAGAATCCTTCCACAGTCCCCATCACCACCATCATCATCATCACGCCAATCTCAAATCACGAGATTTGCCTATTAATAACTGTCACGTGATACAAATAAGCTTTAATATGTATGATCGACTGCCAAGAACTGCCCTTTCCGAAAGCCTTCCAACATCAACTCTCACCTACGGTACCTCGATAAATTTTGAGCCGCAACCACATCCACCCATTCACAGACGCGATAGTTTCATTATACCTCAACACCCCACCCCCACCGCCATAGTTAACCGGTAATCAATCCATTCGCAATGGCAGACCAACCGGAGCCGGTAGTTTTCTTGGACTTGTCTCTAGGCGGTATGTCCTCCCCCCCCTCCCCCCCCTCCCCCTCCTCACCTTTTGCCCGCTTTCTTTCTTTCTTTCTTTGCAAGCAAGTACTGTACTAGTAACAGTTACGATGGGCTAACGATGGCGGTAACGAACGAATAAATAAAAAAAGGCGAACCCCTCGGCCGCATCAAGATCCAACTATTCTCGAAAACGGTACCCAAAACCGCCGAAAACTTCCGTGTCTTTTGCACCGGTGAGACGAAAGGTCGTGGAGGTCGGCCGTTAGGGTATAAAGGGTGTAAATTCCATCGCGTGGTAAGTTGTGATTGCTTTATCTGTTTTTTTTCTCTTGTTTTTTTTCTTCTTCACTTTTTACTTTCTTCGCACGGTTGGGCTGTTTCTAATTTATTTTTTAAACTTGGGGGCACATGTGTTTAGATCAAAGACTTCATGTAAGTTCCACCTTTGTCCTCGCACGAATAGCAAAATAGAAAAGGCAAAGTATATATAATAATATAGCGGGGAAATAGGATACAAGGCGGTGACTTCCTGAACAACGACGGCTCCGGCGCCCTAAGTATCTATTCCTCCGATAGCTTCCCTGACGAGGGCTTTTTCATAAAACATGACGAGCCGGGAATAGTTTCTATGGCAAAGTAAACCCTTCACCATCCCTCCCTTCCATCCCTCCCTTCCATCCCTCCCTTCCATCCCTGGCTAAAAAAAAAGCAAAACACAGCTCCGGCCCAAACACCAACGGCTGCCAATTCTTCATAACCTCAAAGGTAGCCCCCTTCCTCGACGGGAAGTACGTCGCCTTCGGAAAGGTGATTGATGGCATGGAGGTTGTTCGCAAGGTCGAGAATGTCAGGGTCATCTTGGACCGGCCGACAACAGATGTGGTTATTAGTCAGTGTGGGGAGATGTGATCTCTCTCTCTCCCTCTCTCTCTCTCTCATGTGCGCCAAAGTTGGAAAAAAAGGAAAGATAAACTGCCGTAATTTACCAATGGCTCATACATAACCATGATGATGATGATGGTTCTGGCGCGAACGAAACGGAACGAAATGGTACCCTATCATACAGTAAATGAATAAAACAAGGGTGGCCGCTGTTAACTGTAGTCTACCCGCTACTTCCCGACTGGAAACATGCGGGACCGAGCAAAAAGTGCGTTTCATCATTACCATACTTGTAATAACAAGTAGCCTACTCTACCATGGTACGCACTCACACAACAAATTGAAAGAAATAAATAAGGCTACTGTACTCGTACGAGTACCGTACTAGTACGGTGCCATGCTGTAATCAAAAAAGCCTTAAACGGTTTCCCAAATATCACCCACCGAAAAACGGGGCTCCCCAGGCCACCTGCCATTAGCATGGCATGGAATATATCATAATTATACTTGTACCTTACCCCCTACAATGCAATATAATATATAATACAATTGCCCACAAAAAGCGTAACTCTCATCCTTCATTTTTTCATTTTTTCATTTTTTTCATCACTCGATGTATGTATGATACTCGAGTATGATACCGTCCACTCACTGCCCAACTTCCCCCTCATTCCCCCAGGCGGGAAAGGGCACAGGGCCAGGGTTCGTAGATAATGCCATCTCATCTCCATCCCATCCCTCTGACAGCTTCGCACTGTTGATTACCGGTATTGCACCGGCATTGTCGGTATTATCGCTATTGCCGGTATGGCTTATTTGTGACCATTTGCCTATAGCTCGTTTCAGAAACCAGATGTGAAGCTGATTATAATACACCGGAGAATACCATGCTTTCCCACTCAACTCACTGGCCTTTCTTCCTTTTTATTCTTCCCACATTAAGATCCGCCCCCTCCCCTAGTGTGCGATACGGTGGTTGTACAGTTACATTTCCTCAATCCAGTCCAATGCAATCCACAAACGATATCCGGTCACCCCACCAGGAGCCAGAGAAACTAAAATCCAGCGGTGGACCAATAGCGTATAAAAGAAGAAAGAGAAAGAAGGAAAAAAAAAGAAGAAAGAAGGAAGAAGAAGAAGAAATACCAGCAAGACAAAGGGAAGAAAAGCAACAAAAGCAAATGCGACACGATGGTAAAGTTAGTAATAATAATATAATAAATGATTCAAATTACCCTCTCTTCGCCGGAGCAACCCCCGCGCTGAGGACACTAGGCAGTGGCTCATCGCCAATACTGTACAGCAACCCAACGGCCCAAACGGACACTAGGATGATGACGACGCCAAACACGAGGAATAAGTTGAAGGGAACACTAATATCTTCCTTCTGGCATGCGGCGCCGGCCCACTTATCCGTCCTCTTCCCGTCGCGCCCCTTGCACGAGCAGGCCCAGCAGTCTATCGGAGGGCTCGACTTCACACACTCGCCGCGGCCGGAGCAGGCATTTGTTGCGTTCATGCAGCTATTTTTGGAAGAGTAGCAGCGGGGGATGGGACCGAGGATTCTTTTGGGGTTTTTGGAGGAAGTAGGGGTTGCTTCGGCAGATGGTGGGGAGAGGGCAGTGAGGGAGAGGGGCTCTTCGGAGCGTTTGTATACCTTGTGAAGGTCTATCTTGAAAGCACTGATGCCCGTGTTGCTTTTGCTTACTGGAAGGAGGAGGATGGTAGACCTAATATGTGCTGGGATGTCGTCAATTAGCGACAGGTATAGTTGTGCTGCGTTAAGTGCTTGTTTGGACTCTGGGCCGTATCGCTTGATGTATTTCTGTTGAACATGAGTAATCTGTAAATTATCTGGAAGGGGAGATATGCGAACCTCTACGCCTACAACATGGCAGGAAGCAAGATACTGTCCAGGCAAGGACCTAATGTCTCGCTCGGTAATCTTTTTGACGATGCCATATTCCCTGAAAAGGTCGGCTGCTTCCGAAGGTGTGCCGTAATCACCGCCAGAAGCCTCGACGGTAGGTGTATATTCCTTGGGGTCAAAGCTAATTTCGTTCTGTTCAAGAATCAGCAGCAGCCCGGCCGTTAGGATATCCTAGTTGTACCTCGGAAACACCCACACACATTCCACCCCACGGAGACATGTCGACAACTCTTGGAACAGCGGCCTCCAAAAACTGACGGTTCTCCCGGACAAAGACATCCATTAACTCGCCGAACGCTGACGCCTTAGGCATATCCCTGAGACCAATCCGTGTACTTTCGGGTTGAGCAGCTGCTTACCAAGAGTAATCTGTCAGAACCACACCAAAGGGGCCAGGGAAAGAATGCAAGTACAATGAGAACTTTGGAACCATACCTCCAATACCATATGCTCCAGCGATTGAGAGCACAAAGTCCTCCTCAATCCGTTCTTGAAACATCCTCGACTTTCCCCCATCCAACTCTAATCGCAGTAAATTCCCCTGTGGCCCCAACTTGTGATACCTTGAAACACCTAAACGCTCTGACAAAGAGAGAGCAAGCTCCTCAGGCGAGATCGACGTTGCATCGGAATGGTCATGGTAAAGCTCGTAGACTGTGGATGACGCTGCAATGCCTGCGAAGCAGGAGGCGACGAGACTAGGGAGAACTCTCATGGCGGGAAACAGAAGAGAGAAAATGACTAGATTTCTATTCGTGATCGTAGGAAGTGAGAGGGCGAAAGTTCGTTTAATGGCGTGTTCCGGCGGGAAGCAGCTTTGGGAACTGGTGAACTTTGGATTTGTTATTGTAGGATTGAAGAGGATGCTGCGGTTTTCAAAGCTGCCCGGTCGAGTTGTGTTGCCTGGTGGTTGATACTGTGATGAGAATTACCCAATCAGACTGGCAGCCGGTGCTGAAAGGTACCCTATCGGGCTAGCTGTGGAGGAGGATTATCGATAACTCTCTCTTTTCTTCCCCTTCGGTTTCCCTAAGAAATTCTTTAAATTTCTTCAAACCTGCAACACCCTCACTGGTTTCCTCCTCGTTTCTTCTACATTTACATTGTTTGACCAACCAACCCGAATTCATTTGTTTGTTCCCCTTTAGAGGGTTCTCTCTTTACACCTACAACATCTGACTTTCCGCGCGGCCAAGCTCCTGTATAATAGGATATTATCGTCTTCCACAGTCTTCCCGACGACCCCGAAATCCGCCCGTCTATCTATCCATCACGACTTGAGCGCTTACAATAGTAGCTCTTTTTAAAAAAGAAAAATACAACGGCCACTCCCTCGGCTCTTCATCCAATGTTCAAATCCCTCCGAACACTCCTATCCTGTTCCCGCTACCCTAGCCGCTTTATGAAGGACAGTGGCTCAATATACCGCGTGCGGTTCGTCCCTAAAGAACGTCGATTCAATACATTTACTCGAGCGATGATATGGCTCAGCGGATTCCAGCTCGCGGCGAATGGGCTGTTACAGATATATGGGAACGGGTGGGAGAATCCAATTTTTATACCGCTAGGGTTCGTGGAGTTTGTCCCTGAGAGGGAGTATGGCCCCGATGATCCAGAGTATGCTATGTATATGAAGTTTAGGAAGGACCCACGGAGGGCGCTGGAAGGGAAAAGTGAGCCTTTCCCCCCTCTTCGTCGGCCGAGGCTTGGAATGGTGGAGTTAGAGCTGACAGCTTTGTAGAAAGAGTCGTCGACGCACTTATTGACTACCTTGGGCAAAGATATGGAGGGAAGTTTGGCGGGAACATTGAACCTGAGGTCGCGACTGTGTACTATCACTACCCGTGAGCTACCCCTGCCAAAAGCTTATATTTAGAGTTCCTCTAACGGCAACCGCAGGCTCCGACCTCGGGAATACAAACGCAGAGGGTGAGCTCACTCCCCCACCCCTTCTTAACCCCACAAGCTAACTATACCTAGACTAAAGATATCCCCACCACCACTACTTCCAGACGACACTCTCCCCCCTCTACGCATCTCAAATCTAACCTATGAATGGTCCACCCGGCCCATCCCCACCGCAACTATGCACCGCCTAATAACCGCCTTCTACCCAACCTGGATGTTCTCATCAGTAACCACCTCCCTCCAGCACACCTACTCTTTCCTCCAAGCCACCCAATTCTCCACCCTAACTTCCCCCACTTCCTCCCCAATTGACCTCGGCAAGCGCGCAATCTCCCACGGTATCCAATCTGGCATCGTGCAGCTACGCCGCACTTACCGTCGCCCGCCCGCCCCTCAAGGGCACGTAGTCCTAGACGGTCTCGTACAAGTCGCTGGTGACAAGCTCCGCGTTGCGATGGACGTAACTGTCAGCTTCCACCCGGAGGACCTCAATTCCATCATCTTCCACAAGATAGACGTGCGCTATGTCGCCAGGAACAACAAGCGGCGAAAGGCCATCGCACCTCCGCACCAAGTCACGACGATTAGAGTCGTAGTAGTCAAGTCCGCGACCGAGCAACCAAAAACCGAAATCATCGAGGCCGCCGCAGCACTGCAGCGGAGTAACGTAGATAAGGCGAGGAGTTTCATAGATAAGCAGGATAAGGAGCGAAAGAAGGCTCAGAAGGAAGCCGTCGAAGTGGACGTCGAAAAGGAAGTCACGGCCGTAGCGCCGGGCTCAGACGGGGCAACGGTACAGGGGCCGACGCCGCCGGTGCCACCCAGGGAACAAGAGAAGGAAGGGTCGAAGAGAGCCGGGGATGATGCCGCTTCCTCCAAATCATGAGTCCGTTATTGTTGTCGGATTGGGGGTACCATGAACAGGCGGGGTGACTTAGATACCCCTCCTTTTCAACATTTTTTTTTATTTCATCTTATTCTACATCCTAGGGTTTTCTTTTCTTTTCTCCCCTTCTTTCCTTTGTGGGGCATTCATCGATTGACTGGCTGGTCGATTGGCAGTAGGAGGCCATCTCGCAAACATGAGATTTATATCCGGCGTTTTTTTCATCTCTTTCCATCTCTTTTCCTCCTCCACCTATCTTTTCGCATCCTCACCCCAATCACCCCGCACACCTTCAGTCTTTGGTCTAGTCTCCGGCCTCTGTACGATTGTATACTATTCGTGTTCCCCACACTCTTTTTCTTCTTTTCCTGTAGAATAGAATTCGCGGTTAGGCTTTCTTTCCTTATCACTCTATATGTATACGGTCATGGACTGTCACTCGGGTAGTTAATCTCAATGAATCAAGTTATGATATCGATCCAGTTGCTGCCGAATATAGCATGAGCCCGTGGCACGGTGTTAGTTTTCTATTGCAGTAAGAGACAATTTCACCTTGCTCTCCCCCTCATCACTACTCTTTTTCTCTCTCCTTTGATAACCGGGTAAGTTGGACAAACATCAACGCCAGTTTATATGTATGCCTATCTCTCATTCCGTGACCTTCGTTACTACCTACTACCACCTCGCTTTTTGACGCTAGTTGTGTAGCTCTTGCCTTTTCCCTCCCCTCCCTACCCCCCCACACCCACTACCCGTCTGTCCCTTGTTGAAATAAAGACATGAACATTATAAGGCATATGATATAAAACACTCATCTCCTACCCCTCTTTCTCTTCCGTCTATATAAAACCCCAGCCTACTGTAACTTACTTACCTCGTCGTCATTGTCACTCACTCGCACCCAAAAAAGAAAGAAAGAAAGAGAAAAAAACCTAAGACTTAAAGAAATCTCGAGAAAGGGCACTAAATCATGCAAGAGTGATTGATAAATCCGAAGATCCAAATTGTTACGCTGCTCTCTCCTTCTTTGGACTTAGTGGATGTGCCGCTCCGTTGATGGCTCCCGCTTGAGGGGCGGGAGTGTATGGGATGCTAAGGCACCGGATGCCGAGGTAGCCGCAGATGCCGTCGATGACCAGCATTGCCCAACGGAAGTATACGACCACCGCAAAGACGAAGTACCCACGTAGATACCAAAGCTCGACGAACGAAGAAACAGGGGCGCTATATCGTAGGTTAACATTTGTATATAGCCAAATCATGTCAAAGGGATGAACGCACAGCCCAAATGATGGCAAATTAGCTAACACGGCACCGCCAATAAGTGGTGCAAGAAGTATAGTCCAGTAGGGAAAAGGCTGATGGGTCAAGTGGGCCAAAATGATCTTTGTAGTCATCCGGCCAAAAACGAAACTCATGGTCAAGCAAAAGAGGACAAGTCTATTCTCTTCCAACAGAGTAGTATGAGGAGAATACAACCAGAATCCGCAAGAGAGCGTGAAAATTACCATTGGCGTCCATTCCAAGAAGACTGGGAGAACCGGGAGCTTCTGGCGACGGCGGGCAACAACTACATTATAAATGCTGGCGGATATTAGGATCTGTCTAAATCGTGGGCAATCGTCAAGGCTTTTGAACATACCAGAATGGGAGGTGTGCTAATAGAAAAGATCCCAGAATAACAGGGATCCAGATATCTCTAATGGAGTAATCTTCGAAAAGCCACTCATGACCGAAAACATCACTAATTCTGTAGGTCCATATCTCAGGACCATAGTACCCAGACATGACCATCAAACCACATGCAATGATCAATCCCTCTTAGCATCACCGTTAGCTCGTATTCTATGTGCATGAAGCGGAGTTATGTATCTCACCAGTGGGGCCGTTAAAGTACCCGAGATAGAGAACATGGGAATGATATGTCTCCCAGGTAGAAAAGAACATTGGTAGAGTAGGAATCAAAGCAGTGAAGACACCAGCTTTGGTAGGACCGAGTCCCATGCAGGCCGTTTCGCACAAGCTAGCTACACAACCATATCAGTCCAGTCCCCAATGCCTTAACCGTGAGCCAAAGGTGCAATTACCCAGAGTGCAATTGAGAGAATCAATTCCATGACTATATCTCAGCGTCAGCAACCGTAAAGACTTAAAGACTAATGAGCTGCATACTCAAATAGTTCCCCCAGAGGCGAACTGGAGCTAGTCCTTCTAGCTTGTTTCCCGTCGATGTTGTCCATGGTCGAGTATCTGCATCCATATAATCAGCCCGTTCAGCCCTGCAGCATCTCCCAAAGGTTTTTCCAACGCACGCCCAGAGACCGAAAGCGAAAGAATAATATAGCCAGCTAGGACCAGGCCCCACAAGATCGGGCAGCCAAATTTCCAAGCATATTACATTCGTCAAGATAAATCCAAACCCAATTAGGGTAACAGCATTGGGCGCCAACCACCGAGGCAGAAGCTCAACCATAAAATTCCACTTCACACCATCAGCAAGGCCCCATCCCCAATATGTGGTCCGGGTAAAGACGTACATAGTGTTTTAAAATGTATCGGGAGATCAAGGACTTGTCCACACTCTGATAACGGTAGGTCTTCAAATGTACCAATTGATCCTCAGAAAGGAACTCAGAACTCATTCTCTGACCTAAACCATCCCAAGGAGAAACAGAGTTAGCATAACGACAATTAACTGAATCTCTTGCATCCCGTTCATTATGAAAGGAGTTCAGCAATGACTATACCTTTCGATCCTTTTGGCCGATTACCGGTCCAATTGTTAGCCATGGCCTTAGATCCGTCAAAGAAATGGAACCCTAAAAGGAGTGGTCTGGAGGAAAGTATGGTTTTTTGGTGGTGTAAACAGACAGAGGAAGCAAGGGACGAGAGAGGAAAGGAAGAAGAGAAGGAAGGGAAAAAAAAGGGAAAAGGGAGAGACCAGCTTGTTCTCCGCGTGTATTGTCGGTGCCAAATTAAATTTACCGTCCAGCTGCTGCAGATGCGATGGATAAGATTACCCGTAGCGTGAGCCCTGTCCCTTCCAGGGAACTGTTAGGGGGGGGGAAGGACACGCCATAGAAATGCGCGCCTCACCCCCGAGCCTGAAAGAAAGCCAAGACTTTAGATTCTGCGAGAAGGTTATCCCCTTTTCGCTTCATCACCGAGCCCTCAAGGAGCTGTAATAAGGCGCCCCGTCTGGTCTCCTCAACCAGAGAGCCAGAGGGCAGCGATGAGCCCCTATGTAACGCATCTCAGTATGAATTCATTGGACGTCTCCACTGATTGGCCCGGCAAAAATCGATCTTATTGCTTCGAGATCAAACACAGTTGCCGTATGGAAGCCACAATGCCAAGGAATGACTTTGTCATCTGGTGATACTCGGTCAATGGGGTGGTGCTTTCACATGCTCGCAGGAGAAGAAGGAAAAAGGTACACGGTGCCTCGGTACACAAATTATCACTCGTTTCTCAATTCTTTCCACATAATTTCTCACAAACCCACCCTTTATGCCGAAGTGGGCCGTATTTTTAAGCTTTATTAGAGCCGGCAGTGAGTTCAGCTCCAGTGGTAAGTTAAACTTATATCGGTGAGGCACATATCATACTTGTATATACGGGTGTATCATAATGCGTTGAATTAGAGTAGGGGGATGGTGTCTACAGGGCTTGTGACCTGGCTTGGTGCCGGTGACACTCGAGTGTGCACATGTGGTGGGAAAAACATGCAATGCTTAGGAGCTATCGTATGTGTTTTGCAAAATGTATGAAGAAATAACGTGCAATTATGGCTACTAGAGAAACTACCGGCGGCCTTGGAGGTGTATTTACAAAAAAATAATGTGATAGATTAAAGACTCCGACTAAGTATCCCGTGGGCTGTGGGGCGCGCATTGATCCCATGTAACCAATTGGTACCAGAAAACCTGAGCCACCTTCAAGTTTTGCGCTTCTCATGAATGTCATAAGAAGCCCTCCTCTTCTTGGAAATCCCGGCTTCGCCTTGCTTCTCCTTCTTTCCCAATTCAATTATATGCACGACGTTGCCAATCTTGACCTTGATAGCATCAATAACCAATTTCAGTCTCTCAACTTCTGTTTTACCAAAAATTTTGTCCCAGCAAGCGTGCTTTTTCAATGCCTCAAACACCCTGGCTTTCGTGTTTTTGTCTGGCTCAGTAAGACTCCAAGCAAGCGAGACATGAAAGCCATCAAGTCTGTCTCCATTTTCTGCATATAGTGGTGGCTGTTCAAATGCTTCAAAGGTGTTATTAGCCAATTGGAGTAGGCGAGTGAGCTGTAATGATAGTCAATTACCGACATAGCGTCTAGCTCTGCGTTCAAGCAAGATATTACCTGTGTACCCTCCCCCTTGGTGGCTCTCAAGACGAAAAACCAGCGTGTCCGGTCGTTATTGCTCACAAATTCAGGGCCTGTAAACTCTACCAAGAATCTAGGTCCACATCCGTCAGACATCCTGCTCTATGAAAGCATGTGGGAAGTGGTTTGGACGAACGGCTTGATCCGAGTCTTATCGAGTCTATCTTTCAAGAGTTCCAAAAAACCTTCCCTCTGCGCAGTAGTAAGAACATTGGGTTTGCTTAAGCTTAGGTGTAGCGGCTGCTCGCTGCCTAGATCGCTTTCGAGATGGCTCTCAAGCTTCACGCCAGCTTCAGCAGTAATGGTAGATGCGGTGTGGTAGGCATCGTTAAGAAGATCGAATTCTGAACGCGACAGATGCCCTCCAATTCCCGTCAGTTTTGCTTTGGCCTCGGAGTTCTCAGATTGGGGGTGGGGGAGAAAAAGGGAGAAATAGAGAACATACACTCAATAAAAATATGAGTTGGCCAATTTCCCTGAACATGCGGAATAGATCTTTTTCTTCCACCGTGAAGCGAGGGATCATCTTGTTGGCCTACCCTCGGAGCCACAGCGTAGAGGTCATGGAAACGCGAGGGAAGTGGTGGTAGCGAATTAGACGAGGATGCTTTTGGATGCTTGGAAGTGGAAGTGGGCGATTGGTGGGCGACGGGGATTGGGTGAGTTGTTTTGGCTACTTTAGCTGGGGGAGGACTGTCGGAGTCCGAATCGGAGTATTCCACGAGAGAGTTGGCTAATGGGGCCATTCTCGGTTTGCTCTGGAAGTAAGCGGGCAATCTTGGGGTGACAAACAGTGTGGGGTTTAATATTGCCGGCGGAGGAGTTAGCCTTGGCTTCAATGATGATGCCGATTACGGCGATGATGATGATGATGATGAGGGGAAGCGTGTACCGGTAGTGGAGCTATGGAACAGCGGGTTTGCTGTGAGCTACTGGTATGGGGCTCACAGCTACCGCTGCGAGTTGGCGGCAACCAAAAGTAACAAAGCCTGACAGGGATAAACAGTCGGGCTTAGCCTGTGTAAATTCCGATAGATTCGCCCAACTTTTGTCCCAGATTGCGAAGGGTATGACCCGACCACCGATGGTGGATCCAGCGGTGCTGAAGTGAGGTTAGGCCGTGCTTAAAAGGCCCAGAAGGAATCCCGTGCAGTACTCGGGTATAGACGTGGGTGACCGGACAGACAGGGGTTAGGAAATCTATGCTAATACATACAATTTCTAATCCCTGTCTGTCCGGTCACCCACGTCCAGACCCGAGTACTGATACAGTCGCTCATGGGGTCGTGACGAATATCAGGAGGTGACGAACAGGGGGACGGTAGTACAACTAAGACAAATTAGAATATCAAGTAGATCCGTGCACCTTTGTTTTTTTTTTTTGTTAAATTCTTGGTATAATTTTAGGTACATGACTAGCACTCCCCAGGGTCCAACGACTGCATTCGGGAATAATCCCATGGCAAATAGAAACCCAAAACAAAAAGACAACAACAGCAATAATATCATAAACAAAACCAAAAATACCTAATGGTATGAAATCAACGTGAAAAATTCCCTGTAATCAGGGTTCCTTGAATATTGTCCTTCACTAAATCAGGACTGTATCTGTAAAGCCCTCGTATAAGGAAAAACATCCATACTACTCGGGAAATTCAATTTATTCAACAAAATAAAAGAAATCAAACATTTCATCAAATCTCATCCTTTTTTATTTTTTGGCCCAGATCTGAGAATTGGGCCAAATGTCAAAAATCTTGTCAGGCTGTTCAACCGTAGTGCTAGCTAGGGCCAAGCAACCGGCCATAATATGTATGAAGGTTTCAGGTTCATTCTCACATCAAGGACATAGCATGCTCGCCTCTGGATTTCACCAGTCCTTCTGCGCCTTCAAGTAGGACTTGCCAGCCCTCATCTGATGCAAACGTGAGGTGGCAAATTTATTGATTGTCATGAAAAGCCAACATGTTCTGAACACAGGCCTATAGCCGTAATATTCAGGATAGTTGAGAAGTTTCCATTTTCGGTAGATACATTCGCGAACCTGTTTCAGAGTGTTATTGTAGTACTCACACTTGTCAGGGTCAGGCAGTGATGATATATTTGGTTTTCTGGGGACAGGCCACTTCGAAAAAAGCAGTCTACCTCTTCTAGCTATATCGTCTATGAGGAGAATCCTTTGGACCGACGTATAGGAGGTTGAGTCACATGTTTTTGGTTTTATGCCTCCTGCCTTGGAAAAAGCTGCCCTCTGATGAGAGGGGAGGCGGAAGCTATCATGTAATTGGAAGCCTGGTAGGAAGAGGTGTTAGGCGGAAGCCTATCTCAAAGTCTTGCGAGATAACTCAGGCCGATAATCTTAATCGTAGACGGAGATTGTCTAGGAAGGCTCAATGATTCAAAATGGAGGTAAATAAAGTGATAAAGATTTTTCTTGCATAAAAACTTATATTGATAAGATCTCTTCTCCGTTGCTTGATATTGTTCAAATAGCTCGGGAGGCACCTCGATATTTATATGCCGCGTCTGGGTGGTCGCGGGCTACATCTAGTTCTCATACTAACTAAGTACCTGCTAACGACTCCAGCTTTTTCTTAAGAAGTGCGAACACCATTTGACCCTGACAATTCTGTTCTCTCACTTCAACTTCCGAATTGCAACACCATGATATTACCTGACGGTGCTCCCACACATCAGTCCATTGGTTACGATCCATCTTCGTCGGCATGGATTCTTTCTTTCCATTTGCATACGCAGAATGGTCTCCATGATCGAACCAACAAAGAGGCCAGCTTTGTTATCGAACCTCTCAGCATTGCAGACATATTCTGCAACCGACATCTGCGAGGCATAAGATAGACTTGTCACGATAATCGCTCCAATAGCCATTATCCCTCCATAGTCATATCGTTATCGTATGGTTCCGTCAGTATCCGTAAGATACTATTGACGTGTGTGAGTGTGGGTATGCCTGATTGCTCAGACTACCTCATCCGACAACACCATTCACTTCTGCGACTTTCATCGCGAGAGCGTGGAGTATAGAATGTGTTGTCTAACCATTGTCCTTAAAAACGTCC
>Ga0307509_10000608_pt1 | contig 60885 bp, 57 predicted proteins | sample 10_EM_MG_FD_202245 | JGI IMG/M metagenome (GOLD analysis project Ga0307509, IMG submission 202245) | Populus trichocarpa ectomycorrhiza microbial communities from riparian zone in the Pacific Northwest, United States - 10_EM | ecosystem: Host-associated > Plants > Roots > Unclassified | place...
CATTCCGTATTCCGAGTCGTCTTCCAGATGCCTCTGTGAAGCTCATAACTCCGGGAGCTTGGGTTCGGATATGTGGTCATCCTATGAAGCAATATACCTCGCTCTTAAATATTAGGTAAGCTATTCCTGCTAGGGTAATATAGCCCTCGCCTCGGCTTCCCGGTCGTATATGACCCAGGGACATCTACCTCTCGTGTGTGGTGCTGTCCTGTGTCTTTGTCCTGCGAGCTCCTGAGTCCCTCCCCTATTTTCGAAGGAATGGGGTTTGTCGCTGGGCTATGGGTGGGTCGACTACAGGTTTGGGCTTGAGTGTATTTTCTTTCTAGATGGGCTTGAGGGTTTCCTTGTTTTGCAAGTTTGTTTGTTTACTGTCAGGGGTTTGTTTCTTTGGGGTGCACATCTGTGGAGGTTATTTGGTTCATTGGATTCAGGCCTGTGGTTTCCTTATAGTTTCTACCCATAGAACCGAGCGTTGTTTCCACCTCTACTCAAGGTGGTTAATGGGTTGGGCAGGGTCAGAGGGTTTTAGCGGGGAGAAGCGGGATGGACTGTAGTTGGAGGTTTTTTGAATACATAGCTAGGGCTGACGTGACTTTGTACCTTAAACAAAAATGAAAAGGGAGGAAAAAAAGAAAAAAGAAACAAAAAACAGACCAAGAGATAGGCAAAGGTACCCTCCCGGCGCTGGAACTCTGCCCCCGATATGCCTCGATGGCCAGATCTTCACACCACTCCCATGCTTCAGATGGCTTGGGTACTGGTTCACACCTAACATGTCGTCTTCGGCACACTTTTCCCAAAGGCTAGGCCTAGCCCAGGGAGCTTTCGCTACAGTGAAAAGACTCTCCCCACCTGGCTCTGGACTCTCCCCTCACCTCTTGCATCGCCCAGCGATATCACTGCTACTCCTCACCCTCCTCTATGGGGCCGACATCATGGTCCCCAGTAGAAGAATGATCTCCAGAATGGACGTCTACTGGCGCCAGGTCCAACATTGGGTCTCAAACTGCATCAGATCGATCCCTATACCCATACTAGCAGCAGAGGCGTGCATCCCCCCCTCCAAGCCATCATCCCCCACAAACGCCGCATGGCCGCCCTGAGGCTGGTGTGTGCTGCCCCTACGATCAACCCTGTGGCTGGTAGACTATGCCCAACCTTCCCCTCCCTTCTCAGGTACAGGGCCCCGGACTCACACAGAGGGCGCTGCAGGCACCTCCCCCCCAACGTTATGCCTCTCTCCTGGAAAACCAACCGCCCACCTTCAAAGGTCAGGTCCCACCTCCCAGTGGATGAGCTTGCTAATCTAGCCCGCCCCATTCTGGGAACTCTTGAATTCGCCCCTCTCGCCAATGCTGGCCTCCTTCCAGAGCCTGCTGCACTCCCACCCCACGATACAATGGCCAGCGCATACAGTGCCCTCAAGGGAAGGACAAGACTAGTTCTTCTCGAGGAGTGGAGACACCTGGCACCCCCCCCGGAATACTACACATTCCCTCTGTCGTTTGCCCTCCACCCTTTTATGGAGTTAGGCAAGTTCATGGCTGGCCGCATACACCAGTTGAGAGCCCAGAAGAGTTATCTCGCCACCCATCCCTCTTGGTCAAGGATAAATGAACCCAGACACTGCCCCAGGTGCGGTGAAGAGGAAGAAACCTTCAGCCATCCCATTCTTTGCTGCCAGTCAACATCCTACCACAGGGAGCGTCTCCTCCAAGGCCTCTCTGACGTGGGCCCTGACTCCCCCCTCTGGACCGATAAAAACCTACTCCTGGCCCTGGCCGCCTTCATAAGAGCCACGGCGACCAACTACCCACCCGATATGTTTCCCGTCCTCCCCCCTTCCCCAGCCTCAATAGTCTTCTCCTCCTCCCCAGCTTTGCGACCCTTGGGTCTCTTTTCCTCCCCTCCACACCGCGCTAGTTAGGTCTTCTCCTGTGGCGGACAATGGATTTCCCGTTAGAAATAGGGAATTGTTGTGGCTTTCTATGAATATCCTTTCTTTTGTTAGCCGTGAGTTGGCGATGTGTCGAGTACTTGACACGCCTTGGAGCTCATTTTATAATTTTCGTTTGTTTTTTGGTTTTTGAGATTAAGGCCCTATTTACGCCATAGCTAGCGCTGCCTGCAAGTTCTTGTACCGTCACAATGAATACATAATATAAAAAATAAAATAAATAAATAAATAAAAACCGACCAAGAGATAGGATCTTCACGCAACCATCTAAGTACATTTCTATACTTAAGATATTGCAATACAATTACGCTTTTCTCTCTTTACATACACCCCTTCTCTATGAAAGCCTACGCTCTAAGAAAGGCCCTTGAGGCTATTGTGATAGTCTCAGTGACGGGTCGCCTGAACATCAAACTATTGTGATAGTTCTATCAAGCACGACAATCCACTCATCTTACTATCTTAAGAGATAGTATTCTTCGACGGGTCGCTCAAGACCAGCAAGCCAGTTCCATACTATCTAAAGAGTTAGTATTCTCCTACCCTATAATATAGAAAGACGAAGGCTCACTTACCCAATAGACGGGTGTCATTGCCTGTTGCATACAAGTCCTACAATGGGATTGTTACAGAGGCCTAGCCTTCTCAGAGTCTGAGGCCCAGCCCTAAGGTGAGGAAAGGGTATTTCTTGGTACTGAAAAGATAGTTAGTGCTGGCGCCAGGTGAGAAAGCCATCGTACCCTTAATCTTAAATTTACGGTAAAGACCATCGAGCAGAGTCAACACTGGTACTCAGAGTTCTATTATCAGGACATCATCCTTGAGTGAGTGAAAATGCCTGCTCACTCCAGTCTGAAAGCGAGTGATAGCCATAACACTCTCTAGTGCCTGGTGGTTTCTCGGCACTTAGCCTCAAAGTGGACGCCACGTGACATACTCTTTTCATCACAACCCTCCACACTCAGACTCCCAGGCCACACCTGCAACACTCCACCACAGCCACACAACCACTCCCCAATCCAATACATGGAGGTTCCTGGGCTCGATGCCAGCTATCCAGCAGTATAACATTCATCCCCAGAGGACTATTATTCATAAAGTTACAGGGCTGAATAGGGTTGGATGCTGGTGATCCCCGAGCTCGATGGCAGGTTCCTCCACAATCACTGCTCCGATCCTGGATCTGATCGCGGGAGGTTGTTGTGCTCGACGCCAGCTACTCAGCCGTATAAAAGACGTCTCTGTGGCATCGAAACTCAGGAAGTCGCTAACCCTTGTGAGAGTTGTCTTTATAGGTATCCTGGCAATCCCAGAACCCGATGGCAGATTCCTCCACGACCACTGCTTCAATCCAGAGTCGAATTGCGGGAGGTTGTCGGGCTCGACGCCAGCTACTCAGCGGTATAAAAGACGTCTCTGTGGTATCAAAGCTCAGGAAGTCGCTTACCCTTGTGAGAGTTGTCTTTATAGATACCCTGGCGATCCCAGAACTCGATGGCAGATTCCTCCACAACCACTGCTCCGATCCTGAATCTGATTGCGGGAGATTTTTGGGCTCAACGCCAGCAATGCAACAGTATAGGGTACGTCCCTGTTGCATCAAGACCCATGAAATCGCTGTCTTCTGTGCAGGGGGTCTCAGGTATCCAGCTGGCAATATTTTACTCGATGGAAGATATCTCCACAACCGATAGACGGATCTTGATTCTGTTTGCGGGAGGTTGTTGGGCTTGACGCCAGCCTTCCAACAGTATAAGATACGTCTCTGTCACATTAAAACCCAGGATGTCGCTGTCTTCTGTGGAGAGGATCTTTATAGTGGCCCTGGCGATATTTTACTCGATGGCAGATTACTCCACAACTGCTTGACGGATCTTGATGATCTTTGCGGGAGGTTGTTGGGCCTGATGCTAGCTTCCCAACAGTATAAGGTACGTCTCTGTCACATCGAGGCTCAGGAATTCGCTGTCTTCTGTGGAGGGTTTATTAGGTCTCAAGCTGGCGATATTTTACTCGACGGCAGATTACTCTACAACCGCTGGACGTATCTTGATGCTCTTTGCGGGAGGTTGTTGGGCTTGACGCCAGCTTCCCAACGGTATAAGCTACGTCTCTGTCTCATCAAGGCTCATGAATTCGCTGTCTTCTGTAGAGGGTGTATTAGGTATTAAGCTGGCCACATTTTACTCAACAGCAGATTACTCAACGGCCGCTGAACGGATTCTGATTCTCTTTGCGGGAGGTTGTTGGCCATGAAACGGGCTTCACAATGATATTAGATACTTCCCCCGTGATCTTTATTCATGAAGTTACAGTACTGAATTGTGTGCTGGTGATCCCAGGACTCGATAGCTGATTTCTCCACAACCAGTTGTCTGATTCTAGATCTGATTGAGGGGGGTTGTTGGGCTTGATGCCAGCTGCCCGGCAGTATAAGGTACGTCTCTGTCGTATCAAAACTCATGAATCCGCCAACCCTTCTCAGAGTGGTCTTTCTACTGGTCCCAGAACTCAATGGCAGATTCCTCCACAACCACTGCTCCAATCCAGATTCCGATTGCGGGAGGTTGTTGGGCTCGATGCCAGCTACGCAGCGGTATAAAGGATGTCTGTGTGGCATCAAAGCTCAGGAAGTCGCTGACCCTTGTGAGAGTTGTCTTTATAGATACCCTAGCGATCACAGAACTCGATAGCAGATTCCTCTACAACCACTGCTCCAATCCTGAATCTGCTGGCGGGAGATTGTTGGGCTCGACGCCAGCTACCCTGTGGTATAGGATACGTTCTGAGGCGCCAATTCCCCATTGAGCTACAGGGTCCTGGGAAGAGGATAAAGGTATCAGACTCGGAAGGCTTGTTATGACTTACTGTTTCTCTGTGAATTGGCCTGTATATTAGAACAATAGAAGACTACTAGTAGTAAATTTAACAGTTTGACAGTATGAAAACTATTGTGACCCAGGTCAGAAAAAAGTAAAGGGGGAACCCTTCGCTTATCTCAGGAAGATGTGGTCTCACGTCAGGTGGAATCCTGAGTATTTGGTGCTCCGTCAGATAGCGTCCTGAGTATTAGGTGCTGCATCTGGTCCGTCCTGAGGATTAGGTTCTGCATCTGGTCCATCCTGAGGATTAGGTGCTGCATCAGGTTGCGTCAGATGCGTGGTGTGGTAGGGAGGTTGCGTCCTGATTCGTGATTTGCGTTCTAGCGTCACGTGCGTCATAGGCACTCAACCCACTGAACGCAAGGTATTATTTTTACTAATGTTACAACTATATATATCTCTTATATAATAGTGCAACTCTCTTATTCTTTAACTGCACATCTCCTGTATTCGCTAGGTACTTGCAAAAATGTTCTTACCTCATAGTTCAAGTTCCAAGCATATCCCCTTACTTGACTATTAATCAGTCACCCAATTGAACATGCTAAGAAGAAAGATTATACACTGAATGCTCAGTGGGATTGCAATTGGTTGAGTGGTGTGAGATAGTTCATTATTACTCAATACTTCCACTTGCCACTTCAAATAAATATAGAAAGATGGCAAAACTACTAGTCAAATATGAAGAAGTTAATCCAAATAAGGCAGATGATTACAAGTGAACACTGAGCTCTTATACTACTTTGGGTGGATATAAGTGGTTTGTAAAACTACCACTCAAACCAGAAGAAGTCAATTACACCAAACTAGATAGTGGCAGTTAGATACCACTATGGTATACTGCGGGAAGTGAAAATAAGGATGTAACAGAGGCACTCTGTAGGAAGACGGATCCTAAGATTGCGACCGCACCGAAGACTCAAAGTAGAAGTAAGGATCCAAATAAAGATAAAGATAATTCAAAGTAGAATCAAGCGGTAAAACTTAATATCGTTAAGCCTGAAAGCTTCACTCAATAAGTTCTCTTCGAGGATCATTGGTTATCAGAATAGGTGTCTCTCGCTTTAGTTAAGTAGAATAATGTAAAGCCAGAAGACACCCGTCAACCATTCTGACCTTTTGCAAGTACCCTGCTCAGCTCAGGGCTGTCCAACTCACCCGCCTAGAGTGAGCTAACACTCGGAGGTAGTCGGACCGCTTGGACATTGACTATCTCCACAAATAGGAAGTGCTTCCGGTGATGTCTCTCCAACTACATCTGCTTAAGCGAAAACTCTTTCCTATCGGTAGCATATCAGTGGCCGACCGACATGCCCACCGTAGAGATAATATCCCTTGGGACTCACTGGCCCTGCGGTGGTTTCGTCTATACAAGCTCCGCAGTCCATCGGCAAATCTACTTGGCTATTCTAAGCTTCTAAACCTGAGCATGCTCCCACGATAAGAAATCTCCTGCTGCCTGACTGCATGGGCGCTACCCACAGTCAACCATGCAGGACCCTCTTAAATCTTGACAAGACTCACACCTCTAGAGTCCACTAATAACCCATGGTAATTCTACAGTTCACGAGGTAGCCCGGGACTGGCTTTGGGGTGGTTGTCCTGGAAGCCTTGCAGCTTCCCCAGTCAGCCCCAAGCCCTTTACTGTTAACCATACAACTACCCGGAGGTCAAAGTATGCCCGTAGGTGGTTCCCGGGTGTTATCCAGGTGGCGCCCCAGGAGGCGGTCACCCTCACACCCCTTATATATCCTGCGAACAGCTTCTGGTCGATTGGACGGCCACAACTCATACTGTGTTGTGGAAGCGTTCCTATGGATCTCACTTTACTAGAAATCACACAACTATACAGCCGTACAGTGCTGTCGCGCCGTACCAACGCTGGGGCCGCAGGGCGGTGTTAGGAATATCCCCTGAAAGTTACAGGAGGTTCGGACCACTCCTGCTCCGTCAGTTGCCCGTTTCGTGCCCTACGAAGCGGCCCTTTGCACAACTAAGAGCCCCACTATAGTGGGATAACTTCCCCCTAAGTCCGCAGATGACTTTGTCGGTGAAGGTAGGGTAACTGGGGTACCTCAGTAGGGTAACTGGGTCCCTAAGGTAGCGTAATCATGTTTTCAAGGTAGGGTAACTTCACACTATTATGCCTTTATTCCCTTCGGGAGTCCGCGCAACCACATATAATGTTACCCCGGAGACCCATGCAACGTTTACTATTTTTCCTTAACTTTACGCAAACATGTGCCCCGAAGGTTACCCTGCCTAGCAGGGTAACTTTGGCCTACCTCGGTTACCCTGTCTAACCCGATGTCACCAAGTCACTTTGTAGACACTTGTACCAACTCATGTCTACCGTTAGTATACTAAGTATACTGGTCTATCCTCAATCTGGTTACCTCTTGGTATACCATATGGGCTTGAGTTTAGTCCACTGTAGCTATCTATCTATAGGGTCGTTACAAAGGAATCGGCAAAATAATTACTCGGAAGCACACGGTCAATCCCACAATAGCAAATCATGGCAGTCGAGTACTACTCTCTTGTGCTGCTACTAAGCAGAATTGTATGTGGGAATTGTAACCTAGATGGAAAGGCCAATCCAGACAAGATAGATAATCACAGCATGGTCAAACCATTACTCAAATGGGAAGAGATCAATCCGTACAAGCCAGATAATGAGAGCAGAATACTAGTGTTGTATCCCGCTGGGAATAGTGATAAGGAAACTGTTAAACTGCTAATCAAATGGCAACAGATCAATCCAGACAAGGCTAATAGTTGTAGCTGAATACAACACGCCAGTGTATGCTACAGGGAGTCTGAATAATGAAGTCTGAATATCAAAATCTAGATAGAAGGTGGGGTCTTTCCTTGCACTTCAGATCATAAGAGAGTAGTGAAACCATTACTTGAAAGGGAAGAGGTCAATCCCAATGCCCCAAATAAGTGTGACATGACACCACCCTTATATGCTTCACTGAGTATATATTAACAAGTGATAAACCTATTCCGTGAATGGAATGAGGTTTATCCCAACAGGGAAGATAATAACCGCCAATTATCTGTCTCACTCGCTACTAAGAATTGTCAACATATGCCTTTTTCACTCTGCTCTTTTCCCTCTGTTTTACAATTTCATCAACTTAGTGCATTGAAATACCTTGTCCTATATATTGCGGCCTACCAACTAGTCCACCATTACTCCACCCTCATGTCCCCTAATCCATCTCCACAAATACAATATTTTTTCTTTTATTTCCTTTAACAATTCTATCATTTCCTTTTGTACAGTAACATCTCAACCTAGGTATTGTAATATTTCATTCCAAGTTTCCTTTTGCCTTCTTACTCAGGAACTGGTAGAATCAAGAAATACATGACCAAGTTCAGCTGTGGTAAGTTGCCATCTTGAATTGTAGGAATTTGACGCAGAAGTGAATGGAATTTATAATCCCTGTATCTTTCTTGAACCGGTTCTAGGAAGAAGAATTTCATGTTGGAGGAAAGTGCTGCAAGGAAATAAAAATGCACCTGTATGCTATGTTTGATATGGGGACTCCTAAGACGATCAAGGTTCCTCATAGTCAGTCAGTGGAACTAGGCCTTCACCTGATATTGTTCTCCTTAAACACTTTCATACACGCCGACCATTTACCTGGTACCTTAATACAACAATTCAATTCAAACTGTCTCTCTCCTTCTAATTCATGTTCTTTCTAATACCTCAGCAAGTATGCATTTCACCTCTCTCCTCTTACCCAACTACGCAGTAAAATCTCTCATGATGTAGCACCTTGTACATACTCCATATTGATGGCCTTTCGCTTTACTGCTCTACACATAGAATGATCCAATTCAGCAATCTCTTTCATATAGCTAATCGCATCAAGGAAGCCAGCAAGAAAACTCATCTATTATTTAACCTAGATTTGTTCTTTTATTTTCAATACTCTTTTGTAGTACTTACTGAGTTTTCCGTCACACTAAAATCTTTCTTATCTGCAAGACCACGAAATCTGACTGTCCAGTACTGGCTCTGACAGTGGCCACTTGCCTGTACACCTTGCTTCAGCATCGCCACTACTTTCTCTAAAGTCTCTTGTACTATCTTCAGTCACATACTCAGCATGCTGATGTCGGTGAAAATGTTCTGCCATTCTATTTTTCAGAAATTGTGTCTTTTTGTCCTTAATAAATCTCTCTGGTTGAAGTTCTTTGACTACATCCTCCTAATATGCACCCTACATGCCTTGTAGTGCACTAAAAGGATTTCAATCTTTGACCACAGTTACAAGAGTCATACTCTCTTCTAAGAAGGCATTTTCTCTGAGATCCGTAGACCATAGACCTCCAAGACCCTCTACATCTTCCTCTTGTCCACTATCTACCTCCAATAGCTCTAGATTTGCTAGTCCTTCCTTGCTCCATCCAGTGGCCTGAGTTTCACTTGTCCCAGGTGCGGTGCATGCTTGCTATTCAGGCAGTACCACTTGAGCTAGAATGAACCCCAAGTTGTTGAAGTCTTTATCATTATCTTGACACCTGGCAATCTCCTCTGATGGAATAGCTTCTCTTGTTGTCATTTCCACATGTATTATCGCTGCAATACAGGAAGCTCTTTTGTGTTGTATTTTCTTTTCACTTTTTATATTACTTATTTTTCCCCCACAACCCTTTCTAAATTCCTGTACCTCACTTTCCCTAATTCTGCAAGTTGCCTTCAGTTGGACTATTGTAAACCTGTTTTATATAGTAGGATGTATTGCAAACCATATTCAGGATAGTCTTGCTGCATCCTTTTTCCACTCGAAAAACCTGCATAATCGTTTTTCGACCCCCGGGCTGAATGCTGTAGTGTAAAAATGCCGGGACCGCTAGGTGCATTCATTTTCAGAAATACTATAATAACATAATAATGTCCTTCCATTCTACCCCATACGCCATTTTCAAGAAACATCAGTATTTCTACAACGGCACATGCAGTACAGTGCCTCGAATGGGAAATGGCACTCTTGTCTCAAGTCATGCGGGGAAGCAGGAACAAAATCTTTTTGACAGAGCTACACCTCCTACCCAGAGTAAATCATATATTCCAGGGCACATGCCATTCGAATGCCTAAGTTGGTCATAGCTGCCGCACTTCCCACCTCTTGTGCTCACCAGCGCGCTCAAACATGTCCCCTCTCATTTTTCCATCGCGCTGAAATGTGCCTTCTAAAGTCAGACTTCGGGCATCATCATTTCTCACTCGTTAGAATGATAGGCTTGCTCTAGCTTTCACCAAAATATGAGCTCGGTTTCTATGTTCGCATTGACTGTAGTAAAACCAGCCCCGACCTGCGCTGAAACGGAGCTGTCTTTCCAGCCTCCTCGAACGCCACCCACGTCCAGGCACCTGTCAAGAAGGGTACCTCGCGCATTGGGTATATACCTCGTTGCCAAACCGCGAACTCAGACCCAACCACGGTAGTGAGATCGCAGAGGTGTACTCGAGTAAGTTATAAAAGTGTCGTATATTTCTCCAAGCCTATTCAACAACCGAACCATGAACCAGTCAATCGGGCCATCTACTTCTATCCCACTCTTCTGCATTGCCATTCGCATAAACAAAATGCCACCATTCACTGTTGCCGGCAAATCCTTATCCACATACCTTGTCAACAATATCGCTTACCCTCCTCCAGGTTTCAGAAAACCCACACTCAACAATATAATATTATGCCAACACACAGTTCGAATACCCGGCTCGGGTGCTATCCTCCAGGGGGCACAGCAGCAGGATTATCCTTAAAAGCACTGGAACGGTAGACAAAAGATTAGGCAAGCAGTCTGTCCCACTGCCCTGCCCACCAAACCCCAGCTGTGCAAAGGCCCAAGCTAGTATGATACAATACTACAGGTTATTCCCCAAACGGGAGCATAATGCAACAGGCCGTCCAACGGCAGGCTAGGCCCCAGCCCGTAATTCAAGGGCAAATCTTAAAGGTGCACAAAGCCTGCACAGTAGTGTAGCGCAGCAGGCGCCAATCGCCTTCACAGGGGCCTAACCGTTCTACCGATCATTATTTGAGATACAGTAAAACTGTCATAATAATCCGACAACGTGCTATGTAGTCCAGATATGCTACTTTGGAAAATGGCGCAAAATGCCTCAAAAAAGAGAGAGTGAGCTGCCCAGCCTTTTTGGGATATATAAAAGTAAAAAAACACCAGACCCCACCAGAGGAGGCAAGCCCAACGACATGGTATATTGTTCGATTACTATAGCTTTCGTGGTAGGTCTTTGGTTCATGCGAGACCTACAATCAGTGGTTTAGTGGCAGCAGCCTGAAAGAGAAATGCACAAACAGTAGATACCTTCTCATTTCTAACTTAACTTCCGCCTCAGCCTATCTAATTTCGTGTCCATCCGTCACTTCATTCTCGCCACCGATACAGGCTGTCGTGGCTAACCAAAGAACCACACCACCAGTCCCAGCCCTAGATTTTTGAATATAGAAAACAAAATTCCACAGAAAAAACACAACGCCGTAAATGCGATACCCGACACTTCGACATCCCCGACAGACAGAACAAGGATGCATGGGCAAAGGGAAGATTTTGATGTCGGCCGGTCAGCCTAAACTAGAATCCGATCTAGGATGCGGTCCAAGTCCGCATCTATGAGTTCTGGCCAAGATAGTTTGACGCCTGTAGTCGTGTGCTGATGTCAGTCACTGTAGACCACTCATGAAAGTGGAAGGCTGCGTGAAGAACGGAGGAAATCACCCTTCCTAGACCTAGAAGTCCGGGCGTCTCTTTTCTTGTATTTCCACCCTTCAGGCTTTTTAAACTTTCGGAAGTACTCTGCTTCTGCCTTCTCTGCTGCACGATCGATCGCTGCTGCTTCATCTTCCTGTACGTATAGATCACAGCGGTCGCATTCGTCGCATGGTGTTCCAGGGACTTGTCGGAAGTGTTGGCAGAAGTGTTTGTAGCTCTCACTACCTATCTCTGCTCGACAAACGTAGCTGTAGTTATAGATCAGCACAATGACCCCGCTGTTCGAGCGAGCAAGCGCGGTTTATCGCAACGTAAAGACCTAGCTAGATACAGACATACCACATAACATAGCCACATGGACAAGTGAGCTTATTACAGCCATCAGATTTCACAAACGAGATATGGCAAATTGGGCACTACACAACGTTAGCACTTGATCATCACAGGCTCATACACATCTAATTCATCCCTGATAAGAAACAAAGCCGGATAAAAGGTATCAATACCGTTCGCTTGATAGCATCTGCCATGGCCTTTTCTACATATATCCTCACACTGTCCTCCTCTTTCTCGTAGCATTTATGGAACGGGGCCCACTCGCTCCCGCACTCCAGACAACTATCCCGACCGCACCGAACACTTCCACATCTAAAGAAGTTACCTCGCCGTTTCCGCTGGATCCTGCCAATCGATTTTTCAACCCGTTCTCGGAACGCAGTTAATGAGAGGATCCAGTGAATGGGATTTGATGTTTCTCTGGTTAGAGAGGGTGAGCGCAGGGTGAGTACTATTGTAAGGACGAGGATAAGGAAAACCACCAAAGCTAGCGGAGCAATGGAGAACAATACTAGAACGGAAACAAGTAAAGCTACTTTGGCACTGCGTTTTATTCGGTACTCTTCCAAAGCAACTACTTCTGCATACGGGCAGAACGGGCACCTAGCCAAATCCAAACCAGATCTCTCCAAACTTTCTGCCGCCGTCTTGTCCTCGAGTGAGTGTAGAATATCGGGTGGTAGGATAACCAATAACAATTCATGGGGCACGAAGGCCGAACATGGCGGAGAAGCGGAGCAAGACAAACACCGCACAGAGCACACCTCTCCCAAGAGATTTCTCCCCTGTCCGTATAAGCCTTCCTGGACACTCCGGAGCAGACACTGGCGGCAGAAGAAATGGCCACCTGAACACGATGCGATCTCGGTCCACGGATAGTCTCCAAAACAGCATTCACACTCCACCATCTCTGATAAATCAACATGTTCGGTCTCATTCAGGAGCTTTGCCACCTTCAAATCTTCATCCACCTGTCTGTCCCGGGTAGGCTTGCCCAAAGCAAAAAGTTCATCATCCAATTCCTCACATCCAGTAGTGGTCACAGTTGGCTCGGGAGGTATAAGAGACCGCGCTCCACGAAAGAAACTAGTGAAGGAGAACCTCCAGGATTTGCCAGCAATATCCGTAAGAGTCAGCCGGGAGCGGGCGTAGTCGAAGTTGTTTTCAGCCATTACAGCCCGGATCGTTGAGTGAGCTAAGCCTTTGAACTCCTTGTAACTACTCGGGAAAACATTAGTAGATGCTTGTGGTAGAGATGTTGGTAAGAAAAAAAGAGAGAGGGAAAATAGATAGAAAGAAAGTATCAAACAGAACAGCAAGCAGCCAGCTCACAGCAAATTCTTCGCAGCAACTTTATATGCCTCGGACCTAAACTTCTCCCATGGCTCCACAACTCGTTTCTGAACCCTCCCATCCTTCGGCCTTTTTAAGAGCGCCTCCGTGATAACATGTAATCGCGATTCTTCAGAAAAGGTAGAGAGCATATGGCGGAACTCGTCGACGTCAACGTTCGGAAACAACTCATTCAAAATTTCAATAGCTCGATTAAGAGAGGCCACCCTAGCTTGATCTGCGGTTTCTTCAGGATCCAGAGAAGCAGATAAAGTTCCCCGGCCGCCGCGCGGACCCTTGCCCTTTGAAGAAGAGAGTAAAGAAAGCATGATACATATCGTGTGCACAGCAGTAGAGGGGAAGAACAGAAAAGCAAGGGCCTAAAGGAGAAGGTCAGGGTGGGAGTCAGAAGAGGAGGCTCTGCGAGTCGCCTGGGAATGACACGGCGTCAAGAGGTAACCTAGCCGAATCAGCTGCAGAGGGGAAAGAGGTCCAGATTTGGCTCCAGTTGGGCCGGATCTTTATGACATTATTTGGCCCGAGATCGCTGTGGGAGGCTGTCCGCTCGGACTGCTGCAGGCTGTTCGCTTGGTTCATTTGCCGAACTAGGGTCTAGTGACTTGCGGGAGCCAAGGAAAGCCGGGTAACCTAAATGAGAAGCTTTTCCGAGGGTTAGGGATGGGAGCCCACGGCTTTGACAGCAAGGGAGACTGGTGGAGTGTCAGGCCAATAGCAGCACAAGAAAATACCAAACGATATTGTCTTGATAACCTACTGTTTATACCATGCTTCGGGATATCATTGGGAGCTACAACCTTGCATGCAACTTTACCATGATTCGAGACTAGCAAAGCAATCGAACGGTGTGTGAAGGCGAGGTTAGATAGACTAGCCGGGTAACTCTCAACCCTCAGCCTGCAAGTATCATCTCATAATGCCTTATCCTTAAGGCTTCCACTTTACCACCCCTCAGTCCCCGCCTCAACTCCATTCAACCAACTCCCACATACCCATACACCTGCGCCTTCTCAATATGCGGAAGGGCGTTGGGCTCGGCGCCCTTACTAGAAACACTCAGACCTCACAACAATACGCTTCTCATGGTCAACTGCTTCAAAAATCTCACATCGATGAACTCACGACACAGCTTTCCGTTTTTCAGGCATCCCTCTCTCAGTTCTCCCGAACTCATGCGAAAGACATCCGCTCAAACCCCGCTTTTCGAGCAGAGTTTGCAAGAATGTGCACGGCAATCGGCGTCGATCCCCTTGCTAGCTCGTCAAACAGAGGGGGTAGCTTCTGGGCTGAAATGCTAGGAACTTCAGTCAACGACTTTTATTTCGAGTTGGCTGTGAGAGTTGTGGAGGTTTGCAGAAGAACAAGGCAGGAAAATGGAGGGTTGATTGCTGTTGCGGAGGTACGGGAACGGATCACGAGGCAGGACGAGAGTATCGGCGGGAGCAGCGATGTCAGTGAAGATGATATCCTCCGGGCCGTTGAAGCTCTGAAACCACTTAGCTCAGGCTTTTCTGTGATCGACCTTGGTCGGCGGCAGATGATCAGATCCGTGCCCAAGGAACTCAACACAGATCAGTCTACTGTACTCGAAGCTATTCAGGTACTCGGGTTCATAACCCACTCGATGTTGAGAGTTAACCTGGGTTGGGATGGAGCCCGTGTACAAACTGTTATAGACGACCTGTTATCAGATTCTTTGGTCTGGCTTGATGGCCAGGCGGACGAAAAGGAGTATTGGGCGCCTAGCTTTTTCAAAAAGTCAAATTAAGCAACTTGTGTTAGAAGCCCGGTGGCTGAGGATCACCAATTTACACATATCTTACGAAATGGACGTAGGGCCAATAATATATCCCTAGTGTACTATAGCGAAAATGTTGACAGATCTTGTATAATTCTGCGAGCGAGACCCAGAAGGTGCCTGTTCTGTTCCCATAGCGATTCGTGTAGAATATCGTAGACAAATACGGGAGCACTGGGGCGAAGCCTAAAAGCCAGAATGAATATCAAGTGTCGGCAGGAAGCATAGTCGCGCGCATGATGAATTCAATAAACTCTAAATTCTAGCCCTCTTATACACGCTGAGCGCCATCGTCAGCCCCGCCTTTAACTATAAATGCGAGGTTACCCTGTGCCTGGCATCGAACTGTCCGCCCACCGAAGAAGGGGGAAAACTGGCACAATTGACCGATAGGAATAGTTCAGAATGGCTGTCAATCAAACAGATGTTAGTCGGTCTAATCGCATACAGAAATATAGAAGGGATATTGAAGGGGGTTACGTTGTCTGAGGCAGGCTTCTCTCGCCCGGTCCAGTAGCCCCCAATCAAAGGCAGTTTCTGTGCGTCGGGCCAGTAAGCAACCCCCACCGCCAAAAACAGCAAAGAGAGAATCCCAACCTGCAAGACGTCTTGCTGAACGCGGGGAACTCCTTCAAGGATGAAGAGAACAGCGCCTCCAGCAACAGCTGCGAAACCTGCAGCACTAATACCACTGTCCGATGAAATGTGTCAGCAGTGGACAGGGCGAAATAAATCTAGACAGGGTGTTCGAACATAGGCCGGAGATTCTTGATTGGGTAGCCCATGATGTTGAAAGAAGGTCTCAATCTATAAGCCGCGAGGCCAGCATTAGTCAATCACTTTCTCTGGTCGGCTGGTTTCTCAAATATAGGACAACTCACTTTGGGCCATAGGAAGAAACATAGCGAGCCTGCAGGGTGTCATCAGCAAGCTGGTTCTTTAAAGAGAGTAATTATAAGGGGATGTAGTTGCATGCACCATTGCGATATTCCTGAAGGCACAGAGGTTATGATCGCGGGTATAGAAGTATACTGCTACCGAAGTTGGAGGGGGGAGCTGTGTGATGAAGTTACTGTTGGATCGAAGTTGGAATGCGGAATGCCGAGCAAATATTTTCTTGGAGAGGCTTACAACGCTAGGCACAAAGGGGGGGACAGCGGGGTCCAAAAATGAACTGTCGAACCCAACGCCAACCCAAATATATAGAGAAGATCTTCAAATCGTAGGGACTGACTTCTACGCAATTAACACACATACCTTTCACTTACTCTTTGACAATCGTTTCGCCCTAGATTTTCACCAACTTTCTGGCGGAAAACGGGAGTCTGGAAGTGGATTTAAATAAAAGACCTTTGTCTACCCCTGGACCGGAGCCGCGAACCAATCAAACAAGGTCCAATCCTAATTTTTTCAATTTTTCAGTTGCCCCACGATTCTCCCGACCGCTGACGCCTACGTCTCACAAGGCATGCAAAACCACAGTATTGCACAGCACAGTACGATACCTACGCCGCCATATCATACCTAGTTGCTTGCCAGTTCAACATATCATCCACACACACCCCACACAACGAGCAAAATTTCTCTGCTGCAGACTTTGTTTCTTGCTACTTCAATCCACTCCCTTCCTCCCTCCCCCAGAGACTTGTCATTTCTATCTGCCCTCCTACCGCCCAAGGCCAGGGAAAGAAAGGAAGAATTCACGGATAATTTACCCTTGTTCCCGGCTTTGTTTAGGCCTCATAATTGTGCTGTTTGCATTGCCTAAGACAAGGGGGAAGGAAAAAAAAAAGTGCCCTTTTCACTCCCTTCCCTCAGTACCGTACTTCTTTTCGTATCCTGCCTACCCTATTTCCTCAGAAGTCGATATCGGATTCCTGAAGGGTTTGTCGGCTCCACGTTGCAACTGTTACATCTCCCCACTTGGCGCGGAGTCACAGCTTGAACAAACTCAAAATTTCCGATACCGGTATCCCGTTTTCCCCCGATCTTCGTCGATACAACAGCCGCGCTAGACCGCCCACTCCACTCCTTCACCTACCTTCCTCTCGCTATTGTCACCCCTCCATCTCATACTTTCCACATCCTCGCAACTCGGCACCTTTCATTTACCACAGGCACTCCCGAGCCTAATACCACTACTCTCTCGGATTCAATAGCACAACCCGAAACGGCATCGGGTGAACAGGGCCTGTCTCCGTACATTTAAATACACCGGAAGCTGGGAAGGAAGGAAGGAAGGGCGGAAGGAAGAACAGGAGGAAGTCAGACATTCGAGTCAAGGAGCCATGCCCACCAACAGACCCTTTCTAGCAAATCTGTTGGTAGCGTTCCGAGCACACAGCGCTACGGCAAAGGGTTCTTCCAACAATCCATCGCCGTCCTCACCATCATCAAAACCCTCTGCGGGACCCAAAACCCAATCGGCCGCAGCAAGTAGTTCAACACCCACCCCTTCGTCAACCGCTGCTATGGCTACTACTACTGTCCACGCGAATAGTGGTCAACAGCAACAACCTACTAACTTCACCCCTCCAAGACAACGAAGGAGCTCATCAAGCTCAACTGAGGGTTTTGTGGAGCCTCCTTCTGGCGAGAAGTGGTGGATAGGTGGGCGGAATTCGGACGGCCAAGAACGGTTTTACCGATTACAGCCAGTGTATGTTAGCCTCCCTTCCCGGTAAGATATTTGGGACTCACGGGTTTGTTTGATAGGCGGAGGCAGAGATCTTGTGACCGGTTATCGTTGGATCGTTTATCGATTTAGGTATCCGTTTCTACATCCATTATCCGACGACGACGACGGCTACATATCGCCGGGGTTCTACTTTAGCAATATTCGATGCCTCAAGGGTTCGTCGACTATGAAGGGGTTGGCATGAGATCCACGGCCGAGAGATCGTGTTGCTTTTGAGCTGCTGGCTGCGTTTTTCCTCCCGGTTTCATTGATATTGGACTCCTTCTCTTGACCCTTTGGTCTTTGTCTATAAATTTTATCATTCTGATGTACTTTTGTTCTCTTTTTTTTACCATCATTATTCCTGTTTGAGCGCTTTCATTTCTGGCATGTTGGGAATCAGGTTGGGTGCACAGAGGAGATTTGGGTTGGGACATATCACACTTGAACTTGACCTGATAAGGTCTTGAGGTTGTTGTGATGAGCTAGATAAACCCACAAAACAATATATTTCATACGGCCCCATTACTGGTATTAAGCCTACGGGGACATCAATAGAGAACAGCAGTCACTTATCACAGCACACACTTCAAGCGCCTGAAGAAATTTCCCAGCCTTCCCCAGCCCCTTTTCGGGTTCCACCCTTACGCTATATTTTATCAAGCGCATTCATGGGAGTAAAAATACAAACAAAAAAGAACCAGACGACAAGTTCAAAGGTGCCTCCGGAGGCTGTGGTGATTGTAATACGGCAGAAGGCCTGGAGCGGGGAAAGGCTCTTACAGTGCCGGTACAGCAATGACGATGGATGAGGCGCTTCCCCACTTTTGGGTGTGTGTTTAGGCTGCGATACACTTTTTTTTTTTTTTTTTTTTTTTTTGGTGAGCTAACAAGAGAGATTCCAATGATTCCTTTCTTCGAAGAACCCGCTTGGGAAGTCATAAGCCATTCAGTATGCGATAGGAAGGGGAGAAAAGAAATGTAGATATCGCAAGGTTGGAAGGTGAAATCCTGAGCAATGGAGATCGACAAGAGTGCTTGAAGGTAAACCAACCTTTACGGCTGATTCTTCACTTTAACGGCAGCCTAGTGGATAGAAGAGTGACTGCGCGACCCATTCACGCGTTGCCCCTTGCCATTGTCTTGCATATTGGAGCACCGCTATTTGCGGCATCGGAATTGTTGTGCAGTACAGTCCCGTAAGTTGCGGCATGGGGGGAGGGGAGATGAGGGGTGTTTGTGTATATACAGCATAAGCTTTGGAGCTTCTTGTCGGCAGCCTTTAGGGTAGAGAAAAGATCCTTGGACTGGAAAACGTTGTACCTTGAACGATGATTTGATAGACCAAGAAAGCACCAGTATTGGTACAATACAGTATGGTACGGTATCGGATTGCCTTCAAAATGAGAAGAAATAGTGGAACTCGGGGAAAGGTTGGATGTCGGGGATGTCTGCGTATGCATCATAATCCGAGTCTTTTTTTTAAAAAAAAAAGAAAAATTAAACCCGTTGTGGAGGGGTCGAAGGATATGGGGTGCCTTTCTTCTCCAGTATCCGTTCCTGGCGGCCGAAAGTTGCAGTTGCGGAAGGCCCGTCATTTATCACCAATTTCGCCAAAAAAGAAAACGGTGGGAATTCTTCATAATATCATACCAGCATCATATCGTGGGCCAACTTACCAAACAAGCCAATAAAGCAAGATACAGCACCGGTATGGCTTCATGTCTTTCCCATAAAATTTAAAATATGGATCACTTTGGACATCATACCTGATTATGTGTACCACCTGATTATGCGTACCACTCAGAGATACCGTATTGTTGTCCCCTCAAGATAGGCCTCAGCTAATAAGAGTGATTGAAGTCCTCCGCACTGCATCAAAGTTCCTGAGTTCTGAATAACTTAGGCGTGGAGATTGTCGCCCGTTTTACGCGCTTTGTTCATATTGTTTTCGCCCTCTTTTTTTCTTGCCGCGACCAATCATCAGCCCCCTCGACGTTTCTTCGGCTCAATACCGGTATCGAGGGGAGGGTCTCTTCAAGCCGACCTGACCTGTTCTTGTCTGGCTTCCGCTGTTGTTGCTTCTGCTGCTGCTGCTGCTGCTGCTGACTGTTGGTAAACCTTTCTTTCTTTTCATCATCACCACCACCACCATCATCATTATCTTCTCCTCTCCTTCCCCATCAACACCAAGGCATGACCCAGCCGAACTAGTCTCCGACCTTCATCTCCCACCACCCCTTCACCCTCCCTCCAAGGTGGTTCATCCACCTTTACACTTTACTACTCCCCTCTAACATACCTTCTCTCTCGCTCTTTTCTATTCTCTCGATTACTACCATATTTCCCCCCATACTATCATCCTCCTCCTTCCTCCACCTCCTTTCCCTCCCGTCTTGATCTTCTTCATCTTTGTTCTGTCAACCTCTGACAATCACCCACGACCCACATAGCAAGCGAGCCCATAATCCGGCTCCTTCTTGTATTTTCCCCCCTCCGCAACACTAACTACCGTCAGCCTCGATAACCTCGCTTTTTTTTTTTTTTGCCCCGCCACTTGACATTATCATCCTGCTACTTCTCTTGTTGCCCCTCTGTTGTCGCCTGTCGCCTCTCTGCGGTTTGCTCACATCCAAGTCTTGGTGTCTTCTTCGGCTTAGCTTTGGACCCCTGCCTCATCACCACTACCCACCACCACTACCACCACCACGCACTCCTTGGTAAGTGATCGACTTTTTTTTCCTTCTTTTCTTTTCCCTTCTTTTAATTTGTTTCCTTCTCCTTGTTTCTCACTCTTGTTTTGCGTGGCATTTGTTCAGATCTTGACAACCGTCTACTCGTTTGTTCCCCTGCTAACACACCACTAAAATGCAGCCATCCTCTCCTAATCTCAACATCACCTTTAGGCCACTAGTGTCTTTATCTAGAGAACCGATCAGCGAGGAGCCCAGTATTAACGGGGAGCCCTCTTCGCTTGACTTCGTGTTTTCTGAGCCAGCAAACACTCTGCATTCTCATCAGATGGGCCAGGGTGCTTCAACGCCCCAAGATGGCAGGGAGACGTCGGCTACTAGGAGGAATGGAACACAACAACATCAGCAGCAGCAGCAGCCGAACCAAGGAGTCGAGGCTAGCCAAAACCCGGCTGCCCAGAATCTGACTAGGAACAGCATTAATTCCGGAGTATCAGATGAGACGGCCACGGCAGTCCTCAGGAGGAGCAGAAGATTACGGAATCATATTGAACACATATCAAGAATAGGAAATAGGATAATGTCGCCAGGTTCGTCTTCGTCGACATCAGTGGGTAACAGGATGCAAAATATCCGTTTTCGTTCCCGTAATCCACGTTTCTCAAGTTCCCGCTCACCGTCACCCACCTCTCTCGGCGGGTCGTCACGTACCCGACCTTCGTCGCCGCGCACCCGACCACGTAATATTCCTCGTTCCACGCATATTCCCGAATCAGACTTTGGTGACATGATGGATATATCTCCCGTCACCACTGCTACTCCACACCCGCAGAGCCCGTCCTTCTCATCACCTACCGAGCCTACGCCTCCCGCCGAATCTCGCCCTTCGCGTATGTCAAGAGTCAGATCGTCCTTGTCGATCAGTTCATGGCCCAATCTCCTTCCAGATATTCGTACAGGTAGCTCCGCTCGCCCATCTTCAGGGCGACCATCGCAATCTAGGTCTCGTAGGGCAAGTATGTTCGGTTCAGCATTCGGTGATCACAGCCATAGTGGAGACATGGATATAGATATGCCTTCAGCGCCAGATCTCAACTCAGTATCCCAGTCTGGACCTTCGCGGTCCAGCACATCCCAGCCCAGACAAGATCGTCCTGCTAGCGGCACCGGAACTTTGATGGATGAGCTCGACAATAACCCTGCTCGGGTAAGACCAGGAGAAGACCAGGCCGCGATGTTGTCGAGGTTACTTTCGGTCGCTGCTGCAGCTACGGCAGCGTCACTTGTTGGGGGGACTGAGCAGGCAATTCGAGAGGCTGAAGATGTAGCCGGGGATAATGGAGGGGACGGAAGTTTTGAATCTTTCTTAAGAGCTCTCCAAAATGGACGTCTAGCTGCGGCCCTTAGAAATGGCGGCAATGAGCTGGGTGGAGGGACACCGGCGGATGGTGAACGTGCAGAATCAGTTATGCCTCCGCTCAATTTCTTCAGGATGTTCCGCTTTGGGAGTAATGCACATTCAAACACAGATCACGGTAGAGAGGAGGGCTCTGATGGCTCTCGCTCCCGAATGGTTCCAGTTATTATTGTAGGGATTCGTTCCGTCACCCCAAGAGACACAACAGAGGCAGAAGGCAATAGGCCAGCTCCATTTTTTGACGCCCTCGCCAATCTTCCCGTCAATATTCCAAGCATCCACCGCAGGCCAAGGCTCAGTAATAGTCATAGAAGGGCCTCAGTGGGTGGTGCGCCTGGTGGCTCACTTGGATTTGATAACCAAAGACATGCTCGGGGGGCCTCTGTTGGGTCGTTGAGGCCAACATCTGAACTTGATACCTCGCTAATTCCACCGTCTCTCTCTGAATCTTCCTCCGGAGCACTACCGCCTCCTTCCACTCCAGCCGATCCCAGTATATCAAACTTCCGTCAGGAACCGCTTGCTCCCGAATCTCGAGTTCCAGTTGAGTCAGCAGAATCTAATATACTTCCTGATGATAACGGACTGGGTTACGGAGGCGGGAGGGAACCATCGCGCCGCCGTTTGTCGCGGCGTTTGAGCAGCCCAGAACCTTTGCCACCACTTGGAAGGTCTGGAGGAAGCAGTAATTCTGGTAGCGCTAGTTCCGCAAGTGGAAGTGGCGGGTCTAGTAGTAGTAGTAGTAGGCGCCCTTCGGGGAGCCCTGAGGGCACTAGGAGCTGGATTATCTATGTACTTGGTGGTTCATACCCGGAGGATCATCCAATCCTTACGACTCCAAGCCTGTTCACTGATGTAAGTTTCAATTCTTTAGAAATAGTTCCGCCCTGAAGTCCTGTATACCCATTCCGTTTGCTAATACTGGACTTGTAGGCTCCAACGTACGAAGATATGATGCTTCTCTCATCCTTGCTCGGTCCAGCAAAGCCCCCTGTAGCAACCAGAGATGATGTCAATTCTGCCGGTGGGATCTTCACCTTTGGTGATGGAGGCGCCCTTGGCGCCGAAATCGCTCAGGGGGACAGATGTCTGATCTGCTTGGGTGATTATGAAGATGGTGAACAGTGTCGTCAACTAACCAAATGTCAACATGTCTTCCATAAGGACTGCATTGATGAGGTAGGAAAATAGCTACGAAGTCTTTGATAGAATCATACTAATGATTCATAGTGGTTGACCACGGGACGCAATTCGTGCCCCCTATGCCGAGGCCAAGGGGTTAACGAAAAAGAACAGTCAGACCCTGCCCCGCCTCCGGCTGCATCAGATCCCCTTGCCCAGGATCCCCTGGACGCTGTTGCTGCATCATAATAAAAGTTTTGGTATCTTCTCGGGTTTTTACCATCATGGACCAACTATCTCCATTCGCCAGTCGGTAGTTAGATTGAGCTGGATGGATTGCATTGATTGTTTTATCAGCTACCCATGGTGGGCGTATATACCTTGCCCACTGTTATTTTTTTTCCCTTCTCCTTTCTATCCTTTTGCCTCTTTAGCCTTTGTGCCGTTTGGAGTATCTTTTACGTTGTTTTTCTATCTTTTTTCGGAAACGGTGAGAAGACGGTTCTTGGGTTTGTTGCATAGTTAGGTTGTTATACCTCTTTTTCCTTTTCTTTTCCATTTCCCTGCCCCTTTATGTTTCATTCGCTAGGAGACTTCATGATGGCCGGGCTCACAAACTGTACTGTCATTCACATCTTTCGGTGGTAAGGCGTCGTGTGTTGATTTTTCTTCTGTGGGTTGAAGCATCTATGTTGTCTTTTGGGTGCTGTTATCTATCCACCATTGTACCCTAGTATCCTAGTATCGTTGTGCATTGGGACCGCAATTGGTTTCTTGGCTAATGCATTGCCTCTCCTCAACTCCTCAATATGGGTTTTCAAGTTTCTTCCTTTCACTGCGACGAGCTGTTTTTTCGGGAGGGGCTGGGTTAGCATTTGGGTTCGGGTCTAGGTTTTCATGTGTTTTCTCCTTCTTTTGTTGCTAAATGTGTTGGTGGCCCATCTCCATTCCGGTATTCCCTTTTACAATTTGTCTCACTCCCCAAGTTATGTTTGTCTCCTATAGGTTGTCGTAACCCTGACAGCAGTACATGTTCTTAGAGCACCTAATTTCCAGGCATTGGTTGATTGATTCGCTGATCCAGCGCACCCTCTATGATATCAGGTATGATATGATAGCTAGCAGAGATGTCTTAGCACGGTACAGTGAAGCGCAATCCTACTCTATGCAGCACCATACCGGACCATATCAGACTACACTCACCCCGTCTATCCGTGCATGGACCAATCGTTCGTCCATTCGTTCATTGTAGTCTACGGTAGCACTCCCTCCCTAGGAAATAGGATTCGGCGAAGTTCTACCGGTTCCTCTGGTAGCAATACAGTAGCGAATACCTCATAGTTCGTCCGTCATCCAAATTTCTTATACACATAGGTCCCCTTCCATCGTCCTAGCCCCAGGGCTCGCAAGTACCGCAGCACTATGTAAGGCTATCTAGCTATCATACCATTGGTCTTTACTAACCCGCCCACGATAAGTTAAGTTAGTTAATGGAACAGGACAAACTGGAATCGAGTCGAGTTACTCGTATGCACCCCATCGGTACCGGGCCCCCGGAATGCTTTGTTCTTTTTTTTCCTTTATTTTAAGCTCTATTCCCTCTACATCTCTCTGCCGAATCGATGGTCGGAAACCTTGAAATGGTAACACGAACCGCCGTACTCATATAGGGACTTATAAACTACCGTAGGATTATTATTATTATTTCTTTCCGCTGATCCTCTTTTCCTCCACCTCCTCAGAACAGGTTGGATCCCTGGTGAGAAGGGACGGGTAGTGGCGTAGACACGGTTCGGGACAATGATAGATGTGCCGCTTTGAAGCTTGTTTTATGGTGTTTTGGTTGGTTGGCTGGCTGGTGGTTGGGCGCTCGGGCACGGATCGCGCACTGGTGGGTTTATAAATATCTGAAATCGAGCAATCCATTCCCAGCAACAAAGAGAGGGAGAGGGCTTGCACAGTGCACGGTTGTGAGATTAGGATTGCTGGGGGGGAGGGGGGGTGATCAGTCGTAATGTGTCAGGCGGTGGAGTGTGGTAGAGAGAAGTGCATGCGAGGGAAAGTGATGGGCTGTGTTTGGGTCGTTTGGGGGAACGGCGCTGGATGAGATGGTGGTTGCTAGGTGTAGAATATTATAGACGGGTGAGAGGGTGTGAAGCCGAGGATGCGGTGGGACGAACAGACAGGGAATCCGGAGATAATGGGTCTGGCAAGAAGTTAGTACTTGTACGGAATAGCTGGTTTCCTGAGGCCAGCCAACCAAGTATATTCCTGTCTGTTCTGGTTAATGTGGGTGCACTGCTTGTAGCAAGTAGTACTTGTACGGTGTGACAATCATAGACCCTATTCCGCTGTGCTAGTGCATAAATCTACCGCTACCGTGGGTATGATGCCGGCGCTCATACATACATGGGAGAAATGTGCCATCATACCGGAATTCCCTCTTGCTGGGATAGGTGTAGCCAAGCTACCACAGACTCAGAAGCCGGGAGAGAGAGGGGGGGGGGGGATACACAGCTCCTCTCCCCTTACTATGGGAGGTAATCACAAGAACGTCGTAGCACGTTTCTCCCGTGTTAGAGCACTTGCGGTAATAGCACATCACAGTTCTTGGGAGGTTGGTTGGTTGACATGGATAAGGTTAGATTAGATCAGATCTACCAGTTTCAGTCTGGGCTGTAATGTTATGGTGTTCCCCCTTCCCGTTTCCATCGCATAGTAACTCGTAGAGTATGGTACAGTAGCTTCTTCGGGATGTAAATGAGATGGCCCGACGGGAGGGTGGTGGTGTGGTACCTGTGGCCCTGTTGTGGGACGCAATGCCGAGCTGGGGTGGTGGTACTGTAGCTATCGATGGCTATCCGTGGTTGGTCTGCTCCTAAGTTACTAGTAGAGAATACCGTGAGTTGAGGACTCGAGAGCTTTCTTTCTTTCTTTCTTTCTTTTTTTTTTGGGGGGGGGGGTGGAGTGGGCCAACCACCTAACTTATTCCAAGGTTTTAGAAACTCATACAGTCCAAATTTCGGTGTCAGTAGAATGACACTTCGGGATCAGAATTTGTAGAACTCATGGGGGAAATGGCGGACCTGCAGTACGGTAGCATTGTTCTTTGGACTTGGGGCCGGGTGGGGAGAGGGGGACAGGCTAGAGTAACGATTTGTTGATATCGGGTATTTTAATTGGCTGCGAGTATTGTACAAGCGCTCAAATGCCCCTCAAAATGTACTCGGGTACGAGTACAAGTACTTGAACACAGGGATCAAGAGTTTTGTACTGTGTGACCGATTGTCTGTGCACATCCTAGCACTCACACTAAATTCAGACTCAAAATGCTCAGGCGCTTCTTGAAGGGCAAGAAGAACCGGGGAACAGGGGGGGGGTTATATTTTGTATGGCCGCTCAGATATGCATAAATATTCTACCATATATATTCCTTTAATCCCGGTTTCCGGGTAGTTGAAACCTTATTTTCATTCTTAACTATTATACAATCCACAGACCTAAGTCCGGGTACTTGTTGCCTGAGACGAGTACAGTCACGCCCCACTATCCGGCACGGCCAAAATCTAAAGAATCTGTCTGGCACGGCGGGTGATCCCGGACAGCAGGTCAGGTTTTGGTGTAAAGGAATTTAGAAGCCCCGGAGGTCCATATGGGAGAGCGAGGCATCCGGATTATCAAGATCCGGCATAGCGATATGTGACTTGTACAAGTATTGGCAGTGGTCATATCAGAAAACATCACACCTGCGCTGCCTCCATGATGGGGTCTTAGAGTAATGAATTTAATCCCGAGGATGATATTCCTATCGTAGTCAACTAGCTAGCCACCCCGGCTACTTACTAAATTGTTTGCGAATAATACCGTGATATGATGTGGTAATCCAAGACAGATGAAGTAAACTTTTGCAAGCACCGGTGTAGCAACCAAAACCCCTTCTTGTCTTTGTTTTTGCTTCGGAGGAGGAGGAACTATAATACCGGTGAATTTATGTGCCAGGAGTTGGCATGAATGGTTCGGAAGGCGGTGCATGCGCAGCATAAGGCTCCAGTACCGTACTCGAGTACCGTGCTCGAGTATGATACAAGTACTCGTACTGTTCACATCTCACGTTGTCATGCTTTGCTGTAGCCGCAGTAGTGCGAAATAATGGTAATGTAATCTTTAGTGGGCGTTTTTGCTTTTTCTCTTCTCCCCTTTCCCTGGCAATCGCCGCTGTCGATAGATGAGTTGATGTACTACTAGTAGTGCACGGGGGCTCTGGACATGCGGTCCTATGCTAGTGTAGTGCTCAGCACTGTACGAGTACCGTACAACTCCAAATGCGATGTCGTTCAATTGCGGGTGCTTGGAGTGTGCAGCAGCACAAAGTGTCCCTTGGGCCGGGGATCGAGGGGCTGATATTAGCTGATTGTTTGATATTGAGATATCATCCCGGTAGGTTCTCCACATCCCTCACTAGCGTCCTTTGATATTAGATTGTGCTGTTATTATAACTATATCATTGTTATTATTAGTGAGTGTGTGTCTGCGCGGACAATTCGATGAGCATCGCGTGTGAACCTACAAGTACTGGGCTGGGGAGCGTATGTTTTCCGCGACTTCCTTACCAAAGACATTTCTTTCCCTTTCCTCCCTGCCTGCCATCCCGCCAGACTGACTGACTGTCCGATTGCTGCTTGCAGGGTTGTTTAAGCAATTAGCGAAGGTAATTGGGTAGACCTCCCTTAGGGCAAATCCAACCTTTACCTCTGCCGGGTGAGAAGTGCCTGAAAACAGGGATTAAAGAAATGTGGTACAAAAGATGCACGTATCTGAGCGCCAATAAGAAATATACCCCCATGTTATCGGGTACTTCTTTCCCGTAACGAGAACGAAAGATACGGCATATGCAGAGGCACGGTACGGGTGAGAGCTGGATTTCCAAAAGATGCCGACAGGAGGGATCTTTCGCGACCTGCAGCCCCGCGGCCCTGTCAACCAGCCAGTTCCAGTCCCGTCCAGTCCTATTCGTTCTTGATCAAAAACTGTGATTCAAAAAAAAGGGAAAAGAAGGAAAAAAAAACCGTGGGTTGCGGCTCAGCAAGAACCGGAAGTTTGATGTGGACTTCCTCTGGGCCAATAATTATGTTGTTGCTAGGTGGTGATTGAAATGTAAGGGTTGAATGAAGATGGGAGGGAGCGGGGGTTGGATACACGATAACGATATCTGTGCATGCACTGAGTTTGCTCTATTGGATTCCTTCGTATTTTTTGTATTTATATTGATCTCAACGTGTATTGTTCGAGTAGTATGGTGGATGGCTATGACGATCTTTCTTGGGCACTAGGACCCTCCGAGAACAAGGAGGTACTGAACCAAAGCCATGTTTTTTCTCTCATGTTCCAATACGCATGATACTACCGGCTCCGTGGGGTTTCTGTTATTATCTGCTGCCAATCGACATTGTAGGCAATAGCACTCACCGCCAAAGCGGTGAGGCGCCTCAAAATCTGGGGACCGACTGTTGGTCGGGTGGTGGTGGTAGGATCATACGGGGCTTTACTGACCAAAATTTGGTGAGTGTAACTAGAGGAGAGGTCAATCCTAGCTCCTTTTGAAGGTAGAAAGAAGTCAGGCGAATCCTCTACAAGTGCTCCTCCTGCCACAGTGGCTCCACGATATACTGCGGGGAGGCGACCTACAAGCCAATAGCCCCCCCGCCCCATTTGCCCTCAAACCCAGTACCGGTACACAAATACGAGAGAGCAATTAGCAAAGCTCTCTTCCTCTGTCCTTTTGCCGGTCTCCCTTACGCCTTCGCCCAATCCCTCTATGTCCACCCCTCCAGAGTAAGACATCTGCCAATGATCCCTGTCTCATGCCCACAAATATTCCAATCCCAGCAAGAGCCCCGTCCGTCCCACCTCCTCAAGACTCCGCTTTCTTCTTCCTTCCCCTCCGCCTCCTATCACAACCGGTGACACAGCCGTTGAGAGGGGGGGGGGGTCAGTGCGGAATGGAAAAAAAGAAAGAGGGAATGGGAAAGAAACCCCCCGAATAGGATTCACGGTTCAGCTTTGATATGACTAAACTCAGATCGAGATAGAGGAGGCTATGGTCCACCTCTGCCCCGATAGACCCGTCGCGGCAGATGACTAATATTATTATCTATCCGGTATCATATTAATGCTAGGAACCTCAGAGACAGGTATCCGATATCTGGTTTTTGCTTTTCACAATATTTGGTTTTTGATTTCTTGTGGCCTTTTTTAGGGCGGAGGACATCCTCCTTCGTGGTACGAATGTTCTATGTTTCTTCAGTGCTTTCCTCTTTGTGCATAGCCTCGCGTATATTTCGGCGGAGGCACGACAGGCACGTAGACTTGCCAATGGAATTCCCATGTTGCGGAAGCCGGCGTATAATCTGCAGATATGGATCCGCTGTCAACCTCGTGGCAGAAGACTTTCGAGAGTGGATCCATTTCGCCTCTAAGGAGAGGAAGAAAATGCAATTTCGTATCATGGCACAAATCTCTCTCTGTGCCTCTCTCCCTTTCTCTGTCACTCTATGGTATGTACCCCTTTTCCTTCCTTCGGCTTTTTCTCATATTGCATTATCTGTGATATCGATGGTTATGCCCGTGTTCTCCTCCACTATTTTCCTGCATCCGGGTGCCTGGATGTCTGTAAGGGGATAGGTTGAATTCCGAGTCTGGGTAGGTTTCGAATTACCCTGGGTTTTCTTTGGGATTAAGTTACTGCGTAATGTGCTTACGGTGCCAGCCAACACAAATCAGCCCCCAACTCACTCCAGTGCCCGACCTCAACCCCCCAGCCCACCAACCACGACCCTTAAGCTCAACACTTTGTGCAAAAGTGCTTACCTTATGATTTCCTAGAGAATTACTGAAGGGTTTAAAGGAATTTCCACTTTCTGTGGGCTTAGGATAGTTCAAAATTTCATTATCTTTATATGAGGGCTGCCAAATTAACACGGCGCAAGCTAACTGTATCAAGCAATATCCTACTGACGCTGCGCCAAGTAGGGTACCGGTAGTACATCTGTATTGATGTACCGGTACACTCTTTAGAGAGGTGGTTTCCTGCTTAACAAACGACCTTGAATTGATATAAGTCTCTATTTGCGGTGTCTGCCATTCTGCCGGATCTCACTCTTTTTCTGGTCGTAGGGTGCTTGAGTGTAGTATCATCAGAGTATCAGGGGATAGTATCATACCTACCTTAATAAATCCATATCTAGCTTGAATTATTTACTTTACCCCATCCAACAGATTCTCTTATTTTCTCCTCTTCCTTCTGCTGTAGTGGAGGGGAGCGAAACTCATATGGTGCGCTGCACTTTGCATCACCCCGCTGAAATCCTCTCCACATTCCCCATTATTTGTTTTTTGGACTTTGTTGCCTGATTGGATTCCCGCAATTCGCTTCCTGTGCTCCAAAGGAGGGGCGGAAGGACGAGGAGGCCCTTTTCAACCTTTGGTTCGACCAGTCTTGATCGCAGGATTGCTCTCGTCTCGCCTTCCCCGCATGCTGAGTTTGGTTGAAAAGAGTTGGACGCAGATTTTGGGCAGTATTACTTTGCATAGAGTAGCTATGTGATGCTTCCCTCCTCGCACCCATCCTCCTCGGGAAGTGTGCCTGCAAATCTGGTTGAACACCCACTCAAAACGAGGGAGCAGGAGGCAAGCGACTTACAGGGCTGTCACATAACTTGTTCCTTTTCTACTTTAACTTTCTCTCTCTCACACACTCGCTATTTTCGATCCATGTCCCCTCAATGCCTGATACCCTCCTCGAACAGTAAACCCTTCCCATCGGCATGGCTAGGCCTGCATTTTCGTCCCGCTACCACATGGTTTGTTTTGCCCCTTGGCCCCCGCAACCATGCAATTGGGCGCACGGGGTTGGACATTGGACATCTTGTCTTGAATTGTGATCCAGATGCTTCAGCGATAGAGACACCTTTTTTCCCTCAATGAAGATCAAGAGCTTGGAACTCAATCCGCGCCTCGTGCAGGCCTCTGGGCATCGCCGCGCATACATAAGAATTGCGCATTTTCTGAAGTCCGGGTCCCCATCTCCACTGTGTCGGTGGAAGTTATGATTCTGGGCAGCATACAATGCAGCAGGATAGGAAAGAATTCGGATTCAGAGAGAGGGGGTGAGCTTGTTTACTTCTTTCCTTTTGATTTCTTTTTTGATTCCTTTCTTATTATTTCTTTTCTTTTCCTTTTTCTTTTTCTTTCCCATTGAGATTGAGATTCAAGAAGGTGGGTGGATTGAAGAACTGTAGCTTCTCTTGTTTCTTCTTCTTCCTCCTCTCGACCTTATGTCTGATATTTGATTAATTTTTAACTCTTAATTTTCATTTTCCATTTACCCCCATATCTTATTTGTCGCCCAAAAGCTAGCTCGACGGCACTCATATCTCACGAAAGTTCCCGGTATTTGGTAATGCCCATATCAGAACCTGACCTATATCTGGGGGTTCCACTGGCCACCTTCCTTTCATTGAGGCTTATTTACCATTCCTGCATTTTTTTCCATATATAACTTTTCCTTTCTTTTTTCTTGCTCCTTTCTTCCAATTTGGATCTTGCGGGAGGGGGTTGGCTTTTCTTTCTGTCGATCCTATTGCTCGAAGCAGCAACATTATCGATCAGCTCCTAACAACATCGTACCCCTTTCGTTACTTGTTCATTGAATTCCCGAGTGTCACAGTGTCTAATAGTCCAAGAACGGGCCCAAGGAACAGCGAGGGGGCAATTATTTCCTGCAGCAGTGAAAAGAGAAGGGTCAAGGAGAATAAGTAGGACTCAAACTGGGAACCGGCTGCTTTAGCCTGGAATTGTCTGAGGACTCTGACTAGGGGTTCTCCTTGTTTTCCGGACTTGCTTCTCGGGGTTGTCTCTCCTAGACGGCCTTTTTTTTGACCGAGTCGTCTCTTTGAACTGTGTCTGTCTAAGTTGCTCTCCGCGTCTGCACGGCGGGTTGCCTGCCGTTCTGTAGCGTCCACTCTCTTGTTCATCTGTTCTTTTTGAGGGCTCTCTCTCCCCTCTCCCCACAGCTCCTCTCTTTTAAGGTTCTTTTTTTTTGTTGGTCTTAAGAAAAACACGGAAACGGTGAAGGTCAACCACAGCGGCGAGTACCCAAGACATCATTTGCCATCACTAGCAATAACACTCGGAGTGGACACATTGAGTGACGAGTCAAGAATAGGATTATCAATTTTTCTTCTATCAATTTTTCTTGCAATTCATTCTTTTTGCCTTTTTCCCTCTTTTAACTCCCTCAAGGTCATTTTGCCCTTTTCTTCATTTTGTTCCTTCCTTTCAAACAAACGAAAAGATAAGAGGTTTTTGCCTTACCAGAATATTTTTACCTGGTCATGACGGGGTTGTATCGATCTTCATCTCATATCACGCCAGACGCGACTCACTTTACAACAACGTCATCAGCCTCAGCAGCGCAAACATCCGCCGGTATTCAGAGCTTCAATAGCAACAGCAACACTGGCCTTCTTAGCGGTAATGCTCGTTTTGATCACCCACCTCTGACTACATTTTTTGTTGTGCCAGAGGGTGGAAACATGACAACTGGGACAAAACCATCAAGGGTTCGTAGAAAGAGTGCTCCGGGGACGGAGACAGTAAAACATCGCCGCACGAGGTCGGGGTGTTTTACATGCAGAACACGCCGCGTCAAGGTAATAAGCCTCCTCCCAATCGCGATCTACATGGTCGTGGTATTTAGGTACCCCGCTCATACACCCCCGCCTATCTCCCACCCGCTCCCTACAAAAAATCCCCTTCCCCAATTTCAACCATCGTTAGAACTCACCCATTGACTCTGTTATTGCTACTGGCTCTAGTGCGACGAAACGCATCCTGTTTGTGAACGTAAATTCACCAGATCACCTTTGAATTGGGTTAAAGGCTATGGATACTAACATAGGTTCCAATATACAGGGTGTCAAAAGGGTGGAAGGGAATGCACCTATCCCGAAGTGGTTCCGTCCAAATCCATGTCGGCGCAGAGGAACAGACGGGAGAGACCGCCTGTTTCGAGGGAAGGGAGTTCGTCCCTTGACGAATTGGAGGAAGATGATGGATTCGACGATTACCAGGACGACGACAGACCGACTCCGGGAGAAGGACCAAGGCTAAGGGCGTCTACAAGCCATGGATACCTGAGAGGAACCCAACGTCGGGAATCGTGGCCATCTTCGTCTGATCAGGGTCGACGCGGCAAACCTCGAAGGACGGGCTCATTGGTAGACCCTAGCCCCTCACCGGGAAATGACAATTCTTATTATCCTGACTCTTCAGAGCCTGCCTCCCCAGCCGCATCCCTTCGAAGGACGACTTCGCACGCAAGTCTCGTCAACTCTGCGGAATGGGCGCATCTTCCCCACGATATTGCGTTTTACCTTAACTATCACCGGCAGATGCTTACCTGCCACCATTACCTCCTTAAATCCGACAATAGTAATTTTTTTAAGACAACCCTTCTGGAACTCGCTGTGAATAACGAAGCTCTTCTTTATGCTGTTGCAGCATTCTCTTCCTTCCATTACAGCGTTCATCACAAAACCGGAGTGTTTCAAACGTTCTTGGAATATTACAACAAATCCGTTGGCCTTCTCAGAGTCTCCTTGGATGAGGAACATACTATGTCAACTATTGTTACTATCCTTCAACTGGCTAGTTTTGAGGTATTGTTTTGATAAGCTTTGTTTGGTTGTTGGCATTTGCTCACATGTTTCAGGAATATCTTGGGGATTGGATGAATCTTATGGAGCATAGAAACGCAGCAACCAAAATCTTGACAGCATTGTGGACCCCAGAGACCATGTCTGAGACTCCCCAACGACGAATGGTATTTAATTGGTTTGCTCATTTTGATGTATTGGTAGCCATGATGGCAGGACATCGAACCACTGTGGACAGCCAATGGCTCGATTTCAACAGGCGGGCCGTCCACAGGGAGACTGAAGCAAATCCGGAAAGCATCAGCCTCAAGGTTGAAAATGCATCCTGCGAGTTTAGAGACCTCGCTATGGATGTCTCGATACTGACTGCTAAACGGTCTCAGGGGCTTATAATCATGGAGGATTTTCTGAATGAGTCAGCGAGGCTGTTACAAGCATGCAAATCCTGGTTTGAGTCACTGGATCCAGCGATCATGAGCGGGGCTGAGAAAGTTGTAAAAAAGGCAAGCACCTGTGCAGAGGACGATTGTCCTTTTGAGCCTGCGACTATCTACAAGGGGAATAAATGGGCGGTTAATTTCCTCGTGTGCGACTACTACGGCCTGATTATTGTGCTTAAGCACCAAATCGCTCTCACGAATGGTACAGGACCTGAGGCGTCTTTGCAGGATTTGGCCATAGAGATCTGCAATGTGTTGGCTGCTGTTGAGGTGTATCCGGATGCTCCTTCTGGTGCGCTCCTGGCAGCCCAGGCCCCACTGGGTCTGTCGGCTCTTTGGATCCCTAATAACAAACGATATAGAAGATGGATTCAGAAGCAATTGGCCAAGATTGAGCAGATGGGGTATGCGACGTCTGATGTTTCCAATACGGTCTCGGCCACTAACAACGGATTTAATAGTTTCGTTTACCCACTCGCCTTCCGTAATAGAATGTCGGAAATCTGGAATGACCCCCAACTGAAGCACACCTGGATAACTAATAACACCGAGACAGCCATCGGTATGTCTATCCGGCAATTAGTTGACATGCGAGATGCAGAGTTTCCTAGGGACTCCGCCAGACACGATGTTAAGGAGATGAGAGCCCTGCTCACCGAGATGCGATTAGATTCTAAAGGCTCTGGTTCGCTGCCAACTCCGGTTTCTGAAGCCTCTCCTGATAGCAGCACTGATATCGCTGGCACTGGTGGAGATGATCAATCTTTTCACACTACAGTTCAAGGTACTGCGCACGAATGGCCGTGATGTTTATAGTACTTGCGTTTCTTATATCGTGTGTCATGCCCCTCAAAACGGAAATCACGCTGGTGGCACACGATATCTCTCACCGGTGTTTTTTCTCTCAACATTTTGAGGCTGCTTATATTTGTGCATCGGGTGATATCTAAGACGTACCATACATGTCCGATAATTGCTATTCAGCTTCTTTTTTTGTGTCAGCCTCTTTGGCCTTGTTACTTGTTCAGAGGATTGCTTTTTCTTTATCTATTTTTTCCGGCTATTATTATTTTTTCCATTCTAGGCCACCTTCCACTTTCCTTTCCTGTTATATCTCTATACTTTTGGCGTACCTTCCCTCTTGTGTATCCCTTTGTTCTTTCCCCGTCTGCCCCACACTGCATTACTCCTGGTTCTTAATATAGTGGTGAAAGGGGCATGTTGCTTATAGGTGAGGAAACCTAATGGTAGAGTAATGGGTGAATAGCGTGGGCGGGCAGAGTTCAGTTGCTCTATGAATTATCTCCAGTTTTTCCTGGTTGATTTTACTTTTTTATACACTTCTTTCTTTTATTCGGGCGGTTCGGAGGGGGCGTACTACAATGGGGATCTGGCATGTTTCCCATTCTTGGCTTAACTTTCTTGCTTTATCGCATTTTCTTCAATTCTGCTCTGGCGCCACTCAGTACAAGCAACGAGTATCAGCAAAGGGGTGACTGGCTGAGAAGGGTGGAATTGATAGTACAAGCATGCGATATTAAGAGGAAAGAAATTGGTCTTATGTTACCTACTATATCTGGATGACGGTTGCCGTGTTGCACAATTGTTCTGCCAGCACTATAGGAGAGGACCCAAAGTCCTGGGCATAATGCGCGCACTTGTGGGAATTACACTGCCACAGAAGTCCTTAGAATCCAGAAACCAGTGCACAAGGATGAATCATCAGATTACAATGGCAATTTTAGTCATTTGGAACTCTCGCCCCCAGCGAGCCGAGAATTAGGGGCCGCCATGACTTTTATCGGGAGTATTATTTCAATATGATGGCAGGTGCGAATATATTCGGCCAATTGCCAGGCCGTTTGGGGTATGAGGATCTAGGAAATGGCAGGAGTCGTATTGATGTATATTCATGCTACGGATTGTTATAGGTAGGGCAGTTAGAAGAGCGTCTATAGACGAGTAAGTAAGATAGCAACTCTCTGTCTTTTAATCGGTCCCGTTACTTTACCCCTCGACTCCGGCCTCTTCTGACAAGGACACCCTTGGTCCGGGGTTACCGAGTGAGAATATGTGCAGATACATGTTCCTTAATAGGAGCTGAGCCCAAAATTTTCACCCGCGGGGTTTCTTTTTTCTGTCTTGTCTACACTCCTGCGGTGATGGTAATGCCTTATCGAATTCTCCCCTTCCGGCATCCTAGGGGTTGGGTGTTGGTTTATGGAAAGCGTAGTGAGGCTTGGACTTGGATGATCGTAAGTGTGTTGATATGGTAGCTGAATTACGAATTGGGAGTTCTAGGAGGGACTTGTTAATGGGGGCAGGGTCTTCTCTCCTTATAGAGGCGCAATACAAATAGACCTACTGTGCAGGACAAGCCCTGCCTAGGTGAAGGATTAGTTATTGTGAGGGTCATTATATATTGCAACTCATATAATGTACGAGGCTTTTTTTTTAATGCTATATCATCCTGCTTGAATTGTTTGCTTTTTCTTCTTCTTTTCTTCCGGTCCAGTGATGGAGCCCGGGATGGAGAGCTTGTGCCATCGCGGAGTATCGCACAACCCCCCCCCCCCTTCCTTCCTTCCTTCCTTCTTTGGCTCCTTCTCCAGTGAAATTTAGGTTCTCCCCTCCTTTTGTCAGCTCTATTCACAGCCACTACCCTCGTTCTCGTTCTCAGAAGGATTGGGCAATGCGAAGAAATGATTGGCTGAAAAATCCCGAAACCGCAAATCCCGCAATTGTGACACCCCTTGGCACGTCAATAAGGGGTCTCACGGGGACCTATCGTTCGGTTAGTTGGTCGGTCGATTTTTCTTGCTTTTTTCTTCTTTTTTTCTTTGCGATAGTGTATGATAGGACGTTGACTAGTAACACGCTGTTTTTCCGATACTTATAGGTGTAATTGTTGTCGGATGTGGTGGTTCACGGATTGCAGAGCTTATTTTTTTTGTGGGGTTTGTGGGTGGGAAGGGATTGAGTGGTACGAGGTGGGACAAGGTATAATCCTTCGAGTGAGTTCCCGTGATCAAAGGCTCGGTTTGAGCCTGCCTGCCTAGGGTTGTTTGGCTTGGGTTTGGATGAGTTGGGGCTAAGCTTTTGGGTAAAAAACGTATGGTGCTATTTCTGTCTCGGGCTTCTGGTGCTTGGGAGGAGGGCGGGAAGGAGGGTACTGGTACAGTACTCATAGTGCTACAAAGCGTTGTGCATACTGCGTACAGGGAAGGAGAGGAGTTTTCCTCTTCCCGCGCTGTTGGGCGTTGTGGTTTAGATATTTATTGCAGATACTAACGGGTTTTGGGGTGTCTTTTTTCTTTAGCTCATGTGATTGTATGATTATTTGTGTGGTGTCTAAGGTTGGGTTGGGATGGGACGGGATTTGCTTCCTGTCCATGTATTTCCTTCATGAGGGACCGGTGGTCTGGGATTTGTTGCCCTATTTGATGTGCTGGCCGGTTGACTGAGTAGCGAGGAATAGTTTACTATTCTGGGATGGTATTGACGGATGATTACTGTACTATTGGATGGTGGTTGTAATTGTGGATGTATCCGCGAAGTGGGGGCGTCCCTCAAAGTGGTTATCCCCTCTTTCCCCCTCTCTCCTTCACCCCCTTCCCTCTGTATCCTTGTGCCGCCCAATCTATCTTTACTGGGTCTGTTAAACAATGCGCTATGCCTAGTGAGCACGGTGCTCTTGAGATGGGGTGATCCTAGGATATTTCCTCGGAAGTTTGTTGTGTGCACTGATGGCTTTCATGGGATCCTTTAGGAACCTATGGGGAAGCATAATACGGGCTGTTTTACCACTATCTCTTCTTGGGGGATTGGCGGTATTTAGGGTGGGGGCCTTACCCATCGCGGCAGGGCGGGATATAATAGTTTCTACGATGAGATCGAACCCTCTGGACCAAACCATCGGCCGTAGGACCTTGGCAGCTATGGCTTGGCTAGGTTTTGGTATTTCTGGCTTGTGGGTATGCTGAGGAGTAGCCCTGGGCGGATGAAATCAAGAATGGGGAGTCGAAAGTGCGAGATAATTCTTCCGTCTGGTCCTGGGATTTGACTATGGGTCTATTGAGATATCTGGCCATCATGCCACAAGTTTGCATGCCCCCTGCGCCTTCGTTATAGAATTCGGTTCAAGTGTAAGCTACAATGGCACGGTGGACAGGGGATTGGATGTGCTTCGCAGAGTTCAGGCCTTGACAAAAGATTCCTGGATTGTTATGCAAGTATCTGGCATGAATGGACCGAACACAGGGGAGATCCTGGGAGCGAAGGTTTGTATGGTGGACTGTCTGTGCACATTGGAGCGCCTATGCTGAATTCCGCACCCAAGAGCCCCGATGTGTTCATTCCATTCATAAGGGGACTTGTAAGTAAAGTACGGGAGCGTTCCTCTTCCCGGCTGAGTTAGTATCCGGCATATACTACTCCGGCGTGGTCCGTGAGCGTTTCTCACCTTAGGAGCAAGGGACTCGTGTTCTATGACTCTCCAAGGAAAACGACCTATACTCGTAATGTTCGGTCTCATAGCCCGCTAAAACTTGCTTTCAAGGATATGAATTGTATTGGTACAAGTTACTTACATAAAGAAGCGGAACATAGATGACAAGTCAGGGGGCCAAAGAGGGGTAGGGCAGGGGGTCAATCAGGGATGTGCGATATGGTATTCTCTTATGATAGCATTTGGTGCTGGGCAAGGGCGTTTGTTCCAATAATTTTGTCATTAAAAACAGGTAATTCAGAACAATTTACAATAATACAATAGAAATAAAACGTGGGGAACTTAAAAAATAAAAAAATAGAATTAAGAATTGGCATTAGGGATTATAAATAAAAAATTATAAATAAAACTTAGAAAAGAATATATAATATTATAAATAAAAAATTACTACTAGGTATATTCTTTAGCATCCTAAGAATAAATTCAATTTTGTAGGAAATTGAATTAATGAATGATAAACACACATTATCAGAGATTGTCTACCATTTCTTAAGACTTAATAGTTACTTTTATGTATTTCATTTTAGTAGAGTGGTGTATCCTCTTGTTACTCAGATTTTGAGAAAATATCAAATATTCGCAATTGGATTGAGATTACTAAGGAACTTGGAAAACCAGTTGAGGTTTCTTATATTCCAACTTTGATGAGCTTTATAAGTGTAGTAAGCCATTATAAACACAGACTGTATTCTCTATGATTTGTGGCTCTGTTTCTTCAAATAATTCAGTTATTTGCTTTTAACATGAAGACAAAGTTGGGCTCAGAACATGGTTTATATAACTTTTTGCAGTTATCATCTTCAATTAAAAAATTGTTCTAATCATAAAGTATAAAATAACTCTTCTTGTTTTCCAAAAATTTCTCCTGGATCATAATTGTGTTTCTTTGGGAAAGGTTTGGTATGGGTCAGTTGCTATAATACTTCTAACCTATATGTAAGATAATTGAAATAAAGTTTAGAGTATAATAATATTATGACAGAGTTTTCTATAGAATTCTTCTAGGCAGATCATCACATGCCAGTTAGCAATATCTAGTAATAATAAATAAGAGCAAGATTGAGATATAACTAGTATTACTAGTTATTAGAAAGTGTTATTTTCTGAGCAAATATTTGTAACCATTTCTTTTATCACAAATGTTTTATAAGAAGTTTACATGAATGTTTTTACTTTATAGAGTACTCTACCCGGGCTCCGGAATCTCGTCTCTTTTGGCAGTTTAATTTCCTCTACAAGGTATCATCATTTGCCACATCTTGTTTGTCCTTGCTAGCATATTCTGTGTCTTCCCAATTTTTATGGTACTGAACTCAACATAGTGGAGCAGAGAACAAAGATCATAAAATTAATAGAGCACAAAAAACCTAATAAAAAAGGCATATTGGTGGATAAATTGGAATAACTTATGGTGTTATTATTGCTACTCTTTGAAGATAAGGTTAATCTGTTTGATCTTTTCAGTCAAATCTTCAATCTTGGCTATCTGTATTAAGCTCAACCTAAAGTCTCTAGGCAAAAGTGTTCGTGAAATCGCTTGGCCGGATGTCTCATATTTTCACGAACACTTTTGCCTAGGGACCGTATATGCCTTCAGCATACAATCTGCTTGACAAAAAACTGTATAACGGGGAGGTATGGTATGGAGCAAATGTCCGGCGGAAAACCGGTGGCCACTTTCATCAAATAGGCATATGTAAGCTTGTTTCTCTAACTCTGTCATCAAAAACCCAGCTGTGAGTATACCGTTCCAATTCATTTTCCAAGATGTCACGGATCCACTTTCACTTTTATTTCAATTCTCCACCAGTGCTTAGTAATCTAACCTTTTCCTCCCTTGCACGTTCCTCTACGCTATAACAGATTTCTCTCCCGGGGCCATGATTCCTATACGCTCAGCACAAGCTACCTCTGGATCTAGCGGCTCTTCCCAGCGTGAGCATCGCCTTCCCTCTTAGCACCCTTTTGCCTCCACCTCACACTCGGATCTCGCTTTAAACTCTATGATAGTAATAATGAGGAAAAAGGACGGGGGGAGGTGAATAAACCGGAGCCCTACAACATTCCTGGGAGACTATCATACTTAGCCGATCAAGGCCAAGTGCGGTGAGTGAGAATCTGTGCTTAGGCTTTGCAACAGGCTGGGGATTTGCTTACTAAGAACCACAAGCGGCAACTTAATCATTACCAGTATTCGCTGGACAACGATACCGCCAACTAATTAGGCAGCATACGACTTTCTCCCTTTCCTTCTATCATTTTCTCCCCCTCCTTGATATGGTTCCCGTTTCATTTGGAGCTAGCAACGACCATCTTCCACTCGTCGAACCACGAGGCCCTGGTTCACCACCCGCATAGCATGTAAACCACTTTCCCAAACCCAAACCAAACAAAAGATATCTACGGAACAGCCATCATGATCACAAACAGCCGAAGCAGCAACCACCTCTCCCAAAAACCCACTATCTCTCCACCAACACAGTTAAACGACCCTATTCCTGACCCCCGTAAGTCTAACCCCTCGGTCACGGCTCTAACCCTCAAATATCTCCTGCGGTTCTAGTATCATAATCGAAACCTATGTTCGTCAGACTTGTCCAAAATCCCCAGTATAGGGTACTGTGTGACATAGACTCATTTAGTTGACCAACCCCCCCCTGCCCGGTCTTAGGCATCACGAAATGGGAAAACAAAGTGGGATTGATAGATGGGGTTCGATCCTCGCTAACCTCATTTTTGTACGGAGACGACGCTAAGTTGCTGCGATTATTGCAAGGCACAAATTTGATCCCTTTCTTCCCCATTCTGCTTACGGTAAGAAACGGATATGTAGACTAGCTATCAGTCATCGAGTTTTTAAGTTTTAGAAGAAAAAGGGCGCATAAATGAGAGACCGGAGTTCGCCGTCTTTTTTAAGGAAAGCAGACCAAATGGAGAGAGAGAGAGAAAGTTTGGAGACAAAACAAGCATAAGAAGCATGACGAGTAAGAGCTAGGAACTAAAGAACAGGAGTGGAGAGTAAGAAACTTTAACATGACGAATGTTCATGTCTGGGCTTCCAATTCTACGCAAGCATCGGCTGCGCCCGACCCAGCAGTAGATGCATACCTCGAGAAGGTAGCAGCACCTAGCTCCGTCTCTGGGTTCTTGACCTTCTCGCCGTGTCGCCTAAAGTATACCCGCTTGCAAAACTTCCAGAACTCTATCCCGAGGAAAAACAAGGAAGCCTCGATAATCACAATACCCCATTCCCAAGTGATCGGGGCATGCTTGAATATGACTGTGTTGAGACCAGGGATGTAAATTATTGGGAACACCGTGATGAATCCTGCCATAATACTCCAGAACAAGAAGGGGTTTCTCCAGGCATGGCGGGCCCACATTGTCCAGATATGCGGGGGGTTTGACTCCAACCTGAAGAAACTGCGGCGCATGTGTACCATCTCCCAAGCCAAGAACAAGGCAAACCAAGTGAGGCAGATAAAGGTGGTGCTTCGCCCTCTAAACACGAGCTCACATCCATCGTCGATGCTGTGGTTGCAGTTGTGTCCTAAGTTACCATCACCAAAGACGAAAATGACCAACGAGAATGAGGAGAGGCAAAGGGCAGCCATCCAGAATCCGTAAACCACTAAGTCCACAAGAAGCTCCTTCGTAAAGATACCAACTTTGAGCTATGATAGAGTCAGCCGAGCCCCACATTATGGATAGACGAGATAAACTTGCATCATGAGGTGGCCTAATCATGACATCGTCAGATGCCGGCTCCCAGCCAAGTCCCATATCAGGGAAACTGCTGGTGATCATAATAATCCATAGAATCTCAACCGGCGCAAGCGGGAAGACCGACAGCCCTGTACCGTCCTTAAAAGCTAGTCCAATAAGTAGGGTGCATGCTTGTGCAATATTTTCAGCCAACAGATGCAAAACAAACTGTATCCGGGTCAGTAGATATTCGGAGCATCTAGGATTATCAAGAAATGAATTACCTTTTTAATGTTGTCGAACATTCGCCTTCCCTCTTCGATAGCATTGAGGATGGAAGCAAAATTATCATCCGTGAGGACAATATCCGAAGCGTCCTTAGCAACGTCGCTCCCGGCCATACCCATACCGATGCCGACATCGGCACGTTTGAGTGCAGGAGAATCGTTAACACCATCACCAGTCATCGCAACAAATTTCTTCCTTCGATGTAGGGCCTCCACCATGCGTACTTTGGTCTGAGGGGTGCACCGAGCGATGACCAACGGTAGAACAGGTAGGTCATCGATAGCTTCGTCCGAGAGATGGTCGAACTGAGTTGCAGTCATTACCATTGAGGATATAACATCCGGTGACAGCTGATTGACTCTTGGTGGAAGTATTCCAACGTCAATAGCAATAGCCCAGGCTGTCTGCTTATGGTCACCTGTCAACATGTGGACGGTTATCCCAGCCCTATGACAAGCCTTGACCGCGCCCGCTGTTTCTACGCGAGGAGGGTCGTAGAGCCCGATAAGGCCGAAGAAGGTCATCTCCCTCTCCACGTTCTCACGAGGTATGAGGCCCCAATCCTCGGTTCGGGGATCCCAAGACCTTTTTGCGAGGGCCAGAACACGAAGGCCTTGAGAAGCCAACACTTCCATGTTCTTCAGGATTATTCCTTCTTGCTCTGCATCCATTGGGACAGTCTTGTCTGCATATTGGATCGCCGTACACGCTTCCAGCACCTTTTCTACGGCACCCTTCATGAAAGCCCATTCCGCGCAGCCCTTTTCTCCACCTGAGTCAAGGTTCCTGTAAATGACTGTCATACGTTTAACATCGGAATCGAAGGGATATTCAGCGAGCTGAGTCCAGGGTGGATTGTCTCCAAAGGTGAACTTCCGACGTCCCCAATTAAATCGACTGGCAAAAACCTGGATAGCAATCTCTGTCGGGTCTCCCCGAGCATCCCACTGTTCGGTTTCGCGATTGCGGTGCACTGATGCAAGATTGCAAAACGTAGCAATGTTCAAGTACTGGGTGAGAAATTCCTTGCCGGTAAACTCGGAGGCTGGAAGCCATGGAGACTCAGCTTGCCTCTGTGCCTGGGTCTTTGGAGCCTTGCATGGAGCACCATCGAATGGGGGGTCGGCTTCAAAAGAAATTTCCGCAGATGTTGGGTCCAATGGATTGTTCGAGTCACCAACAGAATAGGTACCTTAAATGTGTTAATACTATGATAAATATGGACACAACTAACAGTTTCGTACCTTCTGCTACAACCCATGCTTTTTTGACTACCATCTTTCCTTGGGTCAATGTGCCAGTCTTATCGGAACAGATATTGGTCACAGCCCCTAAGGCCTCCAAAGAATCAAGCTTTCGTACGATAACGTTACGGCCAACCATGATCTTTGTTCCAACAGCCATGGTAATGGTAAGCACCACAACCAGACTGGCAGGGATCATCGAAAGCCCAGTGCTGCAGGAAATCAGTCCCAATCTAAAACCACGAACACGCTTAATATTTAAAAAGGTGTCACTCACCCGACAGCATAGAGAATGACCTCTTGACGACTGCTAAAACCGTTTGCGGCCAAGCAGATAATGGCGAAAACGACGGCGATAAGAAACAGGAATATGGCCAACCAACTAAGCTTTCTTTGTAAGGGAGTTCCCACAGAAACACCAAGGAATTTTCCGACGTGGTCCCCAACTGTCAGGGCGCCGGCTTGTAGGTACCGGTGAGCCCCCGCATTTCCCTTCTCATCACGGCGCACTTTTCGAACCCTTGATTTATCCCCACGCAGCGATTGAGCGATTTTACCAATCTCGGTCTGCATACCAGTCGCTACAACTACCGCTTTGGCACGGCCCTTCGAGACGGTAGAACTCGAGTAAGCCATATTGAGCCGATCACCAACACCGACACTCTCCCCCTCGTTGAAAGTAGCATTGGAATCTTTAGCAACTGGTAATGACTCTCCAGTCAAAAGCGCTTCATCTGTTTCAAAGTGTGCAAAGGGAATTAGTCCAGAAACTTTTTACCTAATGGGAGATGGTGAGACATATTCATTGCTTCTATCAACCGGATGTCTGCCGGGATAGTATCTCCTATTTTGACTTCGATAACGTCACCGGGCACGATATCGACCGAGCGAATTGTCTTCGATTGGCCCGAGCGGATAACCGATGCGGTGGGCGAAGATAGGGACCTTAGCGAATCCATAGTCTTCTCCGCACTATATTCTTGCAAAAAGCCAACAACGATATTGACGATCACAACAGCAGTAATAACCACCGCCTCAATCCAAGATCGAATGGCAAAGGAGACAACCATGGCCATTATGAGCACCTATTACCGAACAAATTAGTAACGCTCTCCCCCTTGCATGGCAATCATGGTCAATAGTTCATGTGGCGGGGCAACACACCAAACCCATAGCATTGAACAACTGTCGTAGTAAAATCCGAACCACACTCACACCAGGACCAGTATCGAGCTCATTGAGCCCGAATTTGGTCATTCTGGCCCCAGCTTCCGCATCAGAGAGCCCATTTTCTGGGTCGGTAGACATTTGCTGCGCAACTTGGTCTCCGGAAAGGAGGTGGGGATCATTGGACAGTCCATTGTGCATGGGTCCTTCACGACTTCTGGGGTGAATATCTTCGCCATCATTTTGCATGCACAAATCTTGATGGTGCGTGGGGGAGGAAATTGTCAGATGAAAGTTGGATGTTTGTGCTCTGTTTGGCTAGGCGCAAATACAAATGGAGAACTATTTGTTGTAGAAAACTGCTAGCAGTAGAGGAGAGAGGTGGGTAAATGTATCGAGAGGGTCAGGGAAGCCTGCTATCTTATATTAAAGAAATGACTAGCCAGAGAAGCATAGCGACAGTTTAGTCGCGATGGAGGGTTTGATGCCCTGCTATTTAAGGAAAGTGGATCCAGGCAAGGATGTGAAGCAAGTGATGTGAAAAAAAAAAACTTTCCAGACGTGGGGGTTAAAGGAATTCGGGCTTGCAGTGACGGGGGGGGGGGGGATGATATCCCGAAAATCGTTCCTGGCGCTTTACTCTCAAGAAAACACTCGTCCTATCACTCACCAACGCCAAAACATTGGCCGTGTCTGACATTTACAGGTCGTCCCAAGACTGAGTGAATTTCCGTTCGTTGGATTAGGTATTTGCAAGGTGATTGCGAAAGGAGGGGATGCTTGTATCATACAGCATGACCCCTCTCCAGACTAGAATTGGAAGGTGTCTGATCGTTCCTTTTACGGCAATGCAACAAACTTTTAGCCTTCGCTGCACTCCGGGGGAAGAAAAACCGTCGTTTCTTTTTCACCCTTAAACCTCCAATCTAATTCAACCCATCCTGCGGTGAAACAAACTAATTCTTGTCCTTTCGCGATACGTGGGGATGAAAAAACCTGAAAACCAGTGGTGGCGGGGTGGAGACTTATGTTGATCAATGGACGAACTTTGTGGGAGGGAAACACAGCTGTATTGGTGGCCACTCCTCACTAGAAAACGAGTTCTAGAGATTCCGAGGAGCCTCCGAGAGTTTCAAGTTATCTCTACAAAGCCAATTTGTGCTGTGGCTAATTTTTAACTATTAGCGGGGGATGTCTGGTCATTGGTCAGATATTGGGCCTGGCATCTACTCCATTTACTCGAGTACGGTATCGTACCGGTGCTCGAGTACTCGAGTATACAGACTGCTCCCCCCTAGGATCTTGATGATCTTTTCCCCATTTTTCCTACCCGAGCATTGATCCCGGTAGGGTCGGAGGATCCCGTGGCATGCGATAAAATTTTGCGAGAGTGTGGAGTACGCCAAGATCTCACTATCCATTGGACAGAACTAGGCCTCCCTTGTATGTTATTCCGCCTTGCTGCAACTTCCTCCCGAATCTGACGGATCCGTCGGATCCTTGACTTCATTCGCCGAAATAATTGGACCTCACATTGACGGTGCCTTACTTGATCGAAGTTGCCTTCATCCTTCCACAAATTATCCAGTGTTCTGCGTGCAATATGGACTTTTATGGTGTCTTTCAGCGCGCCGCAGTACCGTACACGGCTACTGGAGTAGGGCTCTACGGCAATGTGCCGGCACGGCAGGATACATAAGACACACTAGAGGGAAATACAGTTACTCAATCCCGTTTCCCAACAGCAGGGTACGGTATCCATCAACTTTTATCCTTCCTTGCACATTTCCAGCTGCCGTGTTCAACTGCCAAGCATAATCCCCCAAGACCTTTGCCTCCACAAGAATCTTAGCAGCGAGAAAATTCCGGAAGCCGAGCCATAGTGATGCACCAAGACATGCTGCCGAGACCTCGTGCGCTCTTCCAGGCTCCTTATTCGCATAATGCTGCGCTTGTGCAGTAATCTTTAGTGGGCCTTAGGTCGGAATACCGAATGATATCAGATCGGTGACATCGCTGCTGGTAGCCCACCCGCCCCCAACCTACCCTACCCCCATCTATCGTGCGCACGCTCCAGAATTCTCGCCTTCCCGTGGTCGAAGTGGGCATCTCATCCTGTGATTGTGCAAAGTGTGTGAACTCTTTTCTGCTTGGCTCTGGCGATTTGCTCTTTCGGACCATCCTCCGTTATTGTGCTTCTCCCTACATAAGTGACGATACAGGAGAGCTGCGATGTCACCGATGATCCATTGCATTCTTCCCTCCTGGTCTTTGGCCCGATCTGGTAGGAAAAAGAGAGAGAGAGAGGAGAAGAGACTAGCGGTGGCTTCCTCAGAACCGGGGGCTGCGGTACAGTTCACTAACGGTGTCTCGGCATCAGGTAGACTAACGTCGAGCAGTCGGGGGTTGGCGAACAGGGATCAGAGCTTGTACGGCATGTTGCTTTCCTTGCCAATACCCGCCGGTTTTCGGCGTTCCCACATGAAGGCTGGAACGCAGAACTATTGCTAGCTGCTGAATATGGTGGTTTGAGGGCCTTCTTGGCTTTAGCTTGGCTCGGGTACCCTTGGCTCTAATCTGATGTTTACGAGAATATGCCGGTGTCGGCATGGGAATTTGGCGCTGGGCTAAGACGCCCAAAAATCTCTCCTCCGGGCCAAGGGTGGCAAATGGCGAGAAGAAAAAAACTGGATCTCAGCCCTCTGCTAACCTTGCCAATACAGGACGTGGAGAGGCAACTCCGACATGTCCTAGCGGGAGGTCCAAGAGGGAGGTTCTGTCGTGTGGGTGAACATGAGCTTGAACATTAGCGTGTGCCAGAAAACGACCTGCCTGTTCATGGAACAACCCCCACCTCTTCCCCTCTCCCGGATTTCCATTCGAGCACTCGGGTATGGTAGAAAAAGACGGAAAACTTTAGGGAATGAGACAAGGATCTGAAGCGCTAATTAATTAGGGCTACATAATGGCATTAATATAGGGCTAGTTGCACTGAGTGATTGCCTATGATCCTGAATCTACAGGTCTTATTCAGGTTATGAGACTAACATGAAACTAGAAAATGAAACAAAATCAAGGCTTTTGGAATGGCGCATATTAGGAGCACAGAAACGAGTGGAAGAGCAGGAGGGATAAATGATAATAAGAAGCATGGGGGTAGAAATGGAAGCATATCTGATAATGAGTGAAGAAAGTAAGTTAGAAAAAAAAAGGAAGAAAAGCAAGGGGTAAGGGGAGAGATAGAGATTAGGTATTAGAAATAAAGGGGGGGGATATCATAATATTATCTACGAATATGTACGGTCACGTAGATAAAGAAGCAAGTTCTAAATGTGTTTAGAAAGAGATATAGTAATATTGAATATTTTATTAAAAGTTAAAGGACTCTACTCTGCCGTAATAGTGGCAAAAATATTAAGCAGAACAGCGACGGAACATCAGTTTTAAATTCAATACCTTGCCAATATGTTCCATGTTATATACAGCTAGTATTGCCAGGTATTCTCATCCTCCATATGCCTTATAAGTTGCCGGCGGATGCCACACAGCCCTAGAGTATGACATCTCATATGCTATCCAGCCATAATATTTGATTAGGGTGTGACTTGATTTGAACCTTATTCCGCACGAGGGTCCTGGAATACTGCTCAATTTGGTTGAATCTGGTCTTTTTGTTATATGGTAATATGATGCATGTTGCTCTTGGATCAATGCATTCTATATTGTTAAGGGTTAAGTCATGAGAAGTAAATTCAAGTAATATTTGTTCGGTAGTGCCAAAGCTTCATAAACTTACCTTCAAAGTTAGCATTACAACCACGAGTTTTAACTTAACCTCTAAAGTAAAATAGCCAGTCGCTTAACGCCGCTTTTGCAGATTCAGTTCACGTGACTAATATACCACTCGACTCCCGGGGTGCTTTAAGATTCTATTCCGCATGGTATAGTACAGTATAGTATACGGGACGCCACAGACCCGATCATCCGTTCACGTTTATATCAGAGACAGGGATGCTCCGTCTTGATGCGCTGACCCCGCCCATACTGCAGCAAACAAGTCTCCTGGGCATCCCAGCAGAGAACAAACATTGCCACTAGAGAGAACATCAATAAGCTCCAATCATCGGCCCCCGAGTATATACATCATCATTTTCACGATGCCCCAGCTATCATGGATAGGACTTGGCAATATGGGTAGGGCAAGTGTTGACCCTCCTCCAGTGTTATTTCCCGAGTAGCATCATTAATATCGTTACCTGCTTGAGGTCTGGCATGCTGATATTTCCATCCAGGGGATGGTCAAAAACATCGTGGCCAAAGCATCCCTCGAGGCCCCGCCGATAGTCTTCAACCGCAGTGTCCAACGTAGTAAAGAACTACAAGTTTCCTTGGGGGGTCCGGACAAACTTTGTATCGCCGATTCCATAGAGGATGCTGTCTCCCGGTCGGATGTCATATTTACCTCGTTGGCCGGTGACGCATCCGTTGTCGAGGTTATAGACCTCGCGTTAGGCTGCCCTAATGGTGTGAAAGGCAAATTATTTGTGGAAACATCGACCATTCTCCCCGCTACAACGAATACGTTATCGGAGAAAGTCCGTTCTGCGGGGGGGGAGTTTGTTGCTGCGCCAGGTCAGCAACTATGAAGTTTTTGCGGTAGTGGCGACCGTTTCTAACAGGGAAGGAAAACTACAGTATTCGGTGCACCCGCCATGGCGGACAGTGGAAAACTTGTCGTTGTCCTCGCTGGTCCTAGTGCTGCAGTAGACCGTGTTACGCCTTACTGCAACGGGATGTGTGTTGATACTACCCAGTTACCCCTTATCAATTGCTGCTGCAGTGAAACAGAGTTGACGAGTCGGGGGAATCATAGAATTGGCCGTGCAACAATAGACCTGCGCGACCGCGAGCCTGGGATGGCAACCCTACTAAAGGTTACTGGAAATACGTTTGTATTCTCGATGGTGGGTTTTATTCCGCCCTCTTCACATCACTCCCGCCCCTCGGAGGATGAAAAATTCACGCTGCACTGGCATACAGGTAGAGACCCTCGCGGAGGGCCACGTCTTTGCCGAAAAGACAGGCCTTGGATCAGAGGCTCTGCACAAATTCCTCGAGGCCATGCTCCCAGGGCCTTACGCTGCTTATTCCACCCGGATGATGAGTGGTGATTACATGCGTGACCAGGTGAGAAGCATAAACCCCACCTGATCGAGGCCACGGTGCATATCCAAACGCAGTGTACTAAACCCTTATACAGCCCTTATTTTCCGTGGATCTCGCGAAAAAGGATGCCAACCACGCTGTGAACTTGGCGGAAGAGGTGGGTGTAGACCTGAAAATCGTCAAAGTCGCAAGAGCCCACCTAGAAGAACTTAGGGCGGAAGCGGGACCAACAGGGGATTTACCAGGGCAAGTCTATGCTCTCTCCTATAAACTGCCCCCAATGCTATGCTAGTGCTCGGTTGGAACTGACAACGTTTCCTAGAATCTATGGTGTTGTTCGGGTGGAAAGCGGGTTGGATTTTTCCAATCGAAAGGAATGAGGTTGAATGGTGCTATTAGAACTTTAGGGCACCGTGCTTGGGAAATGATCGGGATGCTTGTTCCTCTGGCGTTCTACTTATCCCCTCTTTCCCCTTTAGCCTCACAATATCATAGGATGTCCATGCGTTGCCCTCACATTTCCTAAGTGCATCTTTGAATGAATTGTCCATATGTCCAAGTGAATCACATGAGCAGCAATTGAGTTCTAAACGCCCCCAATAGCCTCTCAACGGGTGCTGAGAGTAAACTGAGAGTTTGAAGAAACTTAAAGGACACTCGATCCTTCCAATGACATTGTCCAAGTGGGGGGTTTATGCAGATGACCAAGGAAAAAGTATGAGTACTCGAACCTGCGTCCCCAGGAAGTGGCACGGACCCCCATCCTACAGGATTCCCACAAAACCCCACCTCATCCCAGTGATACGACCGGACGTATGCAGGACGTCTTGTCCGACAATACCTCCCAAAATTCCCCTGAGAGACCACCTGGTCGCAGTTTGCTTAGTTGATGGCGTTTTGTGATGCTGCGCTCACGCGTCTTCACTAAGGGTGTTGCAGGGGGATATTTATTGGATTAATCACCGAATATTCGGCCTATTGAGCATTCTCGCCAAAGACACATGAGCGCCATATCACTCTCTAAGGACCCCAAGTCTCGATCTACCGGCAGTTTCGTGACGACTTGCAAAACAGACTACCATTGCATGCAGTCAAAGCCTCGGAATTTTGGTGGCATGCGGGGGCTGGGGGGTGGGACTAGCGGTCCGTTTTGCAAACGCCCCAAGGGAGCGGATGCATGGTGGAGCGAGCGAACCAATCGGCAGCTGACGATTTACATAAAACACATTACTGGTCCAGGGCAAGGGGGGACAAGACGAGAACAGTAGGGTAGGTATAATACGAGTAGACTATGCACTGCATGGACCCGGGCAACTGATATCTTGCTATTGTTCCTCCTAATCCCTGTTTACCGGGTGCTTCGTTCCTATCGTGTGTAGGACCGGTGGATTGATAACGGATAGTGATATCCGGTAGAAGGACGAATCGTTTCTCTCGATGTAAACTTATGCTCGATTTCTCCGGTTCCCGGGTGTGGTCGAGATGCTAGTTGGGGCTACTAGTACCGTGCAGTAGTACTTTTCGTACGATGCCCGACAACATAATATTTGCAGGAAAAAAATATAAAAAAAATACTGTACGCCTCCTCTTTGGTAATGATCCCTTGATAGGGGGGTGCTACTCGCACTCCACTTGACTGGTTCTAGAGGCTTAGCACCTTCTGCTGTACGCTGGTAAATTACAAGTCTTTATAATGCTTTGTTTGCTGAACGCTTTAAATGTAAGTTCGAGCGGAACAAAATTTAAACTTAATTCCTTATGTGCAAAATGGCTTTAGCTTTATAGAAACCTATGTATGGGGTTGTATACTAACAGGTAATGTTATGTCTGACGAGAAATCACCCAAGTCCAACATGCCCTCAGTCATACTTACCTACTAGTATGTTTAGTAATATTGCAACAAATAATCTATTGGAATCCTGAATGTTTAAAGTCCAACATACGCTTTACCTGCTTGCTTTGGCTCTCGAACATGCTACTAAGTCTAATTCTCATAGTAGGTAATAAAAGTATTTAAGGGTTATTCTACTTTCCTCATATCTTATTCCTTCTGTATTCCTACCATTAATAAAACACCACTATCAAAGGAAGAGAGCAAAACTCATTTTTTCTCTATTCTCAGACATTCACTTCATTAGATAATTATCTGAACTCCCATACCGTCGGCCCTTAGGCCTGTGATGCGGCCCATTGCTAGTGACCATACCGAGACTTATCAGACTCGACTATACCCAACCATGCAAGACCACTAAGGAACAAAACAGAGCCAATAACTACCCATAGATTACTACACAGTCCCGTCAATAGGAGAAACGCAAAAATTCGGGTAACAATGCTAAATAATCTCCCGGCTGCTAAAGGGCAAAGCCAGACAAAGTAAATGTGAGTGGGTATCGAAGTATGAACCAGTAGTTAATGCCAAATCACTTCCTAACATCATACGAATCCCTTACTGCCCGGATACCTTTTTTTGGGTCGCTTTCTTTCTCAAAATCCATTACCCACTTGCAGCCTCCTCCTCCCCAGGCGCTGCTGCGGCAGCGCCATATGCCTCTCTGTCTACCTCCACATATGCCCCTTGACCCCTACTTTCCTCCTTGGCCTCATCCATCCCGCCATCTCCCTCTTCCGCGCCGTCCACAGCCAGCATCCCACTATGCGAGGCCTTCAGCCTCTTTGGCCCTTTCTCACCACGTCTATACCCATGTTCCTCCGGGATATCTTCGGGATTATCCCGCACTACCTCTCCGATCCGTGCCGGTTGCTTACCCTCAGCCACTCCTGGTGGGCGGGCGTACTGCAACAGCCCCTCGTTTATGCTACGTAAACTCCAGGCAAACACAGCTACCTGGCGGATGCTCTCCATAAAATCAGCGGCAGCGGGGCCACCGAGATTGGGCACCAGGATATCAGCCGGGGCGTCCATTTCTTTCGCAGTTCTACGACGCGAAGTAGACGCCGCTGTGGACCATGGTGAAACGAATTGCTCGATGGGCAGCCCAAGGGTCCCGCTTGATGGGAAGATTGGGCAGGCCTTTCGGAGGACGACGACTAGCCCGTCTGAAGTACAGGAGACTACCGCTTCCACTACTAGGGCTGGCCGGGCTGATGGTTGGACGCTGGGCCCCGGTGCTGAACCGAGGCTGGAGGAATTATCATCTTCAGATAGCGCAGTGTTTGCGGTCCCTCCGTTACTACCAGACCTCCACCGTTGTGTCTCGAGCTCCCGGCACTATCACCAGTGGAAGGCGATTGTTGCTGCACCCTCCCATCTGCATTTCCGCTTGTGTCTGCCGCATCGCCGCCTTCACCGTAGGGTCCCGGCCGTCCAGATCCTCTCCAGGATTCCGCCAAATGAACCTCAGGTACACAATCGAACCATTCTCTTTGGCATGTTCAATGGCTTGCATTGCGTCCTCGAGACACTCTCGTTGTATGCACTCGTAGAAACTAGTTCCAACTGAGTTATCGAGTTCGACCCCTAGGATGTCATTCGGTGCCGAGGACGCATATAAGATGGAAGAAGTTTTCGTGAATCGATCGAGAATCAATGTAGCACGCGGCTCGTGTGCCCTGGGTGGTGGCGCCTTGAATTTCTCAGAGAGATGTGTCAGCATGTGGAATCTGGGATCCGCAGGCGAAGGAGAGAAAGCCCTCTGAATCGCAGGAGCAGCCATAGCACGGCCTGCCAAGAACCATTAAAACCAATCATCAAATATCACCCTGCCAATGCACAGTTATGTGACGTTATCACGGTGTAGCAACCAGTGGAGACAAACCTTGGCTTCTAGGGGTCGGTCGGTACAAGCTGGTCGACAATAACCGAATACACTACCGTGAAGACGCACTCGCAAGTGACATAATTCCCATCGGCGGTCTTCAGTCTGCAATAGGAAAGCACGGCGGCTTTATCCAACTCCACTCCCTTCCCATGAACCGATTGAGCGAATGGTCTCTCGTCGGGATGAAAATACTCGAAGCACGACCTTCCAACAATCTCCTGACAATCATAGCCAAGAACTTCAGTTATTAAATGGGACGCATAGACCAACCTCGCCTCTGTAAAAAATACGCCACCGGTTAGCAAACATCACACTCGGCGCTAACTTTTCGGCTGTGACAAAAGGCTCCATTAGGCCATATGACAAGTGGCAGGTGCGTATTACTAGGCGATAGGTCATGCATAGTGATAAAAGTTATATCATCCATTAAGAAATTTTGGGCAGGTCGTAAGACAGCAAAGGCTGGATCCAGCCAGAATCCGGAAAGCTAGATGTTTGGGGATGCAGGTACGATGAGAAGCACAAAAATTTGCAAACGAGATTGAAAGGCGCGTCTGACCTGATATATATAAGAGAGTCGCCCGTCGACCCTCTAGACGACGGATGGTAGCACCAAGCAAGAAAAGGAAGTGCCGCAGCTCGGCTCCAGACAGCTTGGAGCCAAAAGCACCAACAACAGGCAAACTTCGGGGGGGGGGGGTATGCGGGCTATTTTGGTCAATTTTGTGGATATAGGAGTAGTTGATCCCAGGAAAGAAGATATGTGTTAGGATGGAGAAGGCAAGAAGCTGAGAAATCTCTAATTTGAACCCCCAATTTTCTGCCTCACATAAAAGGTGCCCCGCCCCACCGTGCTTGAAGCAATTAGTACAGCACAAACAACGAAAGAGAGACAGGAATTCTAAACAAGAGAACTAGAATGAGAAGAGAAAAAGAAAAGAAAATAAAAAGGCCAAACTACAACCAAGAAGGGGAAATAAGGTGACGTAGAAACAAGAATTTTTAGACTGGGGAAACGGAGTAGCCCGTAGCCCATGACGGGGGGCCTCCGAGCTTCAACTCATTATCTGTAGTTCCGAGTTCTGAAAGGTGCATGGAGGAAGATGGCCAGGGCGAAGGTTTCACCACAGGCGCGGAGCAGTCGACTATTTCTGCGTACCACATAAAAGATGAAGGAGCGGCTGGTGGTGATGGCGGCACTGAGAGCACGGGAGTAACGGAAAGATGTTTAATGAGTTATGCCATCTCAGCCAAAAAAAAAAAGGCCCCGCGAGCTTCCGAATTGTTGATCAATGATCACGGATCCAGCACTTGTATATCAACCGAGCTCAACACTGATTGCCCAACTTTTTCGAGAGAATGCCCTTCCCATCCACTGACCCGCGACTACCTTACTGTACTCGAGTATTTTATGGGTTTGTTTTACCCCCAGATTCATAGTGTCTGTAAGTTATCAGCACCGGCACTGTTCACACTCTGACCCTTCCCTTGCCGCACCCCCCTCTGATCACACTTGTTTTTTCCTCCTTCCAGCTGCTGTGCCATCACCGAAACAGGGGCAACTACGACTTTATTGGCCAGGGTTGGTTTGCTGCACCACTGGACACATCTGTTTGTCAGAGACAGACAGAGAGAAGCACCCCAAGACGAGGCCTGGCCGCCAGCCCTGAGCCAACGCAGGTCTTACCTAGGAGACAAGCAGCAGCGGAATAGTAGTATCGTCACCTGCCCCAGAAGACGTCAAATATGAGACAGCTCTTTTCTTTTTTTCCCTATCATTGCAAGAGAATTCGCCTGCCTCAGATGCAATCGGAAATGCCGGGGCGGGTATGCGCCTCTATTATATTTTGAGAAATTTTAGGGAAGATGCCAAGGGAAAGATGGCGAAGCAATTGAAATGAGCTGAAACGATCGCTACATAAAATAGAAAGAAAAGGAGTACATGGTAGGTGACAAGAGCACCACAGAGGGCGGAGGGAGGCTGGCCTATCAGCAGTCAAATCTCAAGCCGCCCGGATTGAAGCAGCGCCACTTTGGTAGATCACTGCTGTAAAAAAATATAATCCGACATCTATCCAGTGACATGAGTGCTGTACCATACCCATAAAGGTTTGGGTGGGCCAACCGGCAGCATCCATTCGCGTATACTGGAAGGAACGCAAGTTGTTAGCAGTCCACCACCTATGGAACTCTATTTACCTCCATAGGGTATACCAGAAGAATTATAAAGGCTAAGAAGAAGGAGGCCGAATCAAAGGTGATGATGGAGGAAATGCAAACTGAGGATGTGGAGAAGAGAAGAAAATACTGCGGGGAAGGGAATACGGATATGGGATGGGTAAGTGAGACGGAGGATGACAGAATGAGCTGGTAAGGGGAAAGCTGAAGTTATAGGCAGGAAGCAAATATTGGAGGTTCCAGCGCAGAGAAATGGTGAAGACGCAATGCCACTGTAGGCTAGACTTGGGTATTTGTTTAGTGGTTGGCAGGGCGTGTTTGAGCTGGATTCTTTGACGGGCCAGCAGGCCTTGGCCATTCATTGCATAATTAATACCTTATATTGGCTACCACCAATCCCTTAGCACATCCAAATGTTCGCTCTCGGCTATCCTGACGGTACCTCAAGAACGATCTTTCCGCCTGAGGCTTTATCTTGATACCCGTGCATATGTTGTACAAGTGGAGCGGTGAGAACGAATTGAACCAAGCAGTTTCGTGTGAATACCCTCTGATATCCCATCCATCTGGTTTGCCATGCCCAATATGTAAGCGGAAGTGGGCTCCAGGCTCTGGCCTAACTAGCCCGATTTGTCCAATATTAGTCAACCAGTCCAAAAACCAGCAGAAAGTAGAAGCAAACAAAATCAGTACTCAAGAACGAATGGACCAGAACCTCATGTCGGTCGTGCTGCCTTGCAGTCTTGACTGGGGGCACGAGGAAACCGGGTGGGTGGCGAACCGGGGGTATTTGGTGGGCAAAAAGAGAAAAGCTTAAAGTAAAGTACGGGGACAAAAAGATTCGTCCGATACTGGTTTTAGGGCCAAATTTGACATTTCCAAACCGACAATTCCCAACACTGTGTGCATGGAAACACTTCAAATCTTTCCTCCAGCTAGAAAATCGCAATCTATTCAAAATTCCAGAAGTAGAAGTACAGGGAATCAAAGCTGCTTCCATTGTTTATGATTGCATCAGCTTGTGTGAAAGTGACCTAGATTTTTGTATGGGGCTCCATACAAAAAGGTACATGACAACCAATTCCTTTCTACTTAAACAACCATTTCTCCATCCCATTGTGATATTTAAGAGTTTTGTAACTTTCATTATATTATCTACAGATTTTCTAATACACAGCCAAATTTTTGTGGGTTCTCGTAAAAATTGTGGCGTGGGGGAGGGTGGCGAAATCGGCTACTTTTGGTGTACAATGGGCATCGGACGAATCTTTTTGTCCTAGTACTGTAGGATATCATAACAAAAATCTGCTCGTTATGATACTGATCCTTGTTTCTCACCCGCAGTTTCGTCGTTCCCCCAGCAGAGACCCTGACAGCACCAATATTGTAAAAACTGTTGTCGTTCGCTATCTCCGCAGGAGGCTGTATCTCCGGATCTACAGCCAAGAAGTCATGAAAAGGGTTAGTGCTTTCCTATGCGGGATAAGATCAGCCATTAGGACGTTGTTGGATCTCATTAACCGATACACGCAATTATATTAACCTGACAAACTAAACCTATTGTGGGCTAACGGAGATAGCGAATCAAAAGAGTTTTTACGGTACTACTAGTATTCGGGTACAAGTGCCATGGATGATGCTTTTCCGTACAAGACTTAGGGTGCAGGGATGTTTAAGACATGAAATTCATTGCGTAAAAAAACATCAATAGATAACTAAAGGAAAGTAGACTTGAAGGTGATAATCATATATGGGGGGAGCGGAGGAGATGGTGAAAAAGAACGAAAAAAGGAATACAAACAATATGTGGAGGCAATGTGGAAAGAAAAAAAATAAGATACATAAAATCCTTCTAAATAGCCTGAATAGCCATACTGAGCAGGACAAACTATATAGAAGCAGGTAGTTAGTATGATAGGAAATATATTTAAAAGATAGTTTTAATCTCATGAAGCCGGGTTGGAAGTGAGTCTACTAGTGCTTCCAACTTGTCTGGTGTAATAGCTGGCAATTATTCCTCGATAGTGATCTGAAGAGCATTATTTGTGGTAGGGAAGGGGTTATCACAGCGAATATGTTGCGTCAAAGGTTGTCAAAGGTTTTCGATTGTGTTACAATCGGAAGAAAATAGGGGCAAATCTATAAAATGGCTTCAGATGCTGAGAGTCCTAAAGTGATTCTGGGTGGGTACTGCTTGGTGGGGACTAGCTCTATCCTGATGAATGTGGATATAGTCAACCGGAACCTGTGATTGCTAATGCCAAAATTGATGGAAGTGGGAAACAAGATGGGAGGTAAAAAAGGCAGCCTTAATAGTCTTGTCCTACTGCTCCTTATCCCAGAACATTAGTCGACATTTTTTCCGCTCTTCAAAACATTCCCAATCTAGGATAGTTTCAATTGTTTTGAATATTGGAACCAAGCAATCCTTCAAATTCTCATTCCCAGCGAGGCAAGTAACCCATACATGACTACTAGAAGACAGCCCGTCCATATTCAAAGCTGACTCATCACTCCAACTCACCTAATAAACTTTATGTTAATATTACTTAACTACCAATACAGAATTACTTGTTTTTCCTCTAACTGCTAGAACATTAAAATAAAGTAAGAGCTGAAGCAAAATATTCAATACACTCAGATCAGCAAAAAAACCTTTTTCTCCGGACGGACAGAGCCCGCTTCCGGACGAGTAGCGTTCGCTCTTTGCGTCCTGTTCTCCCGGATCTCCTGTGCCTTCTTTGCCTTTCATCTGTTGCGTCTGGTGTACCCGGACGCCCCACTTTCCCTCCACAGTGTCCGACGCGCTTGTTGCGGCCCCACACCCTCGTAGTGCCTCCCCCTTGTATCCGTCCCCTTAACCTCTCGTCTACTGGCCGCCTGCCTACTCCTTGCAGTTGCGCACGTCCGGCGGCCATCTCTGCTACCCTCCCACCTCTGGCAACCTAGATCTGTCCGCTTTCATCCGCTTCCGTCCGCTGCCATCCTACGTCGTTTTTTTCTTAGTCTGCACCCTAAGGTCACTTCCATAATTCCCTTACTGTTCACAAGACGCCCGGCGTGGCCGCCATGCAGACCCCCTACTTTGGTTGGCTTCCCTCCCCACAGGGGAGCATAGTTTCGCATTAATCATCAGCAGAACTGAGGCGGCCGAGTTGAAGCCGGACACTTTTTACGGGAATCTCTCCCTTAAGTCACCGGCTTCAACTTGGCCCCCTATTCTATTCAATTTATTTAAAAGATTCCCTTAAACGCCCACGGATCATGTAGTACTCCTGCGGCCGAGTGGAAGCCGGACACTCAATATGGGCACTGCCACCATAAGTGTACGGCTTCAACTTGGCCGTATATTCATACTGAACAATTCATCCGATTTAAAACATTCCCTTCAATGTCCGCGAATCATGTATTACTCCCGTGGCCGAGTTGAAGCCGGACACTTAATATGGGAACTGCCACCTTAAGTGTCCAGCTTCAACACCGCCAGATATTCGTGTGGAACAATTCAACCTATTTAAAACATTGCCTTAAATGCCCACGGATCGTGTAGTACTCCCTCGGCCGAGTTGAAGCCAGACACTGAATATGGGCACTGCCACCTTTAGCGTACGGCTTCAACTTGGCTGTATATTCATGCAGAACAATTCAACCTATTTAAAACATTCCCTTAAATGCCCGCGGATCGTGTAGTACTCCCGCGGCCAAGTTGAAGCAGGACACTCAATACGCGAACTGCTACCTTATGTGCCCAGTTTCAACTCGGCCGAATAAATACTGTACATAATTGGATAGAATATTTTAATATATTTCATGAAACAGCCTCAGATCAATCCTGTGATTCACTATCCATTGCTTCTCACCGCTAGGAATTACCTGCGCCTGTCCAATCACTGCCCCTATACTGACTATTCGCATGTCTCGACCATTGATCCAGTTGCCGACTCGAATATGTCCTCTCGGAATGTGAAATCTGCCATGATTGATCAGATCGAGTATGCGAACTAATACCAGGTGATGGACAGCTGAGGCCTCACTTAGAATATTTCGTATCTTGAAAGGTGCTAGCAACCGAGCCACCACGCGTCCTCGTAAATCTCCATAGTTCGCTTCCCCACTAGTCTGGACCCACACCCAATCATTTCTAGAGCCACTGTCATCAGCAAAAATAAGACCTTGTGTCCTGTGCGCCCCGTGCGTCTGACGCCCGGGACGTCGGAATGCTAATCGCGAATCAGGTCGTAATGTCGGATCGACGTCGCGTCCTGACTTTGCGTCACCTAGCGCCATCCGTCCTGACGCCATCCGGACACGGACCCCTACGTCCTGTGCGTCCTGACTGTGTCTGGTGCTCCTCTATTACCTCCTAACTCTCCCTGATCTACGACTCTTCCGTTCCGACTGCGTCGGGTCCTCCGCTATTGCGTTCTGACTGCGTCGGATCTATGACTCTCCCGCCCTGATGCCGGTTCCTTCTCAGCGAAGGTCAGGGCTTCACTCATCTTCAGATCTCGCATCCTAATGTTTTCACACTCTGCCGACCTCGTCCGGATCCCACGATCCGCATCTCTCCCTTCCTGACTCCTGCTCACTTCTTCCTGATCTTACGCCCTATATAGCCGCGTCCTGATCTGATCGTGACTCTATCTGACGCCGCGTTTTCATCCAGACGCATCGTGTACTTAGTCTAATGCCATCCTGA